>Ga0163215_100968_pt1 | contig 25996 bp, 23 predicted proteins | sample SynspAceP_FD_185934 | JGI IMG/M metagenome (GOLD analysis project Ga0163215, IMG submission 185934) | Saline lake microbial communities from Ace Lake in Antarctica - Synechococcus sp. Ace-P (Hybrid Assembly) | ecosystem: Environmental > Aquatic > Non-marine Saline and Alkaline > Saline | place...
TGACAACTTGTTGGTCAGCTCTCAACTGGTGGCTGCCTCGAACCTGCCACATTACATCTAAAAGTAATATCAAAGGATAAGCCACCTAGACATTCCCATTAATAAATACATTTTTAAAATACAATAATAATGGTAAAAAAATGGATTATATAATCAAAAAATTTGAAAAAACCATTGAATATATGATGGCTTTAGCTTTAGCCGTCATGTTTTCTGCGGTATTCATAAATGTCATACTAAGATATTTGTTTGGCTCTGGCATTGCCGCATCTGAAGAGCTATCTCGACTTTTGTTCGTCTGGCTTATATTCATGGGGTCTACGCTGGCTGTTGGTCGAAACTCACATATTGGTTTTGACCTAATCCAGAGAAAAATTCCTGCCCCATTAAGAACCGCATGTGCAATATTGAGTCATTGCCTTATGCTTTATGCTTTATACCTCTTCTTAGAAGGAAGTTTAAGACAATATAATATTGGTTTAAATATAAACTCAACGGTAATGAAATACCCTCTCGCAATCCTGTATTCAACTGGTCTTTTTGCATCCGTCGGCATGGGATTTTATATCCTAAGGAATTTGTTTTTTATTATTTCTAAAAATAATAAATCCCATATCCCTGGAGAAATAAAATCAAATTCAGACCAAGTTAAGGAAAATGACTAATGGCTTTAGGTATATTTTTATTAAGCCTGACTGGCTTCATGTTTTTAGGCATGCCGATAGCATTTGCGCTTGTATTAACTGGCATTACATTAATGTGGCACCTTGATTTTTTTGATGCCCAGTTAATTGCTCAAAATCTTATTAATGGTGCTGACAGTTTTCCTCTAATGGCTGTGCCTTTTTTCATCCTTGCCGGTGAAATAATGAATGCTGGAGGTATCTCAAAACGCATCATCAATCTTGCAATAAGTTGTGTTGGTCATCGAAGAGGTGGGCTTGGTTACGTTGCTATAATTGCCGCGGTTATTTTAGCGAGCCTGTCAGGGTCTGCCATCGCTGACACTGCCGCTTTAGCAACACTACTACTACCAATGATGAGGAACAATGGCTATCCCATTGGTCGTTCAGCAGGACTCATTGCTGCTGGCGGGATCATTGCCCCTATTATCCCACCCAGTATGCCTTTCATCATTTTTGGTGTCACTGCAAACCAATCTATCAGCAAGCTTTTTATGGCTGGTATTGTGCCAGGCATCATCATGGGTCTTGGCTTGGTGTTAGCTTGGAAATGGAGCATGAGATCAATCGATGTTGAGCCTCAGCCTCGTCAAAGCTTCAAAACCAGGCTAAAAGTCACCAAAGATGGATTCTTTGCTTTGCTTATGCCTGTCATCATCATTGGTGGATTACGTGGCGGTCTTTTTACACCAACCGAAGCGGCTGTCATTGCGGCAGGCTATGCAATGATTATTAGTCTTTTTGTTTATCGTGAAATAAAAATACCAGATCTAATTCCTTTGTTCATTCAAGCAGCTTATACAACAAGCATTGTTATGTTCCTTTGTGCTGCCGCTATTGTTTCATCCTATATGGTGACTCTGGCTGATTTACCAGCAGAGCTCATTAGCTTACTAGAGCCAATAATGGACAGCCCTAGAACATTAATGGCCACCATTGTTATCGTAATGATATTCATTGGCATGGTAATGGACTTAACACCAACAATATTAATTCTTGCACCTGTTACCATACCGTTAGTTATTAAAGCAGGAATAGATCCTATTTATTTTGGTGTAATGTTTATTATGGTAGGTTGTGTTGGATTAATAACCCCTCCTGTTGGAACGGTATTAAGTGTTGTATCAAGTGTTGCAAGAGAACCTCTAGAAAAAATCACGAAAGGCATTCTACCTTTCTTATTTACCTATATATTTATAATAATATTATTCGTAATATTCCCTGAAATTGTAACTGTCCCAGCGAAACTGTTTTACTAAACCCGGAAAAGGAAAATGAAATGAAAAAAATAAAAATATTAAATAACTCGTTAAAATCTCTTTTAGCTATCACTATTGGAACCACCCTAACAATTGGATCTATTAGTGCCAGTGCTCAGGATGTTAGTTCTCGAATCATTCGGTTTGGTTATGGTTTAAACGAAGATAGTAAACAAGGCCGTGCAGTAGAGACATTCAAACAAGAAGTTAGTCGTTTGTCTGATGGTAAATTTAAAGTTAAAGGTTTTGCTAATGCTTTATTAGGAAACGAAAACCAAATGCAAAATGCGCTAATAGGCGGTGCTCAAGAAATGATGATTACAGCAACATCATCATTAATTGGTATCGATAAACGCTTTGCTATTTGGGATTTGCCTTTCATGTTTGATGATGCCTCTCAAGCCGACGACGTTTTAGATGGAAAATTTGGACAAGGCTTACTCGACGGCTTAGAGGATCATGGTGTTGTTGGTCTAGTTTATTGGGAAAATGGCTTTCGTGATTTAACCAATTCAAAGCGTCCGATCAAAACAATGGATGACCTTGATGGTGTGAAATTACGCGTTATGCAAAATCCTATGTACCTTGAACTATTTAATGACATGGGTGCCAATGCAATTCCAATGGCATTTTCAGAGTTATTTACAGCCTTAGAAACGGGCGCTGTAGATGGCCAAGAAAACCCATATAGCACCATTCAATCTAGCAAGTTTTACGAGGTCCAACAGTACCTTAGCCAAACACATCATGTTTATAGCCCTTGGGTTATGTTAATTAGTAAACCTTTCTGGGATAAGCTAAGTGACGATGAAAAAACCATTATTAAAAAGGCTGCGGTTACATCTCGAACATCAGAAAGGAAAGACAGTAGAGAGCAAGCTGAAAAATCTTTAGCTTATCTAAAAACTAAAATGAAAGTGAATAGTATTGCTCCTGAAGAATTGGAAAAAATGAGAGCATCCGCTAGAACAGTGATCAACGCTCAAGGAAAAGAACTTGGTCAGGACCTACTAGATGAGTTCCTTGCCGCAGTAGAAGCATCGAAAGCTAAATAAAAAACTCTCTCGCATTTTTTATAAAATTCGAGCGATGTATTTCATTTTAAGGAATCATTAGGTTTATGAAACTAAAAAAATCAGCATCTAATGATTTCTTAAATGAAATCATTGAAATAGTGAATAAAAAAAATGTAATAACAGATATAAAAAAAACCGCCAACTACTATAAAGGCTTTCGTTTTGGAGAGGGAGAAGCTTTAGCTGTCATCATCCCTAACAGCCTTACTGAGCTTTGGAAAGTAGCTAAAACATGCGTGCAATTTGATGTCATTATGATTATGCAAGCTGCGAATACGGGCTTAACAGGTGGCTCTACACCATATGGTGAATACGATCGTGATACTGTTCTTATAAGCACGGTAAAAATAAAAACGATACAAATCATAAACAATGGGAAACAAGTAATATCATTTCCAGGTAGTTGTTTATATGAACTAGAAAATAAACTGAAAAAATATAATCGTGAACCACATTCGGTTATCGGCTCATCTTGCATTGGAGCGTCTATAATAGGCGGTGTTTGTAATAATTCAGGCGGTTCCTTACTTCAACGAGGGCCAGCTTATACTGAAATGTCTTTGTACGCTCAAATAGATGAAAATCAAAATCTAAACCTAATTAATCATCTCGGTATTAATTTAGGTGAAAATCCAGAAGAAATATTACTTTCTCTTGAAAATAACACATACACAGAAGACGATATAAAACATCCTTCTTGCTCTGCAAGCGATAATAAATATCAAAAACGCGTGCGTGATATAAATTCAAACACACCGTCACGATTTAATAACGACCCAAGACTTCTCTTCGAAGCATCAGGTTGTGCTGGAAAACTTATTGTTTTTGCTGTTCGATTAGACACCTTTCCGAAGCAAAAAAAAGAACAAGTTTATTACATTGGTAGCAACAAAACAGAAACATTAACGAGTCTACGAAGAGACATTCTAAGTAACTTCAAAAACTTACCCGTTTCTGCTGAGTACATACATCGTGATTACTTTGATGTATGTGATAAATATGGAAAAGATTCATTTTTAGTAATACATAAATTAGGCAGTGAAATAATGCCTAAACTTTTTTCATTAAAAAATCATATTGACCGTTTTTTTTCACAATGGTCTTTTCTTCCTCTACACATTTCAGATCGAATACTACAAACAACAGCCGCTTTATTTCCAAATCATTTACCCAAGAGAATACGACATTATCGAGATCGATATGAACATCATCTGATGCTTCACATGTCCGATGATGGTGTCGAAGAAGCTCAGAAGTACCTTAGTGTATTTTTCCAAAACCATGAAGGTGACTATTTAGAATGCAGTGAGGACGAAGGAAAAAAAGCTTTTTTAAATAGATTTGTCGCTGGAGGAGCCGCAAAAAGATACCACGCCTTAAACCCTAAATCTGGTGACATTATGGCTCTTGATATCGCATTACGCCGAAATGAAACTGAGTGGTTTGAAAAACTCCCTCCAGAACTAGATAAACTTTTTGAAGCTAAATTATACAATGGACACTTTATGTGCCACGTTATGCACCAAGACTACATTTTAAAAATTGGTGTAGACACGGATGAAGTGAAAAATCAGTTACTGGCCTTTTTTGATAAAAAAGGGGCTGAATACCCTGCAGAGCATAATGTAGGGCAACTTTACAAGGCTAAAGAAGGGTTAGAACGCTTTTATAAAAAAATGGATCCAACAAACAGCTTAAACCCAGGCATAGGTAAAACAAAAAAGAATAAATATTGGCAGAATTAACGGTACTCCACCCGACTTAATCAAGCATTTCTACTTAGCGGTGAGCTTCACGAAACACCGAAAAACGTTAAAAATCGGTTAAATCGTAAATCCCCCTATTTTTGTCTAACAAAACCAGGGAAGTCCTATCAACCATTTTCCACACACTAATTTTTTTAGTCTTTTTAAGACTCATTCTACAATACCATGCTTTCTCCACCTTCGTTAAAATCTCATTTTGATTTCTCACATGTAAAAATATCATAAAATCATCTGTTTTTACCGTTTGCAGCCAGAACAATCTGTAATATATATTAGATATTAATCAAACTATTTTTTACAAGTTTAATTAATATTTTATGAAATTCAATTCGTCATAAAAAATAAATGTATAACCTTAAAATAATTTAATTAAAATCCTCTGAAAATTAAATAAGGACTATTTATATGACCAATAGTAATGGCATTATAGATTCTGACATTATCACGAAAAAAATGAAGTCGTCGAACATCACCTCTTTAGCAAAAGCTTCGATTAGACAGTTAGTCACGCTAATTAATGAAATCGAACAGGAGTCAGGACAAAAATATATTCGAATGGAAATGGGAGTGCCTGGATTACCTGCTCCCCAGATTGGAATAGAAGCAGAAATCGATGCATTACATCGTGGTGTGGCTTCTAAATACCCAATGATAGAAGGGATTCCAGAGCTGAAAAAAGAAATTAGTCGATTCTGCTCTATGTTTCTAGACATCAGTGTGGATAAAACCAACTGTTTCCCAACGGTTGGCTCTGCTCAAGGTGCATTGGCAACGTTTTTAGTTGCCAACCGAATCCGCTCACAAGGCGGCACCTTATTTATTGACCCTGGCTTTCCTAATCAAAAGCGTCAGCTTGACATGATTGGCCAATCATGGGGAAGCTTTGATGTATATGAACACCGTGGATCTAAACTTAAAGCAGCGCTAGAGAAGCATTTAGGAACTGGAAAATACACTACTTTATTGTATTCAAATCCGAACAATCCTGCTTGGATCTGCTTTAATGATGAAGAACTCGCCAGCATTGCGGAAATAGCGGATAAATATGATGTTATTGTCATTGAAGATTTAGCTTATTTTGGTATGGACTATAGAGCAGATTATTCTATACCTGGTCATCCTCCTTATCAGCCAACAATTGCCAAACACACTGATAACTATGTTTTGTTGATATCAAGTTCGAAAGTCTTTAGTTATGCAGGGCAACGCATCGGAAGTATGGTCATATCCAATACATTGTATCAACGTGAATTTAGCCTCTTAAAAGAATATTACGGACAGACTCAATATGGTAAAGCCATTACCTTTGGTGCTTTGCATGGTTTGTCATCTGGTGTAACACACTCGACACAGTATGGCCTAGCTGCGATGTTAAAAGCAGCAAATGACAATACATTACCCTTTCTTAACTTAACTAAGATTTATGCAAAACGCGCTAAAATAATGAAAAAGTTATTCTTAGATAATGGTTTTGAGCTTATTTATGCAGAAGATAATGGCACCCCTTTAAGTGATGGATTTTATTTTACTATTTCTTACCCCAATATGGATGGCGATGCTTTATTAAAAAACCTTATTAGTTTTGGTATTAGTGCACTCTCGCTAGCGAATACCGGTTCAGAGTATGTAAATGGAGCACGAGCTTGCGTATCTCAGGTTAAAGAAGAACAAATTCAGACGCTTACTGAACGATTAGAGGCTTTTTCAAAAAAATTCTCAGTCGTTTAATTTAGCCCATAGACTTTCTGTGCTTATTTAACATCAATACTTTCATGGTATAAATAAGTACAGAAATTTCACCATCACCTAAAATTTAATACAGTTCTGTTAGAAGCAGAGTTATCCTGCGATCTCTAATCTTTCAAAAATAATCTAATGTATAGCTAGATATAATACTAGGGAATATGCGAATACTTCTCTGTCATGAGACAATCATATTTTATGTTTTCGAGCCTCAGTCATGTCACACCAACTCACTTTTTCCGAGAGTGAGCTCTCAGTAAAACCTGTAAAGAACGGTTCCTTTCTCGTATGAATGAGCTGATTCCTTGGGATCAACTAGAAACGGTTATTGGGCCGTTTTATCCTAAACTGGGAAATAAAGACTTAAAACGAAATTTTCTCATGAGAGGGACTTATTCGCATGCTCCCTAATAGTATAATCTGCTGAGCAGGCCTTAAAAATTTTCTACTTTTGACCAATTATATAGGGTTATATGAAATAATATAGTTGATCATAATTCATACAGACCTTTTAAAACTAAGCTTAGTTATTAGACGACAATTAACTTGGCCGGTTCGCGACAACTAACTTGTCCGGTTTTGGTAAGCTTCAGGCATCACCTTTCTTTAGAGATCGACATGCCTGGAAAATCCATAACCCAACAGCAGGTTAAGTTATTTATGTCTTATCGAAAACAGCCCAACCATACTCAAGCCAGTGCCGCTGCAAAAGCGGGCATATCAGAACGTTCTGGCAGACGTATTGAAGTCGGAGACCTCCAAACAACCAAATTACAAAGACACTACAGCACGCGGGAAGATCCCTTTAATGGACTTTTTGAGCAGTACATCATTCCTCTTTTAGAAGATAATCCAGCACTTCAACCCATTACGTTATTAGGCGTGCTCGAAGAACATGCTCCCGGTCGATTCGATCGCTCCCATCTTAGAACGTTGCAACGACGAGTTAAGCGGTGGCGAGCACAATACGGTCCTGAAAAAGAGGTGATTTTTCGACAAAATCATATACCTGGTGACATGGGAATCTCTGATTACACTTGGATGAATAGTTTAAATATCACCCTAGCTGGTGCTGAGTTTAAACATAAACTGTTTCATTATCGGCTGACGTTCAGTGGTTGGACATATGTTCAAGTTGCCTTAGGTGGGGAAAGTTTTGAGTCTTTATCCTCAGGATTACAAAATGCTTTTTGGCAGTGTGGAGGCGTGCCTGCAAGCCATCGTACTGATAGCTTGAGTGCGGCGTTTAAAAATCATTCAGAAAAGGTGATGTTGACCGAACGGTATCAGGCATTGTGCCAACACTATCATGTTGTCGCAACGCGAAATAATAAGGGTGTTGCACATGAAAATGGGGCGATTGAGTCGGCACATGGACACCTAAAAAAGAAAGTAGATCAGCAGTTAATGCTGCGAGGAAGCCGCGATTTTAATCATTTAAAAGATTATGAAGCATTCCTATCGCTTATTGTTGCTAAAATAAATCGTCAGTTTAGAACGCGTTTTGATGAGGAAAGAACCTATTTACAGTCATTACCAAAACGTCGAACCAATGACTTTAGTGAGCATTACGTTAAGGTATCATCAAGTAGTACTATTCAGGTTAAGCGAGTCACCTACACCGTCCCCTCACGTTTAATTGGTACCTCACTGTTAATCCATATTTTTGATGAACGGCTTGAATTGTTTTATGGACATGAAGCGATACTGACGCTACCAAGAGTCTATGCAGAGGGAGCTTTACGCGCTAGGTCGGTGGATTATCGCCACATCATTCACTCATTAGCAAGAAAGCCAAACGCCTTCAAATGTTCTCAATTACGTGACGACATTATTCCAGCAGGAGACTTTACGTTGCTCTGGCAGCAACTGACTCAGGATTATGTGAGTGATGAAGATTGCCGCTATATAGTGAGTTTATTATTGTTGGCGCATAACTATCACTGTGAAGCGGCGTTAGGGAGGTATGCATTAAACGCGTTCAAGACAGGAAGCAGAGCAAGTATTGAAGCCTGTCGAAATAGGTTTGGCACTAACAAGATTGAGATCCCAGCTATCGTTAGCCAGCAGCACACGGTTCAAAGTTATGATGCGTTAATAGGAGGTTCTCTGCATGGCTAATCAACAGAGCTTACCGATATTATTAAAAGAATTACGGCTTCCAGCGATAGCAAAGGCATGGTTAAGCTTGTCCCAAAAAGCAAGTCGTGAAAATTGGGAACCGGAATTATTTTTAGCAGAGTTGTGTGAGCTAGAAGCGAACGACCGTTACGAGAAACGCCTGCAAAGATTATTACGTGACAGTAAGTTGCCGAATGGAAAGCAGTTGTCTCAGTATGACTTTTCTCAAATTAGAGGCATTACACAACAACAATTACAGCGTAAAACTCATGACCTTGATTGGGTAAGGCAAGGGCATAACCTTTTACTATTTGGAGCAAGTGGTCTAGGAAAAACGCATTTAGCAGCCGCGCTCGGATACGCCTTGATAGAACAATCGATCAAGGTGAAGTTTAGTAGCAGTACCGCGTTGGTTCAGCAACTGCAATTGGCACGAGAAGCCTTAGATCTTGAAGGGGCACTAAAAAAGTTAGATAAATATGAGCTGCTTATTTTAGATGATATTGGATATGTCAAAAAGACAGATAGTGAAAGCCAAGTCTTGTTCGAGTTAATTGCGCATCGATATGAAAGAGGAAGCTTATTGATTACGACAAATCAGGCGTTTAGTGAGTGGGACAGCATCTTCGGGGACAACATGATGACGGTCGCAGCAATTGATAGATTAGTCCACCATGCCGATATTTATCAAATAGAAGGGGAAAGTTACCGAAAGAAACACGCTCTAAAATCAAACACTCAGAATCGGTCAAGTTAATTGACGCGAACCGGACAAGGTAGTTGACGCCTTATACTTAGTAGATTTCCTAGATCTTACTAAAATAAAAGTCTAGCAAACTCTGGGAAGTCCAAACTTGTTGTTAAAGTCATTACTCTCACTTTTCCTTTAAATTGAACCTACATTTTAATAGCAAAATTCTCTCAAAATCATCAACAACCTCAAGCACAACTTTAAGATAGACAAAAGCTACACCCATGTTTTGTCGAACTGCATGTGTTTTAAATAGATATCAATGAACTTTTGTACGGCTGGTAGTTTTTTGCGGTTTTTACAACTGTATAAATAAAAATTCCGGTAAATAATGGGATCACAAATAGGAACCATCACCAACCCGCTCTGATTAACCGATTCAAAGGCATAAGGCAAACACAGAGTCACACCTAGGCCGTTTTTCACCATACTCAGCGCTGTGGACATAAAATTCACCTGATGCTTTGGACTGATAATATAGTCGGCCGAGTCGCGTACTAAATTTTCTACTAATAGATCCGTAAACGACCCACGCAGTGTAATAAGCTCTAAAGGGGCGATGTCTTTCCATCGGATGCTACCGCCTGTGGCGATGGGGTGAGTGGGCATGGTGGCTAAATGAAATGGTTGAGAAAAAATTAAGCGCTTACTCAGCGCCACTTGCAACTTACGCTCTGGTCCAATACCAATATCGGCCTCGCCACTGCTGACAATATCTTGCACTTTTTCCACACCGCAGTCGATCATGCTGACTTCCACTTGTGGATACATGGTGTTGTATAGTGCAATGATTCTAGGCAGCTCAACCGACGCCAATTGCTGAGCAACTGCTATTCTGACCTTGCCATAATCGAGCTCTTTTAAGCCTTTAACCTCGTTAGTTAGTGTTTCCATCTCATCAAGCATCCGAATCACAGCTGGAAGAATATTTCGGCCTGCTTCAGAGGTTTCAAGCTTTCTAGTCGAACGGTCAAACAACCCTAGTTCTAAGTTTGACTCTAATTCCTTGATAATACTACTCAAGGCCGATTGGGTAATATGTAAAGTGTCTGCTGCTTTGGTAAAACTCCCCTCTTGATGTACCGCCAGAAAAGCTCGTAATTGCCTTAATGTTACATTCATTAGATTTACCTATATATATATCAATAAAATCTGCTTGTCTTATAAATATATACCTTTTACTATTTTTTCATCAACACAAATACACAAAAGAATAACTTTAAAAGGGTTTAAGGACTTATGGACACGAAGAAAACATTTGTACCTGTCGAGAGAAATAGTGATTTTTCTATCTACAATTTGCCCTATGGGATTTTCAGTAGTGATTCGTTGAGTCCGCGCGTTGGGGTGGCTATTGGGAATCAAATATTGGACTTAAGCCAGCTCGAATCTGCTGGTCTTTTACCTACCTCAGACATGCCTGTCTTTCACCACAACACGCTGAACCCTTTTATCTCGCTTGGCAAAGCCATTTGGCAACAAACCAGAGCTCGCCTACAATCGCTATTAGATGTAGACAACCCTGAACTGCGCGACAACCAAGCCTTACGCGCTAGCGCCTTGATTGAGCAAGCAATAGTACAGATGCATTTACCCATTCATGTGCCTTCTTATACGGATTTCTACTCATCTCGTGAGCACGCCTTTAACGTTGGATGCATGTTCCGAGGCCCAGAAAACGCTCTGATGCCTAACTGGACTGAATTGCCTGTAGGCTACAATGGCCGTGCTAGTTCTGTGGTGGTCAGTGGCACAGATATTGTACGTCCGAGTGGCCAAATTAAAGCACCGGATGCAGAACGTCCTATTTTCTCACCCTGCCGAAAGCTGGATTTTGAACTGGAAACTGGCTTCATTGTGGGCCGTTCTAACGCACTAGGTGAGCCGATTCCTGTCGAAGAGGCCCACAAGCATATCTTTGGTATGGTATTGCTCAATGATTGGTCAGCGCGTGACATACAACAATGGGAATACATACCGCTAGGGCCTTTTAACTCCAAAACTTTTGGCTCTTCTATATCACCATGGGTAGTAACACTCGACGCATTAGAACTGTTTCGATGCCCTGCGCCTAAACAAGAACCTCTTCCTCTACCTTACCTACGCGAAACACGCGATAACAACTATGACATCAATCTTGAAGTGTCGTTTGATGTGGCGGGTGAAGAAACGGTGATCAGTAAAACCAACTTCAAATACATGTACTGGACCATGGCTCAGCAACTGACTCACCATGCAATCAGTGGCTGCAACATGCAAGTGGGCGACTTGTTAGGCTCTGGCACCATTTCAGGTAAAGAAAAAGACAGTCGCGGTAGCTTACTCGAACTGACTTGGAATATGTCTGAAGCGTTAACGCTAAAAAATGGCGAATCACGCCACTTTATTGAAGATGGTGACAGTATCGTTATGCGAGGTTACGCGCAAAAAGATAACGTACGAGTAGGTTTTGGTGAAGTACGAGGAAAAGTCCTTCCTGCTCACAATTTTAACTTTTAAGGCAAGATCATGATTCAGCTTTACAGTTATTTTAGAAGCTCAGCGGCATACAGAGTGCGCATTGCTTTGAACCTCAAAGCAATGCCGTATGAGTATATTCCTGTTCATTTGCTAAACAATGGTGGAGAACAACACAGTAGCCACTATGCATCTTTGAATCCTATGAAACTCTTGCCAACGCTGGTGGATAAACAGACTGTACTATCTCAATCATTGGCAATTATTGAGTATCTTGAAGAAGCGTACCCCGATACGATATCACTTCTGCCAGATAATCCTGAGGAGCGTGCTCAAGTGCGCGCTATTAGCCAGATGATTGCGTGTGATGTACACCCTCTTAATAATTTACGAGTACTGCAATACTTAAACCAATCATTTAATGTTGATGATACGCAACGCCAGCAATGGTACATACATTGGATCACTGTGGGCTTTGATGCACTGGAAAAAGTCTTAGTAAAACAACCGGGTAAGTTTTGCTTTGGTGACACGCCAAGCTTGGCCGATTGTTGCCTTGTTCCGCAAGTTTACAATGCCAAACGCTTCAATATGAGCCTTGATTCCTATCCACATATTGAGTCCGTCTATAAGCATTGCAAGGATCATCCAGCTTTTATACAAGCTGCACCTGAACAACAACCTGACATGGCTTAACCAATCAAAGGAAACTCTCATGACATTTAAAATAGAACAAATACATCATGTTGCATATCGCTGCCACGATGCCAAAGAGACAGTGGACTGGTACAAGAAAAACCTTCACATGAATTTCACCCTCGCCTTTGCTGAAAACCATGTACCTTCGACCAAAGAGCCAGACCCTTACATGCACGTTTTTTTAGATGCGGGTAATGGCAACGTATTGGCTTTTTTTGAGTTGCCTACACAACCTAAAATGGGTAGTGACAAAAACACCCCAGCGTGGGTGCAACACATCGCCCTTCGCGTTAAAGATCGCGACACATTGGAAATTGCGAAAGCACACCTTGAAGAAAATAGCGTCGACGTACTTGGCATCGTAAACCATGGGCTCTTTCATTCAATTTACTTTTTTGATCCCAATGGCCATCGCATTGAATTGGCTTACGATGATCCAGCAGCAGAAGCAAAGATCGCCCAGATAACTGAAGAAATGAAACACGATATGCTCAACGAGTGGACAAAAACTAAGCGTGCTCCTGAACATACCAAGTTTTTACACGCCGAAGAATTTGAAGGCTAAAGCAACTAAGTAAAAAAGCACAAAATAATAAAAATGATAGGAGCACGATATTATGAACATGTCTTCAGCATCAAAATGCCCATTTCATGCTTCAGCTGAGCTTAACGAAAAGGCGCAAAAATTTGATATGTTTGGGCCAGAATTTCAGCACTGCCCTGCTACCGCTTTACAATCATTTCGTGAAGAAAAACCTATCTTTTTCTCTGAAGAAATGAATTATTGGGTGGTGACACGCTATGAAGATATTCGTGAAATATTCCGTGATCCTGTCGTTTTTTCAGCTCGTAATGTGTTGGAAAAATTCACCCCAGACACCCAAGAAACAGCTGAGATTTTACAATCTTACGATTATGGTATGAACCGTACGTTAGTCAATGAAGACGAACCAATTCACATGGAACGCCGCCGTGAGCTACTGGAAGCATTTGATTCCTCCAAGCTTGAAGGGCTACGCGAACTTACCAAAACTTTAGTCACCAACAAAGTCGATGAATTTATCGGCCTTGGCAAAGTAGACCTAATGGCCACACTTTTGTGGGACATTCCGGTGATTGTTGCCCTAAAATTTTTAGGTGTCCCTGACGATGATATTTCGGTATTGCAGCAGTTCGGTGTGGCACACAAGGTTAACACCTGGGGACGCCCTTCACTCGAAGAACAAAAACACGTGGCCACCAATGTGGGCAAATTTTGGCACTACTCTGGTGAAGTACTAGAACGCATGAAACAAAATACAGAAGGTCAAAGCGGCTGGATGTATGACATGATTCGCAAAAATCAAAGCAACCCTCGTGTTGTGACAGACAACTACCTGCACTCTATGATGATGGCCATTTTGGTAGCCGCTCATGAAACCACTGCCACCGCGACTGCCAACGCTATAAAACACCTTTTATCCACACCAAAGCTTTGGCAAAAACTGCACCACCAGCCGCAGCTTATCCCATCGGCTGTTGAAGAGTGTTTGCGCTATGCAGGTCCTATTGTGTCATGGCGTCGTGAGGCGACCGAAAACGTACAAATAAATGGCGTAGACATTGCCAAAGGGGATAAGCTATTCCTTGTAATGGCCGCTGCCAACCGTGATCCTGAACAATTTGAAAACCCTGAAGAGCTTGACATCTTACGCGACAACGCCAGCGAACACTTATCTTTTGGCTATGGTGCACATCAGTGTTTAGGGCGCAATATCGGTCGTTTGGAAATGTGTGCGTTTATTGAAGAGCTGACACGTCGCATACCTGATATGACGCTATCCGAGCAAACCTTTACCGCCACCCCCAACACCTCGTTTCATGGGCCTGAAGCACTGTGGGTAGAGTGGAACCCAAAGGCGGCCCAAGGTACGGAAAAAACATCACGTACTTTTCCGATTGGCAACCCAGACAAACGCACCATTGTGCGACCTGCTAGAGTCGTGGCTATTAATACCATCGCCACAGACATCAAGGAAATCATTCTGGCTTCAGAGGATGACACCTTAGCATTTCCTCGTTGGACACCAGGAGCACACATTGAGCTCCACCTGCCAAACGGTTTAAAAAGAAAATACTCACTTTGCCCAAGCCTAAACGCTAACCATTATACAATATTAGTTAAACAGGAAACACACGGTAATGGCGGCTCAGCTTGGATCCACCATCATTTGAGTGTCGGCGATCGACTATCAATTCAAGGCCCTAAGAATTTTTTCCCATTAAAACCACATACACAACCCGTTCTACTTATTGCTGGCGGTATCGGGATTACTCCTATGCTATCTATGGCCGAACAGCTTAAGCACGAAAATAAGGAGTTCAGGCTTCTGTACTGTGGTCAGATGCGACAAAGCATAGTGTATATCAATCAATTAGAAAAATTTGCACAAGCGCCCGAACTTTATATTTCAAGTGAAGGAAATCGCATCGATTTAGAGACTTTATTAAAAGTGCAGCCGCCAAAGACACACATCTATTCCTGCGGCCCAGAATCAATGATCAATGAGATTCAAATGTTAGCAGAGCGCTATGATCTTGCATTAAGCTCTGAGCTTTTCACCTCAGAAAGCAAAACCTTGGACCCCGAAAAAGAAAACGCTTTTGAGGTTGAGTTGATGGATACCGGCAAAACCTATTCCGTCCCCCGAGATAAAACGCTCTTGGAGGTGTTATTAAATAATGACATTGATGTACCGAACGATTGTGCAGAAGGACTTTGCGGAAGCTGTGAGGTACTTGTCGTAGAAGGAGATGAGATAGACCATCGTGACCATGTTCTTAGCGCAAAAGAAAAACAAAGCAACCAAAAAATGATGACCTGCTGCTCCCGAGCATCAGGAAAAATAACCATAAAACTTTAAGTACATGCCAACAATCAAAACAACAATAAAATAGGAAAAAGCCATTATGTTTAACACCATGCGTTCTCTCGTATTAGCCAGTACCGTTTTAGCGGGATTCAGTACACTAGCCTCTGCCCAAACAGTGCTTAACGTCAGCACATGGCTGCCACCTACTCACGCACAAAACGCTGTTGTGTGGCCAACATGGGCTAAGTGGGTTGAAGAAGCGACTGAAGGTCGTGTTACCGTTAACATTGAGTACAGTTCTAATAACCCGGGTCAACTTTTTGATATCGTTGAAGATGGCGTATCGGATGCTGCCTTTAGTTTTCATGGCTTTATTCCTGGCCGTTTTAAACTGCAGGAAATAGTCGAGCTACCAGGACTAGGCGTTAATGCTGAAGCGGCTTCCGCTGCTCACTGGCGTACATATGAAAAATACCTCAAAAAAGCTAACGAACATGATGGATTAGAGCTTCTTGCCTTGTTCACTCATGGAGCAGGCGTTATGCAAACAAGCTTTCCGGTTAATAGCCTTGATGATTTAAAGGGCAAAAAAATCCGCATTGGTGGTGGCATACAAGCCGAAATTGGCAAGCGTTTAGAAGTCATTCCTGTTGCCGCACCTGGCAACAAAGTATATGAACTGATGCAAACCGGCGTGGTAGATGGTGTGTTTATGCCAATGACCGAACAACAAGCTCAGCGCTTATATGAAGTAGCGCCTTACGTTACGGCCCTGCCAACGGGTATGTACATGGGTAGTTTTGTGATGTTCATTAACCCTGATTTTATGGACTCTTTGAGCGAAAAAGACGCCAATGCTATTCGCAGTGTATCAGGTGAACGCTTGTCTACCATGGCAGGCGCAGCTTGGGATAAAGCTGACATTGCAGCCAAAAAATTTGCTGAAGAAAATGGTGGAAAAGTCGTAGTACTGGATAAAGATCACCCAATCACCTTGTCTTACGCTGAAAAAACAGCCGGTTTAGACAAACAGTGGCTTGAGTCCGTCAAAGACAAAAAAGTTGACGCAAAAGCGGCATTAGACATGCTAAGAGCTGAAGCTCATTCTTATGCCAAAGAGCAACAAAAAGACGCTGGAGCGCTCTAATATGTCGTTTATCTCATGGTTAAACGCAAACTATGAGGATAGAGGGCCAATGAAATGGTTGGCCTTCTTCTTTGAACTGATAGCCGCGAGTACGCTATTTGCTCTTATGGTCCTCACTTGCATCGATGTCGTTGGTCGCTACTTTTTAAAATCTCCCGTACTTGGAGCTACCGAATTAACTGAGATTGGCCTAGCTATCGTCATTTTCTCTGTTATGCCTGTTGTCACCTGGCGTGGCGCACACATTGTAGTCGATTTGATTGACATCTTTATTAAAGATTCTGTATTACGCATATTATCTCTAGTGTCCGCTCTTGTTATTTTTTCATCACTGTATTTTGTGTCTTTTAGAATATGGGCGTTAGGAGCTCGAATGATAAAGAGACATATTACAACGGACTTTTTACATATTGAAGTTGGCTTTTTAATTCAATACATCGCTATTTTAAGCTGGCTTACAGGTATCAGCGCCCTTCTTTATTTTGTGATGTCAGTCTTTAAATCGGCCATCTCAGGAGAAGAAAAATGACGTTGATATTAACCGGTTTCGCCGTTCTTTTGATCATGATCATGATATTTAGAATTCCAATTGCTTTCTCGATGGGAGTAGTAGGATTCTTTGGTTTTGCTGTTTTAAATGGACTCACTTGGGACAACATAGATAGCTTTCGTTGGAAAATCCCTCTTTCTATGGCGTCTAACCGCATTATTGCTACAGCCCAAGATTATGGCCTATCTATTATTCCCTTATTTATTTTGATGGGTAATTTAATCACTCGATCTGGACTTTCGAAAGAGCTATACAACGCATCTTATGCTTTTTTGTGCCATAGAAAAGGGGGCCTTGCTATGGCTACCATCGTTGCCTGTGGTGGCTTTTCTGCAGTAAGCGGCTCTAGCCTCGCTACTGCGGCTACCATGGCAAAAGTGTCCATGCCTCCCATGAGAAAATATGGCTATAGCGACGCCCTAGCAACGGCTTCCATTGCAGCAGGCGGTACACTAGGTATTTTAATTCCTCCCAGTGTCATGTTAATTGTTTATGGCTTATTAACAGAAACCAGTATCCGTGAACTCTTTGCTGCTGGGCTTATTCCTGGAATCTTGGGAATTGTTTTATACCTTGGTGCGGTTAAATATACCGTTTGGCGCGATCCAAAAGCCGGCCCTAGTGCAGAGCGTATGAACTGGCGCGAGCGCTTACACGCTCTAAAAGGCGTACGAGACATACTGGGCTTGTTCATTCTGGTTATGGGTGGTATTTATTTAGGTGTTTTTACACCAACAGAAGCAGCAGGAATTGGCGCAGGTGGTGCATTTATTATTGCTCTTTTACGCCGCAGCCTTAGCTTATCGTCCCTCTTCAAGACATTAGCAGACAGTGCGCGCACTTCCGCCACTTTGTTTGTTATTATTATTGGTGCGTTGATTTTTTCTGACTTTATTAACCGCGCTGGACTACCCAGTATGATGGTCGACTTTGTTTTATCGATGGACGTCGCACCAATCATGGTCATTTTCGTCATTTTAATGATTTACATCATTCTTGGCATGGTACTAGAAAGCTTTTCAATGCTTTTACTGACCATTCCAGTGTTTTTTCCAATCGTTGCAGAATTAGGCTACAGCCTAGTCTGGTTTGGTATAGTAGCGGTGATTGTGGTTGAAATCAGCTTGATCACTCCACCCGTTGGAATGAATGTCTTTGTACTAAGCAGTATCATCAAAGATGTTCGTACAGGCACCATTTTTAAAGGAGTACTACCTTTTTGGATCGCCGACCTCCTACGCCTACTTATTGTGGTCGTCCTTGTACCGCTCTCACTGTGGCTACCCAGCCTAATTTACGATTAATACATACGATCATCCCCACAGTAATGTGGGGGTGTACATAGTGGTCAAGTAAAATTGGTCCATACCACAAATCTCACACGCCTATTTTGAGCTGCCGCTTTTGTGGGAAATGTTTTTGAAACAGTTGGAAAGACCTTCTTTCTGACTTTAGCTTGCCAGTACTTGTCGATTCTTTTTGTTAGTGTTGCCATGTCTAAAGCCCTCTCTTTCACAGCTAAGAGAAGACACACTAAATGCACAAGTTCTCTTAGACATATCTTGTCTTGAGGTAAGCATAAAGAAATTAAGAAACTGAATCGATGAACTGTTTTTAGACAAAACAGTTCATTTTTTTGAAAGACGAAATGTAGACGCATGAAAGAGCCCTCATAAAACGTTTTTTAAAAGGTATCCCAGTTTTGTCCCATAAGAAAAAATGAGTTGTATTGACCAAAAAAAAAATGAGTTGTATTGACCAAAAAAAATCGAAGTGGGAATTTTCTAAAAGTCAGTAATTACGAGGGTTACAGAGTTAGTGACCATTATTAAAATGGTGCGCCCGAGAGGATTCGAACCTCCGACCTTCGCCTCCGGAGGGCGACGCTCTATCCAGCTGAGCTACGGGCGCATTATGATTGTGTGGCGTTAATTCTGTTGCAAGGTGCAAACAAGGCCATCACAAATTTGTGTGCGTATTCTAAAGGAAATCACTCAGGATTCCAGTGCTTAAAGCAATAAAGAACAGATATACGCTATTTTTTATTACTTTGGTATCACTCTGCTTTTCTCGTTAGCTGTTTACACCGCAAACAACTAACGCGTGGAAAAAAAACTTAGCCTATCTTATGCAATTCAGTCACATCAAATTCTGCAATAACGTCTTTGGTTACTTCTAAGAACGTCTTGATATGATCCGTTTTCATATGGTCTTGCCACACATCGTAATCGGTCCAGCGTTCGAAGTAGACGAACGTTTCCGGAGCCTTATTATTTTGGTGAAGGTCATATTGCAAACAACCCACTTCTGCGCGGGTTGGCACTAGTAAAGCTTCTAAAGCGGCTTTTAAGGCTGCGCTTTTGCCAGAGTGAGCACGAATGTTGGCGACAAGTACGAGTTCAGTGGCCATGTTTTTTTCTTGTATAATTAACGTGTTACAAAAATACGCGAGTATATTCACGCCTTTGTGTTTAAATAACTGTATCGTTTTTGACTCTTAATCACTAAGGATTCATTGTGACTTTTTCTATTTCGCCCTTCATTAAACGTTTTAGTATTCTTGGTGCCGTTTGTTTTGCCCTAGGGCTTTCTTCGCTGGCTGGTGCAGCCCGTTCTGGCGAGCAAATCTTTAATACTTATTGCGTTGCTTGTCATATGAGCGGGGTTGCAGGGGCGCCGAAATTTGGTGACCAGGCAGATTGGCAACCGAGAATCGATAAAGGCATAGATACCTTGCTAAAAGACGCTATCAGCGGCATTAAGGCCATGCCGCCACGAGGACTCTGTTTTGATTGCAGTGATGATGAGCTGAAACTCGCTATTGAATACATGATAGACAACAGCAAAGACTAGGGAGTTCAGCGTTATACGCTAGCCGTTTAACATGGCTTTTAATGCCGACAATGACGCCTGACCACGTTCTTTTTTCGCGCTCTCTCCTTCGTCACCTCGCCCCTCCCAAACCAAGTCTTCTTCTGGAAGTTCATCAAGGAACCGACTTGGTAAACAGTCGATTTCTTCACCATATTGTCGGCGTTTCGCCGCCATGGTAATGCATAAGGTTTTTTTCGCCCGCGTTATGCCAACGTAAGCCAGACGGCGCTCTTCTTCGATATCGTCGTTTTCTATACTGTTCCTGTGAGGCAAAAGTTCTTCTTCACAGCCGATCAAAAAAACATGCGGATACTCTAAGCCTTTAGACGCATGAAGCGTTAACAGCTGCACTTTATCTTCGTCTTCCTCTTCTTCTTGACGCTCTAGCATGTCAATCAACAACAGCTTGCTAATCGCCTGATCCAAACCGGCAGTTTCATCTTCTTCCCAAGCAGATTCCATCATGCGTTGAATAGAATCCAGTAAGAAGCGCACGTTTTCGATGCGACGATCGCCCGCTTTAGACGAAGACGTTTGCTCTTGAATCCAGCCGTAATAATCCATGTCATGAATCATTTGTTCGATCACTGGCACGGGGGACGCCCCTTCTAGACGTTTACGTAAGGTAGACATCCAACTCTCGAAGTCTTGCAGGCTTTTCAGCGAGCGACCAGTGATGTTTTCTTCTAACTCTTTATAACCAGACGCTTCAAACAAACTCACGCCTCGCTCGGTGGCGAGGTTACCCACTTTTTCTAAGGTCGCAGGGCCGATTTCTCGTCGCGGTAAATTCACCACTCGCAAAAAAGCGTTATCGTCTGACGGGTTTACTAACAGACGCAGGTACCCCATCAAATCTTTGATTTCCGCGCGGGAGAAGAAAGACGTGCCGCCATTCATTTTGTAAGGAATCCGGTAGGCTTGCAGTTTGATTTCCAATAACCGCGCTTGGTGATTGCCTCGATACAAAATGGCAAAATCTCGATACGGAATGTCATGGCGCAAATGACGAGATTGTATTTCAGCCGCCACGCGTTCCGATTCCGAGTCTTCGTTTCGGGTGACCATCACACGGATCGGATCGCCTATTTCATGGTCACTCCACAACGCTTTGTCATGAATATGAGGGTTGTTCGCTATTAACGTATTAGCGGCTTTCAAGATGGTTTTAGTCGAACGATAGTTTTGCTCTAGCTTGACCAGTTTTAAATTTGGGTAATCGACCGACAAGCGCTCTAGGTTTTCAGGACGCGCTCCTCGCCATGCGTAGATAGATTGGTCATCGTCGCCCACTAAGGTAAAGCAGCGTCTATAACCGGCTAATAAACGAATCAATTCATATTGGCTGCCGTTGGTGTCTTGGCACTCATCCACCAGCAAATAGCGAACTTTTTTCTGCCAGCGATCACGCAATGCTTCATCTGCCATTAATAAGCTGACAGGAAGCAAAATAAGGTCATCAAAGTCCACTGCGTTGTAGGCGCGCAAATAACGCTGATATTGTGCGTAGACTTGCGCCGCCAACAAAAACTCTTCGGTATCGGCGTTGGTCATGGCTTCTTGCGGTGTCGTAAGATCGTTTTTCCAATTGGACACTGTGTTCTGACAATAGCCTGCGGAGTCCGTTTGACCGTTAAACTCTTTGTCTAGAATTTCTTTGATCAAGCTGAGGGAGTCTTGGGAATCAAATAAAGTGAAGCCTTCTTTTAAACCTGCCCGACGAAACTCTTTGCGTAGAATACGTAAACCTAAATTGTGAAAGGTAGAGATGCTCAAGCCTCGGCTTTCTTGCTTAGAAAGCATACCAACAACACGTTCTTTCATCTCTCGAGCGGCTTTGTTTGTAAAAGTTACCGCGATAATGCTGTTCGCTTTATACCCACAGGTTTGAATCAAATACGCGATTTTCGTCGTGATTACACTGGTTTTTCCTGATCCCGCTCCGGCCAATACCAGCAAAGGCCCATCGATTTTTTTGACGGCATCGAGCTGTCTTTCGTTTAGATTTCTCAAACGTTGGGAGATGGATGGAAGGGACTCACTCATGGAAAAACTCTGGCTTGCGCGGCGGTTAAAAATCAGCACTAAGTGTACCCGACATTACATCGACTCGCACTGACATAACCGTTCGAACAGGCACAAAAAAAGGGACACCAAAATGGCGCCCCTTTTTTTATTGCTTGTGTAAATGCTTATTTAGAGGTGTCTTCGCTGTTATCTTCCAAAACGGGTCGACGGCTCCAATAGCTCGCCAACAAAGAACCTGAAATATTGTGCCACACACTGAAGATGGTGCCTGGCAATGCCGCCATCGGAGTGAAGAACTTCACCGCCAAAGCCGCCGCCAAACCTGAGTTCTGCAAGCCCACTTCAAACGCAATCGTACGACATACGCGCGCATCAAAGCCAAGCAGGTAAGTCACCCAGTAGCCCAAGGTCAAACCAATCGCATTATGGAGAATTACGGCCGCAGCCACGATAAGGCCAACTTGAACAATTTTTGAAGCGCTCAAGGCCACTACAATCGCAATGATAAGGACAATCGCGAACATAGAAACATAAGGAAAAATCGGCTCTGCTTTGCGGACAAACTTCGAGAAAAAGGTATTAATCAACACGCCAGCGGCAACCGGTAACAATACAATTTTGAGTAGGCTCATCAACATACCGACCACTGGTACATCAACACTTTGACCTATCATCAAAGACACTAGGAAAGGCGTTAGTATCACACCAATCAAGGTCGAAATCGCGGTCATAGAAATAGACAACGCGGTATCGCCTTTCGCCAAATAACACATCACATTCGATGACGTACCGCCCGCTACGCTGCCCACTAGCAACATACCAACGGTCAATTCCGTATCAAAACCAAACGCAAACGCCACACCAAACGCCGCAATCGGCATTACTAAAAATTGCAGAATAACACCCACACCAACGGCTTTACGGTTTTTAAGGACTTGTTTGAAGTCTGTTGGGCTTAGGGTTAACCCCATTGCCAACATAATAACAGTCAGTAATGGAACAATTTGAGTTTTCAAACCGACAAATAAATCCGGTTGAAAAAAGGCAAGCACAGAAAGTAACAATGCCCAAAGGGGGAACAGCTGAATAACCATAAAGTATAACTCCATTTATGCACTCTGCTTCGTCATAAATCCATCAACAAAAGCGAGTACATGACCACAATTAATTATTATTACCTATTATCAACCCCCAACTTATGGCTCCATGAGATGCCGAAAAACAGCACTTAAAAGCCATCCACACAAGTAAGGGATTAAAATAGGGGCAAAGATTGTAACGAAATGAAATGCGTTAAAACAGCTTTTATCACCCACTTAAAAGGCGTTAATAGACGATTACGACCTTCGTTTAAGAAGAAACCGCCATCGATAAAGTTTTTTCCATTTTCCGGTAACTTAATGATTCCATTAAATGCGCTCTTGTTACTGGTGAATCACTAAGATCAGCCAAGGTGAGTGCGACTTTTAAAACCCGGTGATAAGCACGAGCCGAGAGCTTTAAGGTTTCTAATGCTTGCTGCATAAAATGTTTGTCTTCGTCACTTAATGCACAAATACTTTCGAGCTGACGACCACTTAACAAGGCATTTTGCACACCTTGTCGCGCTCTTTGTCGTGCGACTGCCCGCTCCACTCGTTCACGAACGCTGGCGCTGCATTCTCCTTCTTCTTGCGCATTCACTAAAACATTAGACGGCAAAGGCGGCACTTCTACGTGTAAATCGATTCGATCTAAGAAAGGCGCCGAGAGTTTTTTAAGGTACTTTTGGCTGGCGCTAGACTGGTAATAATCTTGTCCGCCGGTATAGGCTTCGTTGCTGGCGTTCATCGCGGCGACCAGTTGAAACCGTGCAGGAAAAGACATTTGCCCTCGCGCTCGTGAAATATGCACTTCGCCATTCTCTAGCGGTTCTCGCAACACTTCTAATACCTTGCGATCAAATTCTGGCAACTCATCAAGGAACAACACGCCACAATGGGCCAACGATGCTTCACCCGGTTTTGGAATAGAACCGCCTCCAACCAGAGCCGCGGCGGAACAAGAATGATGTGGCGAACGAAACGGACGCTCAGACCAATGCCAATCCAGCCCCATCTTTCGTCCTGCGACAGACTGAACCGACGCCACGGCAAGTGCTTCAGCTTCGGTCATGGCCGGCATGATGCTAGGCAAACGCGACGCTAACATGGTTTTTCCCGTGCCAGCCGGACCAATGAACAAAAGATTATGACCACCCGCCGCCGCGACTTCTAAGGCCCGTCGAGCTTGATATTGGCCTTTCACATCTCGCATGTCTTTGTGATCTAAGGGCAATGACGCCATTGGTTTGGAGACACAAACAGGCAACTGACTTAACTTTAGTAAATGTGCGGTGACTTGGGTAAGGTGTTGTGCAAATACGGCATTACTTTCGACCAGTGCTGCTTCTTGTTGGTTGTCTTCAGGAAGAATAAGCTGTCGATTCGCACGATGACAAGCAATCGCCGACGGCAATAAACCGGGGACGCCGCGAATATCACCCGATAAGGCAAGCTCACCAATAAACTCCATATCCCGAAGGTTTACTTCGCCGAGTTGACCTGATGCTGCGAGCACACTGATCGCGATCGCTAAATCATAACGACCGCCTTCTTTCGGCAAATCTGCTGGGGCTAGATTGATGGTGACTCGTCGGGTGGGGAATTCGAAATGACTGTTAATAATCGCGCTACGCACACGATCTTTTGATTCTCGGACCGCCGCCTCAGGAAGTCCGACAATATTTAACGACGGCAACCCATTGGAAATATGCGTCTCCACCGTAACTAAAGGGGACGACACACCCACTCGGGCACGACTGTAGATGGTTGATAAACTCATGATCACTCCTTGATCGTATTTAAAAATGTGCTTTTTATCGTGAAAAGCAATCCGGCTCTTCACTTCTTTCGTATCTTTGTTTATCTACGTTTACGAGATTACAAAATTCACATGCATCACATAAACCCAAATAAATTACTTTTGTCTAAATGGACATCAACGTCACCGCAACACAAAGAAAAGCATTTTATTGTTACTAAGCTCATTCGTGACGAAGAAGAAACGGTCATAGAGTGCGTTCTTGAAGCCGTAATCAACAAAAACCAATATACGCTCGCTTGGCAGAATTTAGCGTCTGTTGATGAATGGCGACAAGGCTGGAAATAAGCGTTTTAGTCGTTTTTTTCTAGTTCACTCAAACGAGCTTCTAACGCTGTGAGCTTCGCGCGATACTTGGCAAGCATCGCTTCTTGTACTTCGAACTCTTCACGTGTGACCAAATCCATTTTGCTTAATGTATTGCGGGCCACTTCGTGTAGTTGCGCCTGAATTTCTGCTTTAGGTAGCTTGCCAATCGTCTCTGCGGCTTGCTCTAACCCAGTGCCCAACTGCTTTATAAATTGATCTATCATGTCTTTCCCATTTTTAACATTTACAATGCCTATTAGTATAGAAGCCTAAGGAAGGTGCAAACAAGTCATCTATCGCACATCTTTAATAAGGACGTTCTCCTAAGTGTAAAAAATCAGTCTACCGCACAGATAAAACGCCTCTTTTTCGTGCGTGAAATCACAACTAAGCGGCCTTTATTAAAGCACTCTCCCTAAATAAGGCACACATACAACGCATTCCTGTGTGTGTTTTTTTCTGATCAAAAGCAATAAGGTAAGGTGCTGACTGGTGAATCACCCTCTTCTTTGATAGATCAGCCGCACCAAGTTAACGCAACGCCCCATAAAGACACCCCAATATGCCGCACTAAATAAAGCCAACCGTGACTCTTTTTAATTTCAAAAAACAGACGAAATCCTTACAAACCCCATATATCAAAGGCTTTTAAGGATGTGGCACGCATATTGAATAAAGCTAACTACCTGCGATACGACAATAAAACTGACTTTTAAAGGAGACAGTGGGTATGAAGCTTATAACTGCCATCATCAAGCCATTTAAACTCGATGATGTTCG
>Ga0163215_100970_pt1 | contig 25918 bp, 22 predicted proteins | sample SynspAceP_FD_185934 | JGI IMG/M metagenome (GOLD analysis project Ga0163215, IMG submission 185934) | Saline lake microbial communities from Ace Lake in Antarctica - Synechococcus sp. Ace-P (Hybrid Assembly) | ecosystem: Environmental > Aquatic > Non-marine Saline and Alkaline > Saline | place...
CATCGACATTTCAACTAAATTGTCCATCTTAGTAACACCAATGCGCTTACAAAACTCCACAATTGAACTTGCACTAAAACCACGACGACGCAGTCCAGCGATCGTTGGCATTCTTGGGTCGTCCCATCCTGCTACGTGAGATTCTTCGACAAGCTGAATAAGTTTACGTTTACTTAAGACTGTGTACTCAAGGTTTAAGCGCGAAAATTCATATTGATGAGGTACAGCATCTATAGTGATATTACTGAGTACCCAATCATACAAACGTCGGTTATCTTGAAACTCTAAGGTGCATAAAGAATGGGTAACACCTTCAATTGCATCAGAAATACAATGCGTAAAATCGTACATTGGATAAATACACCATGTATCACCCGTTTGATGATGATGGGCGTATTTAACACGATAAAGGGCAGGATCACGCATACACATAAACGGCGATGTCATATCTATTTTGGCACGCAATAAACATTGCCCTTCTTGATACTCACCGTTTTTCATTTTTTCAAAACAGGCAAGATTTTCATCTATAGGCGTATCGCGATAAGGGCTATTCTGGCCGGGTGCTTTTAACGAACCGCGCAGTTGACGTACTTCTTCAGGCGTTGAAAAATCAACATAGGCTAAACCTTTGCTGATAAGTTCAACCGCAAAAGCATGCAACTGGCTAAAATAATCAGAAGAATAACGCACCTTACCGTGCCAGGTGAAACCTAACCAACTCACATCTTGTTGAATCGCGTTGACGTAATCTATATCTTCTTTTTCAGGATTGGTATCATCGAAGCGTAGGTTACAATAACCCGCATAATCTTGGGCAATACCAAAATTTAAACAGATCGATTTTGCATGTCCAATATGCAAATAACCATTGGGTTCGGGTGGAAATCGTGTTTGCACCACCGTATGTAAACCACTTTTAAGATCGTTATCAATTATTTGACGAATGAAGTTGGTCGGACGACTGTCAGTCTCGGCCATTAAGAATATCCTCTTAGCAATGATTGGTAAAATACAGGCCGCATATTATAACAGGTTAGAGTGACTGCATAAGGATTTTTCAAAGGGGCATTGGGCTGCCCGCTTGTTAAGCATTGACTTAACTTGTTTTGCTTAATTTTCACTCAAAAACGCATTATCTTTATGCCGTTTTGTCGAATTTTAAGGAAGTAAATTTTAAGCTGGTGTATAAACATACTGGTATCACCACGAAAATATAAATGCCAATCGCGTTTCAGGAAAAAATCACATAGTTATGAGAGATAAAGCCACATCTTTTGATATCGCCCACCTGGCGGGTGTATCACAATCAACTGTTTCCAGAGCACTGCGAAATAGTCCTTTGGTAAATAAAGAAACAAGAGAAAAAGTTCAAGCCATTGCCGCCGAACTTAACTACAAAGTGGACAAAAACGCCAGTAATTTGCGTCGGCAACAAAGCGGCACCTTGGCTTTATTGTTATTCGAAGATCCCACTTCTGACGACTCTTTGATCAATCCGTTTTTTTTATCAATGTTAGGCAGTATTACTAAAGCTAGTGCCAAGGCTGGCTATGATCTTTTGGTTTCATTCCAAAATCTTAACGATGATTGGCATGCTGAGTATGAAGACTCAAATAAAGCCGATGGCATTATCTTGTTAGGTTATGGTGATTATGTTGATTACCGTGACAAGTTAGCGAAGTTAGAAGAACAACAAACCCACTTTGTTAGGTGGGGAGCCCACGATGTAGAACATCCTGGCGTGTCAATTGGCAGTGACAATGTTCAAGGTGGCTACGATATAACCCACCACATGATTAAATTAGGTCGTAAACAGTTTGCTTTTATTGGTGGTGCAGATAAACACTGTCCAGAGTTTTTCGACCGCTATATTGGCTTTAGTAAAGCCTTAAAGCAAGTTGATTTAAAACATGATCCGCTAATGCAAATTGATGCCATATCAACCGAAGATTCTGGCTATCAAGCAACGTGCTCTTTATTGGCCAGCGGAAGGTCCTTTGATGCTTTGGTGTGTGCCAGTGATTTAATTGCAATGGGCGCGATGCGCGCCCTTCGAGATCACCATATTAGTATTCCTGAGCAAGTAGCGATAGCAGGATATGACAATATTCCTATTTCTAGTTTTGCCAATCCCGCTTTAACCACAGTGCAACAAAATACTAAATTAGCAGGTGAGATATTAGTACACAGTTTGATCAAGCTGATAAACGGTGAAAAGGTAGAACAATATCTCATGCCTGTGGACTTAGTCATTCGTCAATCTTGTGGTCATGCGACCCAGAATCGCTAATTTCTGAGGCCTCAATTTACTTATTGCGCATTAAATCGCTTAACTGATATAACAACTGAGTTTGGCTTATGACGCCATTATAAAGCCATACTTGCACATCATGTGGGGCAACTTGGCTAATTAATGATGAAGTAGTGTCACTTACCCTAATACTTTTATCACTTAACTGGCTCTGCCACTGTCCTTGTTGCAAATATTTTTTAATCTCAAATTCGGCCACATTATTACCTTTATTAAGCAATACTAAGGCTATTTGCGACACTTCATCTTTAACCAGTACGCGATAAAAAGCGGCCTTATTACCAGCGAGTTCTAAATTAACTTGTAAACCATTTTGCAAGGCCGGTGTTGTCTTACGCACATTAGCGATGCGACTTAAGGCAGCATGAATAGGATGACGTTTGGCTACTTCAATATTCTCCTGACCTAAATAATTTCGATTACCTTGATGTTCGGCCTTTCCGCGCATAAAAGCTAATTCAGAGCCTTGATAAACTACTGGGATACCGCGACTTGTAAACAACCAGTTGTTGGCGTCAATAAAACCCTCGTCAGTGGCATTCATGCGAGGCATATCATGGTTGTCATAAAAAGTGGCCAACTCGTACGGATTCTCATAAGGTCCGTGGCTTAAAAACAAGACTTTTTCCAACTCAGCAAAATCACTGTCTTGATTTTCAAATACCGACACGATGGCTTTTTGTTGCGGAAAATCTAATACACTAATGCCACCGTTTTTAGGCAAAGTATGTTGAGCCAGAAAATTAGGGTTGTAATCAAAACTCTCGCCGAACATGTAAAAATTGGGATGTTGAGCTCGTATTTTATCTGACATTTCTCGCCAAAATGCATGTGGCACATGTTTTATGGTATCGATACGAAACGCATCAGCGCCCTGCTCTATCCAATACAAATACGAGTTAATCAAATATTCACGCAAACGTGGATTAGTTTCATCTAAATTCGACAACTGCATTATGTCAGGAAACTTATGGAAAAAGTCATGCAAAGGATTATTGGGATCGAGATCTTCGGTGGCTAAATTTTGGTGATCAGCAACCAGTTTTCCCTCTTGGTCATATAACTCACCAAACTTGGCTTGATCAACCGGCATAGAGAAAGAAGGTGTGCCATGATTGGCCACAATATCTAACACCGACTTTAAGCCAAAATTTTCACGCATTTGCTGAGTATATTCTTTGTAAGACAAGCCCTCAGAGGGTAAATGTTCATCAATTTGATAAAAATTATCTGCCCAATAGCCATGATATCCAGTCTTACCACCATCTTTAAAGGCACCGCCGAAGGTGATAGGTTCGCCACCACTAAAGGCTTCGTCAGGATTATCCAAAATTGGCGTTAACCATACTGCAGTAAAACCCATATTCTTAATGTAAGCGGCATTATTTAAAACGCCTTTAAAGTCCCCCCCCATGTAGCCCACATAAGCTACTTCTCCATTGTCGCCCTTGATGGGTAAACCGAAAGTAGGATAGTCACCGCCTTGTTGCTCTTGATTGTTCGATGGGTCACCGTCAACAAAACGGTCGGTCATAACAAAATAAATCGCTTCTTTGGTGAAAGGCTGAGATGAGCCATAAAACGCCTGCATATCCTGTTTTTTTGCTGGCTCGGTCGTGGCTGCACAGGCACTTAGTGCAAAGGATAAAGCGATGGCCAATTTGCTTACTGTTTTTTGCTGCATTATTTTTTCCTTAAAGCTCAGTGGGTACTTTGACACGCAGGGTCATTAACCCTGCAATTAGCATACTGCCACCGCCAACCACTAGTGCATAAATAGGTTCATTGTCAAAAACTTTGGTAACCAAAAAGCCCAGAATACTCGCTGCAAGTATTTGTGGAATAACAATAAAGAAGTTAAATATGCCCATATAAACCCCCAACTTTTTGACCGGTAAGGCATTGGATAATAGTGCATAAGGCACAGACAATACCGATGCCCACGCAAAACCAACGCCAACCATGGATAATACTAGCCAGTTGGGGTCTTTAATCAGAATAAAAGAAATAAAGCCTAATCCACCTAAACCTAAGTTAATTAAATGGGCAAAGCGTAAATTAGTCATCTTGACAATAACGGGAATTAATATTGCTGCAAAAATAGAGGTGCCATTATAAACCGCGTAGAGCACACCAACCCAATCTGCTCCCTCGTTGTAGGCAAGCGAACTAGGATCTTTACTACCAAAATGATACGAAGCGACGCCGGACGTCATATATATCCACATGGCAAAAAATGCAAACCACGAGAAAAATTGTACCAGCGCTAGCTGACGCATCGCCACGGGCATGGCAAATAGATCGTTCATCACTTCGGAAAAGCCATTATTGGTCGATTTTTTGCTCGACAGCATGCCCGCAACGAGTTGACAAAAACCAAAGGCCAACAGCATGCCCGCAGCAATGTATAAATTTTTATCTAATCGCTCAATATTGACCGCAATAACAACGGCCAACGCTAGCCCAACACCAGCAAATAAGGCGCCGCCTTTTAAATAACTGGCGGTACTGCGTATATTGTTGATGATTTGCGAGCCGAGTCCTATGTCGATTTCAGCTTGTTCAAATTCAGCTAATTCTTCAGGCGAATATTCTTTAGTTGAATAAACTGTCCATAAAACACATAACAAAAATATGGTTCCGCCGGCATAAAATGAGTATTTAACCGATTCGGGAATGATTCCGGCCTCAGCAGTATTTGCTACGTCAAACCAATTGGTCATCATCCACGGTAAGGATGAAGCCACAACGGCACCTACACCAATAAAAAAGCTCTGCATTGCATAACCAAGAGGACGTTGTTTTTTAGGCAACATATCGCCTACAAAGGCTCTAAAAGGTTCCATAGAAACATTGATAGACGCATCCATTATCCACAACATACCCGCTGCAACCCAGAGTGCTGGGGAATTAGGCATTATAAATAGGGCTAAACTGGCCGCGATGGCACCAAACAAAAAGAATGGGCGGCGACGACCGAGACGGTTCCAAGTTTTGTCACTAAAATAACCGATAATTGGTTGAATGATGAGTCCGGTAATGGGCGCAGCAACCCATAAAACGGCCATATTGTTGTAATCAGCCCCGAGTGTTTCAAAGATTCGACTTACATTGGCATTTTGTAAAGCAAATCCAAACTGAATCCCCATAAATCCAAAACACATGTTCCAAATTTGCCAAAAATTCAAGGTTGGTTGCGACTTATTCATTTATTATTCTCTTATATTGAAATCTAAGGTCTAAGGACCAAATAGTGCGTTTACAAAACCGTATCACCCCTGATCTAGTGACAAGCTGAATCAATATACATGCAATGTAAATTGCTTGTTAATTTAGGGTAACAATAAATAGCCGCTAGACTACCTTTAGTCACTTTAAATCAACAACTATTTGCATACGTATTCACTCAAATATATTGCTAGTAATTAATGTTAATACAATGTATCAATAAACTAAGATGGGGCTTTTTTTGAGTAGTAATGCTTTGCAACAAAACAATAAAATCCGTATAAAAAATGAATGAAATTCGTAATATTATTATAGTAGGTGGCGGCACTGCCGGTTGGATGGCAGCCAATTTATTACAACATCACCTTGCTAAACATGGATTCAATTGCACTTTAATTGAAAGTCCTGATATTCCTACTATTGGCGTGGGAGAAGGCTCAACACCACAACTTAAAAATTTCTTTACTACTTTGGGTCTAAGTGAATCTGAATGGATGCCAGAGTGTCAGGCAACCTACAAACTGGGTATTCAATTTAATAATTGGTCGAGCCAGGCAAATAATTCTCATTATTTTCATCCCTTCCCTTCTATCGTGGATAAACATACGGCACGCGTCTTCTTGCAGCAGTGTATTGCCAAACAACAAGGGCATATGGCAGTAGTACACCCAGACCGTTATTTTTTAGCGGCACAATTGGCCAAACAAGGATTGTCGCCCAAAGTGAAACAATCTCCGGCCTTGGGTTTAAATTATGCGTATCATTTTGATTCTGCCTTGCTTGGCCAATATCTACAAAAAATTGCGGCAAAACAGGGCATTGATTATCTGCAAGGTAAAGTGGTCGGGATCAATAAACACCCCAACAACGATATCAATGAAGTGGTGCTTGAAGATGGGCGACAGGTAGGTGGAGAGCTTTTTATCGATTGCAGTGGTTTTCAAGCCTTATTGATCGACAAGTTGCTGGGTAACACCTTTGTTAATTACAACAATCAGCTATTTAATGATAAAGCTATTGCCCTACCCTCTGAAAAATTGCAGCCCCTAGCTTCACAAACACAAGCGACAGCCCTCAATAATGGGTGGGCATGGCAAATTCCCTTAACAAATCGTACCGGCAATGGCTATGTTTATGCGAGCCATTATTGCAATGCTGATAAGGCAGAAACCGAACTTAGGCGCCACTTAGGCATGCTAAACCATGCAAATGAGGCAAAACATCTCAGCATGAAAGTAGGTAGACTGGCACAACATTGGAAACACAACTGTTTGGCTGTTGGTTTGTCACAAGGATTTATCGAACCACTTGAAGCTACCGCCTTGCATTTGGTCCAACACACAGTAGAGTCATTTGTTGGCGCTTTTTTAGCCGGCAACCTTAGTTCTCAACACCAAGTTCAATTTAATCAGCGGATCAATAATCGATTCGATGGCATTAAAGATTATATCGTCGCGCACTACAAAATAAATAGTCGCAATGACACTGTTTATTGGCAAGACAATCGAGAAAATGACCATATATCAGCTTCCCTAAGTGCCCTGCTCAACTGCTGGGATAAAGGCGGTAATTTAATTGAGGAAATTAATCAGCAACAAATCGCCGCTTATTACCCCATTGTGTCGTGGTTTTGTTTATTAGCAGGTTATGGACGATTTTCTCACACAATAACTACGGCAACGGTTGATAATATTCCATTGACTGGACTGGATAGCACCTTACAAAGTCTCACCATGCTATTTAAAGAGCACCAGCAGGCCCTAACCTTCTAAACTCAGGGTAAACACTTTCTAATACAGTTCAATAGCAGCTTGATTGATAATAACAGGTTGCGTTGACAAGCTTAATTGCTCCTTAAACCAAGGGCTAAGGGGGGTTTTCTGAAAGTGTGTTGAGTCCACCATAACGTAGGTTATCTGCGCCTCAACTACCACCTTTTTATTCCCGTATTGACGCATAATAAGTCCACAGCGATAAGATGTATTACCTAAATGCAGGACCTGAACTTCAATTTCAAGTACATCATCAAAACGCGCTGACGAGCGAAAATCCATGTTCAGATTAACCACCTGATTATCCAAGCCTTGGGCTAGTAAAGTTTGAAAGCCACCTATCTTGTGGCGCATATATTCAGTTAATGCAAGGTCAACATAATCCGCATAACGGGCATTAAATACCACTTGCTGGGCATCACACTCACCATAACGCACTCGCACTAAAAGGCTAAACTCATTTTTATTTTGCAAACTTGTATTCCCTAAAATGATTGTTCTTTGTTACGATTTTTCGGTTTCGCTATTGCTTTGTGGAGTTTGTTGCTCCGCTTCCATACCTTGCTGCCATTCATTGCCAATAACCGGGTCATCTTCATTTACCAGCTCCCAGCGATACCGTTTCACTGGGGGTAAGGGATCAACACTACGCCATAAAAATGCGGCTATGACTCCTGCTAATGCACCAAAAAAATGATATTCGAAACTAATGTACTCTTCCCGTGGAAAGATGGTCATTGTCATACCACCATATAATAGAAAAACGATCATCATGATGGCGACCGAACTTTTATCACGGCGAAACATACTGGCAACCAGAATAAAAAAGAACAAACCATGAGCAATACCACTTGCGCCGATATGATTGGCTTCTCGAGCAAAAAGCCAAACGCCAAGACCTGACAATAGCCAAATCAGCCATAATACGCGCCACCATACTTTGGGGTAACCCACTGCCAACATAGTACCCATGATAATTAAGGGTAAGGTATTATTAAATAAATGCTCCAGTGAACCGTGCACTAAGGGCGCAGTAAAAATTCCTACCAAGCCCATCGGTGTATTAGGGTGAATACCCATCCAACTAAGGGACCAGTGAAAAAGCAGCTCGGCTGACTTTAAACACCATAGCAGCGACACCAGCAACAGGGTGTTTAATAAGATACGGCGAAATCGATTATTTTCTTTCATGCACTCTATATAAGGCAGATTTGAACTTTTTAAAGCGTCAGACTGCAATATAATCACTGCAGTGAGCATGAAAATCTACATTTGTGCTGAGTCTTTTACTTTGACAAATACTCTTCGGCCCAACGCAGGTCTTGCTGAGTGTCGATGTCAAAGCTGGCATTGGGTAGATCAACAGAAATCACGTGCTGATGATGATGCAACAAAAGACTTTTTGCCCCTTTATCACCTTGTAAGCAGGCTAATTCTTGAAAGTATTTTCGCGGGAAAATACTCGGTGCACCGAGTATTTCGTTATACTTGGCGCTAATAATTGCATCAGGATTGTGCTGGTGCATGGTTAGCAAACATTTAATATCGTTAGCTTGTAAGGCTACTTGATCGCCTAAGCCGATTAATAAATGGCTGGTGTCTTTATGCAATTGTGTAACAAAACCAGCTAAACTACTGCCCATACCTTGCTGCCAATTAGCCGCAAAAAAACAATCAGCAGTAGGTTTAATTTGCGCATTAATCAGTGCCTCATTGGCTCCCAGAACCACAGTTAAGCCACTTATACCCGCTAGTAAACGTTGATTTTCGTAATAACTTAAGATGGCATGCTGCAAAATAGGCTGCTTATGCAACAAGGCTAACTGTTTAATGCCGTTAAAACGCTGACTATTGCCAGCGGCCAGTATTACCGCTTGTAACATTAATCTACCAGCATGTGGCTAATTGATAAGCCATCGCTGTGTTCAAGATAAGCATGGACTTCGGCAATCATCGATAAGGCGATTGATTCAGGTAATTCACCGCCTAAGCGCAAACCCACTGGATTGGCTAAAGGATATTTAAGCTCTGCAACACTTAATCCAAGGTAATCTAATACCCGCTCAGTTCTATGCTTTGGACCTAACAAACCCACATATTTTGTCTGACTATGTTGTAATAATTTTAATGCTTGGGCATCCAATTTTACATTGTGTGTGAGCACTAGAGCCGCATCTATTTGTTGCAACCAGTCTGCGCTTTGATATTGCTCGAATGTATCACGGTAAGTATGCAGAGCACCGTTAAAATAGCCAGTGCGAGCATAGCCAGTGCGTGGATCCAATAATAGGACCTGCCAACCTAGCTCTGCTGCCATGGCTACTACGGGACGTGCGTCCAGCCCACCACCAAAAACGGCTAAACAATAAGCAGGTCGTAGCAACTGTTCAAAATAACGCTGCTCTTCTCTTTGCTGAATACCACCTTGTAATAACTCATACTGTGCTTTATCTGGCAATATCTCATTATTTGGCTCTGCAGTATCTAAGGCCTGAACATAGCCACAGTTCTGATTGGAGATTAAACACTGGTTTAATAAACCTAGCTGCAAATAGTTATTTTTTGCACTCACTGGCTGTAACAAAATCTCCACCATACCACCACAACCAATACCCAGTTGCCATGCAAGATCTTCTTCTTCACGCATATCATATTTTATAATACGATTATGACCATCCTCCCAGCAACGTCTGGCTTGGCGCATAATATCTGATTCTAAACAACCTCCACTGAGCATGCCAAAATACTGGCCAAGATCATTAATCATCATCATGGCTCCTGCCTTTCGATAGGAAGAGCCTGCTGTATTGATAATGGTGGCAAGAACCCATTGTTGGCTGTCTTTGGATAGCTGCCAGTGAGCCAGCAGCTTGTCTAATTGATTAGCCAAAGTTTATTCAACTACTACAGGGGGGTGCGACTCAGCCACAAAATCAACTTTCGACACCCGCAAATCAATCACGAGTGTTTCAGATATTTTGTCTTGAATAGCTTGACGATTAGGATCCCAGTACACTTGCAGAAAACCAAGCAAGCCAGTCGCAAATCCGGCACCGTAGCCCCCGTAACGTCCAAAGCTTTCCCATAAGTTAGGCTCTTTACCATCTAATTTAATCACTTTGATACCTAATAGTTTTTTGCCTGGCGTTTGGCCTTTCCACCAAGCGGTAAAAATAGAGAAGTAAAATGCCGCCCAGCCAAAGCCTATGCCCAAATCTTCCATTATGCCCTCTAACCAAGAAATAACACTCCCTTTCCCTTTATCGTCATTTTGTTTGTCAACACTATCACTGGGTTCATCTTGCTCTACTGGATTTTGACTATCAGATATCGCTGAACTTGCTGGCTCGGCATCGTTGCGGTTGTTACTTTGCATTTCAAGCTGGGTTTGCCAGTCTGCCAATAACGTAGATTTTTCTTCTGTGCTTAACTGTTGGTTAGCAATATCGACTATACCTTCTAGTAGATCCATTGCCTCCCTTGACGGCAGTTCAGCCTCATTTAAAACATCGACTAACTCATTGCCGAGCGATTGCCAGCATAGATAGTTATTAGCACATTCTCCATTATCCACTTTCTCAACCAGCTCATTGGCCGCCAACATATATTTGGCGGTGACCGCCACAACCACCAGGGCATTCGCCCCTGACCGACTCACTTCCTTATAAGCTTGGGACTCATTCGATTTATCAGAGTTAAAAGAGTCAAATATCCCTAGAGCAAATACAAACAACAAAGTTGCGGCAACAAAGCGCAGGGCAAGTCGAGCAGCATTAAAGCGTTTTTTAAGTTTTAAACGTTTACCCGCGCGAAAGAAGGTCACTGCGGCCACGCCCGCTAACAAAAAGCTAGCTGACTGAGATAACACAGCAATCAACAAGACATCAATACCGATGGCAATACCGCGCTTTAGGGGCCTTGCCAGCGCGGTACCAAATAGTTCGGCTGAAACATGAAACGCGTAAGGCGTTACAATTTGACGTGTTTCTTTGTGAGTAAGATGTGGTTTGCAATCCGGATGATCTTGTACCACTTCATTTTCTGCTTGCATCATTTGCTCAATATTTTAATGGCGCTTAACTAAACTTTTAATGCCCTCACTAAGACCGTCCAGTGTCAGTGGAAACATGCGTTCATCGAGTAACTCGCGCATGATTGTAATCGAATGATAGTAATTCCAATAGTCCCGTAATTGTGGATTAAACCAAACAGCGTGTTCAAAGTGGTTTAACAAGCGTTTCATCCACACAGACCCGGGCTCTTCATTCCAATGTTCTACACTGCCGCCAGGGTAGGTTATTTCGTAGGGTCCCATGGTCGCATCACCCACAAATATCAATTTGTAGTCACGCCCGTATTTGTGGATCACCTGCCAAACTGTCATGGTTTCACGGTCTCGACGTTTATTATCTTTCCACACGCCTTCATAAACACAGTTGTGAAAATAGAAGTATTCCAAATGTTTAAATTCACTTTGCACAGCGCTAAACAGCTCTTCACACTCCTTAATGTGGGCATCCATGGAACCACCCACATCAAAAAACATCAGAACTTTAACCGCATTGTGACGCTCTCTAACCATATGAATATCGAGTAAACCAGCATTTTTTGCCGTAGCACCAATGGTGGTGTGAATATCTAATTCTTCGGTGGCACCGGTTCGCGCAAACTTACGCAGTTTTCGTAAGGCTAATTTAATGTTGCGAGTACCAAGCTCAACGTCTCCAGCAAGATTTTTAAAATCACGTTTTTCCCAGACCTTTGCGGCCGAAAAATTACGGTTGCCTTCCTGCCCCATTCTCACGCCAGAAGGATTAAATCCATTGGCACCAAAAGGTGAAGTCCCTCCGGTTCCGACCCACTTATTGCCGCCTTGATGACGTTTTTCTTGCTCTGCCAAGCGTTCTTGCAGCTTTTTCATTAACTCATCTAAGCCACCCATAGCTTGGATTTTGGCTTTTTCTTCCTCACTAAAATAGCGATTCAGTGCATTGTTTAACCAATCTTCAGGGATATCTTTAGAAAACAAGTCAAGACTCTGTACCCCTTTAAAATAATCGGCAAAGGCCCGATCGAATTTATCATAGTGGCTTTCGTCTTTGACCATAATCAACTTTGATAAGTGATAAAAATCATCGATGCTGGCAAAGATAACGCCTTTGTCTAAGGCTTCGAGTAAATCGAGCAATTCTCGCAAACTCACGGGTAATTGATAGTCGCGTAACTTGAAGAAAAAATCGACTAACATTAGCGACGTGCCATAAAGACCAGTTTTTCGAACAAATGAATGTCTTGTTCGTTTTTAAGCAATGCGCCATATAATGGCGGAATCGATTTTTTACCGTCTTTATTTTGCAGCGCTTCCACTGGAATATCTTCAGCCACCAATAATTTCAACCAGTCAATCAATTCAGATGTCGAAGGTTTCTTTTTCAAGCCTGGAATGTCACGTAAACCAAAGAAGGATTCTAAGGCCTGATTGAGTAATTCCTTTTTGATACTCGGATAATGCACGTCAACAATACGGCGCATTTCTTCTGCATCAGGGAACTGAATATAGTGAAAAAAGCAGCGACGTAAAAAAGCATCCGGTAACTCTTTTTCGTTGTTGGAGGTAATAATCACTATGGGTCTTTTCTCAGCTTTTACGACCTGCTGAGTTTCGTACACAAAAAACTCCATTTTGTCCAACTCAAGCAATAAATCATTGGGAAACTCAATATCCGCTTTATCGATTTCGTCTATTAACAAAATGGTCCGTTTGTTAGCTTCAAATGCCTGCCATAATTTGCCTTTGACAATGTAATTAGCAATATCATGTACTTTACTATCACCTAACTGTGAATCTCGTAAACGGGACACCGCGTCATATTCGTACAAGCCTTGCTGTGCTTTGGTGGTTGATTTTATGTGCCATTGAATTAAATTTGCATCTAAGCTTAAGGCGAGTTGTTCAGCCAACATCGTTTTGCCAGTGCCCGGTTCCCCTTTAATTAATAGCGGTTTTTCTAGGGTGATTGCGGCATTCACAGCGAGCTGCAGCTCGCGACTGGCGATATATTTTTCGGTTCCTTTAAACGACATTATTTACCTCAAATTAAATTTAACAAATGATTAACCATAAGATATAGCGAAATAGCACTTTGAATTTAGCCACTTCGCCTTAATCTTGTCATGGTAAAACAGAATTGTACTCAATGCGTATCAATAATAATGATAAATTCATATTGATGGGAAAAGAGTTCATCTAAAAATAGCAAGGAAATAAAAATGCAAATTTACGACGATAATTCACAAGCCATTGGTAAAACGCCTCTGGTTAAACTCAACCGTGTTACTGGTGGCCATGTTTACGCAAAAATAGAAGCGCGCAATCCTAGCTTCAGTGTTAAGTGTCGCATCGGTGCTAACATGATTTGGGATGCAGAGAAAAAAGGCATTCTATCTGAAGGTAAAGAGCTGGTAGAAGCGACTAGCGGTAATACCGGTATTGCTTTAGCCTTTGTTGCTGCGGCAAAAGGCTATAAATTAACCTTAACGATGCCCAGCTCAATGAGTCTAGAACGCCGTAAGCTATTAAAAGCACTAGGCGCTAACTTGGTATTAACTGAAGCGGCGAAAGGCATGAAGGGCGCTGTTGCTGCTGCTAACGAAATCGTTGCCTCTGATCCTAAAAAGTATATTCCTTTGCATCAGTTTGATAACCCAGCTAACCCAGAGATCCATGAACTAACTACGGGTCCAGAAATCTGGAATGATACTGATGGTGAAGTTGATATTTTTGTCGCAGGCGTTGGCACAGGCGGCACTATTACTGGTGTCAGTCGATATTTAAAAAGTAAAGGTAAAACCATTACTTCCGTCGCAGTTGAACCAGCAGATTCGCCCGTTATTACGCAAGCAAAAGCCGGTTTACCCTTAACTCCAGGCCCACACAAAATACAGGGCATTGGCGCTGGATTTATTCCAGGTAACTTGGATCTGTCTTTGATTGATGCTGTTGAACAGGTCACCAACGAAGAATGTATGGCAATGTGCCATCGCTTAATGAAAGAAGAAGGTATTTTGGTGGGTATTTCCTCAGGTGCAGCAGTTGTTGCTGCAAAACGCTGGGCAGAGAAACCGGAAAACGCCAATAAGAAGATAGTTGTCATACTAGCCAGTGCTTCTGAACGTTATTTAAGTAGTCCTCTTTTTGCTGGGGAATTTTCAGAAACTGAAAATGTTCAGTAGTTAATGATGTAATATCATGACCAAAGGGAAGCTAGTGCTTCCCTTTTGTTTAACGATTAGTTATAAAACGTGACTAATATTAACTTAGTGAGCATTAATTCTATGATTTTGAGATTTAGCTTAGTCATGCTGTTGTTGGCGACATTTGCTGGTTGTGATGGAATAGAAAAAAAACAAGGACTGGGTAAATACGGCATGATGGATTCCAATTTGCCTGAATTTACCGCTCTTGAGTTTTTTGACCATATTTTTCACGATAATAATCTAGACGAAGCATTAAAACTCAGTAGCCCCTCACTAAAACGATTGCTCGCCTCCTATCACACCAATCGTAATGTGCAGCGTCATGTCTTAAATCTTCGTTTCGATCAAGTCACCATTACCCCACACACTGGCAGCGCAGGGCGCAATGAGTTCTCTAAAGAGTCAAAAGTCATCATCTTTTTTGAAGGAGAATTAAACGGTAAAATACTCAAAGATATGCGCATCGTTGATTTAATTCGTGACGGCAATGAATGGAAGGTAGACAAAGTAAGCCTAAAATAAAAAAAGTAGCAAATAGAGTGTTGCTAGCAACATTTTTATACTGTCCGGTAGGGCTTATGTAAAAGCATTAACCTACTACAAATTAACCAACACTTAGCACTTTGTATAACCATGCCTTTTGGTAGCCTAAGACAGGGCAAAACCAAGGATGGTTATTATATATTTCGCAATAATTCACTTAAGCTAGCAAGTCGAATGTGCAGATTCTCAGCCATTTTTGGCTTATGGCATATTGCTAAGGCTGACTTTTGGTTAGTATAGTCCCATTTTATTTGACCGTGATGAGTTGATGCTTAACCTCCCCCTTTCTTGGCGATACCTATTAGGCCCACTACTGCTCATAATCCTGTGCAGTGTTTTGTTTTTGTTAGAACCTCAAACGAGTCATTACTTGGCCTTTGACCGCATGCAAATTCAACAATTCCAGTGGTGGCGTTTAGTAACGGGTAACTTTTTGCATACTAACACCAATCATCTGTTATTAAATTTGACCGCGGTCGCCTTACTTTGGGCACTACACGGCCAGTACTTCACGCTAGCAAACTACACCTTGATGTTTTTTGTTCTGTGTATCAGTACCACATTACTTATTTACGGTTTTGCTGAACAGTTGCAGTGGTATGTTGGCCTTTCAGGGGTGTTACATGGCGTTTTCTTAATCGGTGCCTATTTTGATATTAAACAAGGTATGAAAACAGGTTGGTTGTTGCTACTTGGGGTATTAGTAAAAGTAGGGCACGAACAAATCTTTGGTGCGAGTCAAGATATCGCTGATTTAATCAACGCAACGGTGGCTATTGATGCTCACTTATTTGGCACACTCAGTGGCTTGGTGATTATTCTTATTCTATACGGAAAACTCAGGCTAACAGACGGCCTCAAAGAGAAAAGATCTCAGTGAGGCTCCTTAAGTTTTTACAGATTCTGTTCAAACAACTTGTATATACGGCGATATTCATCCAGCCACGAACTGGGCTCAACAAAGCCATGAGATTCAACTGGGTAGATAGCGGTCTCAAAGTTTTGTTTTTCGAGTTCAATCAAACGTTGTACTAAACGCACGGTATCCACAAAAAAAACATTGCTGTCCACCATTGGCGCATTAATTAACAATGGCTTTTGCAAACCTTCAGCAAAGTAGATCGGTGAACTACGCTCATAGGCAATGGGATCCACCTCTGGTGTATTGAGAATATTCGAAGTGTAGCCGAAGTTGTAATGCGCCCAGTCGCTAACAGGCCGTAAGGCTGCACCAGCTTTAAATAGGTCAGGAGCAGTAAATAAGGCCATAAAGGTCATAAATCCGCCATAAGAACCACCATAAGTCCCTACCCGATTAGCGTCGACATCAGCGTTGGCTGCGAGCCAATTAACGCCATCACGCAAGTCTTCAATCTCAGGCTTACCCATATGTCGATAAATAGCGGTACGCCAATCACGTCCATAACCTGCTGATGCGCGATAATCCATATCTAATACCACATAGCCCTGTTCTACTAACATATTGTGGAACATAAATTCGCGAAAATATCCTGACCAACCCAAATGTGAGTTTTGCAGATAACCGGCACCGTGGCTAAATACCACAGCACGACGTTTTTCCTCACCTTTCGCCATAGGCTTAGCATAAACCCTAGAATAGATTGGCTGGTCGGTATGTGACGACTTAATAGGTACAATATCTGGCGCTAACCAATTAATCGCTAAAAAGGCCTCACTAACAGTATGGGTCATTTGCACAGCTTCAGACTTATCCAGTTCTTTGAGATATAACTCCGGCGGCATGGTTAACTTAGAATGAGTTAACAATAAAGATTTTTCATCCGGACTTAATGCGTAGTCGGTCATACCATTTAAGTCTGTTAAAGCTTCAATATCGCCAGAGACTAAATTAACGCGGTATATTTCGTAAATACCAGGATGCTTTTTATTCGCCTGAAAATACATATACTGATCATCAGCCGACAAGGTCAGACTATCCACTTCAAACTTTCCCTGAGTCAGGGCCTTAGCTTTACCTAAATACGGTTTTAAATACAGATGACCGTAACCTGTTTGCTCAGATAAATAATATAAGCTGTCGTTTTTATGTAACCAACCAAAGCTATTAAATTGGTAGTTGACCCATGCATCATCATGTAAACGGTGTTGAGTAAGCAGTTGTGCATCGGCCACATTAACTGTAGTCAACCAGCGGTCTTTATTGTCAGCCGACGCCACCATGATGGCCACTTTATCACCCTGCGTATTCCATTGAATCGCACTTTGTGACCAGCGCCAATCGTCTATTAACCTAATGACCCGCGGTAGGCGGTTTTCTTGATACTTTTCCCCCTTAACAAGGGCATTTTCCCGTTTTACAGAGGCCAAAACATCTTCGTTATAGCCAGGTAAAGTAGTGTAAGACAGTTTTTGCGCTTTATGTTCCGCTAAGTTGAGCAGCCATAAGGTTTGTTCAACTGGTTTGCCATCAGCCACACGCTGACGCACGTCGTCGGTTTTAATTCGACCGTTTTCATTAATATAATTAGGCATAATGTCATTATCATCACGCTCTTTATTATCAACTTGTGCTACCAACAACAGCCATTGACCATTAGGTGACAAACTGGCTGCAACCGTTTCATGATCTTTGGGAAAATAAAACGCCCGAGGTGATAAGCTTGAATTTTGAGCCTGTAATTGTTGTTGTTGCTCAAAGCGCAGTTTTTGTTCAGCACGTTTTTTAACTATTACCTGAATTAAACGTTGTTGTTGCTCAGCAATATAATCTTTCGGTACTTCTACTGCCTTTGGCTCGTCAGCAAACTGCCAACTTACCCGTTGCTCACGAAATCCATTAACAGGGTCTAAGACAATAATACTGTCACCTGTCTGAAAGCTCAGCTTGCCATCGAGTAAAAAGCGTAAATTGTATGGCTTGCTACTGTCTTGGGTAAGTTGCCTGACATCACCTGTTATTAAATTCTTATAAAAAATATTACCTTCAAAAACCCAAGCACTGAGTTTTTTATCGACACTCATCACTCGATTTTTGTAAGCGAAATTTTGTTGCACAGACAAAGTAACGATTTGACCATTACCACTATCACTTAGGTTTTTTAACCACAAGTCACTTAAGGGAGTCCCTTGTTGTTTGCGTTTATAAATAAGGTGTTGGCTATCATCAGACCAATAAGCTTGCTCTGGCTGATTGCCAATCCAATCAGGATCAGCCATGATTTGTTCAAGGCTAAGACCTTGCTGTGCCATTTGCTGCTTAGGAGCAAGAATAGTTTGCCTAGCTAGGGTTGATTCAGCCTGTGGCGCTGCATTGTTGTTAAGCACTGTGGTTGAACTTTCATTGGTGGCGCAAGCAAACAAAAAGCTAGTGATACCAACAACCAAAGCACACCGTTTAAAATGGTGCATAATTATTATCCCAAATTATATTTACGAAAGGTGTCAAAGGTATTATTAAACCCTTTCGCTAATCAATAAGTAAAAAGAAATGTAAGTTAATGATCCAAAATCACTTTTTCATTATATTGAGTAACAAACACGCAAAGCTAGGAAAATTATGAAACAAGGTATTATTGCAAGTCTATTATTATGCTCGGGTCTAGCCAACGCTGCTGACTGCCCAGATTTACTTAAGTTTATGAAACGTAAACTTAATTCTCAAGAAACTGTCAATATGTGTGAAGCGTACCAGGGTAAAACTGTATTGTTTGTCAATACCGCGAGCAAATGTGGTTTCACTCCACAATTTGAAGGTTTAGAAAAGCTTTATACTGATTATCAGGATAAAGGTTTAGTGGTATTGGGTTTCCCCTCTAATGATTTCAAACAAGAATTTTCAGACGAAAGTAAAACTGCTGAGCTATGTGAACTAACTTATGGAGTTAAATTTCCAATGTTTGAAACAATAGCAGTGCGTGGTGATGACGTTGACCCGCTTTACCGCATGTTAGCTAAAAAATCCGGTACCACGCCAAAATGGAATTTTTATAAGTATCTAATGGACAAAGATGGCAACATTGTTGAATCATTTGCCTCCTCTACAAAGCCAACTGATCAAGATTTCATCGCAAAAATTGAAGAAACCTTAAAAAAATAAGCTAGGGGCCTCAAACTATTAAAGGAGTTTGAGGCCCATTGGTTATTAAGCTGACAAACGATCAATACTTTGCTCAGCCAATTCCCATGCTTTATTCGCCGCTTCTGCGCCCATAGCCAAGCCTTCTGCATAGACAAAGCTCACATCTGTTAAGCCTAAAAAGCCAAATACGTCTTTTAAATACTGGGTTTGACTATCTTTGGGTGTACCTGCATACATCCCGCCGCGTGCTGCCAATACATAAACTTTTTTGTTAGCGAGTAAACCTTGTGGTCCGGTCTCGGTGTATTTAAAAGTAATGCCAGCTCTAGCAACCCGATCGATCCACGCTTTAAACGTGCTAGGTACACCAAAGTTATACATAGGCATGCCAATTACAATGGCATCAGCTTGTTGTATTTCTTTGATAAAAGTGTCAGACAAGGCTGCCAATTTAACCTGCTCAACACTACGAGCAGTTGCCGCAGTTCCCCAAGCCGTCATTTCTTCCATCGTTAAATGAGGAAGATCTGTGTCAGCCAAATTACGTTCGTGCACAGAGGAATAACCGTTTCTTTGTAAACGTTCAATCAACTTTTGACTGAGTTTGTTTGAGTTGCCTTTTTCTTGGTTTAAACTGCTATTGATGACTAATACATTTTTCATAATTCGCTCCAGTGATTGCCTAAACCGAATTTTTATCCATATTAAGTCGAAAAAAAAGCGCATAAAATGCGCTTTTTTGTTCTAAAAAATAGAATGTTATTTAACTTAAATAACCACCGTCAACGGTAATGGTGGTTCCTGTGGTGTAACTGGATGCATCAGACACTAAATACAACACAGTACCCGCCATCTCTTGTGGCTGTGCGGTTCGCCCTAGAGGGATTTGCATTAAAGCTGTTTTAAGAATCTTTTCATTTGACGTTAAGGCAGAGGCAAATTTGGTTTCCGTCAAACCCGGTAGTAAAGCGTTAACGCGAATATTCAGCGGCCCACATTCTTTTGCAAAAGCTTTGGTCATACTGATCACAGCGGCTTTAGTAATAGAATAAATACCTTGCATCGGTCCAGGTGAAATACCATTAACCGAAGCCGTATTTAGAATAACTCCCCCGCCTTGCTCCTTCATCATCTTGCCCGCAGCAATAGACATAAAGAAATAACCACGAATGTTTACATCTACCGTTTTATCATAAGCGGCCAAATCAGTATCCAAAATGTGCCCAAAATAAGGATTTGCGGCGGCATTGTTAACCAGTATATCGATACGACCAAATTGCGCTTTTATATTGCTAAAAATCGTCTCTATCTGAGCCATATCGCCAACGTGGCAAGCCATTGCTACTGCTTCGCCACCATCGGCACGAATGCTTGCAGCGACCGCTTCACAGGCATCAAGTTTACGACTCGAGACAATCACTTTTGCACCATAAGCGGCCAAAAGGCGTGCTATAGCTTCACCAATACCACGACTCGCACCGGTTACTAAGGCCACTTTTCCCGTTAAATCAAATATGTCTTTGTTCATTATTGTTCCCACTTTTTAATCTAGTTTCGGCAGTTGCTGTTAGGCTAACATACCGCCATCCAACACAACTGACTGACCGGTCATAAAACTTGACTCATCACTGCATAGCCAAGCCAAGGCGCCAGCAATCTCTTCAACTTCACCTAAACGTTTCATTGGGTTGGCTTTTATCATCGCATTGCGCACTCGCTCATCGACATTCGCCAATACATTCTCGACCATAGGGGTACGAATAAAGCTCGGACATACCGCATTAACCCGAATATTGGCTCTAGCATATTCAACAGCAGCAGACTTAGTGAGACCCATAACACCATGTTTAGTGGCCGAATATGCAGCAATAGTCGGTGCCGAATGCAAACCTGCCACTGAAGCGATATTAATTACGTGACCGCCACCATTGTCTAACATTTGAATAATGGCTTGTTTCATACAATACCAAACACCGGCTAAATTAACTGCGACGTTTCGATGAAAAACGGCATCATCAACCAAATGCATAGGAGTCGGTTTATGATCAATACCCGCATTATTTATGGTTACATTTACTGGACCGTAGGCTGTCTTTGCTTGGGCAAACAAAGCAACGACGGATTCAGAGTCGCTGACATCTGCCGCAATAAAAGTGGCAACTCCGCCCTTTGCGCAAATTTGTTCAACAATCGCCTCGCCTTGCTGACGATTTTGGTCACTGACTACGACTTTGGCCCCACGACTGGCAACCAATAGAGCGGTAGCGGCGCCTATGCCTGACGCGCCTCCAGTGATCAGAATATGTTTATTTTCTAAATTACCAACGGATTTCATTCTGCATCTACCTTAAGCACTAGTTTGCCCATATTTTCACCTTTAAATAACATTAGTAGGGTCTCTGGAAAATGTTCGATACCTTTAACCACATGCTCTTTGGCCTTAAGCTTACCTTCTTTTATCCAGCCAGCCATTTCAGCCACTGCTTTAGGATAGTTTGCCACGTTGTCGAACACCACTATACCTTCCATTCGCGCACGGTTAACTAACAAGCTAAGGTAATTGGATGGACCTTTTACTGGGGTGGTATTGTTATACTGGCTTATAGCGCCACAAATGACGATACGCGCCTTCATGCGTATTTGCGTCAATACATCATCCAGTATTTCACCGCCAACATTGTCAAAAAATACATCAACGCCTTTAGGGCAAAGTGCTTTCAAAGACTTCTTAACATTTTCGTTTTTATAGTCGATGGCTCCATCAAAACCGAGCTCATCAACAAGGTAGCGACATTTATCTGCGCCACCGGCAATACCCACCACTTTACAACCTTTTATTTTGGCAATTTGGCCAACTACCGTGCCTACTGCTCCGGCGGCACCAGATACCACAACAGTTTCTCCTGCTTTTGGCTGACCAGTCTCAAGCAAACCAAAATACGCTGTCATTCCTGGCATGCCTAATACACCCAGATAGCGTTCTAGTGGGGCCAGAGAAGGATCTATTTTGTGCAAACCTTGGGTATCAACCACAGCATATTGCTGCACACCACAGTGACCATAAATGTAGTCTCCAACCTGAAAATTCGGATCATTGCTTTTAAGTATTTGACCTACCGTACTAGCACGCATCACTGCGCCAATTTGTACCGGCTCAATATAGGACTTACCGTCATTCATCCAGCCCCGCATAGCAGGATCTAAGGAAATAAACGCCACTTTCACTAATACTTGTTTATCCGCTAAGTCAGGGACCTCGGTTTCAACATAATCCCAATTCTCTCGCGTCGGTGTACCTACTGGGCGAGTTTTTAATAAAAACTGTTTGTTTTTCATTATTAGTCCTTTTTTATCTGTCGCTTCAATTAAAACCACGCTTCTTGCATGGCAGCACAACTATCGTCCAGCTCACTTAATAAACGAATATCACGAGCAATAGTCGGTAACTCCCAGTGCACAAAATATTTAGCCGCCTGCAGCTTACCTTGATAAAAAGCCTTATCCTCAGTACTTAAGTTTGTGGACGTTAATGCATTTTCTGCCACATTTGCTTGGCGTATCCACAACCAACTCATCACAATTTGACCAAATACATTTAGGAAGCAACTGGCATTAGCCAGTAAAATAGCTTGTTTGTCAGAGGCCAAACCCTGAGCTAATCCCGGAATTAAAGCACTCATTTGTTTAATATAAGGACTTAACTCAGTCACTAAAGCTTGACTAACTTTTCCCTCAACTTGTGCAAAGTCTTTAAGCATGATGCTTTGCAATTGTTTGAGGCCAGCACCATTGGCCTGCCACAATTTACGTGTCAGCAAATCCAAGGCTTGGATGCCATTTGTCCCTTCATGAATAGGATTGAGACGGTTATCTCGCCAGCACTGTTCGACCGGATACTCCCGTGTGTAACCGGCGCCGCCTAATACTTGAATAGCTAAATCATTGGCTTTGGGTCCATATTCAGAGGGCCATGCTTTGACCACCGGCGTTAATAGGTCGAGTAATTCTGCTGCATCAGCCCGCGCGGTTTGATCTTCGTGAGTATGAATATCATCCACCAAACGTGCAGCATAAAAACACAGGGCCATGGCACCTTCAACATAGGACTTTTGGGCCAGTAACATGCGTTTAACATCACCATGCTGAATAATAGTAGCGGGTTTATCAGTTGGTTTATTGTTTGGCGCCACACGACCTTGAGTGCGCTCTTTGGCATAGGCTAAAGAAAATTGATAACCTCGATAACCAATCATTGCTGCGCCAAAACCTACGCCTAAACGCGCTTCATTCATCATTAAGAACATGTAACGCAAACCTTGATGCTCTTCACCCACTAAATAGCCATGACAATCATCTTTTTCACCAAAATTCAGTACAGTTGACGTGGTGCCGCGATACCCTAATTTATGAATTAAACCGGCTAAGGCTACATCATTTCTGTCGCCTATGTTCCCTGCCTCGTCTAAACGGAATTTAGGCACCACAAATAAGGAAATACCTTTAACTCCTGGAGGTGCCCCTTGAATTTTAGCTAATACTAAATGCACGATATTTTTAGACAGCTCATGATCACCGCCAGAAATATACATTTTATTGCCTTTGAGGCGATATTCACCGTTTTCTGTCTTGTACGCAGTGGTATGAATATCCGCTAAAGATGAACCGGCGTGAGGTTCAGTCAAAGCCATGGTGCCAGTGAATTCTCCACTTAACATGCGCGGCATAAAAGCAGCTTTGATTTTTTCTGAAGCAAAATTACGGATAACATTAGATGCAGCAGTGGTTAAAAACGGATAACCGGTTGAAGAAGGATTAGCCGCCATAAAGTAACCTGCAGATGCGGTCATAATTGTTTCTGGTAGTTGCATGCCACCTTCGTGAAAATCATAACGGGCGGCCATTAAGCCAGATTCTGCATAAGCATCAAAAGCGACTTTAACCTCGCTGATCATGCTGACTTTTTCACCATCAAAAGTCGGTTCGTTAGCATCAGATTTTGCGTTATGAGGAGCAAATTTTTCAGTCGCAATTTTATTGGCTGTGGCTAAGACGGCGTCAAAGGTTTCCTTGTTGTGCTCGCTAAAATGGTCGCGCTGACACAAAATTTCCGTATCGAGCAATTCGTAAAGTTGAAAATGTAGCTCTTTTTCTTTTATAAGTTCAATATTCATTCTGACTCCCATTCATCGGTAACAGTGAGTAATCCACGAACTAGCTTGCCAAATAATCTTGCTGACAATAATTGTCATTTATGACATATTAATGGTGATTTCAGTCATTGATAAGTGTTTGTTATGATCTCTCAACAATGCCATTTATATGCGTTGGTAAATTGTGTTTAATGTCACTATATTGGGCTTTAATCAAGCCTATGCCAGTGCTATTACCGGCGCATTAGATCTCTTTGCCTTGGCCGGTGTAACCTGGCAAAGAATGCAAGGTATGACGCCAAGCCCTTTTTTTGAGGTGCAAATAGCGACACTCAAAAAACAGTCCGTTAAGTGTATTAATCAACTAGAAATTAAAAGCCATATTGCCATCGAAGATGTAAGCCAAACGGATTTATTACTCATTCCAACTATTGGCGGTTCGTTATTGTCTGTCATCAACCAAAACCGTGCACTTTTACCCCACATTAGACGTCATTTTGAAAATGGCTCAGATATCGCGAGCAATTGCAGTGGCGCCTTTTTTTTAGCAGAAGCTGGCTTGTTAAACGGTAGAGAAGCCACTACCCATTGGGGTTATGCCGAGCTATTTAAAAGCCGCTACCCTGAGGTGAACTTATGTGCTGAAAAGCTGATTACTTCATCGCAAAATATTTATTGCTCTGGCGGTGGTATGGCATGGTTTGACTTAACCCTGTTATTAATTGAACGGTACTGCGGTCATGATGTCGCCACTACAACAGCCAAAGCCCATGTGATCGATTTATCCCGAGGAGAACAAGCCGCTTATGCTTCTATCCGCGCTAAAAAATACCATCAAGATCCTGAAGTATTAAACATACAAGAATGGCTAGAAGCTCACTTTACTGAGTCAATTCAAGTTGGACAACTTGCGGCTCAGGTAAATTTAACTGAGCGCACGCTTAATCGACGTTTTAAACGAGCTACAGAACAAAATCCTTTAGAGTACTTGCAATGTTTACGGGTAGAGGCGGCTAAGAAGTTACTAGAAAAATCCCATGATAACGCGCAGCGTATTGTTAATCATGTGGGCTACGATGATTTAAGCTCTTTCACTCGGCTATTTAAAAAACATACCGGGCTTTCTCCCAGCCAATACGCTAAAAAGTTTAAACGTTAAGCGCATTTAGTTTAGTCGGCGCGCACTGAATAGAAATTGATACTAAGAGCTAGACTCAAGCTAAGTTCACAAAAGATTCATCCATGGTGTGTAATCTCCCTAACAAGGTTTGGCATCCAAGTGCAACATGATGTCAAGTCAGCACAATTATTGCTTTAATTTTACTAAGCTAGCAATTTACCAATAAAAAACGCTGTTAAAATATTTATTTGTACTTCTAAATAAAAAAAATAAGCTAATTTAATCAATGATTTACGTAAAAAAGCGGCTAAAAATACAGTTCAACTAACTTGCACCAAAATAAATCACATTGTGTTATTTTCGTACAAAACTAGGGCAAACGAGTTAATTTAAAAATGTAAGTTTATTACAGAAAAATGGCTTTACAATCATTATTGATGTACATTTAAGCAATTAATGTAATTTTATTACCAA
>Ga0163215_100973_pt1 | contig 25766 bp, 21 predicted proteins | sample SynspAceP_FD_185934 | JGI IMG/M metagenome (GOLD analysis project Ga0163215, IMG submission 185934) | Saline lake microbial communities from Ace Lake in Antarctica - Synechococcus sp. Ace-P (Hybrid Assembly) | ecosystem: Environmental > Aquatic > Non-marine Saline and Alkaline > Saline | place...
AAAAACCGGCTTGCGAAGTCGCCAGCCGGTTTTGCAACCCGACCTTTTTAGCGACTTGTTTAACGTGGCTGCAAGCCGGTCGGCCAAATCACCACGGGATAACCTTGCTTTTAAGGCGTTCCCGCGCTTGCGTCAATCGTCTGGCCTTGCCATCAAGGCAATCAGGTAAATTGGAGCGGGCACAAAGTGGCAGCTGGCATTCTCTCGGACCGCGCAATTCAAGCGCTCTTTGATGCTGGAAAACTCGCGTCAGGCCGTGCGCTTGATGCTGACCAGATCCAGCCGGCGAGCCTTGATCTGAGACTTGGCGCGCGTGCCTACCGGGTTCGCGCAAGTTTTCTTCCTGGACCATCCGCGAAGGTTGAAGACAAGCTCAAGCGGCTCAGTATGCACGAGATTGATCTCTCGGATGGCGCGGTGCTTGAAACCGGCTGTGTCTACATGGTTCAGCTTCTCGAAAGCCTGGCGCTTTCCCCTGAAATTTCGGCCTCGGCCAATCCCAAGAGCTCGACAGGCCGGCTTGATATTTTCACGCGGGTGATGACTGATTACGGCCAGGAATTTGACAAGATAGCGCCGGGTTATAACGGACCGCTATGGCTTGAGGTCAGTCCGCGGACCTTTCCGATTGTCGCGCGCACTGGTTCACGGCTGTCGCAGATCCGTTTTCGGCAAGGCCATGCGGTGCTGGACGAGGAAGAGTTGTCGCGTCTCCATGCCGAAGACACGCTGGTTGCATCTGAAACCCCCAATGTATCAGGCGGCGGCATTGCCCTGTCGATAGATCTGATGGGGCAGGGGGACGACGCGCTCATCGGCTATCGCGGCAAGCACCACACAGCGGTGATCGACGTCGACAAGCGGGCGGCTCAGGATGTGTTCGATTTCTGGGAGCCGCTGTACAATCGCGGCTCGGCCGACCTGATCCTTGATCCCGATGAATTCTACATTCTGGTCAGCCGCGAGTCTGTGCATGTGCCACCGCTCTATGCGGCCGAAATGACTCCGTTCGATCCGCTGGTGGGTGAATTCCGTGTGCACTACGCGGGGTTTTTCGATCCTGGCTTCGGTCATACCGAGGCTGGCGGCGCGGGCAGTCGTGCCGTACTCGAGGTACGCAGTCACGAAGTGCCGTTTATTCTCGAACACGGCCAGATCGTCGGGCGGCTGATTTATGAACGGATGCTGGAACGCCCCGCGGCCCTCTACGGATCAGGGCTGGGATCGAATTATCAGGCCCAGGGGCTGAAACTCTCCAAGCATTTCCGCGCCTGAAGCCAAATAGCAAACAGGTCCGCGGGCCTCATCAGGACAGCCGGGCGTTGTCTGTTTGCGCAGCCCGCAATTCAGCCAGATCCTTGCGGATTGCCTTGAGTTCTTGCAGCATTGCACTCTGGTCCGACACCATGGCTTCTCGGTCTGCGGTGACTTCGGCTTCATGTTCTTCCTGCATCGCCGAGACGATGATTCCGATGAACAGGTTGAGCACCGTGAAGGTTGTGCAAGCGATGAACGGAATGAAGAACGCCCACGCCATCGGATGGACCTCCATCACCGGCCTGACGATGCCCATTGACCAGCTTTCCAGCGTCATGACCTGAAACAGCGAATAGGCCGAAGCGGGGATCGAGCCAAACCAGATAGGAAAACTGTCGCCATAAAGCTTGGTCGCCATCACCGAGAAAACATAAAAGACCAGGGTCAGCAGCAGCATGATCGAGCCCATGCCGGGCAGGGCGCTGACGAGCCCGCCGACAACCCGCTTGAGTGACGGCACCATGCCAATGATCCGAAGCACCCTGAGAATGCGAAGCGCCCGCAGGACCGAGAGTCCGCCGGTGGCCGGGACAAGCGCTACGCCGACCACGACCAGATCAAATATCCGCCAGGGATCGCGAAAGAAATCGAGCCGCCAGGCGACAAGCCGCGCCGTCACTTCCACCACAAAGACGGCAAGAATGGCTCGGTCGAGCAGGTTCAAAAGCCCGCCGAACCGTTGCACAGCCTCAGGCACGGTTTCAAGCCCCAGGGTGATGGCATTGATGACAATCAGGACAGTGATGACGGTTTCGAAGCGTCGGGACGAAAGGAAGGCTTTGAGGGGATCCATGGGATCTCTTGTGGTTGGAGCAAGGCGCAATCCATATGAGGTCGGTCCGGCATCCCGTCAACCCGGCGTGCAGTTAACCCCGCACCTTGTGTCAAAGCTTCTTGACACCATCCCTGATCATCGCCAAGGATCGCCCGGCATTCGCGGGTGTAGCTCAATGGTAGAGCAGAAGCTTCCCAAGCTTAAGACGAGGGTTCGATTCCCTTCACCCGCTCCATGCTTTGCGTCGTTGCCAAGGTATCGGCTGCTTCGGCGAAGGCAGCCCATTCCCTAGTGGCGGGATGCGGTGTTTTTTCCCAAAGATGGGCGTTTGAAACCAACTGCCCCAGTGCTCTCCATCCGGCGATCGACATCAGCAGCCAATAGGCAGGCGTCAGCAATACCCAGTACCCCTTGAGCTTGGCGCGTTCATGGTCCGTGAAGCCGTGCCATCCCATCGCGATGAACGTCAGGTAACTCAAGCCAATATTGACCAAATCTATCCACAGCAGGGTGCTGTGCAAAGTCGAGATGGATGAAGTCGATCCGATGGCAAGCCACGCCAGTGTCATTCCGATAAAACCGAACATCAGCGGATGGGCAAGTGCCGAAACCAGCATGCCCGCAATCATCAATTGAAACACTGTAAACCCGCTGAACCCCAGTGTCCGAACAGCATGCACGGGCCGACGCATCGCCACTAGCCAGGTCTGGGCCCAGCCTTTGAGCCATCGTGTTCGTTGACGGATCCATACCTCAAGTGTGGCTGGCGCTGTTTCGACTGTGGCGCGCATCAGCGTGCCCGTGCGATAGCCGTGGGCATAGAGCCTGAGCCCGAGATCCGCATCTTCGGTTACATTGTGCGGATCCCACCCACCGGTGGCCTCAAGCGCGGCACGCCGGAAATGATTTGACGTGCCACCCAGGGGTATTGGCATGCGGGCGCGTGCCAGGAATGGAATGAGAATGCGGAACAAGCCGCTGTATTCCAGAGCGAACAATCCTGAGATCCAGCTGGTTCCCAGATTTGCGATCGCAAGAGGTGCCTGCACACAGCCAAGCCGCGCGTCGCCGTCGCGAAATGCCGCCCAGGCTTCAAGCAATTGCCCGGGGGCAGGTTTGTCCTCAGCATCGAAGACCGCAATCAGCGAACCGCGCGCGCCTTGCAACGCGTATTGCAGAGCCTTTGGTTTTGTCCGCGGCCCGAAATCGGGTGTGCGAACAATCTCGCTTTCCGGGCCGAGTTTGTGGGCTTGCAAGGCCGAGATGGTCGCCTCATCGTTGGCTTCGCACACATATTTGACGTCCAGAAGGCTTTTGGGCCAGCGCAACGCAGAGATTCTGGAAACGATGGCCGGCACCATTTCAGCCTCGTCATGCAAGGCGATCAGCAACGTATAAATCGGCAACTTGCCACCGCCAGTCGGATCCACCGGGCGTGGTCGTTTTGGTCTGAATAAGGACGCGAGCAATGCGCTCAACCGCAGCAGGATGCCGCCGGAGAAAAACAGGGTCAGAACAATATGCACAACCGCGATAGCCATGACTGGCCACAGCATGAAACCCGTCGCGCAGATGTATACTGCCGTCGCTAGTACAAAGCCCTGCGGACCGGTCATCACTCGACGCGCGCTCGCGTCGCAGCTGTCCTGATCGAGTTCGAAGGTGGTTTTTCTCACCCGGTCGTTAGCACCCGCCTGCCATACGGCTTTGCGAATGGTTGCCGGTGAGGCCACGACCAGATGTTCGCGCAGTGCGGGCATTTTGGTCAGGCGCTTTTTGTGCTCTTCGAATTGCCGGGCTTCGGGCGCGATCACAGTGACTTGCCCATTGGGGCGTGAAAGCCTGATCGGCCCGTTACGGTGCAGCAACGCATCCATTGATGGCAGCCGAACCACCTCGTCAGGATCAATGTCGTTGATGTAAACGAGACCCAGTTCGCTTGCCAGCCAACGATAATAGAGCTCGGGTTCGATCAGGCCTTCCGCCAGAAGCTCCTTTTCGATCGTCGTGGCGTTGGCCTGTGCGGCGTTGATGGCTGAATTGACATGCGGCTTGCCTATGCCACAACCGAGAAAGAACCGGCTTTCGGAGAAATCATTGCTGGCCAGTGCACAACCCCGGAGAGACGTACTCCGGGTTTGATTCTTGTTCAAGCTTTCGTACAGGCGCAAATGTGCCCCGGCATTGCCGGACATGGGGGCATCGATGGTTTTGCTTGGAGCCATGACTCTGATAAACACATGACGGTTGCAGCGGGATATGAAATCTATGGTAGTGAAAGAGCGTATAATTGCACCCCTAATAATTAAGGGTGTTTTGCGCATTTTGTGCGCTTTGGTTGTTTTTTTTGCTGTTGCTCTCCCTGTTTCGAACGCAGATGAGATGCTCGTCCCAAACTACACTGATCCGCGAGAGCGTCTTCCGGTACCTGACCTGACGGCCTATAGCCGCATTCGCTTCGTCACCACGGTGGATTTTCCGCCTTTCAGCTTTCTTGATCAGACCGGCCGTCTTGCCGGGTTTCACATAGACCTGGCGCGCGCGATCTGTGAGCAGCTTGAGGTGTTGCCTCGGTGCCAGATTCAGGCGCTTCCGTGGGGTGAGCTCGAAGGCGCGCTGGCGAATGGCCAGGCCGAAGGGCTGATATCGGGCATTGCAATCACCGCCAGCAATCGCGCCCATTACCGGTTTACACGTCCCTATCTGGCCTTGCCGGCGCGGTTTGCCCTAAAAAAGGATGCCAGTCCGGAGGCTAACAGCGCCAAGGCGCTGGCCGGACAGCGTATCGGCGTGCTCAGCGGCACTGCGCATGAAGCCATGTTGCGTGACTGGTTTTCTGACATAAAGCCGGTCACATTCTCTCGCTCGGAGTGGCTGTTTGATGCGCTCAAGGCTGGCAACATTGATGCTGTGTTCGGCGATGGGCTGCAACTGTCGTTCTGGCTCTCCAGCCAGTCGGCCGAAGCCTGCTGCCGTTTTTTTGACGGTCCGTATTTTTCTCAGGCGCATCTTGGTGAAGGTCTGGCCATCGCGGTGCGTCCGGGCAATGCTCCACTGAGCGACGCCTTTGACTACGCCCTCGCGGCGCTCAACAGAAATGGCCGCTTCACTGAATTCTATCTGCGCTGGTTTCCCAACGGGCTTTATTGATCCGGCTTGCGCTCGGGTATCGCCTTCGGTGGCAACCGGAAGGGCAGGGCCAGCGCCCAGCCAAGATTGGCGGTTCTGCGGCCGTCGCGCCATTGTGACAACCCGATCTCGATACCAGTGTTCCCACGGCGCGGCGCGTGAGTGTAAGTCGAAAACATCCGGTCCCAGATCGCCAGATTGAAGCCATAGTTTGAATCTGTTTCGCGCGGGTCGGTGGAGTGATGGATACGGTGCATGTCGGGCGTCACGATGATCAGCCGCAACACGGCATCCACCGCTTTCGGCAGCTTGATGTTGGCGTGGTTGAACATGGCTGCACCATTGAGCACGACTTCGAACACGAGCACGGCCATCGGCGGCGCGCCAAGCGCAATGATGACTGCTGCTTTCCAGAGCATCGACAGCACGATTTCTAGCGGATGAAACCTCAGCGCTGTCGTCAGATCGAAGCCGGTATCGGCATGATGCATGCGGTGAATGCGCCACAACAATGGCCATTTGTGGCTGATCAAATGCTCGAACCAGACTGCAAAATCCAGCACGATGAAGGCCAGGATGCCAGCAGCCCACAGCGGTAGGCCAAGCAGCGGAAAAAGCCCGATCCCGTTGGTTTGCGCCCATAGCGCAGTGCCGACCGCAGCCAGAGGAAACACGATCCTCAGCGCCACCGAAGACAGCACCACCATCGCCAGGTTGGTCATCCAGCGCCGGGATTTGAGCGCCCCGCGCATTTCGTCGCGTTCAAGCCGCGGCGCAAGCAATTCAATCGCTGCCAGCGTGATGAAAATCGTTGAAAAAGCCAGAAGCCGGATCACCGGTTCTGACAGGCCGAACAACGTCATTGTGCGCCTCCGTGTCGTGCTGCCGCATCCTCATGCCACAGCTTGGCGCTGCTGGCGAAACACGATGCGGTGAAAGGGCTGCGACACGGCAGCGCGGATCGCAAGGATCAGGCGCTTCTGAACCGGGCAATGGCACCACGTTCGATCGCCGCGCAGGTCAGTTTGTCGAGCCCCAGGCGGTCGCGCAGCATCTGCAGCAGCCGGATTTCCTCCTGCTGAATATTGTAGTCGGCCGATGCAATTTCCACAGCCAGTGCGTAGGCGGTGTCGTAAAATTTGTGAGGCACGGCATCGCGGACGACTTCGAGCACAATATCGAGCCCTTCAGGACCTTTCAGAATTTCGGCTGCAGCACGGGTGACACCGACCAGACGCTCCGCATCAAATCCGTCAAACACCGGCAGGGAGGTGACCAAGCGACCGATGCGTGCCAGTTCCGCATCACTCATGGCTTTGTCGACGGCAGACATGGTGACCATCAGATAGATCAGGGCATCATGGGTGGTAACACGTTCGGTCATGGGCAGTTTCTCTCCTGAATGTTCGCAATAGATAAGAACCGCGGCTGTATCGCACAACCCGAAAGGCAGCAAAACATCAATTGACCGCATCTGGGGTCAAGTCCGCGCCTCTTGTCAGGCTTGTCCTATTGGCTTGCCCAGATGATGCGGGCAATCCAGTCGACCTCACTCACATCGAAGCTGCGGTTGGGATGCTCGGGATTGAGTGAGATCAGCTCGATGGATCGCGGGGTTTGCCGGTTGAGCACTTTAGCCATTACTTCGCCTTCGCGCGAGCGCACCACCACCCGGTCACCGCGGCGGATCTGGGCTCCGGGTTCGACAATCAGAATGTCGCCATCCCGGTAAAGCGGCATCATGCTGTCGCCCTGAACTTCGAGTGCATAAACCCCGGGTCTGTCAGACGGCTGGGCGGGAAAATCCACCACATCCCAGCCCTGACCGGCAGGAAAGCCGCCATCATCGAAAAACCCGCCGGAGCCTGCCTGCGCGAATCCCAATAATGGAATTGATCCGGCCTGCGGAGGAAAAGCCCCTTCGGGGAAAGTGCTATCACTTGACGGTTGATCGCCGCGCACAAGGCTCATGAATTCCTCAAGCGAGGCCCCGGTGGCATCAAGAACCTTGGCCAGTGATTCCGTCGAAGGCCAACGGTCGCGGCCATCAGCGCCGCATCGCTTGGATTTGTTGAAAGCAGTCGGATCCAGCCCGGCGCGTCGGGCCAGTCCCGAGGCCGTCAACCCGTGGCGTTCGGCAAGCGCATCGAGCGCTGTCCAGATGCGTTCATGCGAGAGCATGGTCCAGGTTCCCGCTGTTCAGAACAAAAGCCGGGCATTTCACAAAAGGCCCGAATGTGACTTTTCTACATGATCAGCGGCCGTCTAGTAAAGTGATTTAGGAAAAATATCCTCACACTTGCACTGCGCAGGTTACGTGCTCAGTGCGGCCGGATCGGGCTGCGACCGCTGGTCAGCGCCTCGTCGAGCAATTCGATACGGTCTTGCCCCCAGAACGGTTCGCCATTGAGAACATAGGTTGGCACACCGACAGCATCGGCTGCAATGGCCTCGCGCGAATTGCGTTCGCGTATGGCGGTGATTTCCTCGGACTTGGCGTCCATGATCGCCGGCCTTGCATCAAGTCCGACTTGCGAGAGATAGGATGTCAGCACCCCTTCATCCGCAATATTGTCATCATTGGCCCAGACGCCGGAGAGCACCTTGTTCATGAAATAACGCGGGTCATGACCGGTCTCAACCAGCGCAATGATGATCTTGTCTGCAAGTGCCGCGTCCACCGGCCAGTGCAGAGGGGTGGTCTTGATCGGCAATCCGCGCCAGGCGGCGAGGCGCTGCAGCTCGATCAGCCGCAGCCGCTGCCGCACGGGTGGCCGCTGGCCTGGAGGAACCGCACCGGAGACATCCCACAAGGCAGACAGGTTGACCGGCTTGTAATTGAGCGTGGCCTTGTGGCGTTCAGCCACCTCACAAATCCGGTTATGGCCGAGATAGGTAAAGGGCGAGGCACAATAGAAATAGTAATCGATGATGGGCATTGGAATGACTCCCCTTTTTGCCGACAGTGCCGAAACGACTGGTCTCCGGCATAGCTCTCCTGGCAACTTGGCCTTCTATCATGCTTTTCTGAAGTTAATTTTCTGGTTATCAGGGTGAGGCGAATTTGCCTGTATCCTTGCGGCCGTTTGCGTCATGAATTCTGAATTGGTGTTTGATCAGGAGCTTTTGCGGATGACATGGAACACAGAAACAGCAACGCAGGCCAACAAGCTTGCCTGGAATGCGTCAGCGCATCTTCATCGGGCAAGCGAGGAGTGGCAGCGGCAACTTTTAGGTTTCGCCGATCCGTCGTTCTCGACTTTTGATCCGATCGTGGCCGGCGCTCTTGCCGGCAATGGCGTCAAAGGCGCGCGGGCGGTGCAGATCGGCTGCAACAATGGCCGCGAGGTGCTGTCCATGCTGGCGCTGGGTGCGGCCGAGACCACCGGCATTGACCAATCTGATGCGTTCCTCGCTCAGGCTGAGGAATTGCGGGTGGTTTCCCCGCATGGCGGCAAGGCCCGCTTTGTCTGCGCCAATGTCTATTCCTTGCCGGATGAACTCGAAGGCCGGTTCGATCTGGCGCTGATCACCATTGGCGTGCTCAACTGGATGCCTGACCTGACGCGGTTCCTCAACGTCGTATCCTCGCTTCTGACGCCCGGTGGCCGGCTGGTGATCTACGAGACCCATCCGGTGCTCGACATGTTCGAACCCCAGGGCGAGACTCCGCACGTGCTGCAATATTCCTATTTCCGGACAGAGCCGTTCATCACCGAGGATGAGATCGTCTATGACGGATCGGCAACCGGCAAAGCGCCGCCATCCTATTGGCATTTTCACACCATGGGGGCCATCGTCACCGGTTGTGCGAGTGCGGGATTGCAGACTGCTGAATTGACCGAGTTTGCCCATTCCAACCGTGAAGTCGATTACGACATCTATGTCGGCAATGAAGCGCAACTGCCGCTTTGCTACACACTGACTGCGGTCAAACCCTGACAATAAAAAACGGGCCCGAAGGCCCGTTTGAATGTCTGTTGTAGCGGCTGCGATTACGCGGCAGCCTTGTCTTCCCGGTATGGGTTGAAGCGCTCGTAGAAGGTCTCGCCCTTCTCTGCCATATCGACCAGCAGTCTCGGTGCCTTGAACTGCTTGCCATATTTGCGCGCCAGCACCTTGCACATGTCGACAAAGGCTTGCGCCCCCATGGTGTCGATGTAGCTCAGTGCACCACCGGTGTAGGGCGCAAACCCGAAGCCCAGGATGGTGCCGATATCGGCCTCGCGCGGATCGGTGACGATGCCTTCTTCCACTGTACGCGCAGCTTCAAGGGCAATCGCCGCCAGGTAGCGGTTCTGCAGTTCCTGAACGTCGACCTTGGCCGGGTCCTGCTGCGGATAGAGTGTCTTCAGCTCGGGCCACAGGTGCTTCTTGGCAGGCTTGGCCGGGTAATCATAAAAGCCCTTGCCGTTCTTGCGGCCAAGACGGCCTTCCTTTTCGACCATCCGTTCAACCAGCGCCAGATGACGCGGATCGACGGCCTTCTCGCCAAGGTCGGCAATCGTGGCGCGGACGATCTTCAGCGACAGGTCGATGGCCACTTCGTCATTGAGCGACAGCGGTCCGACCGGCATGCCGGCCATCTTCGCGGCATTCTCGATCATCGCCGGCGGCACGCCTTCGGCCAGCATGTTGTAGCTCTCGTTCATGTAACGCAGCACGCAACGGTTAACGAAGAAGCCGCGGGTGTCGTTGACCACGATTGGGGTCTTCTTGATCGCGGCAACATAATCGAGCGCCACGGCCAGCGCCTTGTCCGAGGTCTTGCGGCCGAGAATGATCTCCACCAGCAGCATCTTGTCGACTGGCGAGAAGAAGTGGATGCCGATGAAGTTCTTCGGACGTTTCGAGTTCTTGGCAAGCCCGGTGATCGGCAGTGTCGAGGTGTTCGATGCATAGACCGTGGTCGGCCGGATCTGCGCTTCGATGGATTCGGTCACTGCCTTCTTGACGTCACGGTCCTCGAACACGGCCTCGATCACCAGGTCCGCATCGGCCAGATCAGCGTGATCGGCCGATGTGGAGATCAGCGACAGCAGCTTCTCGCCTTCTTCCTTGGTGGTCTTGCCCTTCTGGATGCCCTTTTTGACCAGGTCCTCCGAGTAGGACTTGCCCTTGCCGGCCGCTTCCAGATCGCGGTCGATCAGCACCACCGGGATGCCGGCCTTGGCGGTGACATAGGCAATGCCTGCGCCCATGAAGCCGGCGCCGACAACGCCGATCTTGCGGAATTTGGTTGGCTTGATGCCTTCGGGACGGCGCGCACCCTTGTTGATTTCCTGAAGCGAAACGAACAGCGAGCGGATCATCGACTGGGCTTCGGACGTCTGCAGGATGTGGCTGAAGTAGCGCTGCTCAATGCGGAGGCCGGTGTCGATGGGAACCTGCAGGCCTTCAAACACGCATTGCAGGATCGCCTTGGCGGCGGGGTAGTTGTCCTGTGTTTCGCGGCGCAGGATGGCAGAAGCCGCTGGCCACAGCTGTGCGCCCTGGGCCGACCAGATCTGGCCGCCCGGCAGCTTGAAGCCCTTGACGTCCCAGGGAGCGACCGGCGACAGACCGGCCTTGATCATCGCCTTGGCGGCGGAAATCAGCTTCTTGGGCTCAACCACCTCGTGAACCAGACCCATTGCCTTGGCGCGGGCCGGTGTCAGCGACTGTCCGGTGGTCATCATCTGCAACGCGTCCTGCGCATTTGTCAGGCGCGGCACGCGCTGGGTGCCGCCGGCGCCCGGAAAGATGCCGACCTTGACTTCGGGCAGAGCCATTTTGACCGAAGGCGAATCCGCCACCACACGGCCATGGCAGGCCAGCGACAATTCGAACGCGCCGCCCATGCACACACCATTGATCGCCGAGACCCACGGCTTGCCGCAGGTTTCGATCTTGCGGTAGAGCCAGCTCATCCGGCCAACCTGGTCAAACAGCATCTGCTGGGCTTTTTCCGGGTTGTTGCGCTTTTCGTCCGCCATGCTGGTCAGCATGGTCTTCATCATGGTCAGGTCTGCGCCGCCGGAAAAGCTCGACTTGCCGGACGTGAACACCACGCCTTTGACCGCGTCATCGGCGACAAACCGGTCGACCAGCGCATCAAGCTGTTCCAGTGCCTCTTGCGTGAACACGTTCATCGACCGGCCGACCATGTCCCAGGTGACCAGCGCGATGCCGTCATTGTCGACGTCTACTGTGAAGATCTCATTGCTCATTGTGGTCCTCCTTATGCCGCAGCGCTGGGGTTCAGCGCGGCAAGCAGGCTTTCCGTTGTTTGAATTGTTGCGAATTCGCCGTTCAGATTGGACAGCGTCATGGCGTGAATGCTTTCCGCCGTCTCTGCGAGGCCATCATACCCGGTGCGGGCGAAGGTGTAGCAGGCGTCGGCAACCAGACGGGTGTCGAAGCCGAGGTTTCCGGCCATCCGCGTCGTGGTTTCAACGCAGTGATTGGTGGTGATGCCTGCGATGACGACCGTGCTGATGCCGTCGCGGCGCAGGCGCTCTTCCAGATCGGTTCCGATGAAAGCGGAATTGACCTGCTTGACGATCACCGCCTCGCCATCAATCTCGCGCACCTCGTCCATTGGAGCGTATCCGGGTTTCTCCGGATTGAGCGCCGACTCCGCCTTGCGGGATGCATGGCGGATGTGGAACACCGGCTTGCGCTCACGCCGGAACGCCGCCAGCAGCCTGGCGATGTTGGCGACAGCTTCCGGGTTGTTGCGCCGGATGCCGTCGGCCTCCCATTCAAGGAAGGCCTTCTGCACATCAACCAGCACCAGTGCTGCTTTGGTTAGCGGGTGTCCCATCCTCGGTCTCAAACGCGTTCGATGATCGTCGCGGTGCCCATGCCGGCGCCGATGCACAGCGTCACAAGGGCGGTGTTGAGATCACGGCGCTCGAGTTCATCAAGCACGGTGCCAAGAATCATCGCGCCGGTAGCGCCCAGCGGGTGCCCCATGGCAATGGCGCCGCCATTGACGTTGATCTTGTCCGACGGAATGTCGAAGGCCTGCTGGAAGCGCAGCACAACGGATGCGAAGGCTTCGTTGAGCTCGAACAGGTCGATGTCCTCGATTTTCATCTTGGCGCGCTTGAGCAGCTTCTCGGTCACGTCAACCGGGCCGGTCAGCATCAGCGCCGGGTCGGAGCCGATATTGGCAAACGCCTTGATGCGGGCACGCGGCTCGAGGCCCATCGTCTTGCCACCACGCTTGGAGCCGAGCAGCACCAGACTTGCGCCGTCAACGATACCCGAAGAGTTGCCGGCATGGTGGACGTGGTTGATGCTCTCGATTTCCGGGTGCGCCTGAATCGCAACAGACCCGAAACCGCCCATTTCCGCCATCATGCCGAAGGAGGCATTGAGGCTGGCCAGCGCCTGCATGTCGGTGCCCGGCCGCATGTGCTCGTCACGATCGAGAATGGTCAGGCCGTTGATGTCCTTGACCGGCACCACTGATTTCTTGAAGTAGCCTTTCTCCCAGGCATGTGCCGCGCGCTTCTGGCTTTCCACCGCATAGGCGTCGACGTCGTCGCGCGAGAAACCGTACTTGGTGGCGATCAGGTCGGCCGAAATGCCCTGCGGCATGAAGTAGGCCGGGATATTGACCGACGGATCCATGAACCAGGCGCCGCCCTGGGCGCCGATGCCGATGCGCGACATCGATTCCACGCCGCCGGCGATGACGATATCGTCCGCGCCGTAGGCAATCTTGCCGGAGGCGAGATTGATAGCGTCAAGACCGGAGGCACAGAAGCGGTTGATCTGGATGCCCGGGGCCTCGGTTGCATAACCGGCCTCAAAGGTTGCCGCCCGCGCAACGTCGCCGCCAGCTTCGCCGATGGCGTCGACGCAGCCCATGATGATGTCGTCGACCTTGGCGGTGTCGAGCCCGTTGCGGTCGCGCAGGGCTTTTAGCATGTGAGAGGCCAGCCGTACCGACGGCACTTCGTGCAGGCTTCCGTCTTTCTTGCCGCGGCCCCGCGGGGTGCGGACGTGATCATAGACAAATACATCAACCATTGCGGTGATCTCCAGAGTTTTCGTGTTCAGGTCAGGCGGTTGCGATTGCGGGATCCATCCCGCTCAGCATCAGGTCTTCAGGTCTCTTGTAGCCGGGCAGGGCGGCGATGCGATCCAGCCAGGCAGCGATGTTCGGGTAGTTGCTCAAGTCCATGCCGATCTGATCGGGCCAGAACAAATAGCCGCACAATGACAGATCAGCTATTGTCGGGTGGCCGGTGGCCACAAAGTCGCACCCGTCGAGGTGGGTATCCAGCACCTTGAAGGCATTCACAGCACGGGCATGGAAGAATTGTGTGACCGGGTCGTCAGTCTTCTTCTGGAAAAGGCTCATGAACCGGTAGGTTGCCACATAGCTTGTCAGCTTGTGATTGTCCCAGAACAGCCATCGCAGGATTTCCCTGCGCTCATCCTCTTTTGCGGGCCCGAAACGATCAAGCTCCCGCGACAGGTAATCAAGGATGGCCCCGGACTGGCTCAGCACCACGTCGCCATCCACCTTGTGATGAGTCAGCACCGGCACTTCGCCCATGATGTTCATCTCACGGAATTCCGGGGACCGTGTCTGTCCGGTGAAAAAAGCCACCCGCCGCGGCGCCCAGTCAGCGCCGCACAGTTCAAGCATCAGCGCTGCCTTGTAGGCGTTACCGCTTTCCAGAAAGCAATCCAGCGTGAATTCGGTCATCGGCTCACAAGCTCCGTGCAATCAGCAATTTCATGATCTCGTTGGTGCCGCCATAGATCCGCTGCACCCGCGCATCGCGGAACATCCGCGCCACCGGATATTCATTCATGTAGCCATAGCCGCCATGCAGCTGGACGCATTCATCCACCACTTTGCACTGCAGATCGGTGGTCAGGTATTTGGCCATCGAAGCGGTGGTTGAGGTCAATTGCCCCTTCAGGTGCTCGCCGATGCAATGATTGACGAAAACCCGCGCCATCACCGCTTCTGATTTCAGCTCGGCCAACTTGAACTGGGTGTTCTGAAATTCGATCACCGCCTTGCCAAACGCGCGGCGGTCCTTGACGTAATCGATGGTGATTGCCAGCGCCCGCTCGATCATCGAGATCGCCTGGTTGGCAATCAGCAACCTCTCCTGCGGCAGTTCCGTCATCAGCTGCGCAAAACCCTGTCCTTCCTCGGTGCCAAGCATGTTGGCGGTCGGGATGCGCACATCGTCGAAAAACAGCTCCGACGTGTCGTTGGATTTCAGTCCGACCTTGTCGAGATTGCGGCCGCGGCGGAAGCCTTCGACTTCCTCGGTCTCGACCACCATCAGTGAGACACCCTTGGCGCCCTTGGTCGGGTCGGTCTTGGAAACCACGATGATCAGATTGGCATGCTGGCCATTGGTGATGAACGTCTTCGATCCGTTGATGACGTAGTGATTGCCATCTTTCTTCGCCGTCGTCTTGATGCCTTGCAGATCCGAGCCCGCGCCGGGTTCGGTCATGGCGATGGCACCGATCATTTCCCCGGATGCCATTTTAGGTAGCCACTTTTTCTTCTGCTCTTCCGAGCCGAAATGCAGAATGTAGGGCGCGACGATGGCGTTATGCAGCGCGATGCCGAACCCGTCCGTGCCGGTGCGTCCGAGCGCCTCCGCGATCACTGCCTCGTGGGCGTAGGTGCCGCCCGAGCCGCCATATTCTTCCGGCACAGAAGCGCACAGCAGGCCAGCAGCACCAGCGCCTTCCCAGGCGCTGCGGTCGACCATTTCCTGTTTCTCGTAGCGGTCGTAATGCGGAGCAACCTCTGCCTCGAGCCAGCGAACAGCCATATCCTCCAGCATCGCGACGTCGTCTTCCATCCAGTCCGGACGCGGTACGCCAAGCACTTCTGATGGCAAGGTTGCCATGTCTTCCTCCTGAATATTTTGACGGGCAGATCAGCCTGCCCGTCAGTTATCTCTCCTCATTGGCCGATGAGGCTTAAAATGCTTCTTCGGCCAACTCCATCATGGTTTCGCAGCCGGTCTCGATCCGGGTCTTGCGCAATGCTGTTTCCGGCATGATGCGTTCCATGTAGAACTTGCCAACCAGCAGCTTGGAGGCAAGGAACTCTTCCTTGGCATCGGCGCCGCTGGCGCGTTTTTCCACTGCAGCCTTGGCCATCAGCGCCCACATGTAGCCCAGTGACACAAGACCGAAGAGATGCATGTAATCGGTCGAGGCAGCGCCTGCATTGTCTGGCTTGGCCATGGCATTTTCCATCAGCCACATGGTCGAGGCCTGCAGGTCGTTGAGGCCTTTTTTCAGGCTCTTGGTGTAAAGCGCCAGCTCTTCATTGCCGCGGTTTTCTTCGCAGAAATCACCGACTTCCTTGAAGAAAGCCATGACAGCGCGGCCACCGTTCTGGCCCAGCTTGCGGCCGACCAGATCAAGCGCCTGAATACCGTTGGCACCCTCATAGATCATGGCGATGCGGGCATCGCGAACATACTGGCTCATGCCCGATTCTTCGATGTAGCCATGGCCGCCAAACATCTGCTGCGCCATCACCGCATGATCGAAACCCTTGTCGGTGAGCACGCCCTTGACCACCGGAGTGACCAGAGTGAGCAGATCGTCGGCTTGCTGAACATCGCTTTCGACTTCGGACTTGTGGGCGACATCGGATTTCAACGCGGTCCACAGCATGAAGGCCCGGCCGGCTTCGTTGAAGGCGCGGATGGTCAACAGCGTCCGGCGCACGTCAGGGTGCACGATGATAGGATCGGCCTTCTTGTCCGGCGCCTTGGGCCCGGAAAGCGACCGGCCCTGCAGCCGCTCACGTGCATAGCTCACAGCATTCTGATAGGCGATCTCGCCGATCGCTTGACCCTGCAAACCAACGCCTAGGCGGGCTTCGTTCATCATCACGAACATCGCCTTGAGACCGGCGTTTTCCGCACCGATCAGATAACCGGTGGCTTCGTCATAATTCATCACGCAGGTTGAATTGCCGTGGATGCCCATTTTCTCTTCGAGGGATCCGCAGGACGCCGCGTTGCGATCCCCAAGCGAGCCATCATCGCCAACCATGAATTTAGGCACGATGAACAGCGAGATGCCTTTCACGCCTTCCGGAGCGCCTTCGATGCGCGCCAGAACCAGATGGATGATATTGTCGGACATGTCGTGTTCACCGGCCGAGATGAAAATCTTCTGGCCGGAAATCTTGTAGCTGCCGTCACCCTGCGGCACAGCCTTTGTGCGCAACAGACCCAGATCTGTGCCGCAGTGCGGCTCGGTCAGGTTCATGGTGCCGGTCCAGATACCTTCGATCATCTTGGGAAGGAACTTAGCCTTCTGCTCGTCTGTGCCGTGCTCGTTGATCGCCGCGACCGCACCCTGGGTCAGGCCGGGATACATCATCAACGACAAGTTGGCCGAGATCATGTACTCGGAAACGGCTGTGTGCAGCGTATAGGGAAGGCCCTGGCCGCCATATTCGGGAGATGCCGCAAGGCCGAGCCAGCCGCCTTCGCAATACTGCTTGTAGGCCTGCTTGAAACCCTTCGGCGTCGACACCGTCGCATCGTCATGACGGGTGCAGCCTTCCTGATCACCGACCTGGTTGAGCGGAAAAAGCACCTCTTCGGAGATGCGCGCGCCTTCTTGCAGGATGGCCTCGACAATGTCCGGACTTGCATCTGCAAATCCCGGCAAATTCATATAGCGCTCATATCCGAGCACATCGTTGAGAATGAAAAGCGTATCGTCGACCGGTGCCTTGAAGACTGGCATGGATCCTCATCCCTTGTAGTTTCGTCGCCTCAGGCACAATAGCCCAGCGATCCCTGAATTTCTGCTTACTAAATTTTGACGTGTGCGTAAACGTCAAAATTGGGATCGATTGCGCTAACAACGGCATCCTGATCCGAAAATATGGCAAAAACCAATGCTTTCCAGCGGTAAGGCCGTAAAAAACTCGGAAAAACAACGGAAACGTTTATGCAGAAAACACTATTTCGGCCGTTCGGAACCGGTTGCTGTGGCGCTTTGAAGCGAACCCTCTGAGCTGACGCACAACAAAAACCCGCCTTTTGAGCGGGTTGTGAAGGCCAGGTTGGAAAGTGGTTGGTGATTATTCCGATTCAGTAAGCATGTCGCGAACCACTGTGATGGTCCGTTCAAGCTCTTCGATGGCGGTGTTGATGGTGGCCCGCTGTTCATCAAGCACCCGCATCTGTGCCTCGCCCTTAGAAAGCGCCACCTTGAGCTGGGTGATGTTTTTACCACGCGGATCATACAGATCGATCATTCGCTTGACCTCGGTCAGCGAAAACCCGACTCTCTTTCCGAGCAAGATCAGTTTGAGGCGTGCGCGATCGCGCTTTGTAAAAAGCCGGGTAACGCCCACCCGTGTTGGCTTGAGCAGGCCCTTGTCTTCATAAAATCGCAAAGTGCGCAAAGTTACGCCGAATTCCTCGGCCAGATCACCAATTTTATAGATCGCTTCATCATGGTTCGCGCTGGTGTCCGTCATGTCATTCATGATTGGCCAATGCCGCCATTGCTCTGATTTGTCCTAAACGTGGAAGGCGATGTGCCATTAAACCTTCCTGTACGTCAAGTCGCGTCACTTTCCAGCGTTAACGCAGAAGAAAAGTAACCTTGGTTAACGGGTTGTTTACCACGTTTCGCGGAATGTGGGGAGGAAGAGCAGTAAGCCCGGATTCGTCGTATCTTGTTTTTGCCGGTTTGAAGTCTGGCTCTTCGGATTTGTGGATTTCCTCCCATTGACCCGAAGAGCGATATGGATGTGCTGCGGACAGGGGGAGCGGCAGGCTCCGGTCAACAACGCGAAGCGGAAACGAAAATGAACGGATCGCGATCTCATTCAAGCAGGCCTGGTGCAAGCGGATCCTCGTTGGATCAGCTCAATCGCACAATCGAAGGCTTGGAAGCGCGAATTGAAGACATTCTTGGCCGGGGTGGCAATGCCCCCGATGGTCGACACCCGTCAAAAGCGCCCGCTTCGTCAGCGTCCAACCCACAGTCTTCAGGCCTGGGGGGGGATCTCCTCGAAGGTATTCGCGCCCGGCAGCTTGCCCTCGAAGCAGCGCGACATGGGGGTTCGGCACAGTCGCCCATACCATCCCTGGGCGGTTCAGATCATCAAAAACACAGCCGCCAGCCGTCTCGTAACTCTGCTGCCGCAGCCCCTTTCTCTGCTCCGCATCAAGACCCAAGACCCGATCTCAGCCAGCTTTTGATCAATGAAATGACCGCGCTCCGCCGTGAGATGGGCGAATTGCGTAAAGACGCGCGCGATCAGGCGTTGCCGCAGGAGCTGCGCCGGGACCTCGCCGGAATTTCAGCTTCGATCGATGCGCTTGGCGCACAGGATGGCGGGGCAGACGCGCTCAGGCTGGAACTTGATTCCATGCGCGGGATGGTTGATCAGCTGGCTCGCGAAGACAGCGTTCGTTCACTTGAAACCCGTTGGCAGACGATGGAGGAGCAGGTCGCCAGTCTGGATATGGGGGCTCTGCGTGAAGAGCTTGTCAATCTGGCATACCGTGTTGATGAAATCCGCGAATTTATGGCAACCATGCCGGCCTCCGGTCAAGGACAGGCCATCGAAGACAAGATCGCCGAACTGTCTCAGTCAATCGAGTTCATGACCCGGCAGTCGGCGTCTGCACGGCCTGACTTTCCCGAACAGTTCGATCGGCTCGGGGCGCGTCTTGATGAAATCACCCGCGCCATCGCTTCGATGCCCGCTCCGGTTCAGCCCACGGTTGACAATGCACCGTTTGAGCGTCTGGAGGCTCGTCTCGCATCAGTCGCCCAGAAAATCGATGAACTGGAACCGTCGTCCGTTGAAACCGACATAGGCGGCCGCATCGAGCATCTTGCCGCGCGTGTCGCGCAATTGGCTGACGAAGAAGCCGTCGCGCGATTGGACGCCCGGATTGAAAATCTCCAGGCCTATCTCGAGAATGGTGCTCGCGAAGACCGCATGCCGGAGTTGGCTGAGTATTTGAGCGACATCACCGGCAAGATTGAAGCTTTGGACGCACGTGGTGTCGATGAATCGCTGATCGCCCGGCTGGATCAATTGGCCCATCAGATCGAGAACCTTTCGGTACCGACGTTGCAAGCCGGCACTATGCCCGAAGCTGCCATTGGCCGGCTGGAAGCACTGATTGGCCGTGCCGAAGCCACTGTTTCCCGCAACATTGACCCGCTGCCTGGCCTTGAAACACTCGACGCCAGGTTGGCCGATATCGCATCCAAACTCCAGCAGGCTGAAATGTCTGCAGCAGACATGGCCATGCAGCCTATGAACGGCCTGGAAAACGTCGAGGCGCAACTGGCTGAAATTTCGGCCCGGCTCGACAGACCACATATCGAGCAGGCTCCGGTGATGATGCCCGGAATAGAAAATCTGGAAGCCAGGCTGGCCGATATCGCCAATCGCCTGGATATGTCGAGCACTGTGGGTGCGGGGCCCGGCGACGAGGCTTTGCGTGGCCTTGAGGATCAGATTGCCAACCTCTCCCGTCTGGTTAGCTCGGCGCCTGCCGGCGCTGGTACAGATGCATTTGATGAGCGACTGGCCTCGATTGAGGAACATCTGGCAACCAGTGACGAATTTGTTGTCGAAGCAGCGCGTCAGGCCGCGGAAGCCGCCTTGTCGGCCTATTCCGGCCAGATGGGCAGCTCGCCTTCGCCACAGTCGATCGCCAATATTGAGGTTATCACGGCGCTTGCCGATGACCTCAAGGCGCTTGAAGGCCTGAGCCGCAAGACCGAAGATCGGACCACGCGTGCCTTTGAGGCCGTGCAGGAAACGATGTTGAAAATCGCTGGCCGCCTGGAACGTCTCGACGCCCCGTCGTCGATGCCTCAAGCCGCCGGGCCAAACACCAAGCATGATGCCGGGAGCGATACGCGCGACACCATTGATGCCGGGATGCCGCAAACCTCGACTGAGCCGCTCGATGCAGCCATGCAATCGGCCGGTGACTATAGGGACGAATTCCACGAGATGAACCGCACCCGTGCGGAGCAAAAAAGCCAACCGGCCCGATCACCGTCTGAAGCGGCTGCAATGGCAGCGGCTTATGCGGAGAGCCAGGAAGCTGACGACGAAGAATTCCTGCCGTCGGATGCCGCAAGCGACAAGTCGTTTCTCTCCGGTTTGGCAGCCCGCATCAGGCCGGGCAAGGAAACGTCGAACTCTCCCGCCGAGCCCCAGTTTACCGAAGATGATTCACCGCCGCTCGATCCATCGATGGTGATGGATCCGGAAACCGCGAACATGCCGCTCGAGCCAGGTTCGGGCGCGCCGGATATCAACCGCATTTTGCAGAAGGTGCGCGAAGCCCAGGCGGCAGAACGTCAGCGCGGTGGAGGATCAAGCGAAAACGGATCTGAAAAATCTGAATTCCTCGCTTCAGCCCGCCGGGCCGCCATGGCTGCCGCAGCCGAAGTTGAGACCATTGGCAAGAGCCGCAAGAGCGGTGGTGGTGGTATGCTTGAGGTTCTCAAGTCGCGCCGCCGTCCGATCCTGATGGCGGCCGGTGCGGTTCTGCTTGCGGTCATGTCTTATCCGCTTGTTTCGGGCTTGTTGTCTGGCAACGGTGAGGATGTCGCAGCCGTTGAGCCAGCAATCATCGAACCGGCCGCTTCGCTCGAACAGCCCGGCGCGCCTGATGGCGGGAAGACACTCTTCGCCGATACGCAGGATCAGCAGCCTGTCACTGAAACGCGCTTGCCCGAGGTCCGGGTGATCGAGCCTGGTGTCGATGCGCCATCCACAGTGACGGAGATGGCACCGGCCTCGCCTTCTCAGGAAGCAACCGCAGGAATCGCACAGTCTGAAGCCGAGGCACCAACCGTCGATGATGTGCTCACAGCGGCACTGGATGCGCTTCCAGAGGAAGCTGCGACCGGTGCGCTCAAGGCGGCGGCGGCGGCGGGAAATCCGCTAGCATTTTATGAAATAGGCGCACGCTTCACCGAAGGGCGCGGCGTTCCTGTCGATCTCGAGTCAGCCGCGAGCTGGTACCAACGTGCGGCCGACCTCGGCCATGCACCCTCGCAGTACCGGGTTGCCAACTTCTATGAAAAGGGCAGTGGCGTTGAGCGAGATCTCGATGCCGCCAAGAAATGGTACCAGATGGCGGCCGAGCAGGGCAACGCAAGCGCGATGCACAATCTCGCCGTGCTCTACGCCACAGCCGGTGCTGTGCCTGATTTCGAAAACGCGGCCCAATGGTTCAGCCGCGCCGCCGATGTCGGCGTTCGTGACAGCCAGGTCAATCTCGCGATCTTGTATGCCCGCGGCGATGGCGTGCCTCGGGATCTCGAAAAATCCTACAAATGGTTCGCAATTGCGGCCAATGACGGCGACAAGGATGCAGCGGTCAAGCGCGATGAAGTGTTCAATGCGCTGCGGCCCGAGCAGGTTGAAGCTGCACGGGCTTCGGTGGCCAACTGGGCCGCGCAACCGATAAGCCCGGATGCCAATGAGGTTGAAGTTCCTGCGTCATGGCAGGGAGCGTCCACCGAGACCGCTTCCGTGGACATGAGCAAGGCTGTCCGCAACATTCAGGCGATCCTCAACAACAACGGTTTTGATGCGGGCACACCCGACGGCGTAATGGGCAAAAGGACTGTCGCGGCAATCAAGCAATTCCAGATTTCCATCGGCATGGAAGCCACCGGGGAAGTCAACGACAAGCTGGTCAAGGAGTTGCTTGCACGCAACGAATAGGCTGCCCGTTCCGTCTCCAGGTAACCGCCCGAAACGCGTCGCGGATTTTGGTGCTTATCGCAGTTTGACGTAAATTCAGAATGGCTCGGATGGACATATTCGAGCCATCTTGAATGGGCTTTATATCAAAGCGTTAAAGTGCCATTTCCGCATTCAACCGCATGCGCGGTCCTGTCATGCTTCTGTTGGCGTCAAATAATTCGGCAACACCCGGCAACTTACGTCTCATGAAGGTGCCAACCGATTTGACTCGTACAGTCGAAACGCGCAGAACCGTTGTGTCGGGGGACTTCCCGGCGCAACCCTTTTTCCAGTCATTGACGCCCGGGGGGCAAGGTGACCATTTACCTGCCGATCGCAGAATTGTCGGTCAATATCTTCGTCATCCTCGGGATGGGCGCGGCAGTTGGATTCCTGTCGGGTATGTTTGGTGTTGGCGGCGGATTTTTGATCACGCCGCTCCTGATTTTCTACAATATTCCGCCCGCCGTGGCTGTCGCAACCGGCGCCAATCAGGTTGTTGCGTCATCGGTTTCAGGCGCCTTGGCGCATTTCCGCCGAGGCACGCTCGATATCAAGCTCGGGCTTGTTCTTCTCGTCGGTGGCCTGGCCGGTGCGACAGTCGGCATACAGATATTTTCCATGCTGCGCCGCCTTGGTCAGCTCGATCTGATCATCACACTGCTCTACGTCGTTTTTCTTGGGTCGGTCGGCGGACTGATGCTCTGGGAGAGTGTCATCTCGCTCCGCCGCGCGGCCAATAACCAGCCGGTATCCTTGCGCAAGCCCGGACAGCACAATTGGGTGCATCGTCTGCCGTTCAAAATGCGGTTCAAGCGCTCGAAGATTTATCTCAGCGTCATCCCCGTTATCCTGCTGGGCTTCGCAATCGGCATTCTGACCTCCGTGATGGGTGTCGGCGGTGGCTTCATCATGGTTCCGGCGATGATCTACCTGTTGCGCATTCCGACCAGCGTCGTGATCGGCACGTCGCTGTTCCAGATCATTTTCGTCACCGCCTTTACCACAGTGGTACAGGCAGCGACCAACTTCTCGGTCGATATCGTACTCGCCTGGCTGCTGATGATTGCGGGCGTTATCGGCGCGCAATATGGCGTGCGCGTTGGCCAGAAAATGCGCGGCGAACAATTGCGCGCCGGCCTTGCTCTGCTGGTTCTGGGTGTTGGCATACGTCTCGGTTTTGGATTGGTATTGAAGCCCGATGAAGTTTACTCTGTGGTCAGCGGGAGCTTCGGATTCTGATGCGCATCGCGTTTTTGTTTTTTGCTGTTTCCCTGCTGGCCAGTCTACCCGCCGCAGCTCAGCTCGCCGACCCGACAGTGACGATCAACGACAAGTTTGTCGAGCGGATCGACATTGGTATTTCCACCAATGAAATCGCCATAACATCAGATTTCTCCGGTGCCGACATCACTGTTTTCGGCGCGATTGACCGTGCCGACGAATTGCTGCTAGCCACCTTTGCCTACGATGTGGTTGTCGCCCTTGAAGGTCCGCGCAAGTCCAGCACTGTCCGGCGCAAGGAGCGCGTCGCGGGAATCTGGATCAACCGGCATTCGATCCGGTTTGAGCCAATCCCGGCATCCTACTCGATGTCGAGTACGCGGCCGCTGGCTGGTATTGCCAATCCGATGGAGCTTGCCACCCACGATATTGGCATCAACAACATCCGCCTCGTGCCGACCGGTGGTTTCGGTGATGGATCACGGTTATCCGACTTTCGCGAAGCGCTGCGGCGCATCAAACAGGCCAATGGATTGTATCAGCGGGATCCGACAGGCGTTCAATTCATCTCAAAGGCCTTGTTCCGTGCCTCGGTGCGGCTTCCGGCCAGCATACCGGTCGGCCAGCACAAGGTCCGCGCTATCCTTTATAAGAACGACCAGTTTGTCATGGAAAAGGTAATCTCGCTCAGAGTGGTCAAAACCGGCCTTGAGCAATTCATCTACAATTTCGCCCATTCCTATTCGCTGGCCTACGGTATTATCGCGGTTCTCCTCGCCACCCTGACGGGATGGCTCGGCAGTGTTATATTCCGCAGGGATTGATGCGAGACTTCAATCGCCTCCAATAGGGCAGATCGGAAATTGTAAGGATTAGCCGTTCATCCGGTTGAACGCGACGGAATAGATCCGCTCGCGTCCGATGAGATGCGCCACCAGTTGGTCCCGGTTGAACAGGCCGCGCATGGCCGGGTGACGCAGTTCCAGTCCGCCAGTGGTTGAGCCGAAAGCCGGCATTAAAAGCCGTTTGCCGTCACTGGCGAAACACGGCCGCCGAACGCCCTTGCCGCGGCGAACCACACGGGCGGCCGGATGCAGATGCCCGGCAACTTCTCCATCCGCGGCACCTTGGTTCGGTTCGTGGCGGAACACCAGCGTCCCGACGTGCAGTTCACTGCACCATGCCCCTGCCAGCCCCTCGGGCCTGTCGGGATCGTGGTTGCCTTCAATCCAGGTCCAGTCGCGGCCCCGCTGCAAGGCGTGAAGCTCGTCCCGGTAGCCCTTGGGCAGGTGCGCCGAGCCGGTACGGTCGTGAAAACTGTCACCCAGACTGATGACCAGGCGCGGATTGTAGCGCGCTATTGCTTCGCCAAGCCGCGCCAAAGTGGCGGCGGTGTCATAGGGCGGCAGCAGCATGCCACGGCGTGCATAGGCCGCGCCCTTTTCCAGATGCAGATCGGAGACCACCAGAGCGCCACTGTCGGGCAGCCAAAGCACGCCAGAGCGGTCGCAGGTGACAGTCGTGCCATTGACCTGCACATCGACGGTCGATGGCCCGCTTGCAGGCGTTTCTGTTCTGAGCGCCGAGTTCGCGCTGTGCATGGCTGTTCCGTTCAAGTCTGGTTTTGCGCCTCGGCAAGCAGATCATCTGCCGCTTCAGCCAATATGCTTTCATGTGCCTCACCGGTCACCGGTTCACGTCCGATCTCCAGCATGATCGGAACCGCCAGTGGTGAAATATGCTCAAGCGCCTGGTGCCTTATATGGCCCTTGATTCTCTTGAGCATAGCCCCGAGCCGCTGAATATCCAAAAGCCCCTGAGCCGCATCCGAGCGGGTTGCTCGCATCAAAATATGGTCGGGTTCGTGGCTTCGCAGAACGTCATAAATCAGATCGGCCGACACAGTGACCTGGCGGCCGGTCTTCTCCTTGCCGGGATGACGCCGCTCGATTAGCCCGGAGATCACGGCGCAGGCGCGGAAGGTGCGCTTGAGCATCCAGGATTCGTTCAGCCAGGCATCAAGATCGTCGCCGAGCATGTCCTCGTCAAACAGCTCGCCAAGATCAAGGCGTCCGTCTGAAATCATCGCGCCCATGTCCTCTAGTCCCCAGACCGCGAGAGAATAGTCCGTTGCCACAAATCCCAGCGGCTGGGCGCCCAACCGTTCCAGTCTCCGTGTCAGCAACATACCCAAAGTCTGGTGTGCGATACGGCCTTCGAAGGGATAAAACACCATGAAATAGCGCTCGGCCCGTGGAAATGTCTCAATCAGCAAACTGTCCTTGGCCGGCAGCTGCGAGACCTGCTGCTGCATCCGCAGCCAGTCCGACACCTGATCGGGCAATGCACCCCATTTAGTCGGATCGGCGATCATCCCCCGGACGCCCTCGGCGAGATAGGTTGACAGCGGAAACTTGCCGCCGGCATAGGCAGGTACCTTCGGGTCTTGATCCCAGGCTTTGGAGACCATGCACTCGTTCTCGCGAATTCCCTCGAACCGGAGGATCTTGCCCGAGAACAGGAACGTGTCGCCGGGCGAGAGCGTTTCGAGGAAATATTCCT
>Ga0163215_100976_pt1 | contig 25746 bp, 25 predicted proteins | sample SynspAceP_FD_185934 | JGI IMG/M metagenome (GOLD analysis project Ga0163215, IMG submission 185934) | Saline lake microbial communities from Ace Lake in Antarctica - Synechococcus sp. Ace-P (Hybrid Assembly) | ecosystem: Environmental > Aquatic > Non-marine Saline and Alkaline > Saline | place...
CGGGAAATGCGCTTATTGGCCCAGCGCCTGCCCCAGATCATCTATCAGATCGCCCGCATCCTCGATCCCCACCGAAAGGCGCAGCAGGCCTTCGGGGATGCCCGTATGCGGCTCGATGGTGTGGCGGTGCTCGACAAGGCTCTCGACCCCGCCCAGCGAAGTGGCACGGTGGAACAGGCGCAGACGCGCCACCGCCGACAGGGCCGCAGGCGCGTCGCCTTTGACCACAAAGGACAGCAGCGGGCCAAAACCGCCTGTCATCTGCGCGCAAGCCAGATCATGGCCGGGATGGGACGGCAGACCCGGATACAGCACCGTCTCCACCGCCGGATGGTCGCTCAGGTATTCCGCCAGCTTGTGCGCATTCTGCGACATCCGCTCCATCCGCAAAGGCAGCGTGCGCATGCCGCGCAGCAGCAGCCACGCCTCGAAGGGGCCCAGCACAGCACCTGCGGTGTCGCGGTCCGTGCGGATGGCCTGCCAGATGTCGCTGGAGGCGTCCTTGACCGCCAGCGCACCGGCCAGCACATCGGAATGGCCGTTAAGCCCCTTGGTGGCCGAATGCATCACGATATCTGCACCAAACGACAGCGCCCGCGTCAGCACGGGCGAGGAGGTGGTCATATCCGCCACCAGCAAGCCGCCGTGGGCCTGCACCGCCTGAGCGCAGGCTGCGATATCCACGATACGCAGCCACGGGTTGGAGGGTGTCTCGATCCACGCGATGGCAGGTTTATGGGCGGTACAGGCAACGCTGAAGGCAGCGGTGTCCGCGGCTTCAACCTCGTGCAGGGTGATGTCACGGCGGCTGCAAAAGCTGCGGATCCATGCGGTTGTACCCCAGTAAATCTGGCTTTGCACCAGCACACTCGCCCCTGCGGGCAAGGTCCGGAAGATTGCCGCAACAGCCGCCATGCCTGAGGGGAACACCAGCGCTTCCGCCGCCCCTTCCAGTTGCGCCAGAACACCTTCGACCATACGCCCGTTGGGTGCGTGACTGCGAGAATAGACGTTGCCGTCCACCGACGGCACGTAGTCCTCATCGCGCACGAAGGTGGTGGCGGGATGGATCGGGGGAACAACCCCGCCGGTGCCCCCGTCCAACAGCCCGCCCGCCTGTGCGGCTATGGTTGCGGGCGAAAGATTTTCAGGGAATTTGGATGACATGGCGCAGGCTCCGCGTGCGGGAAAAGGGGTTCTGCCCCGACTGTTATTCCCTGCAACGCGCGCATGCAAACATTCCGTAACGCCGCCGTGAGCGCTGTGACAGCCCCTTGTACCTGCGCGCGCGCTGCGCCACTTTAAGAGGCAGCCAAGGAGGCCATACCATGCCCGTAAAGCGCATCACATTCCCCGGCCATGACGGATCACAGCTGGCCGCGCGCCTGGATATGCCGTCCGGTCCGCATCTGGCGACAGCGCTTTTTGCCCATTGCTTCACCTGCGGCAAGGACATCCCCGCCGCGCGCCGCATTGCCGCGCGCCTGTCCGCTATGGGCATTGCCGTGCTGCGGTTCGATTTCACCGGCCTGGGCCATTCGGAAGGTGAGTTCGAGAACACCTCCTTTACCAGCAACACCCATGATCTGGTCGCGGCGGCGACATGGCTTGCGCAGCAGGGCATGCCGCCCGCGCTGTTGATCGGTCATTCGCTGGGCGGGGCCGCAGTGATCAAAGCGGCGAGCATGCTGGACGGGATCAAGGCCGTGGCCACCCTCGGCGCGCCCTTCGATCCCGCCCATGTGAACCAGCATTTCGCTGACGCGCTGCCGGTGATTGCGCGCGACGGCTCAGCGGAGGTTGAACTGGGCGGGCGCACATTCACTATCGGTGCGGAGTTTATCGAGGATACCGGCAACGGCAAGCTGGGCGATGTGCTGTCCCATCTGCGCACCGCCCTGCTGGTGCTGCACGCCCCGCTGGACGCGGTCGTCAGCGTGGACAGCGCCGCGCAGATCTTCATGGCCGCCAAACACCCCAAGAGCTTTGTCTCGCTCGATAATGCCGACCACCTGATCAGCCGCGCGGAGGATGCGGAATACGCCGCCAGCGTGATCGCCACTTGGGCCGCGCGCTATATAAACCGCCCGCTGCCCGCGCCCCCTGTCGGCACGCCTGAAGGCATTGTGCGTGTGTCCGAGGCTGACGCCGATGGCTACTTGCAAGACATCACCTCGGGCAGTCACCTCCATCTGCTGGCTGACGAACCCATGGCCTATGGCGGCACCAACATGGGCATGTCACCTTACGGATTTCTCTCTGCCAGCCTCGGCGCCTGCACCTCGATGACCATCCGCATGTATGCGCGGCGCAAGGGCATGCCGCTGGAGCATGTCAGCGTCGATATCAGCCACGAGAAGGTCCACGCGCAGGATGCGGCCCTCAACAGTGGCGACAAGATCGATACCTTCAACCGTCTCATCACCCTGACCGGACCGGAGCTGACACAAGACGAGCGTGCGCGCCTGCTGGAGATTGCAGACCGCTGTCCGGTGCACCGGACGCTGGAGAGGACATCGCAGATCACTACGAAACTGGCAGAACCCGCCGCCCAATAGACCACACTGGCTTGTTCTTCGCGGTGCTTGGCGCTACTCAGCGCCTGTCCCCTGCCCGTATCACAAAAGGTATGCCAATGATCTCCCGTTACTCCCGCCCTGAAATGGTCGCTATCTGGTCTCCCGAAACCAAATTCCGCATCTGGTTCGAGATAGAGGCCCACGCCTGCGACGCCATGGCCGATATCGGTGTGATCCCGCGCGCCAATGCAGAGGCTGTTTGGAAAGCCAAGGACGTGCAGTTCGACGTAGCCCGCATCGACGAAATCGAGGCCGTGACCAAGCATGACGTCATCGCCTTCCTCACCCATCTGGCCGAGCATGTGGGCAGCGACGAGGCGCGGTTCGTGCACCAGGGGATGACCTCCTCGGACGTACTGGACACCTGTTTCAACGTACAGCTGACCCGCGCCGCCGACATTCTGATCGCGGATATGGAGGCGCTGCTGGCGGCCCTCAAACGCCGCGCGATGGAGCATAAAGACACCGTCCGTGTAGGCCGCAGCCATGGCATCCACGCGGAACCCACCACCATGGGCCTGACCTTCGCGCGCTTCTACGCCGAGATGGACCGCAATCTGCGCCGCCTGAAAACCGCGCGCGAGGAGATCGCCACTGGCGCCATCTCCGGCGCGGTCGGCACGTTCGCCAATATCGATCCCCGCGTCGAGGAACATGTCTGCGCGAAGCTGGGCCTCGCGCCCGAGCCGATCAGCACCCAGGTTATCCCGCGCGACCGTCATGCCGCGTTCTTTGCCTGCCTCGGCGTTATCGCCAGCAGCATTGAAAACGTCTCCACCGAAGTGCGCCACATGCAGCGCACCGAAGTGCTGGAGGGCGCGGAGTTCTTCTCGGCGGGCCAAAAGGGCTCCTCGGCAATGCCGCACAAGAAAAATCCTGTGCTGACCGAAAACCTGACCGGTCTGGCGCGCACCATCCGCATGGCCGTAATCCCCGCCATGGAAAACGTGACCCTTTGGCACGAGCGCGACATCTCGCACTCCTCGGTCGAGCGCGCGATCGGACCAGACACGACCATCACACTCGATTTTGCGCTGCACCGCTTGACAGGCGTGATCGACAAGATGCTGATCTACCCCGATAACATGCTGGCCAACATGAATAAATTCAGCGGTCTGGTCATGTCCCAGCGGGTGCTTCTGGCGCTCACGCAGGCCGGTGTGAGCCGCGAGGACAGCTATAAACTCGTCCAGCGCAACGCGATGAAGGTCTGGGACGAAGGCAAAGACTTCAAGACCGAGCTGTTGGCGGATAAGGACGTGGTGGCTGCGCTGAGCGTGGAAGAGATCGAAGAAAAATTCTATATTGTCTATCACACCAAACATGTCGACACGATCTTCCGCCGCGTCTTTGGCGACTGATTATTGCTGAAAACACCGGCATCTGCGCAATTTCAGGTGCGACAGACGGTCACGCGGCGCGATTTCTTTTGAAATCGCGCCGTTTTGCGTTACCCTAACGTCATGTCAATTGAAGGAGTAAAGGACATGAAAATGAAGATCGCACTTTCTACCGCTGCCCTGATCCTGCTGCCCGCGATGAGCTTTGCCGCCGGCTGCAACTATGACAAACAGGCGATGTCCTGCGCGGCAGGCAGCGTCTATGACGCCGACAGCAACAGCTGCGTGGCCACAACGACCTGACAGGTTCCCCAATCAAGATCTGACCGCGCGCGGAGAAGCTCATTCTTTCCCGCGCGCTTCTTGTTTCAAGCCTGACTTTTTCGCGCGCTCTTTTTGTTTTGCAGGCGCGAAATCATGTTTCTTTCAGGGCATCTTTACTTTTTGGGGTGAAAGCTTGGGTATCCCTACCAAGCCTTTGTCACGAAAAGATTGGCCCAGATGAACGCACTCACCACCCGCCCCATGCTGCCCGCAGTCGAGCACTCGAGGTCCGGTACTCCCCCCCGCACTCTCGCGCCCATGAAATTGAGCAAACGCGCAAAAGCCGCGATCGTAGTTCGGCTGCTGATCAACGAAGGCGCGGACATCGCGCTGGAGGATCTTCCACCGGAATTGCAGGCGCAACTGACCCATCAGATGGGGGCAATGCGGATGGTGGACCGTGTCACGCTGGCCGCTGTTGTGGACGAGTTTATTGAAGAGCTGGAGTCAGTCGGCCTGTCCTTCCCCGGCGGTATCGTCGGCGCGCTGGAGGCACTGGACGGGCGGATCAGCCGCGAAACTGCCGCGCGTCTGCGCAAGGAAGCAGGCGTGCGTGCGGCGGGTGATCCGTGGAAACGCCTGCGCGCCCTGCCCCCGGAAGAGTTGCAAACCATTGTCGAGCGTGAGAGCACCGAGGTTGCCGCTGTCCTGCTGTCCAAGCTTCAGGTGCCCGTGGCCGCGGCGTTGCTCGGGCGGCTCAGCGGGCCGGAAGCGCGGCGCATCACCTATGCCGTATCTCTCACCAGTGATATCACACCCGAAGCAGTGGACCGGATCGGCCTGTCGCTGGCCGCCCAACTGGACCTGCGCAAGACCCCCGCGTTCGAGACCCACGCCGCGGACCGGCTGGGCGCCATTCTCAACTCCTCCTCCACGCCGACCCGCGACGATGTGCTTTCGGGGCTGGAAGAAACGGATCAGGAGCTGGCCGTTCTGGTGCGCAAGGCGATCTTCACCTTTGGCAACATCCCCGCCCGTATCCCGCCGCGCGACGTCCCCCGCATCCTGCGCGAGGTCGATCCCGCAGCACTTCTTACTGCGATGGCAGGGGCCGAGACCGCGGGCTATGGCGATGCCCGAGACTTTATTCTGGAGAATATGTCGGGCCGCATGGCTGACCAGCTGCGCGAGGACATCGCGGAGGCAGGCAAGATTAAACCCGCTGCGGCTGATGATGCGATGGCCGCTGTCGTGGCTGTGATCCGCGACATGCAGGCACGTGGCGATCTGGTGCTGGTCGAGGAGGAAAGCGAGGAAGAAGACGCCTGACCAACGCCCCCGCCGCGCGGCCCCTTGTTGCACGCGCGTACAGCGTCTATGTCTGGGGGCACCGCATCTGCATCAGGCCTACATGTCCACATCCTCCTCAGACCAGACCGACCTGCCCCGCGACTGGGGCCATTATCTGAGCAATCTTGCGATTGTCGGGTTGATCAGGCTGACGCTGATGCTGCCTTATGCCCTTCGCGTGCGGATGATGGGCACTTTGGTGCAACGTATGATCGGGCCGCTGGCCGGTTACCGGCGTCGAGCGCTGGACAATCTGGCGTTCATTTGGCCCGACATGCCGGCCCGCAAACGCGCCGACATCGCCGCGAAATGTCTCAACAACGTCGGCCGCACCTTCATCGAGAATTACTCGCCTGACGATTTCCCCGTGCGCATGGCCGCCAATGCGCTGGAAGGCGATGGCGTTGCACCGCTGGATGAGGCGGTAGCAAACGGAAGACCTGTGATCCTCGTCAGCGGCCACTATGGAAATTATGAGGCGACCCGCGCGGCGCTGGTGGCGCGTGGGCTCAACATCGGCGGTCTCTACCGCGACATGAAAAACCCGTACTTCAACGCCCATTACGTCAAGACGATGGAGGCCTTCGGCGGTCCCGTCTTTGCGCAGGGGCGGCGCGGCACGGCGGGTTTCGTGCGCCACCTCAAAGAAGGCGGACAGCTGGTGCTGCTGTTTGACCAGCATGTCTTTGACGCGCCTGTGTTCGATTTTCTGGGCCAGCCCGCCCATACCGCGCCTTCAGCGGCCGAGCTTGCCTTGCGCTATGACGCACTGCTGATCCCGTTCTACGGCATCCGCCAACCCGACGGGCTGAGCTTTCGGACCGTGCTCGAAGCGCCTATCCCGCCGTCGGACCCAATCACGATGACGCAAGCGCTCAGCGACAGTCTGGCGGCACGGATCAAAGACGATCCCGCGCAATGGTTCTGGGTGCACCGCCGCTGGCGGCCACAGGATTAATCCAGCTTCGCAGCGGCCACGATGGCACCCGGCCCTGACTCCTGTACCAGTACCACCACCGGATCCTCGCCAGATACTTCAAGCAACAGATCGAGCGGGCTTTGCCCGTCCCATGTTCCCACCACGCGCCAATCGTGGGCAATGTTGGTATAGGTAAATGTTTTGGATTTATTCTCGCCGCGGGTGATTTTGCTCGTCCGGGCAGGCGTTACACGCAGAACATGGATTTCCATAGGGCCCACGGCACCGGTCGGTACTGTGCCGCTGATCCGCAAAGCACCACCCTCCCGCTTCGCGTCCAACTGCATCCGCGCGCCGATTTCCTTATGCGCCGCAATCGCCTCGGACAAAAGCATCGGCTTCGCGCCGACAATATCGGTCTCTCCGTTCACCACCATCTCCGGCGTATAGATCGAGCGACGACCGGCTTGCGCCGCATAGGCGCGCTGTCGGTCCGCATGGGCCGGATGGCCGAATTCGTCTTTCCAGCCAATATAGTCCCAGTAATCCACGTGCAAAGCGATGGCGATCACATCATCGCGGTCCGTAAGCGCACTCAAAATCGCATCCGCCGGCGGACAGCTGGAACATCCCTGCGAGGTATAGAGCTCGACCACCACAGGCCGCTGTTCCGCCTGTGCAGCGGCCGCTAGCAGGATGCCTGCGCACGTCAGGGCTGCCGTTATGGTGTATGATACTCGGGACATGTGATTCCAATCGGCTGTAGTATTCACGGTGTTTTACCGACAGGACACTGAAATAACCAATCAACGTTTCGAGAGAGCAGCGCGACCTCAGCTGTCATGGCAAAATTATGAAAGTTTTGGTGTACAACGGTATACAATTCGCGGGATTTAGGTTGAAAACTATTGGAATATAGGGCATTGAGGCGCTAATTTCGACCTGTAGCAAACCCCATTCGGAGCCACATATGACAATCATCGTCGGTCAGGATACTGCCAAAGCCCGCAAAACCCTCACAGCGGGCGATCAATCCATCGCTTATTACTCCATTCCCGCAGCGCAGGAGGCAGGTCTGGGTGACTTCACAAAGCTGCCTGCCGCGTTGAAAGTGGTTCTGGAAAACATGCTGCGCTTCGAGGACGGCAAGACCGTCACCGTGGACGACATCAGGGCCTTCGCCGAATGGGCGACAAAAGGCGGCAAGAACCCGCGCGAGATTGCCTACCGCCCTGCCCGCGTTCTGATGCAGGATTTCACCGGCGTACCCGCCGTTGTGGACCTTGCCGCGATGCGCGACGGGATTGTCGCGCTCGGTGGTGACGCGGACCAGATCAACCCGCTCAACCCCGTTGACCTCGTGATCGACCACTCGGTCATGATCGACGAATTCGGCAACCCGCGCGCCTTCCAGATGAACGTGGACCGCGAATACGAGCGCAACATCGAGCGCTACACTTTCCTGAAATGGGGCCAGAAAGCCTTTAACAACTTCCGCGTTGTCCCCCCCGGCACCGGCATCTGCCACCAGGTCAACCTGGAATATCTGGCGCAGACTGTCTGGACTGACAAGGACCAGAACGGCGCAGAGGTAGCCTACCCCGACACGCTGGTCGGCACCGACAGCCACACCACCATGGTCAACGGCATGGCCGTTCTGGGCTGGGGTGTAGGCGGGATCGAGGCGGAAGCCGCGATGCTGGGTCAGCCGATCTCCATGCTGATCCCCGAAGTTGTCGGCTTCGAGCTGACAGGCGAGATGATGGAAGGCACCACCGGTACCGATCTGGTGCTGAAAGTGGTCGAAATGCTGCGCGCCAAAGGTGTGGTCAGCAAGTTCGTCGAATTCTACGGCAAGGGTCTGGACACTCTGCCTCTGGCGGACCGCGCGACCATCGCCAACATGGCGCCCGAGTATGGCGCGACCTGCGGCTTCTTCCCGATTGACGACGAGACATTGCGCTACATGCGCACGACAGGCCGCGACGAGGACCGTATCGCGCTGGTCGAAGCCTATGCCAAGGAAAACGGCATGTGGCGTGATGCGGACTATGCGCCGATCTATACCGACACGCTGACCTTGGATATGGGTACGATCGTTCCCGCCATCTCCGGCCCCAAGCGTCCGCAGGATTACATCGCGCTGACCTCCGCGCACACGGCCTTCGCCGAGTATGTTAAAGGCGTACGTGGCGGGGAAGATGTTGCGCCAAGTGCCGAAGTCCGCTGGGAAGGTGAAGGCGGCCAGCCAGAACCTCGTGAAATTCCCGGTGACACAGGCAACCACAAACGTGGATATGTTCAGACCGACGACGGCAACTACCAGCTGCACGATGGCTCGATCGTGATCGCCTCGATCACATCCTGCACCAACACGTCGAACCCATACGTCATGATCGGCGCGGGCCTTGTCGCGCGCAAGGCACGTGCGCTGGGTCTGACCCGCAAGCCTTGGGTCAAGACATCGCTCGCCCCCGGCAGCCAGGTGGTATCCGCCTATCTTGAGGCCGCAAACCTGCAAGAAGATCTGGATGCCATCGGGTTCAACCTTGTGGGCTACGGTTGCACGACCTGTATCGGTAACTCCGGCCCGTTGGACCCTGCGATCAGCAAGGCGATAAACGATTATGACCTGATCGGCACTTCCGTGCTGTCCGGCAACCGCAACTTCGAGGGCCGCATTTCCCCCGATGTACGCGCCAACTATCTGGCCTCCCCGCCACTGGTTGTAGCCTATGCGCTGGTTGGTGACATGAACGTCGATCTGGCCAATTCTCCGCTGGGTCAGGACAAGGACGGCAACGACGTCTACCTGCGTGACATCTGGCCCACCTCGAAAGAAGTGGCCGAGCTGGTCGAGAAGACCGTGACGCGCGAAGCATTCCAGACCAAATACGCCGACGTGTTCAAGGGCGACGAGAAGTGGCAGGCCGTCGAGACGACAGACGCCAAGACCTACGACTGGCCGCCCGCCTCCACTTACGTCCAGAACCCGCCCTACTTCCAGGGAATGGCGCAAGAGCCCGGTGTCATCACCAACATCGAAGGCGCCAAAGTGCTGGCCGTTCTGGGTGACATGATCACCACGGATCACATCAGCCCTGCCGGTTCGTTCAAGGAAGAGACCCCTGCGGGCCAGTATCTGATCGAGCATCAGGTGCCTGTACGCGAGTTCAACTCCTACGGATCGCGCCGCGGCAACCACGAAGTCATGATGCGCGGCACCTTTGCCAACATCCGCATCAAGAACGAGATGCTGGACGGTGTTGAAGGTGGCTACACCAACGGCCCCGATGGCAAGCAAACCTCGATCTTCGACGCGGCGATGGCGTATGAGAAGGAAGGCACGCCTCTCGTCATCTTCGGTGGCGAGCAGTACGGCGCGGGCTCCTCGCGCGACTGGGCGGCCAAGGGCACGGCCCTGCTGGGCGTAAAAGCCGTAATCGCGGAGAACTTCGAACGTATCCACCGTTCCAACCTTGTCGGTATGGGTGTCATCCCGTTTGAATTCACAAACGGCGACACACGCAAGACGCTTGGTCTGACAGGCGAAGAAACCGTCAGCATCTCGGGTCTGGACACGATCAAACCGTTGCAGGAAGTGCCCTGCACCATCACCATGGCGGACGGCTCGGTGAAAGAGATCATGATCAAGTGCCGCATCGATACGGCGATCGAGATCGAATACATCGAACACGGCGGCGTGCTGCACTACGTGCTGCGCGATCTGGCCAACCGGAGCATCGCGGCTGAATAATCCGCCGACCCGAGCTTAAGAAAAAAGCCCCCGTTGCGATCTGCAGCGGGGGCCTTTTTTCGTCCTGCGCGCCCCTGCCCCCGGAGGCTCTCTAAAGTTGTGAAGTGGCGAAGTGACGCGGCAGCACTAGGTCAACTGATAACTGATGAATGACCAACAAGGAGAAACCGCGAAATGCCAGAAGCAGCACAGCGCCCCGGGAGCCGTCTGATGGACCGCCCCGAATACAAATCCAAGATGAAGCCACTGACCCGCCCCCCCGAAACGACTGTTTTCGATGCGGTATCAGCTATGTCCGAGAAAAATTACGGCTCGGTCATCGTGATCGACGAACAGGAAAAGGTGATAGGTGTAGTCACGGAACGCGATGTCATGAACAAGCTCGTCGGTAAGGGTCTGGATGCCAAAACGACAAAGCTGTCTGACATCATGACAGACAACCCGCGTCTGGCAAAGGAAACCGACGATATGGTTGATTGGCTCCGCATCATGTCTAACGAACGGTTTCGCCGCCTCCCCGTTGTTGATGCCGATGGCCGGATCATGGCTGTTTTCACCCAAGGTGATTTCGTATCCTACACTTGGCCGGACCTGATGTATCAGCTCAAATCAATCGCGACTGCGACTATCACCAAGAATTGGGCACCGTTTCTCATTGGTGGCGGAGTTGCCCTCTACTCTATCATCATGGTGATTGTGATCGGCATAATGTAGCGCCTCAGATCGCACTCGAAGCTTCTGCTACTTTGCCTGAGCAGCTTCGAGTGCAGCATTGAGCGCGGGCACAAAACGCTGCTCGTAATCGCTGCCCACCAGCGGGCCTGCAAAGCGGAACAGGACCTTGCCCTCACTGTCCAGAATGAACGTCTCCGGCGGGGCGGTGACGCCCCAGTCGATGGCTGTGCGACCCTGCGGGTCAAAGCCTATCCCGACAAAGGGGTTATCGTCATCGCGCAGGTATTTCGTCGCTGCGGATTCGGTGTCTTTGAAGTTGATCCCGACGATATTAATTCCGTTCGCCTCCATCTCCAGCAGTTTGGGGTGCTCTGCACGGCAGGGCGGGCACCAGCTGGCCCAGAAATTGACCAGCGTGACCTCGCCCGTAGCCAACATCGCGTCAGTGGCATGCGGAAAATCGCTAAGGGCTTTCTCAGGCACGCCCGGGGCGGGTTGGCCGACCAGCGTGGAAGGCAGACCTTCGGGATTTTCGCGGTACATGCCGACCACGGCCAGCGCTACAAACGCGCTAAAAATCAGCGGTGGTGCCATCATCAAAGGGCTAAACTTTGCCATGACGTGCGGTCTCCTCTTCGGCGCGGCGCAGCGCTGCACGGGCGCGTTTGCCGCGCATCAGCGTCATCACCAGCAGCGCCAGCATCAACGCCAGCGTGACCGCATAGGCGCTCAGTACTTCGGTGGCGTATTTTCCAAGATCGGGCATCATGCGTTTTTATCCAGTCGTACGGTCAACGCGCGGGTGCGGCGCAGGGCGATTTCGGTGCCCGTGCGGTAGAGAACCAGCGCCAGAAACAGCAGGGTGAAGCCTGCAATCGACAGGACCAGCGGCTGCCAGAAAACGTCCGAGATGTTCTCTTCCTTATCAAGGCTGAGAGTCGCGCCCTGATGCAATCCCTGGCTCCAGAAAAGTACCGCATAACGCGACAGCAGCGCAAAGACCGAGCCTACGAGGCACAGCACAGAGGTCAGATCGGCAGCTGTATCGGGATCCTCAACCGCTTCCCAAAGCGCGATATAGCCCAGATAGAACAGAAACAGGATCAGGAATGACGTGAGGCGCGGGTCCCATGCCCACCACGTTCCCCACATCGGCTGGCCCCAGACCGCACCGGTTACCAGACCGATCACCGTCATCACCAGCCCCACGGGAGCTGCGGCCTTGGCGGCCAGCGCGCTGACGTGGTGGCGGCGGACCAGCCAGATCAGGGAGGCGATCAGCATCATGATCCACGCATTGATCGCGATCCACGCGGCGGGCACGTGGATGTAGATAATCTTGATGGTCGAGCCTTGGCGGAAGTCATCCGGTGTGGCGAAAAAGCCCCAGCCCAAGCCCACCACAATACCGATGGCCGCAGCGGCCCAAGCATAGGGCTGCACGCGCGCGCTGAGCGCGAGGAACAGGACCGGATTTGCGTATTTCCAAAGTGACATAACGTGTTTCTAATGCTCCGTGGGGGTGGGCTCAATGGGAAACGGGATGCTCACCGGATTGTCATGCGCAGGGCGGCGGCGGCGGCGAAGGGCAGCAGGGCGACCGAGCCGAGGCTGATGCCCGCCAGCAGGAACAGCGGCGTACCTGCGTCCATTCCCACCGCACCACGCCGGGCCGCTTCGGCACCGAAGATCAGCGTGGGCACGTAGAGCGGCAGCACCAGCAGCGACATCAGCAGCCCGCCGCGTTTGATCCCTACCGTGAGCGCTGCACCGAAGGTGCCGATCATAGACAGCGCGGGCGTTCCCAGCACCAGCGAGACGACGAGCCAGACAAAGCCTTCTTGCGGCAGGTTGAGTAAAATTCCCAAAAAGGGTGCAGCCACCACCAGTGGCAGCCCTGTGGTAATCCAATGTGCCAGCCCCTTGATCGCCAGTGCCGCCTCCAGGGGCAGTGGCGCTGTGGCCAGTACGTCGAGCGTGCCGTCCTCGAAATCCAGCGCCAGCAGCCGGTCGAGCGAGAGCAGGCACGCCAGCAATGCCCCCAACCACAGGATGCCCGGCGCGATGGAGGACAGCAGCGTGCTCTGCGGCCCAACGCTGAAAGGTACCAGCACCACAAGGATCAGGAAGAACGCAAGGCCAAGACCAAAGCCGCCACCGGCGCGGAAGGCCAAACGCAGATCACGGATCAGCAGGGCGATCACAGGAAGGCCTCATCGCTGGCGCCGTGAAGGGCGGTGGGAACGGCGCGCAGCGGGGTGACGTCCAGCATCTGCGCGTCTGTCAGTCCCAGATCGATATGCGTGGCCAGCAGGGCCATGCCCCCTGCCCCGAGATGCGCCCGAACCGCGTCCGCAAACAGTTTTACCGCGTCAGTGTCGAGCGAGACTGTCGGTTCATCCAGCACCCAGATGGGGCGTCCCGTAACCATCAGCAGCGCCAGCCCCGCGCGGCGTTTCTGCCCTGCGGAAAGCGTTCCGGTCAGACGGTCGGCCAGTGGCGCCAGCGCATAAGCGTCTAGCGCAGAAGCAATATCGCTGCGGCCATAAACGGCGGCCCAGAAGGACAGGTTTTCCGCCACGCTGAGCATTGCCTTCAGCCCGTCGGCATGGCCCGCGTAGGCGACTGTCTCCGCAGCGCCCTCGATCTGGCCGGACAGCGGCGGTTGCAGCCCTGCGATGGTGCGCAACAGTGTGGTTTTCCCCGAACCGTTCGGCCCGCGCAGGATCAACGCCTGCCCCGCGCACAGGCTAAAGGACACGCCCGCCAGCACCGGCACACCGCCGCGTGCGACGGCCACATCCGTAAGGCGTAAATCCATAAGGTTCAGACCGGAAGCATGGCAAGGGCCACGCGACGCCCCTCGCTCAGCAAGATGTTATAGGTCCGTGCGGCTGCGGGTGATGCCATCGCTTCCACCCCGACGCCCGCCTCCTCCAGTCGGCTGCGCAGGCCGGTGGGCAGATGCGATATCTCCGCACCGGTACCGATGAAAATCACATCCGTTTCTGCCACCAGCGCCTCCAGCGCGTCAATATCGTCAAACCCGGCCCAAGTGCGGGTGCCCGAAGGCGCAGTGATCACAGCACCCTGAATGACCTGCCCACCGATGCGGAAAAATCCGGGGCCATAGCCCTCGACAGGTTTGGCATCGTTAAAGACGATCTCATTCAGGCGCACGGGTTTATCCTTTCCACAACGGCAGGCCTACAATAGCCGATGCCGCAATGACGAGATAGGCTATGACGCGAAAAAACCGCTCGGCAGACGGGTCAAAAAGCCGCGCCCCTATCATGTTGGCGATCAGATTCGGGATGCCCACCAGCAGACCCAGTACCACGACCGAGCCGTCCAGCATCCCCAACGCACCCAGCAGCGCAAACAGCAGTATGTCCAGCATCACCAGATAGAGCAGAAAATTGGCCCGGATCACTGCTGCAGGCAGGGTGCTAGCCATATAAAGCATGATCACCGGCGGGCCCGGCATGCCTGCAAAACCGGTCATAAACCCGCCCAAAGCGCCTGCGGCCATAGTCAGTCGGCGCGTCAGCCCGCCGCGCAGGCGCCAGCCCGATGCCGTGAGGCCAAGCAGGATGATCACACTGACCGAAACACCCCAGCCGAACACCACGGCGTCCATCGTGCTGAGCGCCCAGACGCCAAAAGGCAGCGCAAGCACAGCGCCTGCCACCAGCAGGCCTACGTCGCGCGGAGCGCCATCGCGCCATGCGGCGGGCAGATTGGGGAGCGGTCCGATCAATTCGGCCGCGATCACGAACACCACCGCTTCAACCGGAGAAAGAACAGAACTGGCCACCGGCATTATGATCATCGCTGATCCGAAACCCGCAAACCCCCGCACAAGCCCGGCGATGAACACCGCCAGAACCAGCCAGCCCAGCCCCGGCGTTGCCAGGGCCGGACCTAGGAGGTCAGGCATCTATGTTTGCGTATTGGTTGCCCGCGTTGGCGTCGGGCTTGGTCCAGTCGCGCTTGACCCCGAAATAGAGCAGGATCGCCGAGGCCACGAAGATGGAGGAATATGTCCCTACGATCACGCCCCAGATCATCGCAAACACAAAGCCGCGGATCACGTCACCGCCCAGCACAAACAGCGCAATGAGCGCCAGCAGTGTAGTGAAAGAAGTCATGAAGGTCCGGCTCAACGTCTCGTTGATGGACTTATTCAGCACTTCTTTCAGCGGGCGGTTCTTGTATTTGCGAAGGTTCTCGCGCACGCGGTCGAAGACCACCACCGTATCGTTGAGCGAATAGCCCACGATGGTAAGCAGCGCCGCGATGATTGCGAGATCAAATCGTATCTGCACCTCGGAAAAGACACCAATGGTCAGAATCACATCGTGGATCAGCGCCAGCACGGCACCGGCTGCGAACTGCCATTCAAACCGCAGCCAGATGTAGATCAGCACCGCGCCAATCGCCAAGGATACCGCAAGGATCGCCGTATTGATCAGCTCGCCCGAGACCTTCGGCCCTACCGACTCCACGGAGACGAACTTGATGTCCGGCCGCGCGGTCTGGAGCGCGCCCTCGACCGCTGCGATCAGCTCGGGTGTGACCGCTTCCTGATCGTCCTGCGCTTGAATACGGATCATCGCGACGTTCTGCTCGGGTCCGAAATTGGGGTCGAACACTTCGGTGATGGTGATATCCCCCAGACCCAGCGTCGTCATGGCGTCGCGATACTCCGAGACGACAACGGGACGCGGGCTTTCGGTGCGGATCGTGGTGCCGCCGCGAAAGTCGATGCCATAGTTGAGGCCTTGCAGCAGGAAGGACGCAAATGCCACCACCATCATGACGCCGGAAATACCCAGCCAAAGCTTCCAGCGGCTGAAGAAATCGAAGTTGGTGTTCTGTTTTACCAGTCTGAGGCGCATATCAAAGCTCGATCGTTTTGGGACGGCGGCGTTCATACCAGATGACCACCATCAGACGTGTGACAAAAATCGCCGTGAATACCGACGTGAGAATACCCAGACCCAGCGTGATCGCAAAACCGCGCACGGGACCCGAGCCCATGGCGAACAGGATCACCGCCGTGATGAAGGTGGTAATGTTGGCGTCCAGAATGGCGCTGAGCGCTTTTTCATAGCCCAGCGCAATCGCGCGCGCAGGGCCTTTGGCCGTCAGAAGCTCCTCGCGGATGCGCTCGAAGATCAGCACGTTGGCGTCTACCGCCATACCGACCGTCAAGACGATGCCCGCAATGCCCGGCAGGGTTAACGTGCCCCCGATGAGGCTGAGCATTCCGAACAACAGGGCCACGTTGATCAGCAGGGCGATGTTGGCGAAGATCCCGAACAGCCCGTAGGCCGCCCACATAAAGAACAATACAGCAGCAAAAGCCACCACAGTGGCGACCTTGCCTGCGTCGATACTGTCTTGCCCGAGTTCCGGCCCAATCGTGCGTTCCTCAAGGAAGTCGAGCTTGGCAGGCAGAGCGCCTGCGCGCAGCAGCACCGCGAGGCGAGTCGATTCCTCGACATTGAAGTTGCCTGTGATGATGCCGGATCCCCCCGGGATATGGCTCTGGATGGTTGGGGCGCTGACAACCTCGTCATCCAGAACAATCGCGAAGGGCGAGCCGATGTTCTCTGCGGTGTAATCCCCGAACTTGCGTGCGCCGGAGGTATTGAAACGGAAGCTGACCGCAGGGGCGCCGTTCTGGTCAAAGCTGGGTTGGGCATCGACCAGTTCCTCGCCTGTCACCACGGGCGCACTTTCGATGACGTAGAACAGGCCCGCCTCGTCCAGAGAGGGCACAATCTTGTTGCCGATGCCCGGAGTTTGTGTCCCGTCGGTGGTGCGGCTGACGACAGGGCTGAAGGTCAGTTGAGCCGTGGTTCCGATGATCTCTTTCAGCTCGGCCGCTGATCCGATGCCCGGCACCTGGATGAGGATACGGTCGCTACCCTGCCGCTGGATCGTCGGCTCACGGGTGCCAACCTCGTCGATGCGGCGGCGGATGATTTCAAGCGATTGCTGCATGGTGCGCTCGTCACTTGCGCTTTTCTCGGCCTCAGAGAGGACTACTGTGATCACGCCGCTGTCGCCCGACACCTCGATGTCGTTGGCGCCAGCCCCGGTCAGGGTCGTCACCGGCTGCGCCAGACCGCGCACAATCGTCATCGCCTGCGCCATCATCTCGGGTTCGCTCAGGCGGACTTTCAGCTCGCCGGTCAGAGCATCCTGACGGCGCACGGGCGTCAGGCCGCGCAGTGCATCGCGCACCTCCGGCCACATTGCCTCCAGCCGCGCGGCATAGACATCCTCGACACGGACCTCCGCCAGAAGATGCGCGCCGCCGCGCAGGTCAAGGCCCAGATTAACCAACCCGTTTGGCAGCCAGTCCGGCCAGAGCGCGCGTTGCGCCTCAAGTTCCGGTGTGCTTCCCGACTGCTCGATCGCCTTCACCGCATCGTTGTGGCTCTCCACCGGTGCGTAGAACGCGTTTGGCATGGCCAGCAAAATGCCGACCGCACAGGTCAGCCAGATTGCGATGCGTTTCCATACGGATATCTGGAGCATGAGCCGCCCGCCTTCTCTGTTGCAGTCTGGATAAGTTTACTTGGCTGGTTCGGTCTTGCTGACAACAGTCGCAATGGTACTCTGGATCACACGGACCTTGACGCCATCGGCAATCTCGACCTCAAGCTCGCCGTCGTCCTTGACCTTGACAACTTTGCCCACGATCCCGCCTTGGGTGATGACCTGATCACCGCGACGCAGGGCAGATACCATCGCCTGATGGTCCTTCAGCTTTTTCTGCTGGGGGCGGATCAGCAGGAAATACATGATCCCGAAAATCAGGATTAGCGGGATAAATTGCTGGATGCCTTGCATGGGATGGTCCTTTATGGCCGTGTCGGAGCGCTTGCGCGTACCGTGTTTGAAGTCGGGCAGAACCTATGCGCGGGGAAGGCGCTTTGCAATGCGTCAAAGACGGCTTTGCCAGAGTTTTCGCCGCGACACCCCCGCCCCTCTATTCTATGGCTGAATAATCGGCCATAACGCGCCCCATACGATTCACAGGACCCGAGGACAGACCCATGCATGACATTCGTGCCATTCGCGAAAATCCCGATGCTTTTGACGCCGCTCTGGCGCGGCGCGGAGATGCGGCGCTGTCTGCCAAGATACTGGAGCTGGATTCTGCGCGGCGCGCAAAAATTCAGGCAGCCGAAGCCGCGCAAGCCGAGCAGAACGCCGCCTCAAAGAACGTAGGTGCCGCCAAGGCCAAGGGCGACGATGCGGAGTTTGAACGCCTGCGGGCGCTGGTATCCGACAAAAAAGCCGAAGTAGCGGCAATGCAGGCGCAGGCCAAGGATCTGGACGCGCAGCTGACCGATATGCTGTCACGCATCCCCAACATCCCTGCCGATGATGTGCCAGATGGCGGTGGCGAAGAGGATAACGTCGAGGTCAAGCGCTGGGGCGATGTGCCCGCCTTTGATTTCAAGCCGCGTGAACACTACGATCTGGACAGCGTCGCGGCCTCGATGGATTTCGAAACGGCGGCCAAGACCTCTGGCGCGCGGTTTGTCATGCTCAAACGCGGTGTCGCGCGCATCCACCGGGCGCTGGCGCAATTCATGCTCGACACCCATGTGGATGAAAACGGCCTGACGGAGGTGAACTCCCCCGTGCTGGTACGCGACGAGGCGATGTATGGCACCGACAAGCTGCCGAAATTCGGCGAGGACAGCTATCGCACCGAGGACGGGATGTGGCTGGTGCCCACCTCCGAGGTGCCGCTGACCTATACGGTCGCGAATGACACGCTGGACGCCGCCGATCTGCCGCGCCGGATGACGTCGCACACGTTGTGCTTCCGCTCCGAGGCAGGCAGCGCGGGGCGTGACACCTCCGGCATGCTGCGCCAGCACCAGTTCGAGAAGGTCGAGATGGTCTCCATCACCCATCCGGACGAATCAGACGCCGAGCAAAAGCGGATGCTGGGCTGCGCCGAGGGTATTCTGGAAAAGCTGGGCGTGCCCTACCGGACCATCATCCTGTGTACCGGTGATATGGGTTTCGGCGCGCGCCGTACCTACGACATCGAAGCATGGCTGCCCGGCCAGAACGCCTTCCGCGAGATCAGCTCGGTCTCGACCACCGGTGATTTTCAGGCACGCCGCATGAATGCGCGCTTCAAACCTGCCGAGGGTGGCAAGCCGCAATTTGTCCACACGCTCAACGGTTCCGGCCTTGCGGTCGGGCGCTGCCTGATTGCTGTGCTGGAGAACGGCCAGCAAGCGGACGGCACCGTCAAGCTGCCCGAGGTTCTGGCCCCCTATCTGGGCGGCAAGACCACGCTCGGCCTCGACGGTCTGCTGGTATAAATCACGCGCCGGGGCTTAACGCCCCGGCTGCTCCGGTTTCGGCTTGCCAACCGGAGGCGCGCCAAACAACTCCGGCATCAGGTTTTTGAGCGAACGCGGGCGGTAGTCCCGCCTGCCCTTCACCCTTTGATCCGCACTCGGATGCAGGTCAATCGGGTGGCCGGGTCCCTGCCGCCATTTCAGAAAGTTGCCCGCAATCACGTACAGCGGCGGCGGCTGGTCCAGCGTGTGGCTATTGGCCAGCGGGTCGGGCACACGGTCCAGCAGGTCTGCCATCTCGATCTCCAACCCGGCCGCCTGCGCGCCTTCGGCGATCCAGTGCAGCGACTGGCCGGTCAGCGCCCGTGCCTTCGGAGCCGATCCGCCCACGATGGAATGATTGCCGGTGAACCAGACCTGTTGGTAGGGCCGTGCCTCGGTCCGGTCGCCCTTGTTGAGGCCCTCGTCATCGCGCGAGGCCTCCAGATTGTCCCAGAGCGCAGGTTTGTAGAACACCCGCCGCTCGTCCAGCGCAACCGCATGGCGCGCGGATTTCACCATGGAGCTGAGCATGGTGTCGTGAAAGCGGTATTTACTGTTCCAAAGGTTGGCAATCGGTCCCAGAAGCGGGGCGGGTATCCCCAGCGAGCCAACCGTGTCCCAGATGCCAAGATAGGCAATCTCGACCTTATGCATCGGCCCCGTGTCGCTGCGCCAAGGTGTGACCGCGCGCCAGTCCATATCGCTGCGGGAGGTGGCAAAACGCGGCGACAGACTGCGCCGGGACTGCAGGATATGCAGCGCGTCCGGATGATTCTCGACGCCCGGTTTGCGGTAGAGCTTGAACGCCGCATCCAGTTTGGCGGGCGTGGGATCGGGTACAATCCCGCATTTGCGGATCATCCCTGCCAGCGACCGCGCGGTATAGGCGCCGCGCGAAAACCCGAAGATAAAGATCTCGTCGCCCGTCTCGTATTGCTCGCAGAGCGCGGCGTAGGCCTGCTTGATCGCGTCGTTCAGTCCCCAGCCGAAAGCACCGCCGCCGACTTTCATCAACGCCTTTCCAAAAAAGCCCGCCTGTTTCGTGGCGGTGCCCACACCCTCGAAATAGCAGGTGTGCTGGGCGTTGGTGCGCGGGGTTTTCTGGAACAGGCGGACCACATGGGTTGGCTGGTCCATAGTGGGACTGTTCCATGTTCCGTCGCAGAAAATCGCGATCCGTGCCATTGGCAAAATTCCTTTGTGCTATATCTGGATAAGGATGTAACAGATTCGTCCCGGAAGGTCGCCATGTCACGCACCACAATAGCAATTCTTGTCCTTATACTGGCCGTCGGCTTTGCCCTGTCACCTGTTTTCGTGCCGGATTTCGGCGGGTTCGCCCCCGATCAATTTCCTGTGCCACAAGTGGATCCGGCGGTGCAGCCAGCAGGCTACGCCTTTGCCATTTGGGGACCGATATATCTTTGGCTGATCACAGGTATGGGTTACGGCCTGTGGCGGCGGCGTGAGGATGAAGGCTGGCATGCCATGCGGCTGGCGCTGATCCCGTCGCTGGCCGTGGGCAGTATCTGGCTGGCGGTCGCGGTGGCCAGCCCTGTCTGGGCGGCGGTGCTGATCTGGATCATGCTGATCGCGGCGCTTGTGGCGCTGTATCAAAGCCCCGTGGCGGACCCGTGGTTCGCCGCCCTGCCCGTGGGCCTTTATGCGGGCTGGCTGACGGCAGCGTCCTGTGTGTCGCTGGGGCTTCTGGCGGGGGGGTATGGCTATCTCGACGGGGGCACGGCGGCGCTCGCAGCGCTCCTGCTGGCGCTGGTGATCGCCGCCGCGGTGCAAAGCAGCCTGCGCCGCGCGCCCAGCTATGGCATTGCCGTGATCTGGGCGCTCGTGGCGGTCATTGTGCAAAACGCAGGCAGCAACATCACTGTTGCAGCGCTCGCGGCAGGCGGAGCGCTGGCGTTGCTGTTGCCCACGTTCAAGGCATGGCGCAGCAGCGGGGCGGATTAATCGCGCCGCTTGCCATCCATGTGCTTGCGCAGCTTTGAGGGTGCAGCCTTCTTTCGGCCCTTGAACGGGTTGGCGTCCGACTGCCCGCGCATCCACAGACGGATCGGCGTCCCCGGCATGTCAAAATCAATCCGCAAGCCGTTGACCAGATAGCGGTTATAGCTCTCGGGTACCTTGTCAGGGTGGCTACACATCACCACAAAGCCCGGCGGACGGGTTTTGGCCTGTGTCATGTATTTCATCTTGATGCGCTTACCCTGCGGTGCAGGGGGCGGATGCGCCTCCATCATACCCGACAGCCAACGGTTGAGCTGCGCTGTGGTCACGCGGCGGTTCCACATCTCATAGGCGCGCATGATCGCCTGATGCAAGCGGTCCAAGCCCCGCCCGGTTTTGGCGGAGACGGTGATCAGCGGCGCACCGCGCAACTGTGGCAACAACCGCTCAAAGCTCTCTTTCAGCTCTTTGAGCTTGCCTTGGCGGTCTTCTTCGATGTCCCACTTGTTCACCGCGATGACAACGGCGCGGCCTTCGCGCTCGGCCAGATCGGCGATGCGCAAATCCTGCTGTTCAAACGGGATTTCCGCGTCCAGCAGCACCACAACAACTTCGGCGAACTTCACCGCGCGCAACCCGTCGCTGACGCTGAGCTTCTCCAGCTTTTCCTGCACCTTGGCCTTTTTTCGCATGCCGGCGGTGTCGAAAATCCGCATCGGCACGCCATCCCAGTCGGTCATGAGCGAGATCGCATCGCGGGTGATCCCCGCCTCGGGTCCGGTCAGCAGGCGGTCTTCCTTGACGATCTGGTTGATCAAGGTGGATTTGCCCGCATTCGGGCGGCCGACAACGGCCACTTGCAAGGGTTTGGCCTTGGTCGGTACGCGGACGGCGTCCTCGTCCTCGTCATCCTCGCTCACGTCCACATCCACTTCGGGCGCGTCGTTGCGAGCCTTCTCGGCAAAGGCATCGGCAAGTGGCATGAGGTGGGTATAGAGATCATTCAACCCCTCGCCGTGTTCGGCTGAAAGGCGGATCGGCTCGCCCAGACCAAGGCTATAAGCCTCGATCACACCGGCATCGGCAGCAGCACCCTCGGCCTTATTGGCGGCCAGAATGACGTGGGTGGCGCGTTTGCGCAGGATGTCGGCAAAGACCAGATCGGTTGGCGTGATGCCAGTACGCGCATCGATCATGAACAGGCACACATCGGCCATATCCACTGCACGCTCGGTCAGGCGGCGCATGCGGCCTTGCAGGCTGTCGTCGGTGACATCCTCCAGCCCTGCGGTGTCAATGACGGTAAAGCGCAGGTCGGCCAGCCGTGCAGCCCCCTCGCGCAAATCGCGCGTGACGCCGGGCTGGTCGTCCACAAGGGCAAGGCGCTTGCCTACTAGACGGTTGAACAGCGTGGACTTGCCCACATTCGGGCGGCCCACAATAGCGAGGGAGAAAGACATCAGGACGGCTCCGAAACGGGACTAGACCCGCGCAATAGCGCAAACCGCGCGCCTGCGAAAGCCCCGACTGCACAAGCCGCGTTTACGCGCCTTACCGGTAGGCCAGCAGAACACCGTCCGTCGACACGACGTAGAGCGTCTGCCCCGCCACGACCGGCGCTGTGGTCGCACCACCCGGTATCTCGACCGAGCCGGTCAGCGCCCCGTTTGCCGGATCATAGCTGCGCAGAACGCCGTCGCCGGAGGCGATGATGACACGCCCCCCTGCTACGATCGGACCATGGTGCGCGACGATGCGGCTTTGTTTTTTGGGTTTACGTTGCACGAAATTAGGCAGCTCGACCCCCCAGATCCTGCTGCCGTCGGTTGCATCAAGACGCAAAAGCTCGTTCAGATCACTCACTGCAAAGAGGCTGCCACCAACAGGCCAGACCGGACCCGTGGCCCCCTCACGCGCAGACCAGATGCGCATACCGGAGTCCACATCAAGCGCCACGATGCGCCCCGACTGGTTGCCCAGGTACACACGGTCGCCAGACACCACAGGCGCTGCTGTTACGTCAGAGACATTGCTGAACGCCCGGCCCGGACGCTTGCCCAGCACAGAGGCATCCCAGCGGTTTAGCCCGCCTTGCCGGAACACTGCCTGAACCTCGCCCGATCCGAAGGCAAATATCGCCAGCTCATCGGTCAGCGCAGGTGCAGGCGCGCCAAGAATATTGTTGCTGTCATCGGATGCGCCGATTTGCCATTCCACCGTGCCGTCGCGGCGGTTGACTGCCCAGCCTGTATTGTCACCCGCCGTCACATAGACCAGATCACCCGATACTGTTGGCGCGCCCGAAGCGGTGGCGTCCAGCTGTTGGGTCCAGCGCACAGCGCCGCTGGTGGCATCAAGGGCCGCCAGCACGCCATAGCCGATCGCGACATAAACCGTGTCACCTGCCACCACCAGACCGCCGCCCGTGGCATCGCCCGCCGCATCGCGCGCGGGGCGCAGATCCGCTTGCCACAGGGTAGCACCAGAGGTGGACGTGGCTGTGACCAGCGATTGGGCATCCAGCGTAAAGACCCGCCCGCCCGAGACAACAGGATCGGCGGTAATGCGGTATTTGCGGCTGTCGCCGGTGCCGATCTTGGCCGACCATGCCAGCGTCAGCGCACTACGCAGCGCCGGATGGCTCACGCGTGTGGCGGCAGTGCCGGTGGTCTGGGTCCAGTTGGCGTTCGCCTGTGCGGCAGGCAGAGATATCGCACGGACCTGATTCCCTGCAAAGGCTGCCTGCGGGCCCTCCATCACGTCTTCGGTCTGTAGAACCGAGCGGACATCCTCGCGCTGACCGGGCAGTATCAGTTCGGGTTCGGAACAGGCCGAGAGAAACGCGGCCGCGCCCACAAGCGCCAACACGGCCCGGTGCGGAAACAGCGCACGGCGGTTACGTGGCGAGGTGAAGTCTGCTTGTGTCATGGCCTGCTCACTCTGGTCTGCGGCGCGCCTTGGGGTCCGAAGGTATCAGACCGGGCGGCGGCATCCTTATCCGTTACTGTCGTCTGTCGCGTCATCTGTCGGGGTTCCGCCCAAATCAGGCTCCCCTCCCAGCGCTACAATCACCTGCAATGCCCGTTGTTGCAAGTCCGGTGTGACCTGCGCATCGCCCAGAATGCTCTGATAGGTCGCGATGGCATCCTGGGTGTCGCCCTGCTGGATCGCGATCAGCGCCAGTTGCTCTTGCGCGAGCAGCCTCAGCGCCCCGCCTGCAGCGCCCAGCGCCTCGAAGCCTTGTGCACGCGTCGCAGCATCCACCGTGTCCGTCTGGAGGGTCAGCGCCTTGAACTGCGCGATCTGGCGGTAGATCTGCGGAATATCGCCGTTGGTCGCGACTGCCTCCAGATTTGCCACAGCCGCTTCCAGTTCACCGGCAACAACCTGTTCGGACGCAGCCAGAAGCGCAACCACGGCTGCGGCCTGCGGAGCCGGTGCGTCGACCGTTTGTAAAGCTGCCGCGCGCTCTGCCGGATCGCCGCTGTCGAGCGCGGTAAGTATCCCGTCGCCCAGCGCTTCGGCCTGCGCGCGTTCCTGTGCCGCACGGTACTCCGAAAACGCGGCCCCGCCCACAACCGCAAGCACGGCCACTACGCCGATCCAGCCATAGCGCTTGAGCTTGGCCAGCATCTGGTCGCGGCGCAGTTCGTCCGTGACTTCGTCAATAAATCCGTCGCTGTTGCTCATTTGGCAGTGGCCTCTGGCTTTCCTGTTTCGCCCTTCTTAACGAAGCTGCGGGTCCAAGCCAAGACCCAAGCCTGCTGCTGAAATAATCACAAGCGATGCTCGAAGAGCGCAGATTGTTCCAAAAACCCCGAAAAAGTGACAATCAAAACTGTGCAGTTTCATGGTAATGCACTAGATAACCGGAAAATGTAGGACATCCGTAAGTTTGCCATAGGCCAAGACTTCGCGTTCTGCGCTGATCTGATAGGACTTCACATGCGTATCTTTCCGATTTTTGCTGCTATTGCGATGGCTGCTGTTTTGTATATGGCGATTCTGGAGCGGCCCACGCTGATGGGATGGCTGGGAGCTGCTGATGCAAAAGCCGCCCAGCCGGAGGCAGAAGCGCCCCCTGCCGACGTGGCGAAAGCGGTTGCGAAAAATCACGTCAAGGTCGTGGTCGAAGCTCTGGAGGCGCAGCGCATTGACAGCGCTGTCGTGCTGCGCGGCCAGACCGCAGCGGCGCGTCAGGTAGATGTGCGCGCGGAGACATCGGCAATTGTCATTTCCGAGCCGCTGCGCAAGGGCGCGCGGGTAGAAACAGGCCAGATCATGTGCCAGCTGAACGAGGGCACACGCGGCGCAGCACTGGCGCAGGCACAAGCGCAGTTGTCGGAGGCACAATCGCGCGTCCCCGAGGCAGAGGCGCGGGTGCAGGAGGCGCGAGCGCGTCTGGAGGAAGCCAAGATCAACCAGAACGCCTCCTCGCGGCTTAACGAGGGTGGATTCGCCTCAACCACGCGTGTGGCCTCCTCGGACGCGGCAGTGGCTTCAGCGGAGGCGG
>Ga0163215_100978_pt1 | contig 25674 bp, 27 predicted proteins | sample SynspAceP_FD_185934 | JGI IMG/M metagenome (GOLD analysis project Ga0163215, IMG submission 185934) | Saline lake microbial communities from Ace Lake in Antarctica - Synechococcus sp. Ace-P (Hybrid Assembly) | ecosystem: Environmental > Aquatic > Non-marine Saline and Alkaline > Saline | place...
ATTGATACCGCTATGGCGGCAATTAAAAGCATCTCTGATCAAACCAATTTACTCGCTCTGAATGCTGCCATTGAGTCAGCAAGAGCTGGTGAGCATGGTAGAGGGTTCGCTGTAGTAGCCGATGAAGTAAGAACATTGTCAGTGAAAACCGGTCAGAATGCGGAAGAAATAGGTAAGATAACTAAAAAGCTAATCGAAGGCTCTATTGATGCCGTTACTGTTATGTCAGCTTGCGCAAAACGAGTTGAGTATAACGTAGTGGGTTCCACCGAAGCGAGTAAGAGTATTGGTGAAATAAATGCCCTTATTGATAAATTAAGTCAAAATACTAGTTCCGTAGCGGCTGCATCAGAGGAGCAGTCTATGATGTCTGTGAGTATATCTGGATCAGCGAAAAGGTTGTCAGATTTGACCAATCTTCAAGTTAAAGATATTGAAGCTAACCTTTCAGAGTTAATAGAGTTAAAAGGTGAGGTAGTAGGACTGCACAATGAACTTGCTAAGTTTGAAGCTTAAGTAAGTGAAAGTAAGTAGCAAAAAGGCCCTTTTGGTGATCATTATTCCCTTGTGGTTAATCATTTCACTGATAGGGCTTTTTTTTGCTAGCAAAAGTACTGAAAAACCTTTTGATCCGACATTTGCGCTTTATTACGCATCTATTAAGCCTGATTTTGATAGTCAAATTAATGATATTTTAGCTGACGCTTTGCATGCTTCTTTAAATAACGTAGTCGTGCACATCACCAGTAATAGTGACTGCCTTTGTCAACTGACCGCATCCCGGCATATTAAATCTGTCAAAGACGCAGTTGAGCATCTTGGTAAACGAAACGAGACCCTCTACATTGAAGACATCACTGGTTTATCTAGCATCATAACCAGTACCCCAGCCATCGCAGTGTTTGATGACCAAGGTAAACTGAGTTATTTAGGTCCCTATTCAACAGGTATTGGCTGTCTCTCAAGTAATGGTACCGTTGAGCCCTATCTTGCGAGCAAACGCACATTGGGCGCCATAATTCCTTTGGAGTCCAGTGGTTGCTATTGCCATGTTTAATGCATTTTGCTGAGCTACTTCAAGTTAAAAATGAATCTGCTAAGTCAATGTAAGTCTGTATCTAAATAAAAATACAGAGCATCAACTTGACAATATTCACAGCAAAACCCTGTCAATTTAACCAGTGTCTTGCCTCCCACGATTAAATCGACAGCTATTTTTTGCCGTTCGCCTACATTTTGTGCGACTTAGACATCTTGTAAGTTGACCACGTAACGCCCAACCACTTGACTTTGCAGGAAGCGGTCCAAGTATTCAGGCGTTTGTGCTAGTGATATTTCTTGCTGGTAGCTATGCAAATTAGGCAATTTCATGTCTGTGGCAACCCGCTGCCAAATATGCTTTTTATCTTCCAGAGGAATATACACTGAATCGACGCCCAACAAAGAGACTCCGCGGGTAATAAAGGGGATGACAGTCATCGAGATTTCAGCAGAGGCGGCCAAACCGACCGAGGCAACACAGCCTCCGGGTTTTAGCTGCTTTAATAAACCAGTTAAATAATTACCCCCTAATGTATCAATACCATGGGCCCACTTAGTTTTGCCTATTGGTAAATCCTGTACTTCTAAAATGACATCCCGGTGCAGTATCTCGCTCGCGCCTAAAGTCTTTAATTTATCTGATTGCTCAGGCTTACCAGAAAATGCCACTACCTCGTAACCCAACTGTTTAAGTAAAGCAATACTTATACTGCCTACTCCCCCCGTAGCACCGGTCACAGCGACGGGACCATCACTGGGCTTTGCTCCCATTTTTTCCAGCTTCTGAATACACAGAGCAGCGGTTAAACCACCGGTACCGTAAGTCATCGCTTCTTTTAGCGTTAGCGTGTCAGGACAAATAACGGCCCATTTAGCAGGAATAGAAATCATTTGGCCCAAGCCACCAGGTGTATTCATGCCTAAATCGTAGCCAAATACCAATACTTGCTGACCTTCTTTGAAGGTGCCTGATTTGTCGCTCACGACTATTCCAGCGGCATCGATACCGGGAGTGTGTGGGAAGTGTTGGCTAATACGCTTGTTACCGCTGGCAGACATAGCATCTTTGTAGTTAAGCGACGAATAATGGACCTTAATAAGCAGTTCGTTGTCAGGTAAATCACTGATACTGCGCACTGCAATACGTTTACTAAAAGTTTTGTCGTCTTGCTCTTCAACCAGTAAGGCTTTAAATGTGACGGATTGAGACATGAATGAAATACTCCTATTAGGGGGAAAGTGAAGCAAATTTACAAATACAACATTCGCAAAAGAGTTTTAAAAGGATAAACCCTATACCTTAGTGATACAACAGGCCTGGATTGAGAAACGACTGAGCCTATCTAACAGCCAAAATACATAGGTCTTCTTAAAATATTAATAATTAGTGCCTTTTAATGATTAGAAGTAGTAAATATTTGCATCAAACCTCGAAATTTTTCAGGATGGACCAAGTAAGACAACTCGGATTAAACCGCTTTAGTCTATGGCTAAAACCCATTTACGCGTAATGGCCCCATAGGTGCAATTCAGTTTAAGTGCAGTAATCCCTCTGCTAATATTTTTACCTTACTAATCGGCGTATTGTAGCCTGTGGCAAACTGTAATTCGTTAGATAAGTCTGTAACATCAAGCATATCCTTGGTTTGCTCTGGCTCATATCCTACGCTTTTTATTTCATAAGGGCTGGATTCAAAGTTTGATAAGACCAAATCCACTCTGTCATTAAATAGTAGACCCACATTTGACTCGAGTTACTGGCCAAAACTAAATTGCTACCTTCTTCAAAGCCGTTATTGATTAAATAGGTAGCAGTAACTCTCACAGCACCTACTCTCAGCTTAACCGCATCGGCCAGTTCGCTAACAGAAAAAAGGCCTTCCCATAGTAGTTCAACCGCAATCCTAGATACCCTAGAGGGCCCGCCCGAAGCAAAAACGATGAACCTAGACATTCGTATATTGACTTGCACTGCGCAATATCAGCAGTGTGATGAGGAGGACAAATAATTGTCTGGCTAAATGAATCAGTGCATCAATGTGAGGTAATAATTAGATTAAGCAATGATGCGAAATCTATAAATTTATTGAACAGAATTTTAAATAGTTAAGTTATGGGGCTAGTCGCGCTCAGAATTAGAGCTGATGCATTTTATTATCGAGATCTTTGCTCATGATATGTATCTAATCGGATGAGATATACCTAGACTGTCGATAGAATCCTATTTTGAATGCCTGTTGTATAGATTAGGTATAGCGTTTATTCTCTTTATACTCATTGAGCAAATCTTAAGAGATAACTGATAATGCTAGTAACTTTTTCCTGTAAGGCCAGTGCCAACATAACGATGTTCGGTGATGTAGCAGTCCAATTAATAAAAATGATGGGCCATAGCGGAACCATCCCCAGTGCGATACTTGCAGAAGATGTCGCATCTGCTCTGAAGCATCTACAAGCAGCACTCGAAGCAACAAAGAAACAACCTAAAAAAGAAGCATCTGAAGATGATAACGAAAAGGGTTCTTTTGTCAGTCTCCCTAACCGCGCCTCACCTTTGATCGCTTTGCTGAAGGCCGCAGCAAAGGATGAAAGTAATGTTAGTTGGACAAGTAACAGCTAGTCGACTATCGCTTCAATAATTAAGAGCAGAATAAAAGGGTTCATATTAAATAGACAGCCTATTAAAAAGACAGCCAATATAAAAAACACACTACCGCTTTAGCACCAGATTTGCTAACAACGAAAAGTATTAGCTTCAATAGCCTATTTGAGCAGCAGAAAAAGCTGATTTGGTCTGTAAAATGACAGGTGAGGCTAGATTTGGGGCTTAACCCTAAACACTGGGCAGCCTTGTCGAACAACTGGGTGTTGCAGTGTTGTTTTGTAGGACGTCGTTGAGCTTAGGCGCGTTTTAATAAAGCTTTGGCCTGACTCATGCCCCGTATGCGTTGATGATGAGTATTATGTTTGTATTGTTGCAGCATCTGCTCACTTCCCACAGCCCTGCTGAAGTGTTGCTCAAACTCCGTGCTTAAGGTTAACCATTGCTCATCGTTAATCCCTAATCGCTGTAATATAGGGCTGTTGTGGTGGTCAATATGCCCTGCTTTGTCTTCTCGAATACACCGTCCTGTGCAATCCACTAGTTCGCAATAATCTATTATGTTGTAAGCAATGCCTTTGGGCATATCACGTCGATGATGACCGATAAAACGCATGAGTCTTTTGGGTTGCCCATCGTTGAGTAAGGCATCAATACGTTGTTGAATACTGGTGTGATGCGAGGTTTCAGGTGTGCTTGCCATGTTGGCGCGAATAGGATTCAAATCGATATAAGCCATACAGGCGAGTACCGCACTTTCATCTAACAGGGCTTGTGATTTAAACCGCCCTTCCCAGAATCTGCCAGTACATTCATCTTCTTTATTCGCTTCACGGGCGATGTATTCATTGAGGCTACGCATAAACCAACTGATGTCGTATAGACGCTGGCGATAAATACTGACCGTTTCATTCAAGCTCAGTTGCTCACTTTCACTTAATTCGTCATGGCGAGCGTATTTCTGCGTCAACAGTGTACCTTGGTATAAACCATGCCAGCGCCTAACCACCTCTTCCGTTGACCAGCTTTCTGCCAGTTCTTTATCCACATACACCACCACATGCGTGTGATTGCTCATCACCGCATAAGCGGCAATATCAATAGCGAACAGGGAAGTTAAAAACAATAAACGTGCCTCTACCCAGCCGCGCCGGTGCTCATAGCTTTGACCTGTAACAGTATCCCGGCCACACAAAAATGAATGACGGACACAACGAGAAACACAATGGTAATAAGGCGTATCAACAAGACTGATTTGGCTTTGGCGTGATTGGGGCATGACAGACCATCCGTGGTTGTTTGAACTTTTGTAAGAGTAGTACAAAACTGTTTTTTTGCCAGTTTATCATGGCTGTCTTAATTGCTTACCTTTGCAACACTGTCAAGCGTGGTAATGATGCACTTTGAGTCAAATATATAAATTATTCTAATGTTGCCGCCCACCGGCCTATAACGAACACAAATGTCCTTGTTTCCAGCAATCAACTAGGTGTGTGAGGCTATGAGTATAGACCCGACCATTATTAAAACCGAGGGAGCTAAAACAAACAACCAATCCACCTTGATATGTGTGTACTTATAGAAATGGATTGGTTTTACTCAATATTTACTCAGGTCTATCTGTCACCGCTCCAGTAGAGGCTGAGCTGACCGTTCTAGCGTATTTTGCGAGTAGTCCTCTGGTATATTTAGGTGCAGGTTGTTGCCAATTCTGCTTTCTCCTAGCCATTTCTTCATCACTGATATTGAGCGTCATCTGGCGACTTTGCGCATCAATAGTAATGCTATCTCCATTTTCTATCAAGGCGATGGCTCCGCCTTCGTAAGCTTCAGGCGTTATATGCCCTACCACAAACCCTCTACTGCCACCTGAAAAGCGCCCATCGGTGATGAGAGCGACATCGTTACCTAAGCCTTTACCCATAATAGCCGATGTGGGGCTCAACATTTCTCGCATACCGGGACCGCCTCGAGGACCTTCATAACGAATGACAACTACGTCTCCGGCGACCACTTTGCCATCAATAATAGCGGCAAAACCTTGTTCTTCTGAGTCATACACTTTGGCCGAGCCGGTGAAGCGTAAACCTTCTTTACCGGTGATTTTTGAAACCGCACCTTCAGGGGCTAAATTGCCAGTCAAAATAACCAAATGACTGTCTTTTTTGATAGGTTTATCAAAGGGTAAAATAATCGTCTGTCCGTCTGGATAATCTGCAACCCCAGCTAGGTTTTCGGCCATAGTATGGCCCGTTACCGTCATGCAGTCTCCGTGCAGCATGCCCGCATCTAACAAACGTTTCATCAGTGGTTGAATACCGCCGATTTCTATTAATTCAGACATCAAATATTTACCGCTGGGACGCAAGTCAGCAATCACAGGTGTTTTTTCACCAATTCGCACAAAATCATCTAATGTCACTTCTACGCCAATGGCATCGGCCATGGCAATTAGATGCAACACAGCATTGGTCGAGCCACCAAGGGTAATGATCAGCGTAATGGCATTCTCAAAAGCCTTTTTGGTCATAATGTCAGAGGGTTTGATATCATGTTCAAGCAGGTAAACAATGGCCTTGCCAGCATCAATACAGTCTTGTTTTTTGTTGGCTGAAACCGCGTTTTGTGCAGAGCTGTTCGGCATACTCATACCCAAAGCTTCGATCGCCGAAGCTAAAGTATTTGCGGTATACATGCCGCCACAAGAGCCCGCACCGGGTATCGCAGTTTTTTCAATATGTTCTAGTTGAGTGATGGGGATATCACCCGCAGCATAACTACCCACCGCTTCGAATACTGATACTATATCGGTATGGTTTTCGCCTGGTAAAATAGTGCCGCCATAGACAAAAATTGATGGGCGATTCAAACGTGCCAAGCCCATCAAACACCCTGGCATATTTTTATCACAGCCACCAATGGCGATAATGCCGTCATGCCCCATACCGGCAGATACCGCTTCGATAGAATCGCAAATAACCTCACGCGATACCAAGGAGTACTTCATACCTTCGGTACCCATAGAAATACCGTCAGAGATGGTAATGGTGTTATAAATCACGCTTTTAGCACCTGCACTATCTACCCCTTTACCCACTTCTTCAGCAAGGGTGTTAATGTGCATATTGCATGGCGTAACCATTGACCATGTTGAAGCAATACCTACCTGTGATTTTTTGAAATCCGCGTCGCCAAAGCCTACGGCTCTTAGCATTGAGCGACTCGGAGCCTGAGCGGCACCATCTACGATTTTATGTGAATATTTGCGCGGTTTATCGGTACTCATTTTTAACTCTGCATTTTCAAATTTGATAGCTGCAACTATAGAGTTGTATAGCCAAATAAACAAACTAAGCCTATGAATTAAATGGTCTTATTTAGATGATTTTATAGAACAAGTTTTTCAAACTTAGAAGCGGGTAAAAGCGGGCTAATTAGCAGCTTAAGTTGCATTGCAACACACTGGGCCGTATTGTTGTGCGATAGCTACACGCTATGAGCTGAATCAGCAACAATTTTGGAGCGCAACTGATGGCAACTGACAACACAAATCAAAATGAACATGGTATCGCGAACTTTGCAGCCTTGAAGACCGCTATTGCTAATGGAGAAGAGCAGTCAATACGCTCATTGTTACCAGACGAACCGATGCAAGATCTTGAAAAAAGCTATCTCATTGAGCTAGCTAAACTCAACAACAACCACACAATCATAAGTTTACTTGAAGATATCCCGGTTAAAAAATAAGTAGACGAAAAATTGATTCAAAAACGAATATGATGAGGTGATAGGAGCATCTATCTGAAGGGTGCTATTAAGAGAGTTTTTTACTTAAGCCACGATTTAACCGGCTCTATAAATTAGCTTTTTGTCTGACAATCTCTGCCGCCCAAGAAAAACATCCTTGAGCAGCAAGACATGTTTTCTTAACTTACCGTGAGTATTGCTTAGCGCGCTTACCGCGTAATACTCTCTTCTTAGGCCCCGTTTCTGTTGGTTTGTTGGTCTTTTTCAAACGCGCGGGCTTGGCGGTCGTTTTATCGCTCGACTCTTCACTGGCTTTGGCGCGGCGTGGTTTTCCTTTAGGCTGCTTGTCACCTGTATTTTCCATGTCAATAATGGTTTCGCTAGCTCTATTTGAGCGGCCTGATAGTACCTTACGCGAAATACTTTTAAGCAGAGAACCACGGCTACTGACTTCAAAACCAGGTTTAACGATACGTTTAATATCAGTACCAATAAGCTTTTGAATACGCTCTAAGGTTTGCTCCTCTTCGCGGCTGACAAATGAAATGGCATTACCTGCAGCCCCTGCCCGACCGGTACGGCCGATACGGTGTACATAATCTTCTGGCAAATAGGGTAAATTAAAGTTAACCACATAATCTAGCCCCTGAATGTCCAAGCCGCGGGCAGCAACTTCAGTCGCAATCAAAATTTGTAATTTGCCTGATTTAAAATCAGCAATAGCTCGGCGTCTTGAGCCTTGGCTTTTGTCACCGTGGCACACGGCCGCCTCAATTTTATGTTTTTTAAGGCCGGCTAATAAGGTATCTGCTTGTTCTTTGGTACTGGTAAATACCAATACTTGAAACCAATTTTTTTCCGCTAGCAGCTTTTCGAATAATTCGATTTTACGGCTTTCTTCCACCGTATAAACCGCATGCCTTACTGTATCAGCGGTACTATTAACCTTAGTGGCACGGATTTGCTGATGATTATTCAGAATTTTATGGGATAACTCATTGACTGCCGGTGAAGTAGTGGCAGAAAACAACAAGGTTTGACGTTTATCCGCTGTCATTTGCATTAACTTCATTACATCGGCAACAAAACCCATATCCAACATACGATCAGCTTCATCTAGTACCACAAACTCAACTTCTGCCAGTACCACATTACCCAGGGTAATATGCTCTAACAAACGTCCAGGGGTAGTAATAACTAGATCAACACCTGCTTTTAATTTGTTCGCTTGTCCGCCCATTTTAACGCCACCATATAATGCGGTTACGCTGATAGGGACAAACTGCGCATAAGCACTAATAGCATCAGCTAATTGCTCAGCTAGTTCGCGAGTGGGGGTTAAGATCAAAGCGCGAGGTCGACGAGAAACGACCGCTTTGGGTTTATCAAGCATCTGCTGTAATACAGGAATAGCAAAAGCAGCCGTTTTACCGGTGCCGGTTTGTGCCGTTACTTGTAAATCTTTACCGCGACGTGCTGGCACAATGGCCTGCATTTGCACGGGTGTCATATTACTGTAGCCACATTCCACGAGGGCGCGCTGTAGCTCTGGGGCCAAATCTAAAGATGAAAATTGCATAAGAGATCCTCTGTAGAATTGCTACAGTCAAAAAACGAGGGCGGAATATACAGCATTTTCCGCGTAAAGGTGAGGATTGATTGTGTTTTTGGCTGATTTTTATGCAGTTAATTCCGCTGGATAAAAATAAGTACCCAAGCATCACCGAGTTTAGTATGCGTTAGCTCGGATAAAATCCACAAAAAAGCTTATGTGACGAATAGTTAGATAGAAAATGTAATATATCGTCGCACCATCGTTGCCCATGGTGCGACTACCGACTTAATGGTTAATGTGAGGTTGCCAAACGACTGTCCCAATTTCCGCCATGCCCCGCAGCACAGGCTTCTTCACTATCAAAAAACACATTACGCCTTACATCTTTAAGCAAGATCCCCGCTTTTAACATTTGCTTTTGCACTTGCTTGCGCAGGTAGGCATCTTGTTTTTGCTCCATCGCTTGACTCAGCTGGTGCTCAGTCAAAAAAACACAGGTAACAGCGAGTGAAGCAGGAAAGTTACTGTAATCAGCTCTATGAGTCAGCCAGTCAAAGCCTTCAAGGTGATGTTTGGCCTCTTCACACACTTTAGTCAGCGCTTTGATCACGTTATCATCAAGTTTTTTGACCGTTGATTTCATAGAGCTCATATTATTTTCCGTAAGTGCAAAGGTAGGCTGTGTCTACACTGACTTTTACTTGAAATTTCACATCAGCTTCAATAGTAAAAACCTGACTGGTACTGAATGTCTGCCATTCAGTTTGCCCCGGTAACAACACGGTTAAGGCTCCGCTCACCACTGTCATTGTTTCAAACTGGCTGGTACCAAATTCATACTCACCAGGGGCCATTACGCCTACTGTGGCGGGCAAAGTTGCAGTTTGAAAAGCCATTGATGTGACATTGCCGTCAAAATATTCATTTACTTTAAACATAGTTGTACCTTAATAAAGATTGTCAATTTAGAAGCTAATTTAACAGATTTCAGCTACCAATAAGCCATCAATTTTGCCTAAATTAGACGACAATTGACTAGTTACTAATTTTTAGTCTCATCTTTTTTCGGTTCACCATTTTCATCTTGTTGTTTTTTAACTTCCTCTTTGCGTTGAACTATAGCTTCTATGGTTTGTTGAGCCTTGGGATCAGGTAAAAACATTTGGGTAAATATACCAAACGCTAACGCTATACCTTTTCTTTCTCGGGCCAAAGTCACTAATTTTAAACACAGCCAAATAAAAATTAAAAAAAATATCCAAGGCTTAAGCTCGGCATAAATCGCGATTAAATCACTCATAGTTACATTCTCAAATTTGCTTCATTGATGCAGGTATAAAATCCCTACGGTAATCTTGGTTACTTAAGCAAAAATTGAATTGGGGAGGATATCTAAAGGCTCATACTGCTGATTGAATGGTTTTATAAGGCTTTGTCGCTTGATCTTATGCCACACTTGTTGTTGGTGTGACATGTAAACCTGAACACCATGTTGATAGCTTTTAAGCAGGGGAGGTGCAAAAGCGTCGCCTGCTAGACGGATAAAAAATGGCAGTAATATGACTGAGTCATTGTGGGTTTGATTATGAGTAACAGGATCGAGTGATCCTATTTGCTTGACTGCGGTAAAAAGCTTTACTTGCTTGTAGTCCAATTGCATTGCTGCAAAACGCTCAACGGTAAGCGGCTGAGAATGGTTGACACTTTCTAAGCTTGGAGCGATTGAATCAGAATGGGGCACATTGGGCGATACAAGGAGCACGGAAAATACTAAACACAAGGCGCTTAAAAAAAGCATAGCAGAGGTTTTATTATTAATGTTCATCGTGTTTTATGCGCCATTGTTAAACACCCTATTTACTTTATGATGGTGACCTTATTCAGTAAACCAAGTTAAATTATTCGCATAGCAAGCTTAGAGAACATAATTATGCTCATTCAACACCATCAGCAAGATATAAACACAGCCACTGGCACTATGCACACTAAGGTTTATCGTCCCGTGCAAGCTGGCACTTACAATGCCATCATTTTTTATTCAGAAATTTTTCAGCTAACCGCTCCTATTGCACGCAGCGCCGCCATTCTTGCAAGCCATGGTTTTATTGTGCTGGTACCCGAAATTTTTCATGAACTTAACCCTATAGGTACTGTGCTAGCCTACGACGATGCAGGCAAAGACAAAGGTAACGCTGATAAGTTTACCAAACCCCTCGAACAGCACGACAGTGACACAGTTGCCATGCTCAACTATCTAAACCAACAAAGCTTTTTTGCCCATAAAGTATTTAGCATGGGGGTGTGTATTGGTGGCCACCTCGCATTTAGAGCGGCACTTAACCCCAAGATTAGCGGCGCATTTTGTCTTTACCCCACGGATATTCATTCTGATACCCTGCCCTGTGCGGAAAACAACAACAGTTTGAGCCGCAGTGGTGATATTCAATGCCCCTTAGTACTCATATTTGGGAAACAAGACCCACATGTATCACCACAAGGACGCCAGCTAATTTATCAAACCTTGAGTGAAAATAACTGCGACTTTAGTTGGCATGAGTTTAATGCCCAACATGCTTTTATGCGCGATGAAGGAGAGCGTTTTGATGCAGCCTTAGCGATGCAGTGTTACCGCATGGCAGTCGATTTTTTTCAGCAAAATAGTTAGTTGATATCAAGCACTCTATGCATAGGCTAAAAAGAAACGTTTTGATTGGTTTAGCATTTTGCTTTAACCCTTTGTTTGTTGCCCAAGCAAAGGCAGAAAATGGCAATAATGAGCCTCAAAAGCAAAGTGCCATCTTGGCTAACCCGGTTGCTCAGCAATTTCGCATTCACGGTTTAAGCCGTTTTACTGGGGCGCAAAAAGACTTATTGCGCCAATGGTTAAAAGAGGGGGTTAAGGCCACCCGCCAAACTTTGGGAGATTATCCCCGTCGCCTTGAGCTGTATGTTTACCCAAAACCTTCTGATCAGCCTGTACCTTGGGCACATACCCGCAGAGATGCAAATGAAAGCATACATTTTTATGTTGACACTCGGTTTACTTTGCACGATTTCATTAGCGATTGGACGATTTATCACGAACTCGCCCATTTGGCGATCCCCTATGTAGGAGAACAATACGCGTGGTTTTCTGAGGGATTTGCTAGTTATATGCAATATCAAACTATGCACGAAGATAAACTATTGTCTGAGCCTTTAAAGCAGCTTTATCACAACAAGATCGCACCGCATTTAAGTCGATTTAATGTCAGTGAAAATGCGGCAAGTGTTGCCACTAAACTGATGGAAAAGCGCAATTATCCCGCGGCTTATTGGGGGGGTTCATGGTACTTTGTGATGGCTGATCAACAATTACAAAACAAACACAATATGCGTTTAACTGCACTTATCGAGCGGTATCAACAAACAGGCAGAACAAAAGACCAAAATATTCAAGCGCTAGTCAATTCACTTGATGCACTTATTAACGACTCGTTGTTTGGCGACTTGCTTTATCGCTTTGAACATAGCCCAGCTAAAGAGCTGTATCCTACTCAATTTAATTAAACATGCCCACTGTATTATTAATTTGCCCCTTGGTTGGCATTAAGCAAGGCAATAAGTTGGCCAAAATCACTGAACACCCAATCGGCTAAGTACGCATAATCGGGCACTTGCTCAGGTGCATATAAACCGGCAAACATTTGCGCGTTGTTCGCTGCCTGCAGATCATAAAGATAGTCGCCAATATAAGCCAAATGTTGCGCTGGCAGCTGCCACCCCTCTGCTATTTGTAACAGTGCTGTGGGATCAGGTTTTGCAGGTGCATCTTCGCGAGTGAGCACAACATCGACCGCTAGTTGATTATTATTTAATTTTAACCAAGTCGCTACTTTGCTGTTACGCGTCACAATTGCCGTGGGGATATTATTATTCTGTAGCATGCTAATGGCCAGTTCCGCACCTTCAATCCAGCTCGAATTGTGTGCATCAGCTAACTCGTGTTCCAACACGACCTGATTGGCAAAACGCTGTTGCTCTTGCGGCAGAGCTGCAATGAAACTTAAAATATCTTGCTGTGGCGGACAATTAATCTGCTGGCGCATCGCCTGAAAATCCAGTGCCGAAGTCAGTAAGGTGCCATCGAGATCAAAAATAATCCCTTTGATCAAATGCAATGGTTTTTCAAACATATCACTCGCTCATTTTATAAAAGTGGGTTTCATACGCTAGAACTCACGTTAAAGCCCCATCATTTACTGCTTTTTATTCACTTTTTATTAAATGGAACTGGGTTTGCCTGCCATCTAAATAACTCACGCCTTGACCATCAAAATAGGCTTCTTCTTCCAACATAATTCGAATTTCTTTCTTCCATTGTGGAATGAACGTGGCAGCATTAAGCTCGATTGAATAAGCGGTATTAGCATGTAAGGGATAATCACCCTGACCTGGCACACCCCCTTGAGAATCCCACATGCCAAGAGTTGTACCTGCCGCATGACCATGGAAACCGATGGGATGAGTATAAATTGAGGGTTTAATTCCCTGTTCAATAGCTTGACGGCGCGACATGGCCAGCACCTCATTTCCTGTGCGACCTAGCTTAAAGTTAGCGATGAATATATCTTGTAACTTATTGCCATTTGCCAATGCCTGCTTGAGATAATCAGGCGCATCTTTCTCACCTTTTTTTAGTACATAGGCATGTTGCTGCTGATCAGTATTTAAACGCAGATAAGTAATACCGAAATCCAAATGTAACAAATCTCCTGGCATAATCGTTTGCTGCTCAGGGCGCTTACTGAAAGCTTGTATATGATCAAATTTAGCATCTGAAGCCCGTTGAATAGACACCGTTGGATGAAACCAAGTTTGTAATTTTAGCTCCACTACCTTCTCGCGTAGCCACCACACCACATCTTCTGTGGTGGTTAGCCCAGGTGTAACCACTTCATTTGAAAAGGCCTTGGCCACAATATTGTGGCTTAATCTAACGATGCTTGGATAAATCTGCATTTCTTGCTCACTTCGAGTTTCTAACCATGCAATGGCTAGTGGCTCTGAAGATACTATTTGGCTTTGCAAGTTTGCGCCAAGTGCTGTTTTGAATTCTTCATATTCAGTTGCAGTCAAACCGTCCGCCAAAGCCACATTAGTTGATTTATTCAAGGCTATCTTGTGCGGATTTTTTTGTTTGATCAATTCAACCAAGCTATCCCATTGATTGGGCTGTTGTTCTTTATCCCATGATTTACGAAACATAGTATCAACATTATACCGAGCAACCGCTAAACGTTCGATGGCTTGAAAATTACCCTCTTCATCCTTGCCAGAATCAAACAACACTAATATGGTACGGCGTCTGGCTGACAACCAATTTGCAGGTAACATGGTTTTTAGCACTGGGTCTTCATTATATTCACGGGATATTAGGATCCACATATCAATGCCTTCTCGGCGCATTAAAGTTGGAAGTAAGTTTTCTAGTCGATCATCTAGGTGAGTATTAATAACTTGAGCACGTTCTCGCAGACTGAGTATTTCATTATTGTCTTGGTCTGCAAATGCAGGATGAAGCCAAATAAGCGAAAGAGTAAAAAGTAGCTTTGTCCATTTTGTTGTCATTATTGTTTGCCTGTATTTAATTTTTTACTGTAAGAGAGGTTTATGCAAAAGCTAAACTTTGGCTTCAGATTAACACTCAGCGTACAATAACTGAAACAGCAAAAGAACTAACAATTATGAAAAAAACAATCTATGTGGCCTATACGGGGGGCACTATTGGCATGCGTCCATCAGCGCAAGGTTATGTGCCAGCAGCAGGTTTTTTATCAAGCACCCTAGCAAAAATGCCCGAGTTTCATCGCGCTGAAATGCCTTCTTTTACTATTCATGAATATGATGAATTGATTGACTCTTCAGATATGGACCCCACCGATTGGCAACAAATTGCCGATGATATTGCGCAAAATTATGAGCAATACGATGGATTCATTATATTACATGGCACCGACACCATGGCCTATACAGCCTCTGCACTGTCATTTATGTTAGAAGACTTGGGTAAACCTGTGATAGTCACGGGCTCGCAAATTCCTTTGGCAGAACTGCGTTCAGATGGCCAAGTAAACTTACTCAACGCCCTCTATATTGCGGCTAATTTTCCTATTCCTGAAGTAACACTGTTTTTCAACAACCAATTATTTCGCGGCAATCGCAGTCGAAAAGTCGATGCTAATGGTTTTAATGCCTTTGATTCTCCCAACTTTCCAGCTCTATTGAAGGCTGGTATTAGTATCGACGTAGACAAACGCTTGATTGGGCTGAAACCAGATTACAAATTACGGGTAAGTCCAATGCGATCACAGCCAATTGGCGTGGTGACGCTCTACCCCGGCATCAGTGCCGAAGTGTTGCGTAATACCTTACAACAACCTGTTAAAGCTCTTATATTATTGAGTTTTGGTGTAGGTAATGCGCCCAAAAACAAGCCTTTGTTAGATCAATTAAAAAATGCTGATGCACAAGAAATTATCGTATTGAACTGTACTCAATGCATGCGTGGCAAGGTTGATATGGGTGGCTATGCCAACGGGCATGCCCTGCGAGAAATTGGCGTTATCTCCGGCACTGACATGACGCCAGAAGCGGCATTGGCCAAGTTGCACTATTTGTTGAGTAAAGATTTACCCATAAATGAGGTTAAACGATTATTGACTGAGAATATGCGCGGAGAGCTAACGATATAAAATACTAAGGTTGAAAAATAAAGTGTTGCCGTCAGTTAGCCTACTGGCAGAAATTGCGGCCTTTATTTTCCAGAAAAAATTTACAGCCTTAAAACTCAGACATAAAAAAAGCAAACCGAGGTTTGCTTTTTTTGGGTAATACTTTAATTTAACTAAAAATTAAAGAACTACGATGTTCTCTGCTTGAGGACCTTTTTGGCCTTGAGTTACAGTGAACTCAACTTTTTGACCTTCAGTCAAAGTTTTGAAGCCAGTTCCAGTGATAGCACGGAAATGAGCGAAAACGTCAGGGCCATTCTCTTGTTGAATGAAACCGAAACCTTTAGATTCGTTAAACCATTTAACTGTACCAGTAGTAGTAGACATAATTTTTCCTATAAATAAAAAGTAATTTTCCTCAAATGAGGCGATTTTGGTGCTGAAGCGTGTTGCAATTACTTATGATCTACAAGACGAGGTACTGCTATGGAACATCGAAACAATGTGCATAAATATCAAACTTACTTTCAAGCCCGTTTAGTATAGCCTTCCTACTTCTAAGGTCAACAACTATTATTTAAAAAACTGGTCTAACAAGGTTAAGTGTTTCAATACCTTAGTTTAAAAACAAACTTTGAACTCTTTAAACTAAAAGGCTCTTTATCCCTAAACATCCCCTTGCTAAGTTCTTTTTTGAAGTCTGATTCAATGCCTTAAAACTGAATAGTTCATGTTGGCAAAAGCGCCTGTACATGATCGCTATGCGAATCTTTCTAGACTGCACCATTCATACGTTTCCTCGCAATGGGCAATAAGAAAACAGCCGAGATTAAGGCGCTTAATGAAGCGAATAAGAACGTCATTTCAGCCCCCCTTCCTTGTTGCCACAATTCCCCAGCTATAAAACCACCGACGGCGCCACCGAGTCCAAATGCGACACTGATATAAATAGCTTGGCCACGGCTTTGAAAATTTTTGCCAAAATAAAGATGAATAAAATGAATTGAAGCAACATGAGTCATACCAAAACTAAAAGCATGTAACATTTGACTCAATAATAAGAAAAATAAGCTATCGGCATAATAGGCTAATAGTGACCATCTAACAGCTGTTAAGCTAATGCTAAGTAATAATAGATTTTTGACGCCAAAGCGTTTTATTAAACCACCAGCAAAGATAAAAATTATCACTTCGACCATCACTCCAGTGGCAATCAGCCAGCCAGTCGCTTGTCCACTGTAACCAAGATCCTTGGCGTACAGCGCAAAAAAACTATAGTAAGGACCAAAGCTCATTTGTAACAACATAGCTGAAAAAATAAAACAGATAAAAATAGGCGCCTTTAATTTGGGCCAAATAGAATCTTTTTGGCACAATAGCTCTCGAGTTATATTTGGTTCAGATAAGAAAAAAGTACTGAACAATAATGTCAGTAAAATTAAACTAGTAATATAAACGGGCGCTTCCGTTGAGAAGTGATCAATCATCGTACCGGTAGCGATAGTGAGAAGAATGTAGCCAATACTGCCCCATAGTCTAATCCGGCCATAGCGACCGCCATGGCCGTTAACACAAGATAAAGTCAGTACTTCTATTTGCGGTAAAATGGCGCTGATAAACATCATCATCAAGCCAATACTGATGCTTAGCGCCCAAAAACTATCTAAGTAAAATACTAAACTAAAACAACCTAAACTGAGCAAGCAGCCCAACTGCAGCATCTTGAGATTTTTGCCTGACTTGTCGGAAAAATTTGCCCATAAATGCGGGCCAATAATACGTGCTAAAGTAATAAATGCAGTGAGTTGGCCAATTTCGACCGACGAAAACCCTCGGGCATCCAGAAAAACGCCCAAATACGGAATGATGACTCCCACCTGCCCAAAATAGCAAAAGTAGGTGAAAGCCAGCAAATATAAATTAGTATTTGAAAAAGCCCGTTGCGACAAAATCGTTTATGACAGGCTTACGCCTGTCCAGGGATAGTTGGTGTGGTATTAATAACGTCGGCGTTTTGACCGCGATGGCGCAGTAAATGATCCATAATAACCAATGCCATCATCGCTTCAGCGATAGGCACCGCACGAATACCCACACAAGGGTCATGGCGTCCTTTAGTTATTACTTCAGCACTTTGACCATGCACATCAATGGTTTCACCGGGTACACTAATGCTGGAGGTAGGTTTTAAAGCCATATGCACGATAAGGTCTTGCCCACTGGAAATACCACCGAGTACCCCGCCTGAACGATTCGACTTAAAACCTTGGGGTGACATCAAATCGCGATGCTCGCTGCCTTTTTGTTCAATGACAGCAAAACCATCACCAATTTCTACTCCTTTGACTGCGTTTATCCCCATCATGGCATGCGCTAAATCGGCATCGAGTCGGTCAAAAATGGGTTCGCCTAAGCCCACTGGCATATTTGTAGCCACCACTGAAATTTTGGCACCAATAGAATCACCTTGCTTTCTAAGGTCACGCATATACTCGTCTAGGGCATCTAATTTACTGGCATCGGGACAGAAAAATGGGTTGCTGTTGGTAATACTATGATCCACAGTTTCAATTTTTACTGGGCCAAGTTGTGATAAATAGCCAAAGACTTCAATGCCCAATTTTTCTTTTAAATACTTTTTGGCGACACTTCCTGCAGCAACACGAATAGCCGTTTCACGGGCAGAAGAGCGACCGCCACCACGATAGTCTCTTAATCCATATTTTTGCTGATAGGTATAATCAGCATGGCCAGGACGAAAAGTATCTTTAATTTTTGAATAATCGTTACTGCGTTGATCAGTATTTTTAATCAATAAACCGATACTGGTGCCCGTCGTGCGACCTTCAAAAACCCCTGATAAAATTTGTACTTCATCTTCTTCACGTCTAGCTGTGGTATAACGAGATGTGCCTGGTTTACGACGATCTAAGTCTATTTGCAAATCGCTTTCATTAATTTCTAAACCAGGAGGGCAACCGTCTATGACCCCACCAATTGCTATGCCATGACTTTCGCCAAAAGTGGTCACTGTGAAAAGTTTGCCGAAGGTATTACCCGCCATAGTTTATTTCCTGTCTTTGAACTATAAATGTGTGTCTTGAACATCAATGATGATATTGACGACTACTTTAGTTAAGCCTTTATTAGATATTTGGCTTAATGTTGAATCGAGTGCCAATATTCAACTAGGTCGGTTTTGTTAATGGCAAATATACCATTACCGCCGTTTTCAAACTCAACCCAAGTAATCGGCAGCTCTGGGTATTTAGTTGGCATATGCACTTCACTATTACCTACTTCAACAAATAACCATCCACCCTCGGCTAAAAATTCAGGGGCTTGACGCAGGATATCATCCACTAAATCCAAGCCATCTTCTCCCGCCGCTAATGCAAGCTCTGGTTCATGACGGTATTCATCAGGTAGTTCATCCATATCTTCGGCATCAACATAAGGCGGATTACAGACAATCAAGTCATAACACTGCCCTTGAAGAGCTGTCATTAAATCTGACTGAATTGGAAATACTCGCTCTGACAAACCATGCTCATTGATATTCATTTCAGCCACATCAAGGGCATCAGGACTAATATCAACGGCATCAACCTGGGCATTTTCAAAAGCATAGGCCAAGGCGATCGCAATACAACCGCCACCGGTGCATAAATCAAGAATGGTCAAAGGTTCATAGGTCAACCAAGCATCAAATTTATTTTGAATAAGTTCAGCAAATGGTGAGCGAGGAATTAAAACACGCTCATCAACATAAAAGGGTAAATTACAAAACCAAGCTTGATTAGTCAGGTAAGCCGCAGGAATTCGCTCATTCACACGGCGTAATATCATGGCCACCAAATTGACTTTTTCAGCCGTTGTTAAGCGACTATGAAATAATTGATCGCCCGTTTGTAAGGGCAAAGTCTGCGGTAAGTGCAAAAGCTGCAGCACTAAACTGGCTGCTTCATCCCATGGATTATCTGTACCATGGCCATAATACAGACCTGCTTCATTAAAACGGCTTACTGACCAGCGTACAAGGTCGAGAATGGTATGCAGTTCATTGACTGTTTGTTCGATATTAATTTGTTGATTCATGCTGTCATTATTACTTGTTTAATGTTTGGATTGGCTAAGGCCTATGTGTCAAACTTAGCATTAGCTGCACTTCTATTATTGACAAATCGCTAATACTTAATTTAATGAAAGATAAAATACTGAAACAATTTGCCCCATTACCAACGCCTGATAAAGAGCTCTTCAATCAGGAGTTTAGCGATATTGTACCCATAAAGCAGGACAAAATACCGCCTCAACGCTTTTGCAGCAAGAACATTTCCCAAGGAAAAAGAAAAAATGCTGCTAATAACATACAAATAAAGCAAGTCTCTGCGAGTTTTATTTTTTCAGATGGTTTTGAGGCCTATTTTAATCCAGAAGAAAAAATAAAATATGTTAAACTTGGTACTGAGGCTCAAGCGATAAAACGCCTAGCGCGGGGAGATTATGTTCCAGAGTTTTTACTCGATTTACATGGCTTAAAACAAGAAGAGGCTAAATTAGAAATTGCGGCATTGCTCCATGCGGCGCACAAAAAACATGCAAATTGTGTGAGTATCATGCATGGCATCGGCAAACACATTTTGAAAAAAAGTGTACCTAATTGGTTAATCCAGCATCCTAATGTATTAGGCTTTCATCAAGCACCGAAAGAATGGGGAGGGAAATCAGCCTTACTCGTGCTATTAGATGTACCAACTTATTTCAAAAAAGAATAGCCAAACTGGACTCGGATTAACTAAACAAACGCCAAAACCAGCCTTCAGATAATTCTTCTTCACAACCTTTAAGCTGGGATGCGTAACTTAAAGCCCTATAATTAACGATTTTAGCAACTTTTTTTAACCACGCTTTTTTATGATATGAGCCGCGTTTATACCCCCCCCACCCTTCATGATAATTAAGATATTGTTTCTCGCCATCCCATTTTGATATACCATTTATCTTATAGGTTTTAGCGATAAACCAGCCCATAAAGTCTATGGCATCATCAAAATCTGTTCGGTCGGCCCAACTGTTATTTGTTTCACGCACATAGTCATCCCAAGTGGGTGTTTTAGCTTGGGAGTAACCATAGGCAGTGCTGACATGTCCCCAAGGGATGAGGCCAAAAAACAAATAATCTTTGGGTGGGCGGGCCTTGGCTTTAAAAGAACTCTCTTGATACATCATCGACATAGGCACATGAATCGGTACGCCCCATTTTTCACTCATGTCTTTAGCCGCATCATACCAATCACGTTTCTCAAAAAAAATTTCACATATATCACTGCTATTTTTCGGCGGCATCACACTGCACGCTGTTAAAAATGTAAAACTAAGCAATGAGATAAAAATAATTTTAATTTTTTTATTATTAGTTGTGAACTTTTTGTACATTGGCCACTCTGAATTAGTGTGTTCTAGTTATTGTGTGTTTTCCCTGGTAGTAGTTTTAAAGCCTGATGTAAATCAGGCTTTTTTTTGTCTGCTAACATTGAGCTAACACCGCCTCATCACTAGAAAAATAATTAGCAAGAAATTCATCAAATGATTCACTCACTGCCCCTTCAATTTCAGCTTGCTTTTTCATCGACAATTGGGCTTGTGCATTGAGTTCAGCTTCGGTCATTGATTGATAGTCATTGGCCAACACTTTTGTTTTATATGCTTCAGCAAGATTAAGTCCCATCTCACTATTATCTTGTTGCTTGCTAAGTAGTATATTTAATAACTTAGCTGACGGTGTCAGTTCGGGGTTAAGCACTTTTTGCCATTCAATCGCCATAGCCTGTGTGTAGTCCCCACAGTTGTTAGCACTATCAAGTAATTTAGCCACTTCATTCATTTCTGTGAACAAGGTATCAGCCCACTGAGGTAAGCTTGTCAATTCACCATTATTGGTGAGCATTAGTGCAGGATCTCTTCCCTCTTTTACCACCGCTTTTAAATTATTTTCGGTTTCTTGATATTGATCTGCTTGCATAAAATCACTGGGGCTGATGGCACAGTAAACTAAAAATACATCAAGAAAAAAGAATTGGTTACGTTCTATACCAATTTCACTAAATGGATTAACGTCCAGGACTCTCACCTCAACATAATTCACCCCTCTAGCATCTAATGCATCAGTAGGTTTCTCCAAACTTTTAGTGGGTTGCTTCGGACGAATTGGCGAATATAGTTCGTTTTCTATTTGCAGGACGTTAGCATTCAATTGTTGATATTTACCGTCTTTTTTACCCGCAAATTTCTCATAGGTAGCCGAAGGCTTGTTAATAGCACAACGAAGTGACTTTATATAGGTTGAGACATCGTTATAACAAATAGCCAAGCCTGATTGAGCGCTGTTGGTATAACCTAAGTCGCTCATGCGTAACGACGTTGCGTAAGGCAAATAATAGGTACCTTTACCCAAGGTTTTGAAGGGTATAGAAGTTGTTTTATTTTTAACAAATGAACTACATAGGGCGGGAGAAGCACCATATAAATAAGGTAACAGCCAGCAGAAGCGCCGATAGTTTCTGATCAAAGCAAAATAAGCCGTTGAAATGCTATCTTTGTTTGCCTCATCGCTACTGTTTTTAGGGATCCACTGTTGCCAGAACGCATCAGGTAAGGAAAAATTAAAATGCACACCGGATATAGCTTGCATCATACTACCGTAGCGATTTTTTAAACCTTGACGATACAAGGTTTTCATTTTACCAATATTAGAAGAACCATATTGCGCTAAAGGAATATCATCATCACTGGTAATAAAACATGGCATACTCAAAGGCCATAACATTTCTTGTCCCATGTGCGATAGCACATACTTGTGCAAATCTTGTAACTGAGCAATAGTAAGATCAGCGCTTGACTCCGGTGGGGTAATAAATTCAAGCAATGATTCAGAAAAATCCGTTGTTATATAATCATGAGTTAAGGCAGAACCGAATGCATTAGCATGGGGGGTTTGGGCCAGACCTCCATCAGGGTTAACTCTTAATGTTTCACGTTCCACCCCATGTTTTATCCCAGGCAATGTCGATTTGACGGAGTCCTGTTGTAAAATGGCGAGACGCTGGGCGAAAGTCGTTGAGTATGTTTGCAAAATGCTTATTCCAATTATAAAGGCAATGCCTCTTTCGACACGACCAAAGCTAGTTCAATTACATAAGGGCTAAAAAGTCTTACCTGCAGCGTTATCTTATCCTACAAAATCAAGGCGCCAAAATTTGTTACACGTGAGCAAGGTTAAAAAACCTATGAGTGCCCCTCTACTATGATGTTGCTTTGCACAATTTCAAGTCATTTAGTCGATAAATAATCGTATTCTCATTAGATATGCCTATAGAACTGTATTTTTTGTCTGTTAAACTACGGAGAAATTAGCGCAAGAGATTTAAATTAATGCAAAAACCTGCCCCCTTAATTGACTATGAATTTGCCGTAAAACAATTTAGTGGTAACAGCGCATTATTATTGAAAATGTTTGGTAAGTTTAACGAACAGTATCAAAGTGTGGGACAACTGTTAGAGCAACTGCTGGTCTCGCAAGATATGACATCATTGAAATTACAAGTCCATACTATAAAAGGTGTAAGTGGCAATTTAGGTATGCAGTCTTTACATTTAGCCAGTAGAGAGTATGAAGCCAGCTTGGATAAGAATACCGATTTAAGTGTTTTGCAGGCATATATCTTGGTTATCCAGCAAACCTTAGACGAGGTCAAACAGGCGATTATGCAGGGCCTACCCTCTAATTCTAGTGAAAACGTTAAGCTTGAAAAGAAACCAACCGAGTCAAAACAACTATTACTCGATGCCTTGAACCGCAACGAATTTATTACCCAAAGCAAGCTAACCAGCCTGTTAAATGACTTGTCTTTCAACGATGAACAGCAAGCTGCGCTCAAGACCGCAATTGCTGAATTTGATTATGACAGCGCCAAAAGAATACTCGGTTAATATATTTTGTTAATAGAGATAATCTTTGAACATCCAGATTTTGTGGTTATAAACAAACCGTCTATGATTGCCGTGCAAGATGAAGAGCATCAACAAGGAATATTACCTGTTATTTGCGCGCAACTTGGCCTAGAGCGCCTTTGGTTAGTGCATAGATTGGATAAAGTCACTTCAGGCCTGCTTATATTAGCGAAATCAGAAAGTGCTGCGGCTGAATTTGGTCGACTATTTGAAGCCCATCAAATGGAAAAGTACTATGTGGCTATTGCGTGCAAAAAGCCGAAAAAGAAACAGGGAACCGTCAGTGGCGGCATGAAAAAAGTCCGCGATGGCTTATGGATACTAGATGACACTCAAAATCAACGCGCAACAACCCAGTTTAATAGCTTTGGTCTTATCCCCAATAAACGCCTATTTTTACTCAAACCACTGAGCGGTAAAACTCACCAAATCAGGGTTATGATGAAAAGCTTGGGCAGTCCGATACTTGGCGACACGCTGTATAAAGGGGAAAGTGCCGACCGCACATACCTGCATGCTTACGCACTAAGATTTAACTACCTGCAACAAAATATCGAGCTATTGTGTAAACCAAGTGTGGGCGTTTTTTTTGCATTAACAGAAACACAAGACTTGCTTAGCAACCTATCTTTGCCTTGGACATTAACATGGCCAAATTATAACCACCCTCATTAAGAAATAGCGTTCAATGCCCTTGAGTAAAAAGCTAAATCAAGCCAGTAAAATAGCCATTATCGGCAATGGCGCCATAGGTAACCTCCTGGCTTTTCGCTGTCATCAGCTTGATTATGATTATGGGGTAGTCACGCGAGATAATCAAAAAATTGAACTTGATGTAAGTGATATTGATAATAAGCACTACCGCTTTCCTTTACCTGTCACATCTATCAATTCAATCGCTGAAAGTGACATCATCATAGTACCTATAAAAGCCTATCAAGTAGCCGATTTTATTGAACAGGCCCATCGCTACATCAAACCTTGGCAAACCATTGTCTTGCTGCATAACGGCATGGGCACCATTGAGCAGGTGCAACGGCAACTGCCACATAATAACTTGCTGGCTGCCACGACCACTTATGGGGCATTTAAACCGCAGGTTAATCAATTGGCGATAAAAGGGCATGGTGAAACCCAACTTGGCTGGATTCAGCGCAATATTACTATTCAGACCACTAAGATTGAAAACATGTTATCGGCCCTACTACCGCCCTCAAATTGGCATGAAGACATCCTTTTTTCCTTGTGGCTCAAACTGGCCATTAATGCGGCTATTAATCCTTTAAGTGCCTTACACAAGGTTAAAAATGGCGAATTGGCTCAAGCCAAATACCAAATACAAATTGCCGCATTATGTGATGAAATAACCCTCATCATGCAACATCTGGGATTTGAGCTTGAGTCAGATAGATTAATAAATGCCGTCAAACATGTAATACAGCAGACCCGTGATAATTATTCTTCTATGAATAGAGATTTGCAGGCTAAACGTAAGACTGAGATAAATTTCATCAATGGCTATATTCTTGAACAAGCAGCGCGTTTCAACTTACCTTGCCCAGTTAATCTTGCTCTTTGTACAGAAATTCGGCAACAGGAAGTGTCAACGTAGGAGATTTCATCATTAAGTAGGCAAAGTTTTGGATTGTTACTCAGCAGTCATCTACACTACAGCCCTGTAAAGTAACTAAGCCCCAACGATAGAGGCCGATTCTTGCAACATTCTATTTTACTCACGTTTGCTTCACATCCATTAACTGAATTGTCAGCGATATTCTTTAGTTTATCTTATATGTATTTAGCGGCTCGGGGCAATATTTGGTGTTGGTTAGCTGGGTTTATGGGTGCATTTTTGTACACATTTATTTTTATAAATCTAAAAATAGACAGTCAGGTTCTTCTCAATATTATTTACATGCTCATCGCTGTTTATGGCTGGATGGTCTGGTTAAGACCCTTAGGTAAAAACCAGACCAGCTTATTTGTCAGTCTGTCCGCAAAAA
>Ga0163215_100981_pt1 | contig 25582 bp, 21 predicted proteins | sample SynspAceP_FD_185934 | JGI IMG/M metagenome (GOLD analysis project Ga0163215, IMG submission 185934) | Saline lake microbial communities from Ace Lake in Antarctica - Synechococcus sp. Ace-P (Hybrid Assembly) | ecosystem: Environmental > Aquatic > Non-marine Saline and Alkaline > Saline | place...
CATCCTCGACCGCATCCATGATCACAAGATCAACCGCTTAGATGACCTGCTGCCGTGGAACTGGGTGCCGATGGCTGCGCAAAACAATCAAGCTGCATAAGCGCGGTATCAATGGAGCGGTTACCATAGAAGCGGATATTCGGCTTGCCCTTTGCCGCGTTAAAAAGCGCGCGAAGCTCGGGTAACATTTCCCCGACCATTTGCCGGCGCGCCTCGATCTGCTCCAACATTATCGACGGGTCATGCGCCACGATGCAGCGTTTTCCAACGGCATCCCGACGCTCTAGCAGGCCTTCGCTTTCCAGTTTTGAGACCGCGTCATAAACTGTTGCCTTCGGCAACTTCGTGCGGGCAATCAATGCAGAAACAGGCCCGGGCCCGTTCTCAATAGCAGCAAGATAGACCCGGCTCATATTACCGGAAATCCCCAACCGCCCCAATGTATCTTCAAGTCCCATTAGCGTTCCTCTCGACTGAAGTGATATACTGGTCGCCGAATGCCGACCATTTTATTGAACTAAATTTCTACAAATCCTTCTTATTTGCAAAATATTTAAGCAAATATTTGGTAAAATACGCATAATTAGTTAAATTTTGAGCCACAACAGAATATCGCAATCCATATTGTCGGATATGTCCGACCTGTATTATTGGAGAATAATAAGAGATTGGGCGGCGTCAGTGAGATGGGTCGCGACCATTTGAAGTGTTGGAATATAAAACGTAAAAAATACCCATCGAACGGCGCGCCAAATCTGCTCAGGAAGCATTGCTGAATGCCAAGTTCGCTGCGCAGATTCAGCTAAGGGGTTGATGTGGTATTCACGTCGAAGCAGACAATCAACTGAAGCGGTTCTGCTATTACGGAAAGGCTTGCAGTTTGGCTAAGATGCATAGTGCTTGTGCGCACTTCTTTGGCTTACCGTATCGGCCGATTGCCTCAACCACACGCGATTTGCACACAAGATATTCACAGCGCTGGCGGTGAAAGCAAATGAGAATGTCCACCATCGTGACAAACTTGATGCGCTATAGTGGTGTTCATATTCGGCGTTGAATTTTTGAGGCGTTCCAGGGAAAGTATTTCAAGATGGGAGCGTGGTGAAAACTTCAGTCTGCTTCAGAAGTTGCGCCGGCGTTACGTCGCAATATTTCTGGAAGTATCGGATGTTTTTAGGGCCAATGCCATGTTCCGCAGAATATGATGCACCGAACTGTTCAACCGCGACGGTCATCACCCAATCACGTAGTTTACGCTCGTAATCTGCCGACAATGGTCCGTCAGTTTTGACCAGGTTAAAGTGTAATCCGCCATCCCCTAAATGTCCGAAGTCGCAAATCTCAATCTTCGGAAATTCAACGGGTAAAGATAGTGCCATCGATGCTCTAAACGCAATCACTTGATCTCGGGTAAAACCAAGGTCAAATGCGATAAGTGGCCCAGCCGATTTCACCCCCTCGGACAATGCATGGCGCAGTGCCCAAATCTCTTCTGCGCGGCCAAAAAGTGCATCTTTAAGCAGTGCATTCTCTAGGCTCCACACCTCCATCAGCACTGTTTGCAAGACATCATCAATAGGCGCGTCCCATGGCGCATTAACGGTCGTGCGGGACAATTCTATAAGAATGGCGTTTGATGGGATCACACCACCGGCAAACGAATTTGACAGGGATGTAACATGTGCGAAAGCGTGCCGCATAGCAGATCCCGACATGAACTCGAATGCCGATAATAAAGGGCCTACACGTGCCTCGAGGTATTGAAGAATACCTAACATCGCTTCATCGGAACTGGGGACAACGATTGCTGTTGCCTGCTCTTTTATCACCGGCTCTAGGTTCAGCGTCGCTTCGGTAACGACACCGTACCAGCCTGATGTGCCGATATAATTTTGCTTCCAATCCGGTCCTGTATTGTTTTTCCGTGCGGCCGACCCGAGTGTCAAAACATCGGCGTCAGGGGTATTCAAAACGACTTTCAGTCCCAGGACATTCTGACGAACATCTCCATACCGCAAAAACCGGCTGCCTCCGGTGTTCGTCGCAATCATGCCGCCAATCATCGGATCAGCCCCAAGATCGATCGGGAAAAATAACCCATGCGGTGCTAGGCGATCATTCACTTCAGACAAACGAAACCCGGCAGAGACTGTTAACGAACGGTTGGCCAAATCTATTTCAAAAACGCCGCGGAGCTTCTCAAGGCTGAGTACTGCCTTTCGTCCCGTTTCATCCGGAATAGAGGCCCCGACAAGACCCGTGTTTCCCGACTGTGGGACAAATGGAACATCGAACTGCGAACAATGGCGTACGCAGACGGCGACTTCTGCCGTCGATTCTGGCAGTAATACGCACGGACTTCGCCCCACCTCCCGTCGGACGCCCTGCAAATAGCCGGCCATTTCCTCTCGTTTCAGGATTGCGGTGATGCCTTCCGGGACTGAGCGTCTCGCATATTCTGACATCAATCAGCACTCCTAACGGTTTCCAGGTGGGCAAGACAATGTGACAAGGATTCTGATTGTATGGCTTCGTAAAGCGCAAATTCATTCGCGACCTTACACCCAAGAGCCGCCTCAAACTGATCTTGGCTTGAAGCCGCCTGCTTATTTCCCTGCGCGTCGTCACCAAGGTTAGATTGAAAAATTCCTGCAGCGCTAACCGGCAGAAAGTCTTCGTATATAACAGGGCTGATGCTCAGAACTCCTAAATCTAAAAGCACATTTATGCTCATCCCAGAGGAAAAGGCTGATGAAGCGTCGGCAATACTATACTTGAAGTACGCAAGCTCTTGGTCGTGAATTTCGCGCCACGTATCCGGGAACTTGGCAAAGGTCTCTGCCAAGTTCGCGGCATAATCCATTGTGTTCGAACCGTCCGCAGCAGGCGTGATCGTTTCACGAGCCGTTGCTAAAAGGTGATCATAAAGAGCGCGGCCTTTGGGTGTTAACGCGGCACCTCGCTGCTCTATTTCTCCAAAACGTGCGGTGTGCTTGCCTGCTGACAATCTACCGTCGCGCTCTGGAAAGCTAACTTTCTCATCCAGAGCCTTAAAGGACGTCTGCCTCAGCAAAATGGGGCATTTCCTACGTGGAGGGCCTTCCACAACCGCTTTGGCAGGTAGGTTTTGGCTGATCATGGCATTTTGCGCCGCATCAATATCCAGCACGCGCGGCGTCAAATGGTTAATGTGCGGGCCCTTAAAGGACACAACATCAGCAATTAACCGATGCGCCTTGATCAAAGCGCCAAAAGTATCAGCGTCAACGCAGGCGTCAGAATGCCACCGAAATGCCTCAAGCACTTCGACAACAAACTGATCCGCATCACTCTTGTTGAGCCCACCTTGAAGCTCGGCTTTCACGGTCAACTCAACCGCTTTTTTCGTAAAAATCTGACGTTCATCCAAAACGACTGCCGCTTTTTCACGCAGCGTATCGTCTTCAATCAATTCTAGCCGCAGCAATGAGGTAAAGACCCGAAACGGGTTCGCAGAAAGATCGGCGCGCTCGATGGGGCGAAACGCTGTGGAATGGACTGGAACGGATGCGACCGAAAGATCGTAATACCCCACGGGATACATGCCCATCACAGCAAAGACGCGCGCCATCATTGCTAGTTCTTGAGGCGTACCCAACCTGATTGCGCCATGACGCTCTTGCGCAATACGATGGACGTCTTCTTCAGGTTTCATGTTCAACACTGCTGCCGTGTCGCTGTTCAGCACTGCGTCGTTCACTTCGCTTACAATGTTGATCAACTGTCCGTACGCAGGCACTTCTGCGCGATACATGGCTGACATTGCAGCGGAAAAATCCGCCCTGATTTCATTTACATCGTGGAATGGAACGGCCAACAGAAATCTCCGATAAGATATAGTCTAAAACGCGTGTTCTAGGGGGTTATTATTGGTGGCCTGATGCGTCGCACGCATCCTCGGCTCACATGTCAGAGCGGGCAAATCTGGACTGCAGTAGCCCCTCTCCTTCAATTTTGATGGGTCTTGTGCTGAAAGCTCTAAAGTCCCCCTTAATATGCAAATGTCGCAGCATGGTGCTTCCAGCGCGACAGAATCCCGTCAGGCTCACTTGGCTCGCATGCACCACCGACCCGAATTACCCCTTTGATATTCATTGACTTTTCGCGGCAAGATTATTTACTCTTGCGTTCACTGACACAAAAAGTGGGTCAATGTGAAACGCGTTTGTCTGATAATATATGCAAAAAGTTGATATACATGCTCCTGACAAAACGGTTCTTTCCGCCAATATCTGCCCTGCGCGCCTTAGAGATTTTCGAGCGCACTGAGAATGTATCAGAAACCGCGCGTGAATTAGGTCTGTCCCAAAGTGCCGTCAGCAGACAGCTGCGCATTCTAGAAGAATATTTAGACACTGCCCTATTCATTCGAGATCGCAAAAAGATCACATTAACACCTTCAGCAAAAAGCTATGTGGTCGAAGTACGGGCATCCCTAAATATTTTGGGTACAGCAGGCCTAAGGCTGAAAACCAATCCTAACGGCGGGCAATTTAACTTGGCAATACTGCCGGCCTTTGGCGTTCGGTGGCTTGCGCCAAAACTGCCAGAATTCGTCAATAGCCACCCAGAAGTAACGATCAACCTAAGCACACGACTGCAACCGTTCAAATTTGACACGGAACCCTTCCATGCAGCCATCCACTTTGGCCAAAAGGACTGGTCGGACGTAAATTACCTTAAGTTGGCAAGTGAGAACGTAATCGCAGTGGCCCGCCCTGACAAAGTAGATCATGTGCATATTCGCGATCCCGCAAAGGTATTCGAATTGCCGCTGCTTCACTTGGAAACCAGACCAGATGCATGGGAAAGCTGGGCAAAGATACAACAAGTAGGCCCACCTCCACCGCAGGGCATGATATTTGATCAGTTCGCATCAATTATACAAGCAGCAGTGCACGGCCTTGGTGTCGCTCTAGTTCCCACCTACCTCGTAGAGCGCGAATTGAAGGAATGTAAGCTGGTTGAACTGGGTGGCTCAGACCCGGTTAGTATCGGTAGCTACTACTTTGTTTGGCCCGCAACTCACGCAGCCTACGAACCACTGATACAATTTGAACGTTGGATACGTGGCCTTATCGCAGATTAACGCCGCCCTCTTCTCGGCAATGTTTGCCATGAAGAAGATTGTGCAACTGCAGGCCGACATAATCCAAGAAAGTTCTTTTTATGCAGGGCGTTACGGATTTCACAGTCTCTAGGTCTAACAGGAGCGGGCGGAGGACACCAAAGCGCTGTTCTTCCTTGTGTCATCCTGTATGGCTTTGTTGCACAAATCGGGCTGAGGTTGGACTTCCCCTTACCTCAGACGGATTTAGCCTACGGGGACGGTACGGGGTATGCCGAGAGCTGTGAAGCCGTTTAGGATCGCGGCACGAAGTTGGATCGCTGCACTTGCCGGTCGAAGTCACGTGCCGAGAGGCGCTGACCGAGCAACTTCACACAATGCAACAGTCCCAAGTGGAGGCTTGAGCATGGCTCCCACCGTCGGGCTGTCGGGTCACGCTGAGTTCTGGCAGGACGACATATTCTGCCGCGACCCCATCTTTGGTGTCGCCGGCAACGCTGCGCCGCTTGGCGATGTTGATCGTGCCGTCAGCCCAATCGGGAAAGAAGGTAGATAATACGCGGTCGCCTTCGCGCCACTGGGTGACGCTTGTGCCGATAGCCACCACCGTACCCGCCCCGTCAGACATGGGCACCCGCCCTTCGGCAGTTGGAATGTCGCCTCTGATCACCGCCTTGTCATGGTAGTTCAATGACATCGCACCTAAACGAACTAGGACCTCTTTCGGACCTGGCTTTGGACGGTCCCGCTCCGCGATCACCAAACGGACATCATGGCCTTCTGTTTGAACTACATAGCTTTTCACCGTTCCCCCACTCCCTTTTGACCGCATGCTGAGCACGGATCCGACCGAGGCTTCCGTGCCAGATCGATGCCTGATGGCCATATCGCATTAGTCAGTATGAGGGCCCATGTTGCCAGTGACACCTGCCATGCACAGTTTGAAGTTCCCTGCTTCAAAATCAACGCTGACCGTATGCCTTTGTTCGTATGGTTGCGTTACGGGCTGTAAATTAACTCGCCGTATTCAAAAATATCACGCCGGGCGACTTCGCAGGGTTTGAATTTGCGCCGCCTGATCGTTTCCTGTCCCAAGTGTTGAAAGACGCTTTCTGCCAGCGCGTCGCTAGTCTGTAAAAATTGGAGTTGATTTGGGCTTTCAGTGGAGACTTGAGATCTCGCCTCCGATGTAGCGTTATAGAAAACCAATTAACGCGCTTTTACTTTTCCCTAGTCGCGAGCGCGGCCAAAAGTCTCGCCCTTAAAGCTTTAAATAGATATACCGTTGGTTAAAATGTTTAGAGGTGGCTAGTCTAGAAACAGTAATCTGCCGCAAGGTATTTTGCATAATCCTAATTATAAGAGAAGTTTTTGTAGCCGGGTGCGCGCTACCTTGAACTGCGACTCCTATTAGAAAACAATGGGTTATCTAATAGGAGAACATCGCATGGGAACCGTTTATACGCAACTAAGCATGCAAGAACGTCGACGAATTGAAGGCTGGTGGCATGCGAAGGTGCCTGTCGCCGAGATGGCGCGGGTATTGAAACGCCATAAGTCCACGATCTTTCGCGAGATCAAACGTAATTTCTGGGCTGATGATGCCTTTCCCAAGAAGTATGCTGGATACTTCGGCATGGCGGCTCATCAGATCACACAACGGCGGCGATACACACAACGCAAGCTGATCCGGCACCCTGAGCTGTGTCAGCGCGTAGTGAACCATCTTAAGGATGGATGGACGCCTGAACAGATCGGCAACCGGATGATCTTTGATGGAGCCAAGCAGCGCGTTTGCCAGGAAACAATCTACCGATATATCTACTCCAAAGAAGGCATGTCACAGGACTTGTGGTGGTACCTGCCCATGCATCGCAAGAACCGGACACCCCGCCGTGCTCGAAAGCGTCAGAAATCCAAGTTCGATCGTGATGTCAGCATCCTATTCAGGCCAGATGATGTCGCCCACCGTCGCCAGTTTGGGCATTGGGAAGGCGATTTAATGCTGTTTGAACAGAGACGTGGCCAAGCAAATGTCACGTCGCTGGTTGAGCGCGTCAGTCGTTTCACGGTGATCCTTAAAAACCCCAACAAACGCACCAAACCGGTGATGGGAAAGATACTGAAGGCTATCAAAGACCTGCCCCATATCGCCCGCAGATCCATCACCTTTGATCGAGGTAGCGAGTTCGTCAGCTGGCCGCAATTGCAGGCAAAAATTGGTACACAAACTTGGTTCTGCGATCCCTCGTCACCCTGGCAAAAAGGAACGGTTGAAAATACCAATCGAAGGGCTCGACGGTGGCTACCCAGAAAGCGAGATATACGTCAGCTCACGGATCACGACATCAAAGAAATAAGCGACCGCCTCAACAACACACCGCGCAAATGCTTGGGATGGAAGACACCTGCGGAGGTCTTCAGAGAAAATATGTTGGCGGAAATGGGTCGATCACCCTACCCTCAAAAGTAATAGGAGTCGCAGTTCAGGTATCGCTCACACGAAGCACGCCCCGGATAGTTCCTTCCATCAGCTTCTCAAACTTATGTTCTCAAAGGGTCATGAGACCGACGCGGCAGCCGATGCGGCATTTGAAGCGCACGCGCCCCACTATGACCGCCACGGTGAAGCCGAAGCCTTCGTACGTCAGGCCCAGTCACTGGATGTGGAAGATACCAAGTCTATCGCCGGCCAATTGCCGACGCTCAACATTCCAGCCCGCATTGTCTGGGGCGACGCCGATGAATTTCAGAAATTTGAGTATGGAGAGCGGCTTGCGAAAGACCTCGGTGCACCGCTCCGGCGCATCGAAGGCGGATTGCATTTCGCGCCCGAGGATCATCCGCAGATTATTGCCGAGGAAATCAACGCGTTGTTTCAAGCCGTCAACGTGAATCAAGCTTGATAGCCGTACGTTGACGACCAGATCGCGGAATTGGCCGTTGGTGCGCCGTTTGCTTTAGCGTTTTGCGACAGCCTGATGTTTGTGCCGAACTTCAGGCTGTCTGAAGGGGCAGCAATCACCGCCAATTGGATCACGCGAACAGGTTGCGCGCGCCAGCCCGATGCTCAGGCATCCTTAGCGAGGCGTAACCCTATCATCTGCCAACGCTGATGAGGATAAAAGAAGGTGCGGTAGCTTGCCCGCATTTGCTATTGGGCTGTCGCACGACTCTGTTCCGTAATTCAGCTGACGAACGGATCTCCCCTTTCCCCAGACGGATTTATCCCACGGCTGTCGTGACAGGGATGCCCAGGGCGGTGTAACCGTTCAGGATCGCAACGCGCGCCTGAACCTCAGCGACTTGGCGGTCAAAGTCGCGCGCCATCAGCCGCTGGCCCAGCAGTTTCATGCAATGCATCTTCGTATCGACGCGGCTCCGGCGGTGGTATCCGCTCCAGTTTCGCCAGAGTGCCCGGCCCAGATATCGTGATGCGCGGAGTGTGTCGTTCCTGGCGATGGCACCGGCAGTGGTTGGCTTCCATGGCTGGGCATTTCTGCGTGGCGGTATCACCGCAGCCGCACCGCGCTCGGCGATCGCGCTATGACATTGGCGCGTGTCGTATGCACCGTCCGCGGTCACGCTGCCAATCTCCTGATCGCGCGGGATTTGGTTGAGCAGATAGGGCAGCATCGGCGCATCCCCGGTGTTGCTGCCGGTGATCTCAACCGCTCTGACTTCCAACGTTTGCGCGTCGTTACCGATGTGGACCTTGCACCAGACGCGGCGCTTGGGGCCGCGGTGCTTGCGAGCATTCCATTCGCCTTCACCCTCAACCTTGATCCCTGTGCTGTCGATAAGCAGGTGCAGCGGGCCCTTCGCGCCGCGATACGGAATGTTCACCGCAAGCGTCCTCTGACGTCGGCAGATGGTGCTGAAGTCAGGCACGTCCCAGTCCAGCCCCGTCAGCCGAAGCAGACTTTCGACGAAGCCCGTCGTCTGGCGAAGCGCCATCCCGAACAGGACTTTCATGGTCAGGCAAGTCTGGATCGCAGCGTCACTGAAGGTCCGTGATCTGCCCCTCTTGCCGGACGGTTTGGCATGTCAATTCATCGCGGGATCGAACCAGATCGTCAGTGACCCGCGGCGCTTCAGCGCCTCGTTGTAGGCAGCCCAGTTCGTCGTCTTGTAGGTAGGTGATGTCGGTTTGCTCATGCGGGCCAGTTACCACGCTGGATTCACGACATGAATCCCCGCTGGATTTGTGCAACATAGCCTTCCTCACTAGAAAGACCCATCGCGAAACCCCGCCAAAACCGGCACAGAGTTTCACGTTGCCAAACAGGCGGCCGCCCTGGCGAGAATAATTTGGCCCGCGTGGATCGTTCGAATGTTCGTCTGCCTGTTTTTGTCATGTACACCCGCCAAAATGGGGTGTTACGACGACCGTTTGAATCCGCCCAATATTTGTCAATTCGCTACACCGAGCGTTTGGCTGAGGCTGGCATCGAACCGTCGGTCGGCAGCGTTGGGGATTCCTTCGACAACGCCCTCGCTGAAACGTTAAATGGTCTTTACAAAACCGAGTTGGTTCATCGTCAGGGCCCGTGGCGCAACATGCAGGATCTGGAAATGGCCACCCTCGGCTGAGTCGATTGGTTCAACAACCGGCGTCTGCTTGGTCCCATCGGAAACATCCCGCCAGCGGAGGCTGAACAGAACTTCTATGCACAGCACGACATGCTCGATATGGTCGCGAAAAATGAAGCTACAGGTCTCCGGTAAAACCGGGGCGGTTCAATGCAAATATTCCATTGGCTTCAAAAGAATTTCAACATAACCGTTGAATGGCAGCCTTCAATTTCATTTTGCAGTACTTAGCCTTAAAAATATTAGGTTGGGTGCCTTTTATAGAAAGTTATTTAAGATGACAGACCCATTGCGAGAATACCCCATCACCTGCAGGATCGAAGTGATCAGCTACACCGCCACACGTGGCCAGCACACCCGTGGCTCTGCTCATTACCGCACCATGGACAAATCTAAATCGATTGGCACCCTGAACCCATTCTCTAGCGGCACATCCCGCCTCACCGACCTCTCGGCCTTGGCCCCGTTTTTCGGAGACCCCGCTCAATGAAACCCCGCTTCCGTAGCCTCCGAGAGCGGTGGCATCGCATGGCCGGCAGTCGCCGTGTCACCCTTGATGGCATCCGCATCCATACCGCCGGCGACAGCATCCCGCCCGAGATTACCCGCCTCCTGTGGCGCGGCGATTATGAGTTCGCCGAACGCAAACTGCTGCTAAAAGTCGCCCGCCCCGGCGACCGCGTATTGGAAGTCGGCGCAGGCATCGGCGTGCTGGGCCTTGTCGCTGCCCGCATCTGCGGTCCCGACAATGTCCTCAGCTACGAGCCGAACCCCACAACCCTGCCCCTGATCGAAGCCAATCACGCCCTCAACGCGCTGTATCCCGGAATCCGGACCAGAGCTATCACCGCCGGTGGCGGGCCGATCACCTTCTTCCGCACCGGCAACATCATATCGTCCTCGCTGATTGAGCGGGACGCAAGCGAGGCCATCACCGTTGAAAGCGATCGCCTCGACGACACCATCGCCGAATTCGCGCCCACTATCCTTCTGATGGACGCCGAAGGTGCCGAGGTGGAGCTTCTGCCCCTAGCCGACCTGTCTTCCATCCGCGCTATCGTCGTCGAAACCCATGCCAAAATCACTGGTGAGGCCTCAGTGACGCGTCTGCGCACGCATATTACTGAAAAGGGCTTCCGCATCGCGGCCGATGTGAACAACAACATGCTTTGCCTGCGCTAAGCACAGCTATTTTGGTCGCATCCTGTTTTAGAGAACTATGAGTTCGCATATGCGTGATGTTCGCAGCGGTCATTCATCGCCTGCCAAAAACGACCGTTTTTGAACGAGACGACGAAGCGGACCTTTGAGCCCGTCAGACCAAGGTCCGCTTCGTCTAAGGTTTGTGGCTGCTGTCAGCGCAAGCTGCAGCGGCGACAAATCCGACAAGGAGGAAAGCGCGGGCTGTTTTGGTGCTATGGGGATTATGGCTTACTGCTGCGTTGTTCGGTGCCATGGCAAAACGCGGCGCGGCAGAGCGATTATCCCATGTTCTGCGACCCATCTAGTCCCTCTCGGGACATCGCTACGCGATACCCTGGCGGGCAAGGCATGGCAGAAAGGCACAATCGAGAACTCAAACCGACGCCTTAGAAGGTGGTTGCCCCGCAAACGCGACATCCGGCAATGCATAGATCACGATATGAAGGTGATCTGTGATCGCCTCAACAACACGGCGCGTAAGTGTCTTGGATGGAAGACGCCAGCCGAGGTCTTGCGCGAAAAAATGTTGAAGGAAATGCGATGACACCCCTACCCTGAGATCGACAAAGGTTACGGTTCAGGTATCGCTCACAGTACTTTCGCCACAATTTATTTTGCGTAAGACGTTTTTGCGCCAGCCCAGACGTTCCTAATTCCTTCTCAGGGTCAGGAATGTTTCCGCGCTTCACAATAACCGAACGATAGAAAGCATGACAACATGAAGGACGATGTCAAAGAAGACCTGAAGGCCGTCTTACGTCCCTATTATGCCAAACAATCAGTGCCAATCGCATTCCCTATCTGGACCGGAGAGCAGACGACATCAACCAGCGCTACCTGTCCGATCTGCAATAACGCCGGTCATGTTGCCTTTGTCATTGAGGACGTGGTTGAAGCTAAATGGGGACTGATTTCCGGTTGCTCTTGCGAATTTGGTTCAGGCGGCCTCATCAGTCTCAAGGGCGTTGCACCACACGTCCGGCCGGGTTCCCTGCGCCCGTCGTTTCGGCACGCGCAGGGTGCATTGGACCGACGCTGGGACCGCGGGATGCTTCTCTATAAGACTTTTAGTGAGGGGTTTTCCGCTGTCGAGGATGAACTGATGGCAGAGTTGGAGGGGTCAGATGTTCCCTTCGACGAATGGCTGGGGGGAGGCCTGTCTCATTATTCAGACAATCTGTTTGATCTGCCTGAGTTCGACTGGTGGCAGATCGGGAAATGCTGGGAGACCCTCTGCGTGCTGGATAGAGAGCGCGTCTCCGAATTTCTCGACGCTAACGCAGAGTTTGACACATTACTCGCTGCAGTGGACCGTACGACTGGGACAGGTATCTGGGTGCATGACGGCTTTGGGTTGGGATGAGGGGGCATCTCAGGTTGCCAACCTGAAAATCCCGCTCGTCCGAAAAGCGTCGCGATGTCACGCGCAGGCATGTGTGCCGTTTGATAGGGAACGCCAAACGGCTCCTCGCCGAAAAGCACGTGCACCGGTCAACTGTTTCTGAATCACTGCAGAGAGCTTCACGGTGGTCTGCTTTAGCTTTACCAGTCTGTGGGCTTGATTTCGGCTGGCAATTGCGAGCGGCAAGGGCGAGGCGCGCCGTCTATCTCCGAGGTAGCCGCGGGTACACCGCTGGCCAACAGGTGTTTGCATCGCCCTTTTCACCGCTGCGAGACGGCGACGACGACGCTCGATATCAAATTGTCCATGTCATCGGCAATACATGCGTGCCTCCGTTCTGGGCTAGATCAAAGAGATCGACAGCCAACGTACCAGACAGATTTGGGCCCAATATGTCCGAGCGAGACCCTGCGCCGGAATGTTAAAGTGTTATCAGGCGTTAACTCCTTTGTGGTCAAAAGCCTCGGCAAGCAGCCCGTCCATCATCTCCTGGCCCCTTGCCCTTTGCGCCCTCGCGACCTGTGTCGCTTGATACTCCAGACTGGTCCGTGCGTCCCTCTGCGCGGCAAGTGCCAACGCCATGTCGACGCCTTCAGGCCCAAGCTGTCCGAGCTCGGTGTGGACCCGCGTTCGCGCGATGTGCGCTCCCGTCCCCATATGTTTGCGCCAGACGGTCGAGGGATACTCCCGACTGAGGCTCTTGCCGCTTACATTACGCAACACAGTGATCTGGTCCGCAAGTGATTGATCTCGCAGATGCCCGAGATGATCTGGATCCATGCCGCGCAGAAGAACGCCATCGAGGAAGGGGGTTAAACGCATGTGCAGCCGACCCCGGAGAGGTTCGTCTTCCTTTGTCGTTTCTATATCGATCCGGTAGCGATCCCCGTCAAATTCCACGCCCTCGCCCCACACCAGCTGCCCGTCGCCAAGTCGCAGCGGTATCAACGTCCAAAATGCGATGCAGAACGCTTCGTTCAGAAGCCGTAGCTTGGTTTGCCGACGCGAGGTCTGAGCGCTCGGCTCGAGCAAGGCATGAGCCAGCCGCCACGTTTCTTTCAAACCGGGGAGCTCTTCAAAGCGGCCAAATTTCAGCGGCACTACGGATGTTAACGCTGCCCGCAGAACATTCTCGTGTGCGCGGATTGCTTCTAGTGTCAATCGGTCGATCCCGAGCGCTTGGCCAAATTGGCGCAGCCGCATGACGGCCGTGTGCCGCGTCGCGGGGCGGTCCCCTTGCTGAGCGTATGTAGGGTCTTTGCGTGCTTTGGCATGGGCAGTGCGCGAGGCTTCCATCCGCCGGATTCCCTCGATTGCAATCTCGACCTGCGCGCCTGCGTCAATCTGGGCCTTGGCATATTCGCGCAGAACATCCTCCATGCTGTCGATCACTGATGCAGCCGGGAGCCGCTCGTGCACCGCCATAATACCTGTCCGCCACTGATCCAATCTGGCGCGCCAACGCTGTGGCAGCGCAGCGCACGGCACACGTCGGGCCGCCACGGGCCGCGGCACGGTGCCGGCACGCGAGAGCCGCGGCGGGCTTTTTCGGACAATTGCCTCGGCGAGGATCACATGCGCCGCAGGGTTGCCTGGCATCAAGGTATCTATCGCAATTTTGCGCGCGCGTAGGCGACGGCTTGACGTCACATCAGCACTGAACGCGAGGTAGTCATCGACAGACGGCGCCGAAAGCCCGCGGGCCGCGGCAAACTCCAAGAACCGCGCGAACACCCGCAACTCCTCAAGGTTCAGCTCGCCAAAACCGGCAAGTTCACGGTAGGGGACCATCAATGGATCCGCTGCAAGCACGTCCCTACCCCGCCCATCACAGACTCGGCTGCGGCCCCTTTTTGCGCGGATTGCATCTCGAACTGTGTGCAACACAGGCGTGCCCGCAGGCAGCAGGCGGTCGAACGCCGTCCGCAGGTTCTCAAGTTGCCGTGTCGATGTGTCGTCAGCTGCAAAGGCCAGGAAATCCGCGAGGTCGGGCACCGAGATGCGACCTGCGCCAGCATACATGAAAAACCGGTCCAAAGTGCGCAGTTCACGCAGGCCAATCTCATCAAGTCGTGGCGCGGCCCGGTAGGGTGCAAAATGCGCCGCGCAGAGGATTTCTGCGCGGCTGCGGGTATCGTATGTTTTAGTCATCCATCAATCCGATCATCATGTCTTGGCCGCGCTCAACAAGCTTGAGGGAGTTGAGCCAGCCGTAGGACTGGCGCAGGGTACCGACAGTATCGTCGATGCGTTTCGCAATCACTTCGATCTCAGTTGGGTACCGGTCGAGCAGCAGTGAGGTTTGGCCGTGGCGCATCTGATGCGGCGTCATCGGAAAATCGACAACCGTGCGCATGAGCTGCGCAAATTTTGCGGCAAAGTAATCCGCATTAAGATGCGGCCCTGGTGTGTTAACTGCGGGAAAGAGATACGGACTGGTACCTGCGTGCGCAAACAGCGGCCGGATGGTCTCGACATACCAACGTATCGTATCGTAGGTGCCGTATTTGTTGCATTTGATCGGAAATTCGATCTCGACCTTGTTCTTTGTGACTGCGGCCGGCAGAAAAACTTTGATCGGCTTGTTGCCTTTCGTCGGAATGCGGATCTGGGCGTCTTCGCCAACGCATGTGAGCGCCATGACGTTGGTGCGCCGGATCGGCGCGCCGCCAATCTCGATGGCTGCAAAACAGGCGCAGACCCCAAGCATTCTGGCGCGCGAGGTCTCCCGCTTTGTAAGCCTACGACCCTCCACTGTGGCTTGTGCAAGAATATCCTCTGCAGCAGTCCGCAGGGTTACGAAAGAGGTCAAAAAGCGGCGGCGCAGATGTGGCTTTTCCACAAGTCGTTCACAAAATTTGCGATTGACCTTTGTCATCGACTTTTCGGCCGCTCCACCAGCACGCGCGGTTCTGTTATTGCTGAGAACCTGACGCATACCAGTACCGTCAATGCCAAGATACTCTCGCACTTGGTTGATCGCTTTGAGGTATTTGCGCGCGCTGCGAGGCTCGAGATGTCCTTTTGATTTTGGCTCTTGTTGGCGGCGAAACAGTTCGCCGGCGATCGCATACATCTTCTCGTCGCACGCAAGAAGGGCCGCGAGGTCATCGTGCTCGACACAAATCACGCCCAGATCAAGCCCCGCCCTCAAAGCCGTACGAAACGCGGACTTCATCACATCGGCATGCCGATCATGCACATCACTGAACGTTTGTGTAACAGGATCCCAAGCTTTGTTCGTGACTTTATCGACCCAAGCGGCACACTGATTTTCCCAAGCTTGAGGGATTTCTGTTCTGACCGGTGCCCGGCAGAGGGCCACGAAGTTGATCGCGCGATCGGGCAGAAGCGGCAGAATTTCGGGGAAGGCGCGCAACTCATCCAAGCGCGCGAGGGACCGGGCATGAGACTCCCTGACATTGCCGCTGAAGTCGCCATCGATCTGTTGCGCCCGCTCCATTGTCAGGTCCAAAGGCTGCCACCCGTAAGACCGCGCTGTCAGTGCAAAACTTGTCAGCATCGCAAGTTTCATCGGATGCCAGTCCGCTGTCCCCACGCGCGCTTCCGTGCGTGGTTTGATTGCCGCCAGCAGTACGGTCCACTCGTCCTGCGCTGCGCGCAAACGCGCTTTTTGGGCATGCACGCCGAGGAATGACTTTTGCGCGGCCAATACACGACGCCGAAACGTCTGATACGCGCTTTCGGTTGGCCAATGGTCGAGATCAAACCCGTTAAGGGGGAACCGTGCAGCGACGCTCGCAAGATCGGCGTCGATAGCCGCAAGGGGGCGATTTTGGATGTCAGCCACGCGGTCTACCGCGTTCACGTATCTGGTTTGGGTACTTGCCGTTAGATCCGTGCGGGCCGCGGTGTAAACACGAAGTTCTGCAAAGCTGGGCTTGCCGCCCGATACGGGCGTTCCAACGAATGTCGGGGAGGTGGATTTGACGGATGGCTTACCGAAGAGATCAAGCATGGGGATTATCCTTTTGAAGTTGGTGTTGGTCACTAAAGTGGGGTTTTGTTCACTTAAATGCGGTTGGGACATAGACGCCCTCAAGGTTACCGCCCGTGAAACCTCGAGGGTGTTTGTGTCCCGGTCACTTGCGTGTAGGTTCGGTCGCTTGGAGGAAATCGGCGTGTCCGCAGGGGTGAACTGACATCTATTAAGAGCTCATGTTTTTGGGATAAGGGAGCCGAAGCCGGGAGCGGTACGCGCATAGACGGGGAGGGTTTCGTGGCTGTGCCAGGCCAAAACCTCGGCACGGCGCCAGCGCAGACCGCGCGCGTTTTTGCGACCTTTTGAAAGATCAATGGCCTTTGGGAAAACTGGCATCCGTGCGGGCACGTTGCCTTTCGACCAGCGGTAGATGATCGAAGGTGTCACGCCGATGAGAGCCGCTGCCGCTTTTGCATCGAGCAGGGGTTCCCTCAGCTCCGCAGCGCGCTGCAGGTCTTGTTCCGGCGCCAGCCCAAAAGCCGACCACACGACAGGCCAGCGTGTCGTGCCGCCGACCAAGCGGATGCCGAGCGCCCTCAGGACACGCGAAAGCGCCCTGTAGTCGCCTTTGTTGACAGGCTTCAGGCAGAAAAACGTGACCAAGTCATCTTTGGAAAGGGGGGTGTCATGCGTCATGGGAGGGACATAGGTCCCGGACATGCGCCCCAAAAAACACGACATGCGTTTAGACACGCAGTGCTTTGTAACCGACCACAGCGACGGCGCGGTCAGTTTGCAGTGTCGATGCGGCCTACGCGGGCCGCCAAGCTACCGGCTTTGGCGTCGGGCGCGATGCCGACGGCAACCTCGCCAAAACGAAGGATAACCCCGCCGCATGCGGCCAAGTCCTGTTCTGTTTTTCGGCCCTGATAGATGCCGTACCAGAAGGGTCATCCCAAAATTTGAAAGGCTAAGCCTAATCTGCCAACAACTTGGCTTTAGAAACACCGTCATCTGAATCCGGTATGTTTCGGATTCAGAATTTCGAGGATCAATACGGGATAGTGCTAAGGTCCTGTGATGTTGAACACCACGATAGCCTCCCTGCCCTATTGAGCGTGCCCGCGCCTATTTTACAGGATCCCTAGAGGTCTTGGTGGGTTTCGGTTTGTGCATAGACGCTATGTTCTGTGTGAAAGATATCAATGCTGTCATTCGCCAGGTCCCATTTCAGTACGCCCTCATTGCCATAGGAATCCTTGCACCCCAAATTCACAGAATAGGTGTACGCCAACCCAAACATCGCAACGCGATGGATCACGTCCGCCGCAAGGTCCATGGATGGGATCGCACTAAAGCTCTCTATCTGGGAAGTGTCATCCTCGCCTTCATAGGTCAGTTCAATTTTTTCAAGTTTCAGTCCCCGCAAATCGGCCAGAAGGAGCCGGCGGATTTCAATGAGGTCGTCCTGTGTTGGATTGTTTGGGTCAAGCAAGTCGAACTCTGGCTGAAGCATCTGTGTCATTCTTTAGTTTCCATTTCTTGGGCGATCCGCATTTTTCTTCTGTTGCAGAGAGGTTCCCGGTGCCGAGATTGGCGTTAAAACAAGGTTTTGTGACGGCGCGGGAATCCACTGCTTCCCGCGTTAGTGCGCCTTGTCAGCGGACAAGACGTTCGGAGCATCGGCTGATGGGCCGACCTCCTCCAATCGGACAGTCAAAGAACCTTTCACCGCTTGACTCCTGAGTTCTGTTTGCCGCGATAGGGATTGATCAGATCCCAAGCAACGCGTTGCCATGTTCAGCGACAATACAGTCTCCTTCCGACGTGCGTTTCCTTCCTTTCATGAGACGCCGGTGACGTAGTCAAACGACGAAAACACAATGTCCGTCCGTCGTATCAAGAATATGGGTCGAGCGATTATGCAGCGGAAACGCCACTGCGAAATTTTATGCAAATGCCGGGCGTTCGGTTTGGGGATTCCGAGTAGGCCCGCCTTATCTTCAAAACCTCGACGCCTTGAGCCAGCTTTTTGCAAGTCGTGCGCTATCCGGGCCCGCACGGTGTGGTGCCGCACGCCGCTCGAGCGTTTCGTAAAGCATATCCAAAGCATAACCAGAGTAGAGGGCGAACGATATGTGCTCGAAACTCTCAATTGAGGGTACTTCGTCATATCCACCGGCGTGCAGCAAGCGGGTGAGCCAATGTGTTTCGAACTCGGGAGCATCTGAAACAAGTTGCCGCCCGGCAAGGGTTTTCAGAAAGGCCTGTGACACAACCTGCACCGAAGGTGCGCCCGCCAGAATCGAGAACGCAATCTTATGGACCGCGGCACTAAGATGCGACCAGTCATCGATATCCCATGTTGCGGCGGGGCTGATCAGCGAGCTCCACGTCTGCACGGCACCATTGTCGATCCACGAGAGACCGATCTCGATCGGCCAGCTTTCGAGCGAAAGGCTTGACGCTTCAAAGTCCAGAATCGCGAAGTTTTCAATTTTATCTCGCGTCATTGCACGCGATCCCTTTGCGAGGGGAGCAGGTCGATCACTATCATATAGGCTCCAGCTATTTGAACCATTTGCATCAAAAATTTGAGAGTCGCAAAAACCTCCCTTCCGACTTTCTCAAAGCCGGAAGGGAGACCTAAGCTGTCTAGAGGCAGTCGGACAATTCTTCGAGGCTAACATCGGCATCCAAGGGGCCCGAATGCGCGATGACGACCGCCGTGATCACCCATGTTCCAAACGCTGTTGCGATTCTTGGGCTCATGTCAGCGGTTTGCTGCAATGTCTCCAGAACCCTGATCATCTGAGATGCGCCTTTTGCCATCTTATATCCTTTGACCTGAGGCGCAGTGCTCGTTTGCATCAAAAACGTCTCCCATTCTGCCTCACTGCGGCACCCCCTCAAGACCTCCAAAGCTTGGGGCCAAGCCAGCGGGAACTCTGCCGCAAGACACAGGCCTTGGTTGCGCGCGAAACTGCGCAGCCCGGTGGTTAAGGCAAAGATCAGATCATTGGCATTGACCAGACCTGCGCGGTGCAATTGCTGGGAAACGTCTGCAGCAACAGTTGGTGCGAGACGGCGGAAGAGAACCTCTGCTGAAAGAACTGGGCGAGTGTTGGGGTTGAGTTCGGTCATCGTAGTATCCTTGGAAAAGTCGAAAATGGAAAAGCGCCTGCGAACACAGAGGCTCCGGGATAAAGGACGACGCACCAACGCAGCCTGCGCGTTAAAGCTTGTGCTGAGTGTGATTGACAGGTGTCGCTGGGAATGGGCGTCAACCTCCCTATTATTCAACAAGGGGGATCTTCGTCCTGCGCGTCCGCAAGAAGACGCGCAGGGTCGAAGGGACCCTGCCCCTTAAAATTCCCCTTGTTTGCAACAAACAGGGTATTGCGTTTTTACAATATCGACATCCTTTAGGCACCGAATGCGGGGATCAGGCATAATAGTGCTCCAATAATGTCCGTGGCGACGCGCCGATGCGGTGGCATGCGCCACGCTGCGGCGGACACGGACAGGGCTCGAAAACCACATAACTTTGTGGACTGTACGTGCGCTTCAGACTGCTGAGCGTGAGCCGGAAAGGTTGCTCAGACAGTTATCTCAAGATGCATGGGGCCAGTGAGCAATGTCTGTTTTCCCAGCACTAAAAAAAATCCCGAACATCGCAACAAACCGGTCCGAGCCATTACATAATACTTCGCAGATTTTGCCGACTTTGCCCCTGCCCCGTGCCAGTGATGTAGCCTTTCAGACCAGTTTGGATTGGCATTGTGTTCCGACCCGTTTGGCTTAGCACCTCTGCACAGGTGCACGTTGAAAGCGGCCCCCAAATTTCCTCTGCACGCTGAAGCGCGTCGAGCGCACTGTCAGCCTTGATCAGCGCCGTGCAAGAACGCGCATAGGGGCGCGCTTGCTGTAGCTCAATTATGTGAAGTTGGTCACGTATTTTCGCAGGCAAGCTGGACAACATATCTGCCGCCTCGATCCCACACCGTTTTCGGTAAGCCTTTACTGCATCAAGTGATGTAAACAAAGCCGGGGCGTCTTCGACGAGACCGGAGCCCGAGAGACGAAGCCCTCCTTTGTCGGTCAAACCATCAATCAAAGCCGCCGCGAGCCGCGTCGGCCGAAACTCTTGCCAGCTCACGAGCTCATCAACCGGCAGACCCGGTATCGGAATGTTGCACCCCAAAATAACGCGCTTGCGCGTTTCCGAGCGGGCAAGACGCAGGCGCTCGACAAGCTGGCGCGTGGCAAGCTCTCGCGTCTGAAGTTGCACGCGCCGGATTAACGGATCTGGATGGCAGGGGATTTGCACCGCAACGGCACTGCCATCTGACATCTCATAGGGAACTTCGACCTCCGGCAGCCGCAGTTGGCCGCTTGCATCCGGTCGAATAAACTCCAGATCCGCGTCCTCACGATCCCCCCACAGGGCGCGGCCGTAGTCTTCAAGTGCTTCAACAGGCAACTCTTCGCGGCCGATCGCGATCACGGTCGAGCAGTCGCGATATCGATTGGTGCCAAGGGCGCGCCCGCCGTACCAGAGCCAGTGCGCCCCATGCAGCGGTGTGTGCAGCATCCGTTGGGACACCTCTTCATCCCGAAGCCCTGAGAAATTGTGGCCCGCGTCTTCGAAGAAGCGCAGCGCCACCTTTCTGCTGCATCCGACTAGAACCCCGCCACCTTGTCCCATCTGATCCGCCAATACCTCGCGACGGATCACCCGGCGCCAGTCCTCGCGCAGTTCGGGACCTTTGTTCAAACTTCCGAGTGTCATGCGCCGATCATGAATTTGGACAACATCCGCATGGGGGCGCAACACCATGTTAGTGCTGCGACGTGCTTCAATACCCAGAGCATCAAGTATCTCAAGGTCCGCATCGGCATCGAGAATGAGCATGGGTTGTTTGTGACGCTGTGGGCGTACGCGGCAGACCCTCAGTCCGTAGCCCGAGGGGCTGTTCACAATGCGCAGCCGCTCTGTCGTTGTTCTCATTCTTTGCTTCGCATCGGCGAGGCTTGTCCAGACTGCGGCGTACCAGGACGCATTTCTTAGGACATCTTCGCCGCGCGCAAGCAACTTGGATTGCTGCGCTTCGGACTGATCCGGCTCAGGTGCGGGAACATCTGCTTGAGCCGAATATTCGAGGCGCGCAAACGCGCGATACTCTTCTTCTGTATAGGACAACTCCAAGGGGGATTGGCCCAGCATCATTGTCCCGATGAGAGTGTGAGCGGCGGTCAGAAGTTCTGCATGTGCTTCAACGCGCCAGTCCTCTTTTCGACCACGCTGGGAATAGTGCCGCACAAAAGTTCGAGGCAAGCGAAACGCATCGATGCTAATGGTCACGAATGAGAGTTGTTGTGCCCAAAACGTTTCATCGATCACACGCAAGATACCGCCGTATTGGTCGGTGTCGGGAAAGCCGAGGTAGCTCGTCGCCATATAGCGATGCCCTACCGTATTGGTGACGGCGAATTGATTCAGATAAGCACAGTTGTCGGCATGTGGACAGCGCGCGTCACCCTGTTCGCAAAAACTTTCGCGGATATTCAATCCCAATCGGATTGCGCGCCCAACCAGCTGATACTTGCGGCACATCTTTTCGCCCGAAGTGGTTGGGTCGGGTGCGGAGCGACCACGAATGATATGGACTTTCCCCTCAAGTTCTTGGGCGTGCTCGGCTGCTTCCTCGGAAAGCGCCAGTGTGGGTGCATGAAACACAATGCCGTCGTTTCCAGCCAACTGCCCAAGTAGCTCGCGCGCGACGCGACTTTTGCCAGCCCCGGGACTGGCCGCAATAACCATCGCAGGAACAAGAGCGCCTTCCGGCGCTTCCCCGATTTTGACAAGATGTTCGATGGCTAACGTAAGTGCCAGCCTGAGATTGGGCTCTGCGCGGGACAATTTCGTAAACATCGTTGTCGGTGCGGGTTTTTTAGCCTGAAACGCGCCAAAGCCTCCAAAACGGCCGGCAAGATCTCGGGGTAGTAGGGTAGTGTTCGTCATGACCGATCCTCTGATTATCATATCAAGGAAATCGGTCGAACCTTGCTGGCAGAGAAATTCCGCAGATCAAAAAAGTGTCACACCGGTAATGAATACCTATGACCGGCATGACACCAAATGTTCGACGGTTACATTCGACCTTGGCGGCTTTTGACCGATAGGTCACGTCTGAAACCCACCGCGCTGACGCTTGGCAGACAAAACACAACGCGCCACGAGATGGTCAAATTTTCGACCAATTTCTGCGCCAATCCGCTGGCAACGCTGGTGCAGAAGTTAGTCCGCATTGCGCGCCCCGGTTTCAAAGATACCGGTACTAGGAGCCGACGACATCAAACCCAAATTTCAACGCCTCTTCCACGTGTTGGTAAATCAAAAATTCTGACAGCCGTGCTCCACGATGTCTGTTGCTATAGCGAAAAACGTGCAAAATGCTTGATGACACTTCCGACCCTCAACGCGTACCTCCACATGATAATTGGCTCGACCTCCAGACGGCTCGAGAACAACTCATGGAACACATTGCGCGGTTTTTGACGACCAGTTCTGGTCAGAATGCATGGGATGAGCACAACGCTCCTCCGGTCCTCGGCCTCAAGGTCTCGGCCGGTCTTGGCAAGACGCGTACAGCGCTTGAGTGCATTGCAAAGCATGGGCATGAATTCCTACAAAGGGGCAATATCCTGTTCTACGTGCCAACGCTCGATCTGGCCGTTGAAGCAGAGCGCACTTTCAGAGAGTTGAATTCCGACATTCCGAGTTTTGTGTTGCGCGGCAGGAGCGCAATAAATCCGAGAACAAGCGCCGCTATGTGCGCGCGCTCCGATGTCGAGAAGGAAATCGCTAAAAACGTCTCATCGGTCACGCGGGCCCTATGTCGAGAGGAAACCCGAGCAGGCAAGGTCGTCGAAGCGGCCTGTGCCAAGGGATGCCCCTATCTTGCGCAAGAGGCCATCACGAAGCCACACATCGTGTTTCTGGCTCATTCATATCTGAACTCTAAACCACCTTTGTCGTGCCCTGTTGCGCTGCGGATCATTGACGAAAAATTCTGGAAAGAGATGATCGATATTGAAACGTTGCCCCATGACGACTGGATGTTCACACCAGATCACCTGAAGGACGAAGCCTTAAAGAAAAGCTATAAAGAGACGCAAGAGACGGTTTCAGCTGCCTTGCGGGAAAAAAACCGGTGCATCTCGCGCTGCGCGACAGCAAGATAACGGCAAAATCATTGCGCGACCTTGGCACAGCAGAGCGGCTAGCTATGCCGGTCTTGGAACTCGATCCGGGACTCCCAGAGAATCTCGTCCGATTGCAAATAGCCTCGTTCGATCACGCGAAAGCTAACAGCATAAAGGTCCGGTCGCTGGTTTTTAACCTGTTGGCAAGAACAATAGGTCGGGGCGGTACAGAGCGCCTCAGCCTGGCAAAACCAACAGAACAATCGGGCAACCGTGCGCTGATAAAAGTGCATCAATTAGATGAAATTCCTGTTGATGCGCCAATTCTTCTCTTGGATGCAGATCTCGACGAAACCATCGTCAGTCGCTTTTGCGCAAATGCAAAGTTTGAACGTTTACTCACACGACCAAAAGCACATGTTATCCAGGTGAGCGACAAGACCCTTGCGTACTCAACACTCAAGGGCGAGGAGCACAAAGAACGGCGAGATGACATTGTCAGGATCATCAAGCGCGAAGTAGAACGCGCTCGTAAAAAAGATGTGCTTGTCGTGGCACCTAAGGCTGTTCTTCATAAGTTATATGAAGACAACGGGGAAACCTTCAATGACAAGTCAAGCCAGCCTCAGATGCTTCATGGCGCTACTGTCAGGTGGTTCGGGCCGAGATTACTGGGCATAAACACCTATAGTGACTTCGCCACAATCATACTGGTGGGTCGTTTGCAACTTCCTGTCGTTGCTCTCGAAGATCAGTTGCGTGCGCTTTTTGGAGATAGTGACATGCCGCTTAGCTTTACCGACGGAGAAAGATTGATGGCTTCCAAGACCAGCCTTCTGCGCGCAGACGATACGCGCGTGGATGTGAAGGTCCGAAGCCATCCGGACCCACGCGGGGCGGCCCTGCTTCGTCAAAGTCGCGAGGCGCAGTCTGAGCAGGCAATTGCACGGCTGAGGCTGCTGGGCGCCAATACACCCAAGCGGGTCCTTGTTCTTAGTAACGTCCCGTTGCCTGGTCTTCCCGTAAATGATTGGCTCAAATTCGACGCTGTCGTTCAGGACAAGTCTGATGTGCAGGTTTCCAAAAAATATCAAAAGTTGGAACGTGCGATTGTTGGAGCAAACGGACCTGTGCTGCGTGGGATTCGTTTGCCTCCAGGCGGGTTGACTAAAGACGCCAAGGACGTGTTTCCCAGTTTAGCTTCAGCAAAGGAATTCAGAAAAAAACTCCCTTCGGAAGTCATGTTGGAGTGGGTGGAAAGCATTGCAGCTGACAGGGGTCTGTCTGCAACTTCCATGCGGCTCTCGAACAGCATGCGTGGTGGTCACAAGACTCACGCGGTCGTATTCACCACCTCGAAAGGTGCACAGCAATTATCTCAACATCTCTGGCCAGAATTCGACAAACACTTCGTGAGTGAGAAACCTGGGGTCATCAAGAATGATGAAACTGCGGTTCTCGAACCGTTATCATGAACGCCGCAGATCGCGTTATCTGTTGGCCGAGCCCTATTTTAGGCTCGGCCGTGCGCTTAATTAGATCCAGGGTGCCGGCATTTTCATCATGAAAATTCCCTGAAAACCACCCGTGCCGTATCCTGCGACCATCAACGTGTCGCCTTCGACGACAAATGGCAGCTTCTTGGATCCGCTGAGGATGCGGCACAAGGTTTCTGCTCCGGCCAAAAATGCCTCTTTTTTGGATGGGTAGATTTTCGCGGGGCTGCCTGCTGATCCACCTTTGAATGTGATCGTTGGTGCCCAGCCTCCAGGACGGGCAGCAAGATGGAAGCTTGCCACATCCTGGCCGTGCGGATTGCGGCCTACCGCGGGGAGGCGGTCTTTGGCGAACAGTGCGGTCTCTACAATGGCAAGCATATTGGATGCATGGGCGGCAGATCGCGAATGTGTTTGAGTATCTGTCATAACTTTTCCTTTGTTTATTTACAGAAAGGCCGGGGGATCGATTGAGGTTTTTGAAAAACGCCTTTCATAAAAAAGAGAGTGTCCGATCTTCTGTGTATGAGTAATTTGGCCCATGCTTCATTAACGAAGGAGCATGACGACAATGACGATATCCAAGGAAGTTTTAGACGAGCTGCTGAGCGGCGTTGAGAACGCGGACG
>Ga0163215_100982_pt1 | contig 25569 bp, 23 predicted proteins | sample SynspAceP_FD_185934 | JGI IMG/M metagenome (GOLD analysis project Ga0163215, IMG submission 185934) | Saline lake microbial communities from Ace Lake in Antarctica - Synechococcus sp. Ace-P (Hybrid Assembly) | ecosystem: Environmental > Aquatic > Non-marine Saline and Alkaline > Saline | place...
ATCCTGGCGATCGGCAACGTGATTGATACGCAGTCGGACTATCCTGAAACAGTGGTTGCCTCCGCGATCTGGCATTTCGAGCCGACGCTGGACAAAGCAATTGCCGAAGTACAGGCGGGCAGCTTTGTTGCCGCAGATTACGGTATGTATTCCTTTATGAATCAAGGTGGTACGTCGCTGGCGCCGCTGGGAACATTCGAGGGTAAGGTGCCTGCAGCCGCGATGGAACTGGTTGCCCAACGCGCGGGCGAGATCATGTCCGGCGCCTTTACGGTGACGATCAACGACGAAGAGCCTGTGTCGTCCTGATTGACGATGCAGACTTCTAGCGTCGAGGCGTTATCGCTCAACGGCATTACCAAGACTTTCGGAGAGCTGACCGCAAACGACGCGGTCAGCCTTTCCGTTAACGTGGGCGAAGTTGTGGCCCTGTCGGGCGAGAATGGTGCAGGCAAGACCACGCTGATGAACATCCTGTTCGGCCAGTATACGGCAGACAGTGGATCGGTGCAGGTGTTTGGCAAGACCCTGCCGCCCGGCAATTCGCGCGCGGCGCTGGAGGCGGGTGTGGGCATGGTCCACCAGCACTTTACGTTGGCGGATAATCTAACCGTGCAGGAGAATATCACACTGGGGGTCGGACGGCTGTTCAGCCTGCGGTCTGATCGTTCCGCGGCGCGGGCGCGGATTTGGGTGCTGTCCGAGAAGTTCAGCCTTTCGGTGGCGCCCGATGCACGGGTGGGCAGCCTGTCCGTGGGGGAGCGTCAGCGGGTCGAGATCCTCAAGGCGCTCTACCGCGATGTGCGGATCCTGATTTTGGACGAGCCGACGGCGGTGCTGACCCCGCAGGAGGCGGATGATCTGTTCCGCACGTTGAAACTGGCGATTGCGGACGGGATGTCGATCATCTTCATTTCGCACAAGCTGCATGAGGTTATGGCGATTGCCGACCGCGTTGTGGTGCTGCGGCATGGCAAGATGGCGGGCGGGGTACGGACGGCGGATACGGACAAGCACGCGCTGGCGGCGATGATGATGGGGACGCAAGCGACCCCGCCCAAGGTGTCTACAGCCAACGTCGGCAAGCCGCTGCTGGAGTTGCGGGAGGTGAGCACGCCCGATAGCGGTAACGCGCCGGGCCTCAAGGCGGTATCGCTGGGATTGCGGGCAGGGCAGATCACGGGGCTGGCCGGTGTGTCGGGCAACGGGCAGGCGGCGCTGGCGGATGTTGTGGGCGGGCAGGTTGCGCCTGTGCAGGGCGCGTTGGTCCTGAACGGTGAGACAGTGCGGACGTGGACCCCGCGCACCGCTGTGCAAAGTGGTATCGCACGCATCCCTGAGGACCGGCACAAGATCGGAACGATTGCGGATTTTGACCTGACTGAAAACGCGATACTCGAGCGCTATAACACGGCGGAGTTCAGCACGCGGGGATGGCTCAACTGGGGCAAATCGCGTGGCTTTGCCGAAGGGATTATCGAGAAATACGATGTGCGCTGTCCGGGGCCGGATACGGCAATCCGGCTGCTGTCGGGCGGAAACATGCAAAAGCTGATCCTTGGCCGTGTGTTGGAGGCCGAGCCGCAGGTGATCCTTGCCAACCAGCCGGTGCGGGGTTTGGACATTGGCGCGGTGCATTATGTCCACAGCCAGCTTCTGGCGGCGCGGGATCGGGGGGCTGCGGTGCTGCTGGTCTCCGAAGATCTAGACGAGGTAATGGCCTTGGCCGATGTGATCCATGTGATTGCGGACGGGCGGTTGTCGCCGCCGTTTGCGCGGGGCGAGATGACGCCTGCGGCACTGGGCCTGTGGATGGCCGGACAGGGATTTGAGGAAGGGTGGGCCGATGCGTCTTGAGCCGGTCAAAAACCCGTCGCTGGCGCGACGTCTGGGACCGCCTGCGGTGGCGCTGGGGGCGACGGTGGTGATTGCGTCGCTGTTGGCTATGGTGGCGGGCGCGGACCCGTTTTCAGTGTTGGGGCTGATCCTGAAGGGGGCGTTTGGGTCCAAATTTGCTGCGTTAGAGACACTTAACCGCGCGACGCCGCTGATCTTTACCGGCCTTGCCGTCGCCGTCGCCTTCCGCGCGAAGTTCTGGAACATCGGTGCTGAGGCGCAGCTGTATGCCGGTGCGTTGATCACTGTACTGCTGGGCACCGGGGCGTTGCCGTGGCCTGCGGGTGTGTTGTTGCCGGTGATCGCTGCCGCCGCAATTATCGCGGGGGCAGCTGTGTTGCTGGTTCCTGCGGTCCTCAAGACGCGCTTTGGCGTCGATGAGGTGGTGACCACGCTGCTGTTCAACTTTATCTTTCTACTGTTTATCTCGATGCTGCTGGAAGGGCCGTTGAAGGACCCGATGGGCATGGGCTGGCCCAAGTCGGCCCGTGTCATTCCGGAGGCCCGTTTGCCACGGATGATGGAGGGGCTGCGGCTGCATTGGGGTTTTGGACTGGCGATCGTGTCGGCGGTTTGCATCTGGGTCATCCAGACGCGCAGCACTCTGGGGTATGAGATGCGTGCCGTTGGGCTGAACCGTGAGGCGGCGTCCTTTGCTGGTATTCCGGTGAATGCGGTCTTGTTGAAAACCGCGCTGCTGTCGGGTGGTCTGGCGGCACTTGCGGGGTTTTCCGAGGTGTCGGGGCTCAAGGGGAGCCTGACGCTCGATCTATCGCCAGGGTTCGGGTATACGGGCATTATTGTGGCGATGCTGGCGCTGCTCAATCCGCTGGGCGTGGTGGTGGCGGCGCTGTTTGTGGCGGGTATTTTTGTGGGTGCGGACAGCATGAGCCGCGCGGCAGGGGTGCCGACCTATCTGGCGGATATCATGCTGGCGACGGCGCTATTGCTGATGGTGCTGGCGATCATGCTGACGCGGTTCCGCGTGGTGAGGAATTGACCTGATGGACATCATCGAGATCCTCTTCACCGCCAGTTTTTGGGCCGCTGCCATCCGCATCGCGAGCCCGCTGATCTTTGCCACGCTGGGCGAGCTGATTTGCGAGCGGGCAGGGGTGCTGAACCTCGGGATCGAGGGGATCATGGTGGCGGGGGCCTTTGCTGGCTGGATGGCGGTATACTCGGGTACGGGACTGTGGGCAGGGGTGTGTGTGGCGATGCTGGTGGGGATGCTGTTCGGGCTGCTCCACAGCACTCTGACGGTGCCCTTTGGCTTGTCCCAGCACGTGGTGGGACTGGGCGTGACGCTGCTGGCTACGTCGGCTACCTACTTCGCTTACCGCGTGGCGCTGCCAGAGGTCACCAGCCCACCCAAGATCGACGCTTTTCAGGTGTTTGAAATTCCGGTCCTGTCGGACATTCCGCTGGTGGGGCCTGCGCTGTTTTCGCAGACGCCTTTGACCTATCTGGCCTTTGTGCTGGTTGGCGTGGTTGCGTTTGTCTTGTACCGCACCCCGCTGGGGTTGGCGGTGCGTGCGGCGGGCGAGAATCCAGCGGCGGTGGCGGCGCAGGGGCTGTCCGTGACCGCGATCCGTATGGGTGCGGTGATGGTAGGCAGCGGATTGATGGCGGTGGGCGGTGCGTTTTTGACGATGTCCGCCTTTGACAGCTTCTTTTTCGAGATGGTGAACGGGCGCGGATGGATCTGTATTGCGCTGGTGGTGTTCGGGTCGTGGCGGCCCGGTAAGGCGTTGCTGGGGGCAGTTCTGTTCGCGGCGTTTGACGCGCTGCAAATCCGGGTGCAGCAGACTGGTATCGGTGCGCAAATCCCCTATCAAGTCTTCCTGATGATGCCTTATATCCTGTCCATTCTGGCGCTCGTCGTCATGTCGCGCCGCGCCGAGGTGCCTGCGGCGCTGATGGTGCCATTCAACAAAGGAGAACGCTGATGTTTGATCTGCTGGTCAAGGGCGGCACGCTGCCGGATGGAACGGTGGCCGATATCGGTATCAAGGGTGCGGTGATCGCGGCAGTCGGGGATTTGGGTTCTGCGGAGGCAGGCGAGGTGATCGACGCCACCGGCGATCTGGTCAGTCCGCCGTTTGTAGACCCGCATTTTCACATGGATGCGACGCTGTCTTACGGGCTGCCGCGCATCAACGCGTCCGGTACTTTGTTGGAGGGCATCGGCCTGTGGGGGGAACTCAAGCAGGTGATGACCCGTGAGGATGTGGTGGCGCGCGCGCTGGAGTATTGCGACTGGGCCGCAAGTATGGGTCTGCTGGCGATCCGCAGTCATGTGGATACCTGCGATGACCGGCTGCTGGGGGTTGAGGCGTTGCTGGAAGTGCGCGAGCATGTGAAGGACTACATCGATCTGCAACTGGTCGCCTTCCCGCAGGACGGTTTCTACCGCGACCCTACCGCGCGGGCCAACACCATCCGCGCACTGGACATGGGCGTGGATGTGGTGGGCGGTATCCCGCATTTCGAACGTACGATGGCGGAAGGCGCGGCCTCGGTCACCGAGCTGTGCGAGATTGCGGCCAAGCGCGGCTTGCAGGTGGATATGCATTGTGACGAGACGGACGACCCTAACTCGCGCCATATCGAGATGCTGGCCTATGAGACGACGCGTCTGGGGTTGCAGGGGCGCGTTGCGGGTTCGCACCTGACCTCGATGCATTCGATGGACAATTACTATGTCTCCAAGCTGCTGCCGCTGATGGCGGAGGCGCAGATCAATGTGATCCCCAATCCGCTGATCAACATCGTTCTGCAAGGGCGGCATGATACCTTTCCCAAGCGGCGCGGGCTGACGCGGGTGAAGGAAATGCTGGCGATGGGGATCAACGTGGGCTGGGGGCAGGACTGTGTGCTGGACCCGTGGTATTCGCTGGGTACGGCGGACATGCTGGACGTGGCTTTCATGGGGTTGCATGTGGCGCAGATGACCAGCCCTGCGGAGATGAAAACCTGTTTTGACATGGTCACTGTGAACAACGCGAAAACCATGGGGTTGCAGGATTACGGGCTGCATGTGGGTGCGAAGGCGTCGCTGGTGGTGCTGGATGCCGGATCGGCGATCGAGGCGTTGCGTCTGCGGGCGGCGCGACTATGCGTGGTCGCGAATGGGCGCGTGATCAGCCGCTCACCGCGCGGCGATGCGACGCTGGCGATGCCCAGACGCCCGCAGAATGTGCGCAGGCGTTTGGCGCGCTGATCTCAGGCTTCTGTCAGGCGGGCGCGTAGGGCGGCCAGCTCCTCTTGCGGCAGTCCGATGTCGCTCAGGTACTGCGACACAGAGCCATAGCGCGCGTCGATCTGGTCAAGCGTCGCGGCGATGGTGGGCGCGGGGCTTTCCAGCAGGCGGGCGTAGCTTTCGGTGTCGCCGCCGCGTGCGCGGGACAGGGCCAGGAACTCCTCCACGCGATCGGGGATCAGTGTGGCGGTGAGAGCGTAGTCGGCAATGATTTGGTCACGCGGAACTTCGGCCACGCCCAGCAGCAGCGCCGCGATGATGCCGGTGCGGTCCTTGCCAGCGGTGCAGTTGAACAGCACGGCGCCTGTGTCATGACGGGCGATTTCCGACATGATGGCACAGATCGCCCCGCCGCGCGACGTGAGTGCGGTCATGTAGAATGAAAAGAGCGGATGCGTGTCCTCGGCGTTGGCTTTTGACAGCGCTTGCGGAGACAGATCTTCGAAGAGGGGTAGATTTACAAAGCGGACATCGGCGAAGCTGGCATAAGGATTTGGTGCCGTCTGGACTTCGGTCTCGGTGCGCAGGTCGATGACCAGGCGCAGGCCTTCATCGTGGAGGCGGGTGATCTCGGGGGGGGCGATACGGTGCAGACTGTCCGAACGCAGAAACCGACGCCAGGCGGTGGTGCCGCCGGAGGCTGTGGGGTAGCCGCCCAGATCACGGATATTGAAGGCGCCCTGAACGGGTAGGTGTCTTTGTCTCATGTGAAGGCCAGCAATCTGGCGCGGTCGATCAGCCCAAGTTCGCGCGGCGCAGGGGACAGCGGCACGAAGCTTACGGTGAGGCCGGAAGGCCGCCAGTCACAGAGCGCGAGGCCGGTGCCTTCGACCAGCCGCAGATCGCGGGTTTCCAGCAGGTCTACGGTTGAATCCTGACCGTTCGAGACAACAAGCGGGATGCCGTGCCAGTGGCTGACGCGGTTGATGTGGATGTGGCCCGACAGGATGCCCGCAATGTTGTGGCCGTGCAGGACCTGCTCCAGCCTGTCGGTGCTCTCAATGTCGATGCTGCCCCAAGGCAAGCCGTTGGGATCAATGCGCGGGGGATGGTGCATCACAATTAGCTTTGGTGTGTCTGTATGGCGTTTTAGAGCCTGTTCCAGAAAGTTGAACTGGGCTGGACAAATCGCTCCTGCTACGTGGCCCGCGATTGATGTGTCGAGCGTGATGACATGCAGCCCGCCCAGCACCGTGTCATGGCAATGCGGCGTGTCAGAGGGCGGGTTGCCAATGGATGCATGGAACTCGGGCCGTTTGTCATGATTGCCAAGGGCGAGGATCAGGGGGGCGTTTAGCGGGGCCAGAATTTCGTGTAGAAGTTCATAGCTGAGCGGGTGGCCCGTGTTGGTCAGATCGCCGCTGGCCACGACAAATTCCGGCTGCCGCTCCATCGCGTTGAGGATGCCGACGACGCGTTCCAGCGTCTCCACCGTGCCGGATTTGTCGCTGAGATCGCCCGCGTCGGGGTGGGAGATGTGCAAATCGGTCAGGTGGATGAAACGGGTCATGGGCTAATTCCGGCGGCTTTGAGTAGGGATTGCGTGTAAGGATGGGCGGGCGTGCGCAGTATGCGCTCGGAGGGTCCGGACTCCAATGGGTTTCCGTGTTGCATAACCAGAACATGGTCGCAGACAGCACTGACCACGGCCAGATCATGGCTGATGAACAGGATGCCAAGCCCTAGATCGTCTTGCAAGTCCATTAACAGGTTCAGGATCTGCGCCTGTACGGATACATCAAGTGCCGAGACGGCTTCATCCGCCACCAGAAGGGCTGGGCGGGTGACGATGGCGCGGGCGATGGCGATGCGTTGGCGTTGGCCGCCGGAGAACTCATGCGGATATTTTGTGGCATCGCGGGCGTGCAGGCCGACCTGCTCCAACGCCTCTGCTGCGCGGTGTTGCGTGGTGCCGTCCGCACCGATGGCGCGCAGCGGCTCGGCGATGGACCAGCCGACGGGGCGGCGCGGGTTGAGCGAGCCGTAGGGGTCCTGGAACACCATCTGGAACTGCTGGCGCAGGTGGCGCAGGTCCGCGGCGGGCAGGGTGTGCAGGTTCTGGCCCTGAAACAGCACTTCGCCTTCGTCAGGTGCCTCGAAGGCCATGACCATGCGGGCGAGGGTGGATTTTCCCGATCCGCTTTCCCCGACGATGCCCAGCGTTTCGCCCGCGTGGATGGTAAAGCTGGTGCTCTCTACAGCCGTCAGGACAGGTGCTGCGCGCAGCAATGCGGTGCGGGGCAGGCGGTAGCGGCGGGTAAGGCCGCGCGCGTCCAGCAGCGGGGCGGTCATGGTGCGGCCCCCCCGAGCAGGTGGCAGGCGGAATGGCGGTCCGGTCCGGTTTGCGTGGTGGCGGGTTTGACCGTGGCACAGCGCGCTACCTCGACGGGACAGCGGCCGGAAAAGCGGCAGCCTTCGGGCAATTCTATCAGCGGTGGCACGGTGCCGGGGATGGTGGGCAGGCGGCGGCGTTTGCCGTTTGCATCGCGGGTGCTGCCAGCGGCGTCGGGGCGGGCGGCCAGCAGGCCTTTGGTGTAGGGATGCGCGGGCGCCGCCAGAACTTGGGTCGTGGTCCCGTGTTCCACCATATCGCCGCCGTACATGACCACGATGTCCTCGGTCGCGCGGGCGACGGCGGCAAGATCGTGTGTGATGAAAACCAGCGCCATGCCACGCTCGACCGAGAGGCGCACCAACAGATCGGTGATCCGCAACGCCACGTTGGCGTCGAGTGCTGTGGTCGGTTCGTCCGCGATCAGCAGAGATGGGTTGCAGGCGAGGGCCAGAGCGATCAGCACGCGCTGCCGCTGTCCGCCACTGAGCTGGTGGGGGAATTGCCGCAGGCGCGCGGTGGGATCGGGGATGCCGACCTCCTCGAACAGCGCAAGCGCGCGGGCGCGGGCCTGATCGTGGCTGAGACCTTCGTGAACCCGCATCGGCTCCATCACGGTGTCGCCAACGCGGCGCAGGGGGTTCAGCGCGGCCATTGGCTCCTGAAAAATCATGGCCACGCGGCGGGCGCGGATCTGCTGCCATTGCTTTTCCGTGGCGTGGGTCATGTCCTGCCCGTCGACGCGCAACAGACCGTCAAGGTGCGCGTTCTCCGGTGCCATTCCCATGAGGCTGAGCGCCAGCATGGTTTTGCCGGACCCACTTTCACCGACGACGCCCAGACGGTCACCGGGTTTGATCGTCAGCGTTGTGCCGCGCAGGGCCGCGACGGGTCCGAAGCTGACGGAATAATTGTGGAGCTCCAGCATCAGCGCTGCCTCGACAATCGGGGGTCGGTGATATCGCGCAGCCCGTCGCCCAGCAGGCCAAAGCCCAGCACCGCCGTGATGATGCACAGGCCGGGATAGATCGCCAGATGGGGGGCGAGATACATCAGTGTTTGCGCCTCTGACAGCATACGGCCCCAGCTGGAGGCGGGGGGCTGTGCGCCGAGGCCGAGATAGGAGAGTGCGGCCTCGGCCAGAATGGCGACTGCAAATTCGATGGTGGCCTGTACGATGATCGCGGCGGCGATGTTGGGCAGGATGTGATCGCGGCTGATCACAAACTTGTTCATGCCGGCGGCGCGGGAAGCTGCGACATAATCCAGCGTCCAGACCTGATTGGCCGAGCCGCGCGTGACGCGTGCAAAGACGGGGATGTTGATGAAGGCAATCGCCAGCACAGCGTTGCTGAGTGAGGGGCCGAAGACGGCTGCGAGCATGATAGCAAACAGCAGGGCAGGAAATGCAAAGCCCAGATCGGCGAGCCGCATTACGCCGTCCTCGACCCAGCCGCCCACGGCGGAGGCAAACAGCCCCAGCGCCACGCCGATAGAGCCGCCAAGCAGCACGGCGACCAACGCCACGGTCATGGAGTTGCGCGCGGCTGCCATGAGTTGGGAGACGACATCGCGGCCCAGTTGATCTGTTCCCAGCCAATGGGTGGACGAAGGGTCTGCGAATTTACCACGGATATTCAGCGCGGTGGGGTCATGGGGGGTCCAGACGACCGACAGGGCGGCGATGCCGACCACGAGTGTGACTAGCACGGCGCCGATGATGAAGTTTGCGGGCAGGCGGCGGGTCATGCGCGGGCCTTCAGGCGGGGGTCGATCACGACGTAGAGCAGATCGACGATGAAGTTGGCAGTGACCACGATGGCGGCGAAGAGCATCACCAGCGCCTGCACGGTGGGCAGGTCGCGGTTGGCGATGGACTGGAAGATCAGGCGGCCGAGGCCGGGCAGGTAGAACACATTCTCGATCACGATGGTGCCTGTCACCAGTGCGGCGAATTGCATGCCGACGATTGTGACGATGGGCACCAGCGCGTTGGGCAGAACGTGGCGCCACAGCACGCGGCGGCGTGACAGGCCGGAGGCGCGGGCGGTCCGCACGAAGTCCTGCCGCATCACCTCCAGCGCGGAAGAGCGGGTAACGCGGGCGAGGACCGCCGATTGCACCAGCGCCAGCGCCACAGTGGGCAGTACCAGCGAGCGCATGGCCGCGACCGGATCGGACCAGCCCGAGAACCCGCCCGGCGGCAGCCAGCGGAGTTTGACCGCAAACAGCATCACCAGCAGGATAGATAGCCAGAAGGCAGGCACGGCTATGCCGATCTGGCTGAGAAACATTACGCCCCAGTCTCCGATCTTGCCGTGGCGTGCGGCAGCGCCGATGCCCAAGCTCAGCGCGATGACAAGGGTAAGGACCATCCCGGCCACAGCCAGAGAGACGGTCATCGGCAGGCGTTCACCGATCAGCGTCGAGACCGGCACGCGAAAGGAGTGGCTGATGCCGAAATCACCGTGCAGTGCGTTCCACACCCATGAGGCATAGCGCACCAGCAGCGGCTCGTTCAGGCCCAGTTGCTCGCGCAGCGCTGCGAGGGCGTCTTCGGTTGCGTCCATGCCCAGAATAGTCAGCGCGGGATCCCCCGGCAGGACATTCATTACGGCAAAAACGACTACGGAAACAGCGATCAGCGTCAGGACGAATCCGGCAGTGCGGCGGAAAAGGAAATACCCCATGGTAGGCAGTCAGGCCGCAGGAAGGGAATGCCCCCTCCGGCGGCCAAGTCGATCAGCCGCCGTTGCTCACGCCTTTGAGCGGCATATAGAGGACCGGTGAGGAGGACCAATAGCCTTCAACCCCGGTGCGGAACACGCCCAGTAGAGGCAACTGGAAAAGAAACGCGTGCACGGACTGGTCCGAGAGGTATTGCTGACCCTCTTTCAGCAGCGCGTCCCGTTTGGCGGGGTCCGCCTCGGTCTGGATGCTGTCCCACAGGGCGTTGAATGTGGCGTCGTCATACCCATAGAAATAGTCTGGGCCGCGGGCAAAGTTACCCATATCGTTCGGCGAGGTATGGGCGATGATGGTCATGTCGTAGTTTTTCTTCTTGTAGACTTCGTCAATCCAGAAGCCCCACTCGACGTTCTCGACCTTAGCGTCGATGCCTGCATCCGACAGCTCTGCCTGAATGATCTCGGCTGAGCGCATCGCATAGGGGAAGGGGGGGACGCGCAGGGTCATGGTGGTGCCTGCAACGCCTGCTTCCTCGAACATCGCCTTGGCCTTTGCGGTGTCATGGGGATAGGCGCCGGTCAGGTCCACATAGGCGGTGCCGTGGGGTGGATAGAAGCTGCCGATGGGGACGGCCTGACCGTACATTGCGCCGTCGATGATCTCGTCGCGGTTGATAGCCGTCGCCACGGCGCGGCGGACCTCGATGTTGTCAAAGGGCGGTTTGGCGTTGTTCATCGCCAGAATGACCTCGCCTTCGGTCGAGCCGATGTTGACGCGGAAACGCGGATCGGCTTCGAACTGGGGCAGCAGCTCGGGTGCGGGGAAGCCGGGGAAGGCGTCCAGTTCTTCGGCCATCATTGCGGCAGTGGCCGCTGCGGGATCGGAAATGAAGCGGAACTCCACGCTGTCGAGGGCGACAGCATCCGCATCGCGGTAGTCAGGGTTTTTCACCAGCGTCAGCCTGTCGCCGCGCGTCCAGCTGTCCAGCTTGAAAGGGCCGGTGCCGATTGGATTGGTGTTGTTGGTTGCCGCTGACTCCTCGGCTACGATCGCGCTGTCGCCCTGGCCCATATTGAACAGGAAGAAGGCATCCTTGCCCGTGAGTTTGATCTCGACCGTTTGAGGGTCGAGCGCAGTGACGGAGGCAACCGGTTTGAAGATGGCCTTGGAGGGGTTCACGCTGTCTTCGGCCATGGCGCGGTTGAAGGAGAACACCACATCGTCGGCGTTGAAATCTGTACCGTCATGGAATTTGACGCCCTGTGCCAGTGTGAACGTGTAGGTGAGCCCGTCTTCGGAGACGTCCCAGCCGGTGGCGAGGTTCGGCAGAACCTCACCATTCTCGGCAACGATGGTCAGCGCCTCGAACACGTTCATGGTCAGCATGCTGTCGATTGAAGCTGTCGCGTCGGCGGTCGGGTCCAGTGACGTCGGCTCCTGTTGCATGCCGATGCGCAGGGTATCGGCGTTTGCGATAAAGGGGGCGACGCCCAGTCCCAATGTGAGAGCGAGGAGTGGCAGTGGGTTTGTCTTGAGATGGCCAGACATGAAAAATATCCTTGTTGAGCGTGATCAAGCAGGGTGACAGCCACCCCATCCAGCAGTCTCAAGTTTGCGCAGGCGTCGGGGCATGCGTCAATAGGTGGTGCGTCCCTACAGGCAAAGGATCATAAAAGGGTTACATTCGCAGGTGTTTGACGGCTCGGGCCGTCTGTGTGCAGAGTTGCGCAAACAGTTCCGTAACTTTCCAAGGATTACCAAATGGCCAGCAGCCTGTCCCGCACGATGCGCACCACCAAGACCGTGATCGAAACCAAAGGCGGCGTCGTCTCCGCCCAGCACGCGCTTGCGGCAGAGGCCGGTGCGCAGGTGCTGCGCGATGGTGGCGATGCGGTGGATGCGGCGGTGGCCGTGTCTTTTGTGATCGGTGTGCTGGAGCCTTGGATGAGCGGACCTGCGGGCGGCGGTGCGATGATGCTGTGGCGCGCGGACGGCGGCGAGGCGATTGCTGTGAACCACGGGATGCGGTCGCCGAAAGGGCTGCGCGTTGAGGATTTCCCGCTGTCGGGGCAGGGGATCGCGGGTGATTTGTTCCCTTGGGAGCAGGTTGTCGGTGACGTCAATGTGCAGGGTGCCAAGGCGATTGCGGTGCCCGGTGTGGTGGATGGCTTGGGGCAGGTGCACGCACGCTACGGCAAGATGCCGTGGGCCGAGTTGCTGGCACCTGCGGTGGCGCACGCGCGGGAGGGCATGCAGGTGGACTGGTACGCGGCGCTGTGTATTGCGTCGGTGACGCGGATGCTGGCGCAGGATGCGGATGCCGCGGCGCTGTTTCTGGAAGACGGGCAGTGGCCGACGATTTCGGGGTGGACCGCCCTGGCCGAAAAACGTCTGGACCAGAGCCGGATGGCTGACAGTCTGGACATCATCGCCCGCGAGGGTGCGCGTGCGCTCTATGACGGCGATCTGGGTGCTGCAATGGCGCAGGATGTGCGCGACAAGGGCGGATATCTCAGCCGTGAGGATTTGCAGAGTTACCGTGCAGAGATGCAGGCGCCGCTGAGTTTTGATTACCGTGATGCGCGTTTTCACGTCATGGACGGGCTGACCGCCGGTCCGACCTTTGCCCATGCGCTGTCGGTGATGGAACAGCGGGATGTGCGCGACAAGCCTACCGCCTTTGCCGCCTATGCGGAGGGGTTGAAAGCGGCCTATGCCGTGCGGCTGGGGGCGATGGGTGACGATGGCGAAAGCCCGGCGGCACCCGGATCTACCACGCATTTCTCGGTTGTGGACCGGCACGGAAACATGGTGTCGCAGACGCAAACGTTACTGTCGATTTTTGGCAGCCGCGTCGTGTCGCCCTCTACCGGTTTCCTGATGAACAACGGGATCATGTGGTTTGATCCTGTCCAAGGGCGGCCCAATTCGCTGGCAGCGGGCAAGCGGTGTCTGATGAATGTCTGTCCGATCTTGGGCGAGGTTGGATCAAAGCGGTTTGCCTTCGGCGCATCAGGGGGCCGCAAGATCGTCTCGGCGATGGTGCAGATGGCATCTTTTGTTTCTGATTACGGCATGGACGTGGGCGAGGCGTTCCATCATCCGCGCATTGATGTGTCGGGCGGCAAAACGGTCGTTGCGGATGCGGCGCATGGGGCGGATGTGCTGGACCGGTTGCGCGCGGATCATGAAGTGGTCACTACCCCGCGCAGTGTTTTTCCCTACGCCTTCGGCTGCCCTGCGGGTGTGATGCGAGACGGTGATACGAACACGGGCTGCACCGAGATCCTGTCGCCCTGGGGCGATACCGCACTGGAGGAGGATTGAGCGATGAGCCGTGCACGCGCTATTGACGCTGTTACCGAGTATTTTGAAGCTGGCACATTCCGCAGCGAGCTTGCCGCGCTGGTTGCCCATCCTACAGAGAGCCAGAACCCCGAGGCCGCCTCTGCGTTGCGGGCGTATCTGAGTGACGCAATCCAGCCGCGTCTTGCGCGGATGGGGTTTGTGACCGAGATCATTGAAAACCCAGATCCGCGCGGCGGTCCGCTATTGATCGGGGAGCGGCGCGAGGGGGACGGGTTGCCCACTATCCTGACTTATGGGCACGGCGACGTGATCCGCGCGCAGGATGGGATGTGGCGGGCGGGGCTGGCGCCGTTCGAATTGGTAGAGGAGGGCGACAGGCTTTATGGACGCGGCAGTGCGGACAACAAGTGCCAGCACCTGATCAACATCGCAGCACTGGAGGCGGTGCTGGCAGTGCGCGGGGCGCTGGGGTTCAACACGCGGATTGTGATGGAGATGAGCGAGGAGGTCGGCTCGAACGGGTTGGCAGATGTGTGCCGCAGCTACAAGGAGCGGCTCGCCGCCGATGTGCTGATCGCGTCCGACGGGCCGCGGCTGCAACCGGAGGTGCCGACGATATTCATGGGGTCGCGTGGGGGCGTGACCTTTGATCTGGAACTGACGCTGCGCGAGGGGGCGCATCATTCAGGCAACTGGGGCGGGCTGCTGGCCGATCCGGCGATGATACTTGCCCATGCGCTGGCGTGTATCACAGACCGGCGCGGGCAGATCGCGGTCCCTGAATGGCGACCCGACAGCCTGAATGACGCGGTACGCGCGGCTTTGCGCGATCTGCCGGTGGCAGGGGGGGACGGCCCTGCCGTGGACGCGGATTGGGGCGAAGAAAGCCTGACACCTGCCGAGCGCGCTTATGGCTGGAACAGCTTTGCGGTGCTGGCGATGCACAGCGGTGTGCCCGAAGCGCCGGTCAACGCCATCTCGGCCAGCGCGCGGGCGACGTGCCAGTTGCGTTTTGTGGTGGGCACCGATCCGCAGGAGATTTTGCCTGCGCTGCGGCGGCATCTGGATGCAAACGGGTTTGAGGCCGTCCAGATCCGCCCCGACGACAGCGGTGTTTTTGCGGCTACGCGGCTGGATCCGGATCACCCGTGGGTCGGCTTCGTCAAAACGTCTATCGAGGCGACGACTCGCCAACCGCTACATGTGTTGCCTAATCTTGCCGGATCGCTGCCCAATGATTGCTTTGCCGATATCCTCGGGATGCCGACGGTCTGGGTGCCACATTCCTATCGCGGTTGTTCCCAGCACGCGCCGGACGAGCATGTACTGAAATCGCTCAGTCGTGACGCGCTGCGGCTGATGGCGGGACTGTTCTGGGACATCGGTGCGGCTGACAGGGTGCCGACTGTCGCAAAAGTGAAATAGTGTCGGGATAACAGCTGCGAACACTTGTGCTGTTGCGCGAAATATCAAAAACTGAACGACCTCGAATAGGAATAGACTGCATGACAACCTATGGGCTCAACGGTTTGGGCCGGATCGGCAAGCTGGCTCTGCGGCCGCTGCTGGAGCGCGGCGCGCAGATTTCATTCATAAACGACGCGGTGGGGGATCCGGCGATGCTTGCGCATTTGCTGGAGTTCGATTCCGTGCATGGCCGCTGGCCTGCTGAGATTACGGCGGATGATACCTCCATCACGATTGACGGCACACGGATTTCGGTGACGGGCAAGCGCGACCTGAACGCACTGCCGTTGGAAGGCGTCGATGTGGGTATGGATTGCACGGGTGCATTCAAGACCGAGGCCATGCTCGCCCCTTACTTCGCTGCGGGTGTGAAGAAAGTGGTCGTGTCTGCCCCAGTGAAGGACGGACCGACTGCCAATATCGTTTACGGTGTGAATGAGGATACCTATGATCCTGACGCGCACAGCATCCTGACGGCGGCAAGTTGTACGACGAATTGTCTGGCGCCGGTGGTGAAGGTATTGCTGGAGGGGATCGGGATCAGGCACGGGTCGATCACGACGATCCATGATGTGACCAATACGCAGACGATTGTGGACCGGCCTGCCAAGGACTGGCGGCGTGCGCGCTCGGCACTGACCAACCTGATCCCAACCACGACCGGTTCCGCCACGGCGATCACGCTGATTTACCCCGAGCTTGCGGGCAAGCTGAATGGCCATGCGGTGCGGGTGCCGTTGCTCAATGCCTCGATCACCGATTGTGTGTTCGAGATGGCGCGCGAGACGAGCGTGGAGGAGGTGAACGCGCTGTTCAAGGTGGCGGCAGAGGGACCGTTGAAAGGCATCCTCGGCTATGAGACGCGGCCGCTGGTGTCGTCCGACTATACCAATGACACGCGCAGCAGCATTATCGACGCGCCCTCGACCATGGTGGTGAACGGCACGCAGGTGAAGGTCTATGCCTGGTATGACAACGAGATGGGCTATGCGCACCGGCTGGTCGATGTGGCGCTGATGGCGGGCGCGCGGTTGTGACACGGCCTGCGGGCTTTGCCGCTTACATCACAGTGACGGCTGCCTACTGGGCATTCATGCTGACGGATGGCGCGCTGCGAATGCTGGTACTGTTGCATTTCCACACGCTGGGGTTCTCGCCTGTGCAGCTGGCCTATCTGTTCGTGCTCTACGAGATTGCGGGCGTGGTGACGAACCTGTCTGCGGGCTGGATCGCGGCGCGCTTCGGGCTGACCACGACGCTGTACGCGGGGCTTGTATTGCAGGTTCTGGCGCTGGTGTCGCTTGCCCAGCTTGATCCGGCGTGGGGGATCATGGCATCGGTCACGTTTGTGATGTTGGTGCAGGGGCTGTCGGGCGTGGCCAAGGACCTGACCAAGATGAGCTCAAAGAGCGCGGTTAAGATTCTGGCCCCCACAGAGGATGGCGGGCTGTTTCGCTGGGTGGCGCTGCTGACGGGCTCCAAGAACGCGGTAAAGGGTTTGGGCTTTCTGATGGGGGCGGTGCTGCTGGCGGTATTCGGATTTGTGCCGTCGGTGTTGGGTATGGCGGTGGCGTTGTTTTTGGTGCTGGTCAGTGTCTTGGTGTGGATGCCTGCGGGCCTGCCCGTGGGTCGTAAAGGCGCGAAGTTCTCCGAGGTGTTCTCCAAGAATCGTAACATCAACTGGCTCAGCGCCGCACGGCTGTTTTTATTCGGGGCGCGCGATGTGTGGTTTGTGGTGGGTATCCCGATCTATTTCTACGCAGTCCTGTCTGATGGCAGCGAGGCAGGCAACCGCGCCGCGTTTTTCATGATCGGTACGTTCATGGCGGTCTGGACGATCCTCTACGGGGTGGTTCAAGGATGGGCACCCCGCATCCTCGGGGCGGTGTCGCGCAGCGAAGGGCAGCTGCATGCGCAGGCCGCACGCTGGGTCGCAGCGCTGGCGGTGGTGCCTGCGGTGCTGGCGGCTGTTGTCTGGTTTGTCGCGGAGCCGTCGATGGGTTTAACGGCGCTGATTGTGACGGGGCTGTTGGTTTTTGGTGGGCTGTTCGCGGTGAACTCGGCGCTGCATTCCTATCTGATCCTCAGCTTTACGGATGCAAAGCGGGTGACGATGGATGTCGGGTTTTATTATATGTCCAATGCGGCGGGCAGGTTGCTGGGTACGGTCCTGTCGGGGCTGACCTATCAGCTGGGCGGGCTGCCGCTGTGCCTGGGCACCGCTGCGCTGATGATCGGGTTGAGCTGGCTGGCAGTGACCCGCCTTGAGGCGACATAACGGGAATACTTGCGCCCGCCGCAGCTGTCACAAAACTGTAATAGAACTTTTGCATAAGCGTCACAGACTCACTTTAGTCGGACGGCAGTGGCCCGATGAAAGGGCTCAGAAGTTTATCAGGAGATATCATGTCCATGCTCAAGTTTTCCGTGTCGGCGCTCGCCCTTGTTGCTGTGTCCGCTACTGCCGCTGCAGCGCGGGACGAAATCCGCATTGTCGGCTCGTCCACCGTATTCCCCTATACTCAGGCTGTAGCCGAGCAGTTTGCAAACAACACCGGCGCGCCATCGCCAATCGTTGAATCTACCGGCACCGGCGGCGGCATGAAGATTTTCTGTGGCGGTATTGGTGAGCAGCACCCCGACATCACCGGCGCTTCCCGCGCAATGAAAGCGTCCGAATTCGAACTGTGCCAGAGCAATGGTGTGACCGAGATCACCGAAGCGCTGATCGGCTTTGACGGTCTGTCCATGGCCGTGTCGCGCGAAAGCGAATTCAACTGGAATCTGACGCTGGGCGATATCTATCTGGCACTTGCCGCACAGGTTCCTGTGGACGGCGAATGGGCCGATAACCCTTACAAGATGTGGTCGGATATCAACCCCGATCTGCCAGCCGTGGAAATCCTGGCCTACGGCCCTCCGCCAACATCCGGTACACGCGACGCATGGGTCGAGCTGGCCATGCACGCAGGCTGTGAAGAGCTGGATTTCGTCAAGGACGGCGGTTTTGACGGTGACTGGGTCGGCGAGAACTGCTCGCGCATGCGCACCGACGGGCCATTCGTTGAAGCGGGCGAGAATGACAACCTGATCGTGCAGCGCATCGAGGCGGACTCGAACGCTTTCGGCATCTTCGGGTACTCCTTCCTGTTCGAAAACCTCGACAAGCTGAAAGGCGTTCTGATCGAGGGCGTCGAACCAACGATGGATACTATCGCGGACAAATCCTACCCTGTGTCCCGTCCGCTGTACTTCTACGTCAAAAACGCACACCGCGGCGTAATCCCGAACCTCAACGAGTTCATCGAAGAGTACATGTCGGATGATGCGTTGGAAGCTACCGGTTACCTGTCCGAGCGCGGACTTGTGGCGCTGGAAGACAGCCGCCGCATGGAGCTTCAGGATGCCGTGCTGAACGCGAAGTCGATGATGGCGCCGGAATAAGGCTCCGTACCCCGACGACCAACCCGAGGCGCACCTCCCCTGCGCCTCGGGCTTTTTATGGAAAGACCCTGCTGATGACCCTGCTTCCCTTCCTGCTGCTGATTGCCGCCGTTGTTGTCGGCTATGCGATCAACCGTATGGCCGCACGTACCATCCGCGATGGCGGCAGCCGCCTGCATTCGATGACATCCTATCACGGGATGTTTTCTGCGTTGCTGATCCTTGTGCCCGTGCTGACGTTCATCCTGTTCTGGCTGGCGCTGCAAGGCACGGTGATTGATCGCATCACGATGGCGGGCCTGCCGGACGGGGTGTTGGACGGGCTGGACACAGGCGGGCTGCAACTGGTGCTGGCCGAGATCAAATCTGTCTCGCGTGGGCAGATCTTTGGCACACCCGAAGATTGGAAGATCGCGGCTGCGGAGCGCTATGTTGGTTTGAACACACGTGCGGGCTGGTTGCTGGTGGCCTGTGTTGCCGCGCTGGCGCTGGGGCTGATGGCCTTTGCGCGCACGCGCGTCGCAGCAGGGTTTCGCGCGCGGCAAGGCGTGGAGGGGATTGTCACCGGCCTGATGATTTTCTGCTCCACGGTGGCGGTTTTCACGACGGTCGGCATCGTTGTCGCCCTGACCTATGAAACGCTGCGGTTTCTGGACGCTGTGCCGCTGACGGAATTCCTGTTCGGCACGAACTGGGAGCCGCAGATCCCGCTGCGCGCGGACCAGATCGCGGCAGAGGGTGCGTTTGGCTGGTTGCCGGTGTTCCTCGGCACGCTGGTGATCACCTTTATCGCCCTTGTCGTGGCAGTGCCTGTGGGGTTGTTTTCGGCAATCTATCTGAATGAATTCGCGCCCAAGCGTCTGCGCTCGGTGATCAAGCCGATGCTGGAAATTCTCGCCGGGGTGCCGACGATTGTGTATGGTTTCTTCGCCATTCTGGTTGTGGCGCCCGCGATCCGCAATTTGGGCCAGTCAATCGGGCTGGACGTGTCCCCGAACACGGCGCTGGCAGCGGGGAGCGTCATGGGGATCATGTTGATCCCGTTCATCTCCTCGTTTGCCGATGATGCGCTGTCGGCGGTGCCGCAAACCCTGCGCGACGGTGCGTTGGGACTGGGCGCTACACGGGGCGAGATGATGACGACCGTGCTGTTCCCCGCCGCGCTGCCCGGTATTGTGGGCGGTGTCCTGCTTGCCGTGAGCCGCGCCATTGGCGAGACGATGATCGTGGTGATGGCGGCAGGCCTGATGGCGCGGATGACGATCAACCCGCTGGACAGTGTGACGACCGTGACGGTGCAGATTGTGACGCTGCTGATCGGCGATACGTCCTTTGACAACCCCAAGACGCTGGCAGCTTTTGCGCTGGGGATGATGCTGTTCCTTGTGACCCTGATCATTAACATTTTCGCGCTGCGCATTGTGCGCAAGTACCGCGAAGCCTACGATTGAGGACCCTGACATGACCGATATTTCCCACAGCGCAGAGCTGTCGCGTAAAGCGACCTCGACGGAACTGGTCGCGGCCTCGCTCGGCCGCAGGCGCCGCAAACAGGCAAGGTTGAAATGGATCGGGATGGGTGCGATCGCTGTTGCCTTTACCACGCTGTTCATTCTTGTGGCGTCGCTGGTGTCCACGGGCTGGTATGCGTTTACCCAGACACATCTGACCATCGAGGTCTTTGTGGACCCCGAAGAGATCCCGCTGGACCGCTTGCCGCGCGGCGGCTTTGACGATGTGCTGGCAGGGTCGCTTGCGCAGATGGTTCCGGGGGTTGACATGGATGACCGTGCGACGATGCGGTCGCTGGAAGGCATCCTGTCCAATGGCGCGCAATTCGCCCTGCGCGATCTGGTGGTCGCCGATCCTACGCTGATCGGTCAGACGATCACGATGAAAGTGCCGGTTGCTGATATCTACGACCAGCTGAACAAGGGTTTGATTGATCGTGACACGCCTGACGAAAACCGCCGCGTAAAGAATGATGAAATCGCGTGGTTTGACGCGCTGAAGGATCAGGGAGTGATCACCAAGCCGTTCAACTTTGCGCTTTTTACCAACGCGGATTCCCGTTTCCCTGAGCTTGCTGGTCTCAAGGGTGCGCTGGTGGGCTCGTTCTGGGCGCTGCTGGTGTGTTTCCTGATTGCCTTTCCGCTGGGCATTGGCGCTGCCATCTATCTTGAGGAGTTTGCCCCGAAAAACAAGCTGAGTGATTTCATCGAGGTCAACATCAATAACCTTGCTGCGGTCCCGTCGGTCGTGTTCGGTCTACTGGCGCTGGCGGTGTTTATCGGCTGGTTCGGAATGCCGCGATCAGCCCCGATTGTGGGCGGTTTGACGCTGGCGCTGATGACGATGCCCACGATCATCATCGCGACACGTGCTGCGCTGAAGGCGGTGCCGCCGTCGATCCGCGAGGCGGCTCTGGGCCTCGGCGCATCCAAGCAACAGGTGGTGTTCCAGCATGTGCTGCCCTTGGCGATGCCCGGTATTCTGACGGGGACCATCATTGGTCTGGCGCAGGCGCTGGGGGAAACCGCGCCGCTGCTGTTGATCGGGATGAACGCGTTTATCACTTCTGCGGCGAGTAGCCCGTTCGATAGTGCCACTGCCCTGCCGACCCAGATTTTCATCTGGGCGGATAGCCCCGAGCGCGGCTTTGTTTCGCGCACGTCTGCGGCGATCCTTGTGCTGCTGGGCTTTTTGGTGCTGATGAACACGGTAGCGATCTATCTGCGCCACAAGTTCGAGCGCAAGTGGTAGGGCGTGCATAGCCTATGCGCATGATTGACGCGCATGGGTTCGGGGCATAGGCTGGTGGCAAGGAGGTCGTGTTATGAACACTCAAGCCCGAAAACCCACCAACCTGTCGCTCGACCGTGATCTGCTGGCTGAGGCGCGCGCGTTGAAGGTGAACCTGTCGCGGGCTGCAGAAGCTGGAGTACGCTCTGCTGTGGCCGCTGCAAGGGCAGAGAAGTGGCAAGCCGATAACGCCGCAGCGCTGCAAAGCTCTAACGGCTATGTAGAACAACACGGCCTGCCGCTCGACCGGTTCCGGCAGTTCTAATGGCGCGATACGATGTGTTTGCAAACCCGTCAGGTTCGGGTTTGTTGCTGGACGTGCAGACGGATCTATTGAGCGGTCTAAACACCCGCGTTGTGGTGCCGCTGCTGGCGCGTGACGTTGCGCCTGCGCCAGCAGAACGGCTTAATCCGGTGCTGGAAGTGGACGGCGCGGAGATGGTGATGGTCACCCAGTTCATGGCAGCGGTTCCGCTTGCAATCCTCAAGATGCCACTGGGGAATCTGGGCGATGATTTTGACAGGATCGCACTCGCCATCGACATGCTGATGCAGGGGTTTTAAGGGCGCGCCGCGCAGCAGCGGTCAAACGGGGTGCTGTTTAGCCGTCGCTTGGCGGATGGCAGTTTTTTTGTCAGAGACAGTTGCGACCAGAATAGCTCTACCTTTCCCCGATCAACGGAGATGGTTTCTACAGGTTTCGTTCGATGAGAGTATCTGCGCATAAAAATGGCCCCGGCAATTCCTTGCCGGAGCCCAGATCATGCCATAAACCTGCGCGCGTCAGTTGGACGCCTGACGCAGAAGGTTGGTGATGTTGCGCACAACAGCCCGGCGATTGGCCTGTTCGGCCCCGCTTGTCTGTACCTTCAACGCGCTTTCGCCGTAGCCTTGCGTAATCATGTTTTCCGGCGGCACGTCAAAATACTCGGTCAGTGCCAAGGCCACTGTTTCTGCGCGGCGGTCCGACAGCGCGAGGTTATAGGTCGCGTCGCCCACCGCATCGGTGTGGCCCTCGATCAGGAACACAGTACGCGGATTTTCGGCGATCATGTCACGCAGCGTATTGCCAACGCGGGCCAGACTGCGCGCCTGCTCCGGAGCGATGGCGGCAGAGCCAGTGGCAAAACGCGCGGCATCCAATTCGATCGGTGGCGCCAACGCCCTTACCTGTTCGATCTCTCGCACCTGACGGAGCGAGAAGCTGCGGTTCTGGTCCGCCACCCCTCGCTGCTGGGCAATCAGAGCCGCGCGTAGATCTTCTTCGCTGCGTTGGTCCGTGCTGAAGGAGCGTTCGCGGATCTGCGGGAGCTCGCTCACAATGACTTCGCGCTCATCAGCAAGATCATCGAACAGGGTGGTCTCGTTGCCATTTGCATCCACACTGATCCGGCGCAAAACAGTCCCGTCGCTGCCACGGATAGTGACAATCCGGCTGCCGTTTGGTTTTTCGACGATCTGGCGGGTCGAGCCGTCATTGAACGTCTCGGTGCGCACTTCGTCACCGGGTCGGCGGAGCAGCGCGTCATCGTCCTTCAGAACGCGCAGATCCCCCGCATCGTCCTGCACAACCACACGGTCGCCGGAGTTGCTCATAACTCTGTCGCCGTTCTTCAAAACCGTACCCACGACAGCGGCGCCAAGCCCAAGCAACAATGCCTTTTCAAGGTTGCTCAATCCGTCGTCGTCGTCGTTTTGCGTCTCGGCGGTGCCGGTAGCGGATGTCTCGAAGTCCTGATCGGAGCGGCGGGTCTCGTCGGCTGTGACCTCTTGCGTTGTGGTCTCGGTGGCAGGTTCCTGGTCCAGTGCTTCGCGGGCAGCTTTACGCTGCGCTTGACGTTCTGCGCGGCGGCTTTCCTGACGTGCTGCCTGACGCGCGGCGCGGGCTTCCTCATCTACAGGCGGTTCTGCGGCCTGTTCTGTTTCGGGTGGTGTTGCGGATTGCTCGGGTGCGGCGGTTTCAGCCGCTTCTTGGTTCCCGGCAGGCGCAGGCGTTTCGTTCTCGGCAGGTGCGGGCGTTTCGGCCTGCGCTGTCGGCTATGTTTGTTCGGTCGGCTGTTCCTGAGCCTGCGATTCCGCTGCGGCCTGTTCGTCTTTCAGCGCTTGTTCCAACTCTGCTGCTTGTGTCGCGGCCTCTTGCTCGGCCTGTGCTGCAGCATCAGCAGCGTTCTGCTGATCAACCTCTGCATCCGCGGTGCTTTCTTCTTCTTGTGTGGGTGCCTCTGTGGTTGTCTCGGCGGCGCTTTGCTGTTCCGTATCGGCGGGCGCTGCCTCAGCTTCCTGCTCTGCAGGTTCAACTGCTTGCTCTGCGGACGGGCTTGGAGCATCTGCTTCAGCGGCCTGTTCAGTTTGTGCCTCCGGCGCTGCTTCTGTCTCTTCTGCTGCTTCTGGTTGCGGTGCCTCGTTGACTGCTTCAGTAGCCGCTTCTCCCGCGCTCACGCTTTGCAGCTCGGCCTCATTCGTTACCTCGGTTCCGTCTGGCAGCGCGCAGGGAAATGTGGTCTGCTCACCCGGTGCGCCGCAGGCCACTGTTTGGGCGGCAGCCATCGTAGGCGTCATGCCAGGCACGACCAGCGCCATACAAAGAGTGATCGAAGTGGTCGAATGAAGTAGCTTTCTCATAACACAAATTCCTATCGTTATGCATCGCGAATCGAAACGCGCTTGGTGTACAAACTCAATCTGCACAGCTTGGGTTCCGCTATCCAATATCAACCGGTGGAAGTCCGCCGACCGCAGCTGCATCCTTTCACCGAGGCACAGGAATCCCATGCCGCTGGCCTGATCATAGGGAAGAGAGCCGAGTGGGGGATGGGATCGAGCGGTGAGACCACATGCCGGTTTTCAACTTGTTTAGATTTCTGATACGACTTTTTTGTAACTTCAGCGCGTCAGGAACGGTTTCTTGCAAAATACAAGAAAAAACATTTTTATCATAAGCTTGGATGATGCCTTTGCGTTTTGGCATTACAAGAATATTTTTGGAATTGAGCTGAAAACCCCGAACCTGGACCGGATTTGCGCCCAATCGACGGCTTTTCATGCAGCTTACTGTCAGTCCCCTCTTTGTGGCCCGTCGCGTGCGAGTTTCATGTCGGGAAAAGCACCACCGCAAACGGGTGTTTATTCCAACAAAGAGAAAGTTTTTCAGAAGATACCTCCAAAGAGCATGTGGCCTTTCCAGTTAAAGGAAAACGGCTATTTCTGCTCGTCTGGCGGGAAGGTCCATCATGGGTTCAAACCTCTCAGCAAAGATATTCATGAAGTTTTCTACTCGGACGAGCGTAAGAGCTTCCGTATTGATCTGAAGCTGCGCAAAGAGTTCGAACAGACTTCAAACGGCGGGAACGGCGGGGGCATTTCGACCACAAACCCGAAGGACGACGGATACTTTTACGATGCCCATAGCGCGGCGTCGTTTGTGAAATTCATCTCCAACTATGAGGAAGATAAGCCCTTTTACAGAGAAGTCGGATTTTTCAGTCCGCACAGTCCCTTCATCACGCCGAAAAAATACAAAGAAATGTACCCAATCCAGGACTTCCACTACCCTCAGGAGTGGTCGGACGGGTTTGACAGAAGTGCTTATTCCGAGGCGCATGTCCGAAAGAATTTTAGGACACAGGACACCAGATTTTGGCGTAAAAGCGTGCGCAACTACTATTCTGCATTTTCTCACGGGGATCATCATCTGGGTACTGTTTGGGATGCCTTGATGAAGTCCCGGCACGCAGACAATACCGTTGTGATACTGCTGACCGATCACGGCCATCATTTGGGAGAGAACAACCGGTTCGGAAAGTCGACGCTGTGGGAGCAATCAGCGCTGGTACCTATTATCATCTATGACCCTGATGACCGAAAACAGCACATCCAGACAGAACCGGTGGCGTTGCTGGATGCGGGACCAACTGTTTTGGACTACGCAGGACTTCCTCCGCTTGAGGACTGTGCCGGCCGATCCTTGAGGCCGCTTGTCGGCGGGGGAACGCTTGATCCAGACAGGGCTGTTCCGACGTTTAATGCCCACGGTTCAGCCATACGGAAAGGTAAGTACAGGTTCATCCGCTACATTGACGGTACGACCGAGTTTTTCGATCTGGAAGAGGACTGGTGGCAACAACGAAACCTGGGCACAGAGCACCCTGACTACGCGGATATGGCCCGTGCCCATGAAGAATGTTGCCGTGTTCACGGGCTTGAATTCGGGGCCGATAAAGAGGTCTAGCGCGCTTCGGCGATCGCTTCCTCAGACATCATGTGAAGTGGTCCTGCTTTTTAGGACAGGTTTGCGGCTCAGCTAAGATGTAATCGGGTTGGTTTCATGCCGCCTTCTGGGTTCGTGCTGTGTCGAAGAATGCGTCGTCAG
>Ga0163215_100983_pt1 | contig 25515 bp, 27 predicted proteins | sample SynspAceP_FD_185934 | JGI IMG/M metagenome (GOLD analysis project Ga0163215, IMG submission 185934) | Saline lake microbial communities from Ace Lake in Antarctica - Synechococcus sp. Ace-P (Hybrid Assembly) | ecosystem: Environmental > Aquatic > Non-marine Saline and Alkaline > Saline | place...
CCCGGTCGCGCCTCACCCTTCCCACCCGAAGACCTGCTGGAATCAGGGATCGGGATCTATCTGCGCGGGCTGGGTCTGATCGCGCCGGACAGTTAGGCTGCGACAGCCTCCGCGCTCAGCGCTTCCGCCGCGATCGTAAAGGACCGTTTGCGGGCTCCATGATCGTGGATCTGGCCGGTCAGGATCAGCTCGTCCGGCTGGTATTTCGCCACCAGCTCCGCCAGTTGCCGCCGTACAGTCGCAGGGCCGCCCACGGCCGAAATCCGCAGCGCCTGATCCACACCACGCCGCAGCGCGGGTCCGATCTCGGCGTCGATGTCCGCCACAGGGGCCGGCAGTTTGCCAGGCATGCCCGAACGCAACCGGGCAAAGGCCTGCTGAACAGAGGTGCGCAAGCGCGCCGCCTCTGCATCCGTCTCCGCCGCGATCACATTCACGGCGAGCATGAACTTCGGCGCAGACAGTGTGTCGGACGGTTTGAAATCACGGCGATAGATAAACGCCGCATCCTCAAGTGCGTCGGGTGCGAAATGAGAGGCGAATGCGTAAGGTAGGCCGAAATGCGCCGCCAATTGCGCACCATAAAGCGAGGAGCCGAGAATCCACAGGGGCACATGGGTGCCCTGACCGGGATGGGCCTGCACCGGCGCACGCGGGTCCACATCGCCCAGATAACCCATCAATTCAGCAACTTCTGCGGGGAAGTTATCCTCACCAGTACGGCCACGGCGCAGGGCGTGCCAGACCGCATGGTCCCCGCCGGGCGCACGGCCCAGCCCCAGATCAATGCGGTCACCGTAGAGTGTCGCCAGCGTGCCGAACTGCTCGGCAATCGTCAGCGGCGCGTGGTTCGGCAGCATGATACCGCCCGCGCCTACGCGAATGGATTTCGTCTTGCCCGCCACATGGCCCAGCAATACCGCCGTGGCGGCAGACGCGATGCCGGGCATATTGTGATGCTCCGCCATCCAGTAGCGATGATAACCTAAAGATTCGGCGTGCTGCGCCAGATCTGTAGTGTTGCGCATCGCATCTGCGGCGGTGCTGCCTTCGGGCACGGGACAAAGATCGAGTATCGAGTATTTCATGACAGTTCCTTTCGGCTTGGCTTCAACATAGGTGCGCAGCCGACGCCTTGAAAGGCATGAATAATGGAAAAGAACCGCTCGGGCGATAGACGCATGAGCAAGTCTACACCTTGCACTCTGCGTTTCCGAACTTCTCAACGCATCTGTTACGGGTACACAGGTCAATCTGCGCATCGCGCCGTGGCTTGTTACGGTCAACGGTGCGAACTGCGGGCACTGTGTAGTATTCCGTCCGCATGATCTGGGTGCAATTGGTGATGTTTCCGACGGTCTTGCAGGTGGTCCGGCCCGTCGGCACCTGTCTGCTTTCGGTCCGATTATAGAGCTCCTGTTCTAATCGCGGTTTGATCTTCGTCATCCATGTCGATTTGCAAAGGCTCTGCTCGGCCCGGTATTCCGGTGTGCCGCAGCCTGCCAACACAACCAGCGCAACAACCAGTCCGTATCTCAACAGCATCGCATCGTCTCCTCGTGGTCTGCCAGATCATGTGCCAACCATAAGCCCGACCCTGTGCTATACAAGGCCGGATGAAAGCCGGTGCCCCAACGAAAAAGGCCGCACCAGATGGCGCGGCCTTCTCCAGATATATTCGTCGACTTAACGCTTGGAGAACTGGAAGCTCTTACGCGCTTTGGCCTTACCGTATTTCTTACGCTCGACCACACGGCTGTCACGGGTCAGGAAGCCTGCCGCTTTCAGCGCGCCGCGCAGGGAGGGATCATAGAGCTGGAGTGCCTTGGACACGCCATGCTTGACCGCACCGGCCTGACCGGACAGACCGCCGCCTTTGACTGTCGCGTAGACGTCAAACTGGCCATCGGTGCCGGTGATGCCGAAAGGCTGCTGCAGGATCATCTGCAGAACAGGGCGCGCAAAATATTCATTCTGCGGCTTGCCGTTCACAACGACCTTGCCGGAGCCTGGCTTGATCCAGACGCGGGCGACCGCATCTTTACGCTTGCCTGTGGCATAGGCGCGGCCGAATTCGTCACGAACGGGCTCACGCGGGGTCAGCTCGACCTCGGGTGTTGCGGCAACACCTGCAACAGATGCGAGATCTTCGAGTGTGTTGATTTCATCAGACATGCTCATGCGCTCCGTGTGTTTTTCTTGTTCATGGATGCAACATCCAGAACTTCGGGGCTCTGGGCCTCATGTGGGTGCTCACCGCCTGCATAAACGCGCAGGTTGGTCATGATCTGACGGCTCAGACGGTTGCCGGGCAGCATGCGCTTGACGGCGAGTGTCACGATACGCTCGGGGTGCTTGCCCTCGAGGATATCCGCTTTGGAGCGTTCTTTGATCCCGCCGGGGTGGCCGGTGTGCCAGTAGAACATTTCTTCACGTTTCTTGCCGGTCATCTGGATTTTCTCGGCGTTGATTACGATGACGTTGTCGCCGCAATCCATGTGAGGAGTGAAGGAGGGCTTGTGCTTGCCCCGCAGACGCATGGCAATGATCGACGCCAAACGGCCCAGCACGATGCCTTCGGCATCAATGATGATCCATTTCTTGTCAATGTCTGCCGGTGTTGCAGAAAAGGTTTTCATGTACGGTAATCCCGCTAGTGGTGTGACGGGACAGATGCCCCGATGTGATGGGCGGGTTATATCCATGCGCGCGGCCACGTCAAGCCGCGTAAAATCATATTAATTAAGCAAAATCAGTATGTTGAAAATAAGGTATCATAATACCCCAAATTTTCAGCGTTTCGCTGCACCCTAAACCCCGATCTCGTCGCTGGGGTTGTCGAGCAGATGACGCAGGCGGCCCATCGCGGCCTCGAAACTGGCCAGTGTTACGCCCGCATTGATGGCCATGCGCACCGCGTGGGGCGTGCGCGCATTGCGGGCAGCGAACTCCTCGGAGGCGCGAATACGCACGCCGCGGGTCTCAGCGGCACGGCAGAAGGCCGAAGCGCGCCAGCCCTCGGGCAGGTTTAGCCAGACAAAGGGCACATCGGGCCGCCAGCGCAGATCATACCCGCCAAGCGCGTTTACTGCGACTTGTACATAGGCCTCTATTCCGTCGCGGACGCGGGCGGTAATGGCGTCCAGCTGCGGATGGACCAAAAGTGCAGCGGCCAGATCGGTCATCGGCGTAGCGAGGCCGAAGAACCCGTGTTCCGCCGCGCGGTGCAGTGCCTGTGTCTGCTCTCTCGGGCCAATCGCACAGCCCAGCCTGAGCGCCGGCGTGATGGATTTGCTGAGCGAGGTGATGTACCAACCCCGTTCAGGCGCCAACTTCCTGTATCCCGGTGCCTGCGCCGGCCCGATGCGGTAACAATCATCCTCGACAATTTGCAGATCAAAGCGGCGGGCGACCTCGACAATTTCATGACGCCGCGACAGCGGGCTGAAGCCGCAGGTGGGGCTGTGAACCTCCGGCGAGGTGCAGATGATCTGGCCTTCGGGATAGCGCTCGGCGGCGGCGGCAAGAGCTACTGGGCACAGACCGTCTTCGTCCATCGCCACAGGCACCACATCCGCGCGCAGGGCGGTGGCGACACGGCGAAAGCCCGGATAACACAGCTCCTCCACAAAGATCACTGGCCTGCGGCCGGTCAGAATTGTCTGATACACCAGCATGATTGCATTCTGGCCACCATGGGAGAGTACAATATCGTTCTCCACCAGCGGCCCCAGTTGCGTGTCGCGCAGCCAGTGCAACATCGCCTCGCGCGCGGGCTGTGCGCCGCGACGTGAGGGGTAATGCATCAACCCCGAAGGTGGTTCCTGCGCGATTTGCGCCAGCAGCGACCGGATCAACTGGGATTGCCCGCCATTGGGCAGATGCGGTGAGAACAGATTGACCTGATAGCTGTCACCCCCCGTCCTGTGGATAACAACATCCTCCTCCATGTCGGGATAAAGGGCGAGCGGTTCTACTTTTTGCGCCGCAACAAACGTACCGCGTCCGACTTCGGCGATCAGAACGCCCTCGTCGGTCAGTACCGTATAGGCGCGCGCGACCGTGCCCGGCGTCATGTCCAGCTTCCACCCCAGATCCCGCACCGGCGGCAGCTTGTCCCCCGCCAGCAGCTCGCCCGAGCCGATACCCTTTCGGATCGCCTGCACCACCGCGCGGTATTTCGGTTTTATCGCAGGATCGACCTGCGGGGTCCAAATTGTATCCATTACAATGTTTCCATGGAACTGAACGACTATATATTGTACCAATTAAATACGGCAATTTGCGACATTGTGTCAATACACTCATGTATCAGCACATTCATTCAAGGAGATTTACCCATGTCACGCGCAGCCCACATGACAACTGATGCCCTCGCGGTACTCACCACAAGCCGCAGCCTGCCGCTGCTGGCGGTGATCAGCGTCACGTTTGCGGCCACCGTGACCAAATGGGTAACCCGACGCCAAACACGCCTGTCCCTGGACCATCTGGAGACATGGCAGCTTGACGATCTGGGTCTAACACCGGAGGCGGCTCGGACCGAGGCGCGGAAAGTGTTCTGGAAGGCGTAACATCCCCGTAACGTCAGGCCAGACCTCTTCACTTGGGCAGGGTCACCCCTGCCCTTTTTTGTTGTCCAGTAATTTTTTGATACAATTCTCGATGCGGGACAGATTGTACCCCTATCCCATTGCCACCGGCGGGATCGCATAGGTCATCGTCGCCTGCGCTACCGGCGCCTCCATCCCATCGGAATAGACCAAAACATGGCTGACCGACAGCTGCCGCCCCAGCTTGAGCAGCTTTGCCGTCGCGATCAGGTCCACCCCGGCTTTGGGCTTGCGCATGAAATCCAGCGAACAGCTTGTGGTCACGGCCAACGCCTTGGGCCCGATCATCGCCAGCGTGACGACATAGGCCGCCACATCCGCCAGCGCAAACATCGAAGGACCCGACACCGTGCCGCCTGGGCGCAAGTGTTTCTCGGTGATGTTCATGCGCATCGTCACTTCGCCCGCTTTGACCTCCTCCACGGTGAAATCATCCGCAACCTGCTGGAATACTTCGCGCATAAACGCCATCAGTTGCGGCGCATCCATCATCACTTCGCCTGTCACGGCCATACTTGTCCTCCCCGACTTGTTGACGCTAGAGTTGCTGCAACGCAGGGAGGGCGCAAGATGGCAATTCTGGAAGTAACGCAACGGGACGCGGTAACGCATCTGACAATGAACAGCCCCGAGCGGCTGAATGCGCTCAGCGACGAGATGCTGGCGGCACTGCAAGAGCGGCTCGATGCGTTGGCCGGTGATCCTTCTTGCCGCGTCATTACACTGAGTGGTGCGGGCAAGGCGTTTTGCGCAGGCCATGACCTGCGCCAGATGCAGGCGCTGCGCCAGAACGAGGACGCGGGTGCCGCCGGCTTCGCCGATCTGTTTGCACGCTGTACGGATGTGATGCTCAAGATCCAGTCGATGCCGCAGCCGGTCATCGCGCAGGTCCACGGCATCGCAACGGCGGCGGGCTGCCAGTTGGTGGCGACCTGCGACATGGCCGTGGCTGCGCAAGGCACGCGCTTTGGCGTCAACGGTGTGAATATCGGGCTGTTCTGCTCGACACCGATGGTGGCCCTCAGCCGCAACGTAGCTCCCAAAAAGGCGTTCGAAATGCTGACGACAGGTGATTTCATAGACGCCGGGCGTGCTGAAGAGATAGGGCTGGTCAACCGCGTCGTGGCCGCAGACACGCTGGAGGCCGAGACGGCGGCTCTGGCCGACCGGATCGCAGGCAAACTGGGCGCTGCGGTGCGAATCGGCAAGCAGGCATTTTACACCCAACTCGCGATGGAGACGGCGGATGCCTACGCCTATACCGGCGGTGTAATGGTGGAAAACCTCGCCCTGCGTGACACCGATGAAGGCATGCAGGCCTTTATCGAGAAGCGTGCGCCTGACTGGAAGCAGTAACTGTTTCGCTCAAGGCGCTAGACTTTTTCCAAAGCATTTGTCGTAAATGTGACCGAATTTCGGTACACTTGCTCACATTCTCGCGAGGAAATGGTTCGATGTTCAAACAGACACTTGGTGCGCTCTGCGCGACCCTGTTGTTCAGTGCTGCGGCCGATGCAGGCCCTTTGCCCGCGCCTGTAAGTGATGTTGATTTTCACAGCTTTCCGAAAGAACTGGTTTTACTGGGTCGCGACCTGTTCTTTGATCCGGTGCTGTCAGGGAATAAAAACATCGCTTGCGCCACCTGCCATCACCCCACGCTAGGCACGTCCGACGCGACGTCGCTGTCGCTTGGCGAAGGGGGGATAGGCCTTGGCCTGGTTCGCCACGTTGACCCGCGCAACATCCCCAAGGACCGCATCCCGCGAAATGCGCCCGCGCTGTTCAATCTGGGCGCCAAGGAATTCACGGTGATGTTCCATGACGGGCGCACTGCCAGGGACCGCCATGCGATGTTCGGCATCGCCATGCCCGACGGGCGCACGCTGGAGCGGCCCCTGCCCTCGGTGCTGGCGGCACAGAACATCCTGCCGATGCTGTCTCCGGCGGAAATGGCCGGCGATCCAGGCGAAAACGAGGTGGCCGATGCTGTCGCCGCCGAGCGCATCCTCGGACCGGATGGCGCGTGGGATATTCTGGCACGGCGGGTGGACGCGATCCCCGAATACCGGACGCGCTTTGCCGCTCTGGGCACTGAGGGTATTCACATCACCGACATTGGCACCGCTCTTTCTGCGTTTATCGGCACTGAGTTCCGCACCACCGACAGCCCGTTTGACCGCTACTTGCACGGCGGGGACACAATGGCCGAAGAACAACTGGAGGGCATGGACCTGTTCTACGGCAAGGCACGGTGTTCCACATGCCACAGCGGGCCGTTCCAGACAGACCACGACTTTTACGCGATCGGCCTGCCGCAGTTCGGACCGGGCAAGTCGGAATACGTCGATCATGGGAGGGGCATGGTGACGGGGCTGGCCGAAGACATGTACCGCTTTCGCACGCCAAGCCTGCGAAATGTTACGCAATCCGCCCCTTATGGCCATAACGGCGCCTATGCCGATCTGGAGGACATGGTCCGCCATCATCTGGACGCCGTCAAAGGTCTGGCCACCTATGACCGCAGCAAGGCGCTGCTGTCGAACGATCTGGAGAAGATGGACTGGGAGGCTCTGGATGACTTCGACGAAGTGATGCGCATCGCCGAAGCAATCGAGATCGTCGACGTATCGCTGGAACAGACCGAAATAGACCGGATCATGGATTTTCTGGGCGCGCTGAGTGATGAAAGCGCCGGAAAGCGCGGGCTGGGCTTGCCCGTCTCGGTGCCGTCGGGACTGGCGATGGATATGCTCCGGGCCCCCTCCTGAGCTCGGTAACACCTTGCTTCTGAGCCCCGGCGTATCCTGCGACCTTACCAATTGTTGCGCATATGGCATCACAGTGTTGCCCAATTGCGTCTAGTAATTCGGGCAGGATTAAGGCACAAATAAGTCATGGCAAGATAGATTGCCCCATTTTGGGTCGTCGCCGGCGGAAGATCCCTCCAGATCAGGCTCTCATCTGATCCCCCTTCTCCCCGCAGCGGCGACCCCAAAATACCTCAGGCTCAGGCCCCTCTCACCAGACACTGCAATTTGCCGCAGATGATAGTGCTGCCGCCTGTTGCGCAGCAGCCCCTGCTGGCTTATCTGGCGATCATGGATAACACATTGCACATCATCGGCGGCGGCATGGCCGGATCAGAAGCCGCCTGGCAGGCCGCAAACCTTGGCATCAACGTGGTCATTCACGAAATGCGGCCAAACGTCGGCACCTTCGCGCACCAGACCGGCTTGCTGGGCGAGATGGTCTGTTCCAACTCCTTCCGCTCGGACGACAGCGAACAGAACGCGGTTGGCCTGCTGCATTGGGAAATGCGGGCGGCAAATGGCCTGATCATGCAAACTGCAGAGAAGCACCGCCTGCCTGCGGGCGGCGCATTAGCTGTAGACCGTGATCCCTTTGCCCAATCGGTGACCGATGCGCTGATGGCGCACCCGAACATCACGGTCGAGTATGGCGAGGTCACATCGTTACCCGACAGCGGCCACTGGATCATCGCGACCGGCCCGCTGACTTCCTCGGCCCTGGGAGAGGCAATCGCAGCAGAAACAGGCGCGGAAGCGCTAGCTTTCTTCGATGCCATCGCGCCTATCGTCTATCATGACAGCATCGACATGAGCAAAGCCTGGATGCAGTCGCGCTATGACAAGGGCGAGACTGAAGAAGAGCGCATCGCCTACCTCAACTGCCCTATGGACCGCGATCAGTATTACACCTTTATCGACGCGCTCGCCGCCGCCGAGAAGACCGAGTTTCACGAGAACGAGACCGCAGGCTATTTCGACGGTTGCCTGCCCATCGAGGTCATGGCCGAACGCGGGCGCGAGACGCTGCGCTTTGGTCCGATGAAGCCCGTGGGCCTCACCAATCCGCACCAACCGGATGTGAAACCATATGCCGTGGTGCAGCTGCGCCGCGATAACAAGCTGGGCACACTCTATAACATCGTGGGCTTCCAGACTAAGATGAAGTACGGTGCGCAAACAGATGTTTTCAAACGAATTCCAGGACTGGAAAATGCGAGCTTCGCCAGACTCGGCGGCATCCATCGCAATACATTCCTGAACTCGCCCACGCTGCTGGACGGGCAGATGCGCCTTAAATCCAAGCCCAACATCCGCTTTGCAGGCCAGATCACCGGTGTCGAGGGCTACGTCGAAAGTGCATCAATGGGCCTGCTGGCGGGTCGACTGGCCGCAGCCGAGATCCTGGGCACATCACTCGCAACTCCGCCCGCCACCACCGCCACCGGCGCACTGATCACCCATATCTCTGGCGGGGCCGAGGCGAAAACCTTCCAGCCGATGAACGTAAACTTCGGGCTTTTCCCGCCCGTTGACGGACTTAAATCCGGCAGGCGCGGCCGCAAGGATCGGTACAAAGCCTATACTGACCGCGCCAAAACCGACTGGCAAAGCTGGCTAAGCGCTGGACAACAGGACACACACACCTAAACTGCGGGAATGACCGAAAAATTTCTGGACCGAATTTACGCCGCGAACGATCAGGACGCGATCAATTCCCTTTATGATGAATGGTCCGCCACTTACGAGGCGGAGATCAGCGCAAACGGCTATGCCACGCCCGCACGCTGCGCCGAAGCGCTTGCAGCGTATATGCCCGACAAAACCACGCCTGTGCTCGATTTCGGCTGTGGCACCGGCCTCTCTGGCATGGCACTTCGTCTGGCGGGGTTCGAGGTCATTGACGGCGTCGATCTGTCGCCACAAATGATCGCGGTCGCAGCTGAAAAAGGCATCTACCGCACTCTGAACCCCCTCGCTCCGAGCGATCCTGTGCCACAAGGCTATGCGCTGATGAGCGCTGTCGGTGTGATTGGCCCTGGTGCAGCGCCGATCACGGTGCTGGACAGCCTGCTGCACGCGCTGCTACCTGAGGGTAAGTTGGTGTTCTCGTTGAACGAACGGGCGCTGGCCGACCCGGGCAACACCGGCATGCTGAACGAGTGGCTGGATTGCGGCGCCGCACGACTGCTGTTCGCCGAAGACGGCCCCCACCTGCCTGGAATGGACTTGAAGGCCACCGTTTACGTTGTTGAAAAGTCTTGAGTTTCAAAACACGATTTGCGCCCTCGCCCACCGGTCCGCTGCACCTCGGTCACGCTTATTCCGCGCTGTTGGCGTATGACATGGCGCAGGCTGCGGGTGGTGATTTCGACCTGAGGATCGAGGACATAGACCAATCCCGCGCCCGTCCCGAGTGGGAAGCACAGATCCATGATGATCTTACGTGGCTGGGGATCTCATGGCCGCAGCCTGTGATGCGGCAATCAGAGCGACTGGACGTCTATGCAACCGCGCTGGACGCCTTATGGCGGCGCGGACTGCTTTATGAATGCACCTGCACACGCGCCGATATCGCAGCGGCCACGGCCGCCCCACAGGAAGGTGCGCCGTTACTGGGGCCGGACGGCGTGATTTATCCGGGCACCTGTCGCGACCGGCATGATCGTAGCGAAATCGACCCACGCCCAACCGGCGCCGCACTCCGCCTGAACATGGCCGAGGCGCTGCGCATGACCGGTCACACCGGTGCGCGGACCTCACCGCTGATATTCGAGGAAGCGAGCAATCGTCGCGGCACTGTCCGTACCTACGGGCCGGATCTGCTGCGCGATGTGGGCGACATTGTTCTGGCGCGGCGTGATATGGGCACGTCCTATCATTTATCGGTCGTGCTGGATGACGCAGCGCAGGGCATTACAGACGTGGTGCGCGGCGCCGATCTGTTCGAGGCGACGGTGATCCATGTGATCCTCCAAGAACTGCTTGGGTTGCCCACACCGATCTACCATCACCACCGGCTGATCCGGGACGAGAACGGCAAGAGACTTGCCAAACGTGATGACGCCCGCGCAATTTCCCTGTTTCGCCAAGAAGGATTCACGGTGGGTGATATCCGTTCTATGATAGATCTTTAGAGTTCGTTTCTAACCTTTTAGAGTAAGCTCTTTTTCACCGTTCAGGGTAACGCCGGTATAGAAACAACTCCGCCGTCCTGTGTGACAGGCCGGACCCACCTGCGCCACCTGCATCAGCAGGCAGTCGCGGTCGCAATCAACCCGCATCTCCACCAGCGTCTGCACATGTCCCGATGTGGCGCCTTTGGCCCAAAACTCCTGCCGCGAGCGGCTCCAGTAGGTCACCTGCCCGCTGGCCAGGGTACGCATGATGCTATCGGCGTTCATCCACGCCATCATCAGGATCTCACCTGTTTCATGGTCTTGCGCGATGGCGGGGATCAGGCCCGCGTCATTGTAAGTGAGGGTTGCGGGGTCAAATGCCATGGCGGGGCCTCTCAAAAGTTTTTGCATCCTGTGCCTATCGGCTTATGTAAGGGGCAGATAAAGGAAATGCCATGTCCAACGACAGCGATCTGATCAAACTCTACTCCGGCCGTATTCTGGCACTGGCCGCAGACATCCCGCATCTGGGGAGGCTTGACGCGCCTGATGCCACAATCACGCGCCGCTCGCCGCTGTGCGGATCCAGTGTCACTGTGGATGTGCGGGTGGCTGATGGAAAGCTGGCTGCGTTGGGTCAGGACGTGAAGGCCTGTGCATTAGGTCAGGCGGCAGCCGCGATCACCGGTGCAGCAGCAGAGGGTGCAACGCTCGACCAGATCCAACAGGGCCGCGACCAGTTAAAGGCGATGCTGAAAGGCTCAGGCATCGTGCCCAACGCGCCTTTTGACGGGTTCGAGGTGCTGACCCCAGCTGTAGAATATAAGAACCGCCATGCCTCGATCCTGCTGAGCATTGAAGCATTGGCCGAGGCGATGGCCGCCGCTCAACAGCACGCCTGACCTCCCCAAAAATCAGCCAAAAAAAACGCCGCACATCCGGGACAGGATGGCGGCGCAAGGAAAAGCGTCTTTCACGGGGACCCGAAGGCACGGAACGGGGAAGGCAATCCCCCAAAACATCACAGACAGGCGATCCGTGATGTCACAGGCGCATCAATTTGGGACAAATGCGACTGTAAACCGGCCCTGGCATGAAAGCGCAGGCAGAAACTCAAACAAGCGAGGGGAGATGCAGACCGACCAGCAACATGACAATCAACGCGGCAGCCCCTGCTGCATCCTGCACCAGCGTATCTTGCGAGCGCGCTGCGATGGCTTTGACTGTCTGATAGAAGGTCATTGTATCTCTCCGTTCTTGTTGCCCCTTTGTTCTCATATTGGAAGTGTTCTGTAAAGAACTTTATGAGAACATTAGTGAACTTTTTGGAACATTTGCGGAGAAATTCTCCTAACCCACTGAAATCAAACGGATCGCCTCGTCTTGTCTCATCAGCCACAGCAACAAGCGCGCGGCGCGGCCCCTGTCGCTCTCCAATGTCGGGTCAGTGGTCAGCAATGTGCGGGCGTCAGATTGTGCCACCGCCATCAGACCGGCCTGTTTTTCGAGGTCAGCGACCTTGAACCGCGGCACACCCGATTGCGCGGTCCCGATCAAATCACCTGTGCCGCGCATTTTTAGATCCGTCTCGGCGATGACAAAGCCATCCTCCGTCTCGCGCAGGACTTCAAGCCGCTGGCGGCCCGTGTCTGTCAGCGGGTTCTGGTACATCAGCAGACAGCTGGAGGCCGCAGTCCCTCGCCCGACGCGGCCCCGCAACTGGTGCAGCTGCGCGAGGCCAAAGCTCTCCGCGCGCTCGATCACCATGATCGACGCATTAGGCACATCCACACCCACCTCGATAACCGTTGTTGCAACCAGCAGCTTTGTCTCGCCGCGTTGGAAGGCGAGCATGGCCGCATCCTTCTCTACCGGCGGCATCTGGCCATGAACGAGCCCCACGACACCCTCGCCTAGAACCGCACGCAGACGTTTGAACCGCGCCTCTGCGGCAGTCAGATCACTGACCTCGCTTTCCTCGACCAGCGGACAGACCCAGTAGCATTGTCGCCCGTCCGCGATGGCCGCGCGCAAGCGGTCGATCACCTGATCATAGCGATCGGTGCTGATCAGCACAGTCTGGATGGGCTTGCGCCCGGGCGGTTTTTCGTCCAGCACGCTCACGTCCATATCGCCGTATTGCGCCAACGCCAGACTACGCGGGATGGGGGTGGCGGTCATCACAAGCACGTCCGCCTGACGGCCCTTGCGTCCCAACTCCAGCCGCTGTCGCACACCAAACCGGTGCTGTTCGTCTACCACTGCAAGGCGCAGATCGTGGAAGACGACGCTCTCCTGAAACACCGCATGGGTGCCGACGAGAATGTGAATGTCTCCGCGCTCGAGCGCGGCCAGCTTTGCAACCCGCTCTGCCCCCTTGTCGCGCCCTGTAAGAATTTCCAGCACCACGCCGGCGCTCTCGGCCAGAGGACGCAGGCCCTGCAAATGTTGCCGTGCGAGGATCTCGGTCGGTGCCATGAGCACGCCCTGCCCACCTGATTCCACCGCCGCCAGCAACGCCATAAACGCCACTAAGGTTTTGCCCGCGCCCACGTCCCCTTGCAGAAGGCGGTTCATGCGCTGTTCCATCTGCATATCGGCGATGATCTCGGCGATAGCGCGGCTTTGGGCTCCGGTGGGGCTATATGGCAGGCTCGCCAGCACCTTGGCCTGCAATGCGCCGGTCGCCCGCGCCGCGCGACCTTTCTTGCGCCGCTCTACCTGCCGCGCCAAAGCGAGGGTAATCTGGTGGGCAAACAACTCGTCATAGGCAAGCCGTTCGCGCGGGGCGGATGTAGCAGAGATGTCCCGCAGGGTTTCGGGGCTATGCGCTGCGGTAAGGGCGCTTGCGAAATCCGGCCAACCCGCCTTTGCCTTCTGACCGGAATCAATCCATTCGCCCATCTGCGGCACCACTGCCAGTGCCCCGCGCGTCGCCTTGTACATCAGCTTTTGCGTGATCCCGTGCGTCAGCGGATAGACCGGCTCAAACTGCGGTATACTGTCTGCCTCCGCCTCGGGCACAGTAAAATCAGGGTGAACCATCTGCGGAATACCGTCAAACAGCTCGACCCGTCCTGAAACGATCCGGCGGCTGCCCTCGGGGAGTTGCTGCTCCCAATAATTGCCCCGCGCATGAAAAAACACCAGCTGGAAGGACGTCTGTGCATCCTCCACTTGGATGCGGTATGCACCACCCTTGCTGCGCGGCGCCATATGCTTGCCAATGGTGACAGCCACTGTCAGCGTCGTCGGGAAAGCCGCCCCCTGAACCGTTTCAATCAACCGCCGGTCAATGCCCGATTGGGGCAAGGTGAACAGCAAATCACGGGGAGCGACCACCCCCAGCCCGGCAAAATGCTGCGCCGTCTTGGGGCCGATACCCGTCAGGGAATCAAGTCCGGCGAACAGCGGGAACAGGATTTCGGGCCGCGTGCTCATAGATCTGCGATCAGGGCCAGCCAGCCGTCTTCATCCAGCGTTTCGACGCCCAGTTCGGCGGCCTTTTTAGCCTTGGAGCCCGCACCCGGCCCTGCCACCAGAATATCCGTCTTGGCACTGACCGAGCCCGATACTTTGGCCCCCAACCGCTCGGCTTTGGCCTTGGCCTCTGCACGGGTCATTTTTTCCAGCGTGCCGGTAAAAACCACCGTTTTGCCCGCTACCGGAGAGCCTGTTGTATCAGCGCGCATCGCCTCCTGCACGTCCAGTTGGCTCACCAGCCGATTGATCGACGCGCGTTCGGCCTCCTGCGCGAAGGCCCCCACAAGCGATCCGGCCATCACCGCACCCATGCCGTCGATGCCCACCAGATCTTCCCACGCGGGGCCTTCCCGGTCCTTTGCGGAGTCCATAGCCTGAGCCAGCGCGTCCCAGGTACCGTAATGAAGCGCGATCATGTTCGACGCCGCCTCGCCCACATGACGGATGCCCAGACCGAACAGCAAGCGCGCCAACGGGATCTTACGTTTGTCCTCGATCGCCACAAATAAGGCGTTGGCCGATTTCTCGCCCCAACCCTCACGGTTTTTCAACTGCTGCATGCCGCTGCCATACCGCTCTTGCAACGTAAAGATATCCGCAGGCTCTGAAATCCAGCCGTCGGTGTAGAACTGCTCGACCTGTTTGGCACCCATGCCATCAATGTCAAACGCTGCGCGAGAAACGAAATGTTTCATTTTTTCAACAGCCTGCGCGGGGCAGATCAATCCGCCGGTACAGCGGCGAACCGCATCACCCTCCTCACGCACCGCGTCGCTGCCGCATTGCGGGCAGACTTGGGGGAACTCAAACGGGACCGCACTCTCGGGACGTTTGGCAATGTCCACATCCGCGACTTTCGGGATGACATCACCCGCACGGTAGACCTGCACCAGATCGCCCACGCGGATGTCTTTGCCTTCGCGGATCATCTGCCCCTTGCTGTCCAGACCCATGATATAGTCCTCATTATGGAGCGTGGCGTTAGAGACAACCACGCCGCCCACCGTCACCGGCGCCAGCCGCGCCACAGGGCTGAGCGCACCGGTCCGGCCCACCTGGATATCGATACCCTCTAAAGTAGTCCACGCGAGTTCAGCCGGAAACTTATGCGCAATTGCCCATCGCGGCGTGGTCGAGCGGAAGCCGAGCCGGTCTTGTAACGCCAAATCGTTTACCTTGTAGACGACCCCGTCGATGTCGTAGCCGAGGCTGGCGCGCTGCGCCTCGATCATGGTGTAATGGGAGATCATCTCGGCTGGCCCCGCGCACAGACGCGTCAGCGGATTGGTCGAAAACCCCAACTTGGCGAGCCTTTCAATAGCCTCGAATTGCGTCAGTCCCAGCGGGGCGGAGATACTGCCCCACGCGTAGGCAAAAAACCTCAAAGGCCGCGACCGTGTGATCTCTGCATCAAGCTGCCTCAAGGATCCGGCGGCGGCGTTGCGCGGATTGGCGAAAGTCTTGCCTCCGCGCGCTTGCTGGCCTGCATTGAGTGCCGCAAAGTCGGCATGAGTCATGTAGACTTCGCCGCGGACTTCCAGCACTTCGGGTGCGCCGTCAAGCTGATGGGGAATATCGCTGATGGTGCGGGCGTTTGCGGTTACGTTTTCGCCCACGGATCCGTCGCCGCGTGTCGCAGCCTGCACCAAGACACCATTTTCATACCGCAGCGACAGAGACAGCCCGTCAATCTTCGGCTCGGCGGTATAGTCCAAGGGTGCGTCCGCCCCCAGCCCAAGATACTTGCGAATCGAGGTATCAAACTCCTGCACATCTTCGTCCGAGAAGGCATTCGCCAGCGAGAGCATCGCAATGGAATGCGTGATCTTCCCAAAACCGCCCGCGACCGGCGCACCTACCTGATCGCTGGGACTGTCGGTGCGTTTTAAGTGCGCAAACCGCGCCTCGATCTGCGCGTTGAGACGTTTGAGACGGTCATACTCCGCATCTGAAATCTCCGGCGCGTCCTCCGTGTGGTAAGCGCGGTTCGCCTGGCCCAGCTTCAACGCAAGAGCTTCAAGTGCCGCCTGTGCCCGATCTTCGGACAGGGTCTCAATATCCAGATCGGAGAATTCAGTCTTGGAAGTCACGAAAAACCTGCCTTCGGGTTGCCACCTTATCCTGTCGTAGATAGGCCGCGACCTTTGGCAGGTCTAGCGCTTTAACCGCGCCATCGTTCTTTCAGGCGCTCGCGGCGATACCCATCTCGGCCGAAGCCGGATCGCGCAGCACATAGCCACGGCCCCAAACGGTTTCGATATAATTCGACCCACCTGTCGCAACGCTTAGTTTCTTGCGGAGCTTGCAGATGAAAACGTCGATGATTTTAAGCTCTGGCTCGTCCATGCCACCGTAAAGATGGTTAAGGAACATTTCCTTGGTCAGGGTCGTCCCCTTGCGCAGGCTCAACAGTTCCAGCATCTGGTATTCCTTGCCGGTAAGATGCACGGGCTTGCTTTCCACGCTAACGGTCTTTGCATCCAGATTCACCGAAACCAACCCCGTATTGATTACCGATTGCGAATGCCCTTTGGAGCGGCGGATGATCGCATGGATACGGGCCACCAGTTCTTCGCGGTGGAACGGCTTTGTCAGATAATCATCGGCGCCAAAGCCGAAGCCCCGGATCTTGTTTTCGGTATCATCGGCACCCGAAAGGATCAAAATGGGTGTTTCAATCCGGCTTAGCCTCAGTTGGCGCAGCACTTCATGCCCGTTCATGTCCGGCAGATCCAGATCGAGCAGGATGATGTCATAATCATACAACTTCGCCAAATCGATCCCCTCTTCCCCAAGGTCCGTCGCATAGACGTTCAGGTTGGCATGGGTCAGCATCAGTTCAATGCTTTTCGAGGTTGTTGGATCATCTTCGATGAGCAGCACACGCATATTCATTCATCTCCACGGCATTAAAATATCGGTCTGGAATTAATCGTGAACAAAAAAGGTTAACCACTGGTAAACTTAGGGCAGTTAAACACACAACAACTTAAGGTTGTCTATATTTTTGTAGCATCGTTGTTTTCAGGCCGCTCTCCCCATGGGTGGATACAGCGCGAACCCATTCCATGAATTCGTCCTCGCTCAGCCCATAGCGGCTCAAGGCTTCTTCTTTGCTGATCAATCCGTAGACGACACCACGCACCACAGCCGCCTTTCGCGACGCGACCCAGCGCCGTGTGGTGGCCGGGGGCAGGTCCGCTTGCGTCATTTTCGATCCGTCCGCGAGGGTAACGGCGCGGGGGCCATCGACTTTTTTGAGATACATTACACAACACCGTCATCATTATTCCGCCTATCCTTGGCGGTGACGTCTTAAAGACATATGAAGTCCCCCCCTTGTGAATAGGTCGCATTTTCTTATATTACACTCGAAATTCACCCCGACAGATTGACGTTTTATGCCCCTTGACCGTACCCCGCCGCTCAATTCGCTTGGCTTTGCAAAGGCTCCAGCCGACACCCGCGTGGTTGTCGCCATGTCCGGCGGCGTCGACAGCTCCGTCGTGGCGGCGATGCTGGCCGAGGAAGGCTATGATGTGGTCGGCGTGACGCTGCAACTCTATGACCACGGGGCGGCGCTGGCGAAAAAGGGCGCATGCTGTGCGGGGGTCGACATCCACGATGCGCGGCGCGTGGCCGAAGATATGGGCTTTCCTCATTACGTTCTCGATTATGAGAACGTGTTCAAAGACGCAGTGATCGACGAATTTGCCGACAGCTATCTGGGGGGTGCAACCCCCGTGCCCTGTATCCGTTGCAACGAGCGCGTGAAATTCAAGGATCTGCTAGAGACTGCCAAGGATCTGGAAGCCGACTGCATGGCGACCGGCCATTACATCCAGCGCCTGATGGGCGACAACGGCCCCGAGTTGCATGCAGCAGCAGATGCCAACCGCGATCAGAGCTATTTCCTGTTCTCTACAACGCCCGAGCAGTTGGCCTATCTGCGGTTCCCTCTTGGTCATTTGCCGTCAAAGGACGCGACCCGCGCGCTGGCGGAGAAATACGGGCTGCGCGTGGCCAACAAGCCAGACAGCATGGATATTTGCTTTGTGCCTGACGGTGATTATGCCAGCGTGATCCGAAAGCTACGGCCCGAAGCAGCCGCACCCGGCAACATCGTAGACACGGATGGTCACGTTCTGGCAGCCCATGATGGTGTAATCAATTACACCATCGGCCAGCGGCGCGGACTGGGAATCGGCGGTCTGGCCGAGCCTCTTTATGTGGTGCGGCTGGATGCGGACCGGCGCGAGGTTGTTGTGGGGCCGAAACATATGCTGGCGACCCGCACGGTGCCGATCAAAGAGATCAACTGGCTGGGTGACGAGCCCTTCACCGCGCGCGAGGCATGGCATGTATCCGTACGCGTCCGCTCTACCCGTCCGCCGGTGGATGCGGTGCTGCGCCCGCTGTCAGACACCACGGCGGAGGTCGAGTTGCTGGTCGCGGAAGAGGGCGTCAGCCCGGGGCAGGCCTGCGTTTTCTATGACCCTGACAGCAGCCGGATCTTCGGCGGCGGCTGGATACACCGCGGCTAAAGGCCGTCCAGCACCGCACGGGCGGCACGCAGGCCCGGTGCCTCACCGCCCTGCCCCAGCCGCTGCATGGTCAGGGCCATGGCCGCGTGCTGGGCCTGGGGGTTTTCGAGTATCTCTGACACCGCCTGTGCGATTCCCGCAGGCTGGCAGGCCTTGCCGATAAATTCAGGCACCGAGCGTGTCTCGGACACCAGATTGACCAAGGTCACAGTGTCCACCAGCAGCATCCGGCCGATGATGAACCGGCTGAGCGGGCTCATATCATAAGCGATAACCATCGGCGTATCCGCCGCAGCCAGTTCCAGCGAGACTGTACCAGAGGCGGCGATTGCCACATTAGCCGCACGGAAGGCTGCGCGCTTCTCGGTCATGGCCACCTCATATGGCTGCCAACGCGGATCGAGTACAATTGTATCCGGCCAATCGGCAGTCAAATTAAGCACTGCATCGGCGACAGGCGCAGCGGCAGGTACGACAATATGCATATCAGGATGTGCCGCTTTGACCCGCTGGACCGCGTCCGCAAACCGCGTGCCCAACCGGGCGACCTCGGAGCGGCGCGAACCGGGGAGTACCATCAGCAGCGGTGCGTCGCCTATGCCATGAGCTGCACGGAAAGCTTGTGCGTCCGCGTCGTCGGCCGCTGGCTCGGCCACCACGGGATGGCCCACAAAATCACAGCGCATGCCTGCGGCTTGCATCAACGGCGGTTCAAACGGCAGCAGCGCCAGTACCTGATCAATGTGGCGGGCCATTTTGTCTGCACGCCCCGGCCGCCATGCCCAGACTGTGGGGGCAACATAATGGACAGTACGAACATCACTGCGCGCCTTGACCAGTTTGGCCACACGGAGGGAAAAATCAGGGCTGTCAATGGTAATCAGCACATCGGGCCGCATCGCCACAACCGCCTCTGCGGTCTGCGCGATCCGGCGTTTGAGATGGCGGTATTTCGGCAGGATCTCGGCCAGCCCCATCACGCTCAACTCGGCCATGTCAAAGCGGCTGACCAGCCCTTCGGCCTGCATCTGCGGCCCGCCGATCCCTTCGAATTCGACATCCGGACGCAAGGATTTCAGCCCCGCCATCAGCGCGCCGCCCAGCTTGTCGCCAGAAGGCTCGCCGGCAAGGATGAAAACGCGCAAGGCGCTCATTCGCCTGTCCGTGCCCAGAACACCAGCCCGAGAGCGTCCGCGCGCGCAGCACAGTCCTCGGGGTGAAGGACCAGAACATCACCCGCATCCACCACAACCCCGCGCAGGCCCGCGCGGTGGGCAGCGTCCATTGTATCCGGACCAACGGTGGGAAGGTCGATCTTGCGGGTCTGACCGGCTTTTGGCCCTTTGAACAGGATACCACCTTTTGCGTTTGTCAGCTGGCCGAGCATCGCATCGGTGCCGTCCGCATCCTCCATTGCCAGAACCCTGCCCTGCGCCACCACACAAGCTTGGCCGATGTCCTGCGGCGACATCTTCAGGATGTGATCCGCGGCGACTTTGGCATCGCTGCGCATCTGTGCATCAGGCCATTCGCCTCCGTACACTCCGCCCTTTGCCAGCAAACCGGGGGCAGCCTCATGGGCGCCCAAAACCTCGAAGCCGGTTTTCTCGAACAGCTCAATCACCATGCGAAGCGCGCCGTCATCCCCGGCCTGCAACGCCGCCATGAACAGCGGCACCAGTGGTGCTGTCTCGGCGTCCAGCTTGGACGGGTCCAGCTTGGGCCGCTCCAGCCCCCCCGCAAAGCAGACCTGGGTCACGCCGCGCTTGCCTAACTCCAACAGCAAAGACCCGAGTGTTTCCAGTCTGTAGGTCAGATCCGCCTCCACCCCCTCCAACGCCACACCCTCATAGCCGCAAACCAGCGGCGGGGTGTCCCGCGCAGCGGCGACCAATGCGGGCAGATCGCCACGCCCTGCAACCAGCGCCAGCGTCATTTCGGCGTCAGAAAGTGCCGGCCACTATCAGCCAGCACAAACTCTACGATTTCACGAACATACTCGCTTTCGGTCTCGGCCCCCAACCGCTCGGCGCGGTCGTGGAATGTGCCTTCCCCTTGCGCCAGCATCTGGAAGGCCGCGCGCAAGGCCGTGATATCACTGCGGGCCACGCCGCGACGCTTGAGGCCGACCAGATTGAGCCCGTCGAGGTGCCCACGCGGCGCCTGTACCAGACCGTATGGAATGACGTCATTGGTCACCATTGTCACAGCGCCAATGATGGCCCCGCGCCCGATGCGGACCCATTGGTGAATCCCCGACAGCCCGCCGATGATCACCTCATCCTCGATCACGCAGTGGCCAGCGACAGCGGCATTGTTCACAACCACAACATTGTTACCGACGATGGCGTCATGGGCGATGTGGCAGCCGGCCATAAAGAGGTTGTCATCACCGACACGGGTGATGCCGCCGCCGCCCTCGGTGCCGCAGTTCATCGTCACATGCTCGCGGATGCGGTTGCGCTTGCCGATGTCCAGACGGCTGGCCTCGCCCTTGAATTTTAGATCCTGCGGGATTTCACCGATTACGGCGAAGGGAAAGATCACCGTCCCCTCGCCCACGGTTGTCTCACCGGTGACAACCACATGGGATTTCAGCACCACGCCCGCGCCCAGCACCACTTGCGGCCCCACCACGCACAGCGGGCCAACGGTCGCGCTGGAATCAATCTGCGCGCCTTTCTCGATCACCGCACTGGGATGGACTGCCATTATGCGACCGCCTTCGGCAGGTCGAGCATGGCCATAAACTCGGCCTCGGCCGCCATTTCGCCCTCGACCGTCGCCACACCCGAGAATTTCCAGATCTTGCCACCGGGTTTGCCGCGCACCGTCTTCACGTCCATGCGCAGAACGTCGCCCGGCACCACTTTGCGGCGGAATTTGCAGTTATCAATCGACATGAAATAAATCAGCATGTCGCGGTCCAGCTGATCCAGCGCCACGCCGATCATCACCCCTGCGGTCTGCGCCATCGCCTCGACAATTGTTACCCCCGGCATGATCGGAGTGCCCGGAAAATGGCCCTGAAAATGCGGCTCGTTCATTGTGACATTCTTGTAACCGACAGCGGATTGCGTACCGTCGATCTCTTCGACCTTGTCCACCAGCAGGAACGGATAGCGGTGCGGCAGGATACGCTGGATGATCTGGATATCAGCACGCTTGAGGTCTTGTGTCATAGAGGGTCCTTTCGGGATCTTTGGCACCACAGCTAGCAAGTGCGCCTGCGCGGAGCAAGTCACGCGCCTGTTGGTCAGTCCTGTGCGGGTGCCGGTTGCGGTTGTTGCAGCGCGGCAGGCGTCGTGGCCCCCGCACCCAATGTCTCGTTCAGCCGCGTGACTGCTTCGGCGGTGATGTCGCTGCTGTTGGTGCTGATGAACACAGTCCGACGCTCCAGCACAACGGAAGCGCCAAGCTCTTGCATCAGAACTTCCAGCACGGGACCGGCGGCGTTCAAGAAAACCTCGCGCTCCTGATCCAGCTGGGCGTTGAGCGCACGCGATTTGGCCGCCTGCGCCTGACGCGTTGTCTGCACCCGCGTGTCAAACGCATCAGCCAGCGGACGGAACGCCTCGGGTGTCATGGTAGCACGCATATCGGTCAATTCCTGCTCGGCCTCGGCCAACTCAGCTTCAATGCGGCGGTTCTCGGCTGCCAGATCATTACCGGCAGCTTCGACCTCTGCTACGACGCGTTGACCAAAGTCACTTGCAAGGAACAACCGTTCACTGTCGATGGTGAGCACAAGACCCTGCTGCAAGTCCGTCGTCTGCGCCGTCAACGGGGATGCAAACAGCAGCCCCATCGCCAGAAAACCGGAAGCAAGCGCGCGGCGCATAGATCAGAACTGCGTCTGGAAGGTCACTTCAAACTTCTGCTCGCGGTCATAATCTTCTTTTTTGATCGCGTCCGAGAGGTTGAATTGCAGTGGCCCCACAGGCGTGTCCCAGAATATCGAGACGCCGATCACATGGCGGAACGATCCGCTTTCGCCGCTGACCGTGCTGCCGCCCAAAGTAGCGTCCGACAGATCCCACAGGTTGCCCACATCATAGAACACACCGCCACTGACTCCGTATTCTTCCGGCAGACCCAGCGGAAATTGCGCTTCCAGACGGCCTACAAGATATATGTTGCCGCCCAGCGTGTCGCCTTCGGCGGCACCGGTGTCGCGCGGGCCGATACCACCCGCCTCAAAACCACGAAGCTGCGAAGGCGTCAGGATAAAGCGGTCGATGGTGCGGCTGGTCCCGCCGTTCCAAGCGATGGCACCACCCTCGACCGTAGCGCGCAGCGTCAGCTCTTCGTTGAAGAATTTCTTCTCCCCGATAGCTTTGGCCACAGTGCGGACATATTTCTGGTCACCGCCTATACCGGCGTAGTCCTGACTGAAGCGGAACAAAACCCCGGCATTCGGGTCCAGCCCGCTACGCCGTGTGTCATAGCTGTATTCATAACCGATCGAAGAGGTAACCAGCGATCCGACAGCTATCTCGTCCGTGATGATACTGCCCTGGAAGGCGGTGCCGTCAGCATTGGCATCGCGGGCAATCATCTCGGTCTGCTCGGCGGTATAGCGCAGCTGCAACCGGCCGTTTTCGCTTACCGGGAAAGTCAGGCTCGGCCTGAATTTTATGTTTTCGCTGTCAAAGGTAAAGATCGAGGAGCTTTGTTCGGAGTAATCTAGCTCAAGCCCCAACGCCACGTCGCGGCCCAAAAGGGAGGGTTCGGTGAACGAAAGCCCGTAGCGGCGTGCGTCAGAAGCCGTCGAAACGGCAAGATTTAGCTTTTGCCCGCGCCCGAGAAAGTTTTGCTCGGAGAAGCTGATCGCGACACCCGGACCATCGGTGCTGGAGTACGACCCGCCGAAGTTGAGCGCGCCGGTGGGTTGTTCAACCACATCGACGTGGACAGTGACCTGCTCGGGCGAGGAGCCCTCGCGCGTCGTGACCTCGGCCGTCTCGAAATACCCCGGCGCGCGGATACGCTCTGCAGATTCGCGGATTTCGCGCGGGTTGAAGGGATCACCCTCCACGCTGTCGAACTGGCCACGGACAACACGGTCGAGCGTGGTTTTGTTGCCTTCGATATCGATACGCTCGACAAAGATCCGCTCGCCGCGCGACAGGATGTATTCCACGTCTAGCGTCAGATCACGGTCGTTGCGGGTCACGCGGGGCTCTACGCGCAGGAAATCCACGCCGTCCCGGATTGCCTGACTCTCCAGACGGGCGATATCCGCCTCGACCAGCGTCGGCGAATAGACCACTCCCGGCTTGACATTGATCAGATGGGAATAGGCGTCACCGTCCACATTGGGCATCTCGGAAGTGACCGAAATCTGGCCGAACTTGAACTGTTGGCCTTCCTGCACGTTGAAGCCGACGAAATAGCCATCGCGCTCCTCGGTAAGTTGGGCGTTCACGGAATTGACCCGCATATCCACATAGCCGCGCGAAAAGTAGAAATCGCGCAGGACCTGCTTATCGAATTCGATCCGGTCCTCCACAAAGGTGTCGCGGCGCACCAGACGGCGGAACAGCCCCGCCTGTTTGGTGCCCAGCACACGACGCAGGCGCCGGTCGGAAAACTGGCGGTTGCCGACAAAGCTCAAACGCTCGATCTCGACATTGTCACCCTCGAAAATTTCAAACACCAGATCGACGCGGTTCTGGTTGCGTTTGATCACTTTGGGCTGCACTCGCGCAGACAGACGGCCATCGTTGGAGTAGGCTTCGGCGATGGCATTGGCGTCCTTCTCGGCCTGCGTGGGGTTGAACACGCGGCGCGAGGTAGAGCCGATAACAGCTTCCAGCGCGTCGTCCTTGATCCGTTTGTTGCCCTCGAAGGAAATCCGGTTGATCGTCGGCAACTCGACCACTGTAATCCGGAGCGTATTGCCCTGCGGCGAAATTGCGACACTTTCAAACAGACCCGAGTTGTTCAGACGCTGGTAGGCATCGTTCAACTCGCCTGCACCGACTGCCTGACCGCGTGCGATTCCGGCCTGCGACAGGATCGCGCTGTCACCGATGCGCTGGTTCCCGTCGATCTGGACCGAATTGAACTGGTACTGTTGCGCGGACACCTGCGTGGCAGGTGCCACCCAAGCTGTTGTGACCAATAGAGAAAATGCCAGCCCCTTGAGGCCAGACGAATAAATGCTCTGCTGCTCGAACGCGCCGGATGCGCGTTTGTTTGACCCCAGGTTCATGGTTGTTACCCAATTTTTATTACACCGTTAAACCTTGAGTACCTGCAGGGGCCGTACTTGTCAAAACCAAGGGCTGCTTTTGAAACGAAAAAGGCCCGCGCAGTGCGCAGACCTGTCATTGGCTTCCATTGGGGCGCGCCTGCCTACTGCAGTTTATTGCAGGCTCCAGAGGAACGCACCTGCGCAAAGCGCAAAGACCATTGTGCACATATAGAGCACAAGATCCCAGTTGAGATCAAAAAGAACACTCAGACCCCGATAGCCTTTTGAAATCGTCGACATGGGACACTCCTTGCTGTTCTGTCCTTCGCTTTGTCGAGAGGATCGCACTGGAATGTGGCAAATCAGGGCTGCAAATATGGCAAAAGCAAGGCATCAGCCCTGCTTTTGCAAATCAACCCGATTGTACCGCTCGTGTTCAGGGGCAGAAAATATCATTGAACAGGGCAAACAGCATCAGCCCAAGCACCAGGGAGATGCCGATGGTCATCAGAATGCGGAGCGCCTTGTCGCTTGGTGGTTTGCCCGCCACGGCCTCATAGGCGTAAAACATCAGGTGTCCGCCATCGAGAGCCGGCACCGGAAACAGGTTCAGCAAACCGACCGCTGTACTGAGCACAGCGATAAAATTAATAAAGCTCATGGCGCCCTGACTGGCCATAGCGCCGGAAACTTTTGCAATGCCCACGGGGCCGGACATGTTGCAACTGCTGATCGCGCCCGTCACCATAT
>Ga0163215_100984_pt1 | contig 25363 bp, 18 predicted proteins | sample SynspAceP_FD_185934 | JGI IMG/M metagenome (GOLD analysis project Ga0163215, IMG submission 185934) | Saline lake microbial communities from Ace Lake in Antarctica - Synechococcus sp. Ace-P (Hybrid Assembly) | ecosystem: Environmental > Aquatic > Non-marine Saline and Alkaline > Saline | place...
AACTTCAACCTGCCGTAACTTCACGACAATCTCTTCGGGCTTCGGTCTCTTAATGGCCATCTCTGGTCCTCCGCTTTCCTAACTATAGGGGCGGACCACTTCAAAGGGGGAGGCTCAATAGCAGTTTCAATTTCATGAGTTCCTCCCAAGAACCGCGTTGTAGATTTGATTGCGGCAATCACCACAATCGCCCGTGAGAGGTTGGAGCACGAACACCGGTTCTCTGATCCCGGAGCGTCTACCCGGCGTAACACACAGTCTGATTTTACAACGAGAACACGCCTTAATTCCGGCCAAACCCGGAAAATGACGCGAAATATGCTCAGACTTTAAGCAACGGCGGACCCTCTTAGATTTTGATGCGTTCCATTTTCGGATCGTAAAGAGCGGTGGTATGAAGCTGCGCTTTCACCCGGACCGTTGCCACTTCCAGCTCATAGTCGCCTGCCTCAAGAAACGCCTTATCAACGCCTTCGGGATTACGCACATAGCCATAGCCAATCGACTTGCCGATTGTATAGCCGAAGCCACCACTGGTCAGCCAGCCAACCCGCTCTCCATTTCGGTAAATTGTCTCCCGGCCAACCAGAATAATCTCAGGATCTTCCACGGTGAAACCAGCCAGCATTTTGCGTACGCCATCGCTTTTTTGTTGCTGCATCGCTTCACGGCCTTTGAAGTCAATGTTCTTTCTCAATTTGACTGCCCAGCCAAGCCCGGCTTCGATAGGCGTGTGATCGGGCCCAATATCCGATCCCCATGCACGATAGCCTTTCTCAAGACGCAAACTTTCAATGGCCCGGTAGCCGGCAAGCGCCAGCCCGTATTTTTCGCCAATCGTGGTCAGAACATCATAAACCTTGGTGGCGTATTCAGTTGGCAGATGCAGCTCCCACCCAAGCTCACCGACATAAGTCACCCGCAAAGCGCGCACTGGACAACCACCAATGCCGATAATACGAGAGGTACCGAAGGCAAATATCTCGTTGGACACATCGTCACGGGTTGCTTCTTCAAGAATTTTCCGCGCATTCGGCCCCATCAGCGACAGAACAGAATAGGCAGATGTCACATCGACCAATTGCGCGTTTAACCCATCGGGAATATTGCGTGAAATCCAGTCAAAATCATGGGTCGCAAACCCTGTGCCCGTGACAATGTAGTACTCATCTTCGGCAACACGGACCACCGTCAGATCACATTCAATGCCGCCCTTGTCGTTGAGCATTTGCGTGTAAATCAATGATCCAACGGGCTTTGACACGTCATTGGCCGCAATCCAGCTCAGTGCGGCTTCAGCATCCGGCCCCTTCAGCACGAACTTTGCAAAAGAAGTCTGGTCAAACAGGGTTGCAGCCTCACGTGCTGCTTTATGTTCCCGTCCCACAGCGTCAAACCAGTTCTGGCGGCCAAAGCTGTAAACATCTTCAGCTTTCTCACCGGCTTCAAGATCAGCAAACCAGTTTGGCCGTTCCCAACCTAGCTTCTCACCAAAGCAGGCACCGGACGATTTCAACAATTCATAAAGCGGTGATTTGCGACAAGGCCGCCCGCTGTCATGCTCTTCACTGGGCCAGGCCATAGTGTAGTGTTTGCCATAGGCTTCCATTGTGCGCGTGCGCACCCAATCAGTATCGAAATGCGGGCGTCCAAAACGGCGGATATCCACCGGCCACAGATCATAAGGCGGTTCGCCCTTGTCGACCCATTCAGCCAGTGCCATTCCAGCGCCACCACCGGCGGCAATGCCATAAGCATTGAACCCGGCACCCACATAGAAATTATCAAGCTCCGGTGCCTCGCCTAAAATGAAATTGCCATCCGGCGTAAAGCTCTCAGGTCCATTCACCAGATCTTTGACCCCGACATGCTCAAAAGCCGGAACACGCCCCAAAGACAGTTCCATCAATTGTTCAAAATGATCAAAGTTGGAATCCAGCAGTGTGTAATGAAACCCCGTTGGAATGCCGTCATTTGCCCAGGGTATCGGGTTGGACTCGTAACCACCCATCACCAGACCGCCAACTTCTTCCTTGTAGTAAGTCAATCGGTCCGGATCACGAAGGGTTGGCAGATTGGACATCACGCCCTCAATCGGCTCCGTTACCATATATTGATGTTCAACCGAGACCAGCGGCACGTTGACACCAACACTGGCCGCCAATGTCCGGCTCCACTGCCCCGCGCAACAAATCACAACTTCGCATTCAATGCGGCCCTGATCGGTAATAACAGCTTTGATTTTGCCCTTTTCCACTTCAATGGAAGTCACTTTCGTGTCTTCGATGATCCGCGCGCCGGCCATTCGCGCACCTTTGGCCAGTGACTGCGTGATATCAGACGGATTGGCCTGACCGTCAGTTGGCAAAAAGGCAGCGCCCACCACATCATCAATCGTCATCAACGGCCACAATTCCAATGCTTCTTTGGGCGTCAGCAATTGCATATCAAGACCAAATGAATGGGCCGTCGTCGCCTGACGTTTGACTTCGGTCCAGCGTTCCTCATTACAGGCAAGGCGCAGACCTCCATTCATCTTCCAGCCGGTTGCCTGACCGGTTTCCGCTTCCAGCCGATCATAAAGATCGACCGAATAACCCAGCAATTGGGTGATGTTTGCACTGGAGCGAAGCTGCCCCACCAGACCAGCGGCGTGAAACGTCGTGCCAGAGGTCAGTTTCTTGCGTTCAAGCAACACAGTATCCGTCCAGCCAAGCTTGGCCAGATGGTAGGCCGTGGAACAGCCAACGATACCACCGCCAATAATCACGGCTTTGGCTGTTTTTGGAAAATCACTCATTCTGCCTGGTCCTCAAGACTGTAGGAATATTTCATAAGAAGCACGAAACCCTGCCAGGTTTTCTGCGGTGTAGGCGGCGTAATCAAAGTCGAGATCTGAATGGATTTCAGACACCATGCTCCACATGGTTTCGCGCAGCAGCGAAGCGCATTTCATGGCGCTGTACCGATGCAGCAGCTCTGCTGTGACGGGTTGTTCAAAATAGGTTTCCAGAAGCCAGCTCTCCTGCGCCTCAGAAAGCTGATTGTTGGAAGCAAGGCCGCCCAGATCAAACAAGGGGGAGTTGAAACCCGCGTAATCCCAGTCGATCAGCCAGAGGCGCTCGCCATCATCCAGAAAATTGGCTGGCAACAGATCATTGTGACCAAAGACCAGGTCAATTGGTGAGGACGCCTGCTCAAGCCTGTCAGCACATGTCAGAAGCTCCGGCAGCAGGCTGATATGGCTGGAACCGCCGTCTTGCAGAGTGGCAGCGTAATCACGAACAACGTGAAACACCCAAAATGTCAGGATCGGGCCACGCAAATGCCGTGGTATGTCGCGGTGGCAGGCTTTGACCAGCGGAATGATGCGTTCCAGTGTGGCCTGATCCTGCACATCTTCGGCAGTAAGCGTGCGACTGTCCACATAATCCAGGATCAGAACACCCGGCTCAAAGTACCGCACTGCAGGTGAGATTCCGGCAGCATGAGCAGCTCTGCTGGCCGCCAATTCATTGAACCGCATCACCTGGTGTTCAGGAATGTCACTGCCAAGCCGCGCGACATATTTCCGGTCACCATCGCACACAAGGTAATTGACGTTGGTAATACCTCCGCTCAGTTCCGTGGCCTCAATAGGCCCGGACCAGAAATCCAATTTGCGCAGTTGTTCCAGATGGGTTGCGTTCATCGCTCAAGCCTCCAAGCCATTATGCCAACCCGTAGCGCTTGCGCATGGATTTTGCGCTGGCGGCAATCATGCGGTCGGCAATGATTGCGATGGCGGCAATGGCCAGTCCGGCAACAATACCGCGCCCGATATCCGCTTTGGTCAGCGCAATATAGACTTCCTGCCCCAGATCGCGGGTGCCCACCAAAGCAGTAATCACCAACATCGACAGCGCCAGCATGATGGTCTGATTGATACCAAGCATGATCTCGGGCAAAGCCAGCGGCGCTCTGATACGCCACAGCAATTGTCGCTTTGTGCAGCCAGACACAATTCCAGCTTCAATGAGTTGAGGATCAACCGTCTTGATACCGTGCGCCGCATAGCGGATGGCAGGTGCGAGCGCGTAGAGCACCACAGCAATCATCGCCGAAAAATCGCCGACGCGGAACAGCATCACAACCGGGATCAGATAAACGAAACTCGGTAATGTCTGCAAAGTATCAATTATGACGCCAACAATCCGGTCAGCGCGTTCGTTCAAGGCCGAAAACAGACCGATCGGAATGCCAATGATGGTGGCAATAACAACTGACACACCGCACAGATAGACGGTGACCATGGCCTTGGCCCAAAGTCCGTTTGCGATCACAAAAAACGCCAGCACCGCGCACAGCAGCGACAATCGCCAACCACCAAAATACCAACCGGCAGCCGCAATCAAAAACCAGCCCCAGGCCCATGGGATACCGCCCAAAAACCGCTTCACTGGCAGCATGAAGGTCGACAGCATGAAAGACTTCACAGCTTCCAGATCATCAAAGTAATTAATGTTGATGGACTTGACCAATTCGTCCCAGAACGTCCCCGTCGTAACCTGAAGGGCTTCCGGATAGCTTTGGATGAAGGCGAAGAAATATCCGGCAACCAGGCAGACGATACTGAGCACGACCACAAACAGGGTTCTGGGATAGCGTTTGAGAAAACTCTCGGATCGGTGCCATTCTTTTCCAGACTGGCGGGGTTGCGCAAATGCCTGGCTAAGACGATCCAGTGCAACGGCCAACACAACAATGGCAATTCCCGCCTCAAGACCGGCTCCAATATCCAGACGGCGCAGCGATGCCAGCACATCAAATCCAAGGCCACCTGCCCCGATCATGGATGCGATAATCACCATATTCAGTGACAACATGATGACCTGATTAACACCGACCATGAGGTCCGGCTTGGCAGTTGGCACAAGCACTTTCCACATCAATTGCCGTTGGGTACAGCCCGACATCACACCGAAATCACCAATTTCGTCAGGCACAGCACGCAAGGCCAAAGTGGTGATGCGCACCATTGGCGGCATGGCATAAATAATGGTTGCCACAAGAGCCGAGACCGGCCCGAAACCAAAGAGGAATAGAATGGGCACCAGATAGGCGAATACCGGAATGGTCTGCATCAGATCAAGGATCGGCTTAAGCGCTTGGTCAAACCAGTTCCAGCGATAAGCAGCAATGCCAAGCAAAAGCCCACCCGCCACACCAAAAGGCACAGCAATGATAATGGAGGCCAGCGTGACCATGGCGCTGTCCCATTGCCCAAACACTGCCAGATAGAGAAAGGCCAAACCCATCAGCAGGGCCAATTTCCAGTCTCTGGCAAAATGCCCGGCTGCAATGACAATTGCGGTTACCGCAATCCAGCTTAAGGGCGGGAGAATTTGAACCGCGCCAGAACCCTGCCCCTCCATAAAGCCGGAGGACAGAACTGATAGAACCAGATTATAGGGTTGCTCTATCAGCCAGGCTAAACCGCGCGTTGCCTCGCGAAATGTGAAAAGGCCAAAATCCGCTTCCTCTACCAGCCACTTCATGGCCGCTGAAATGTCGTTCTTGAGCGACAGACGCCAGCTGGCCGGGAACCGCGTGATCCATTTGACGTCGAGCGCTTTAGACATGTCACGGCTGTAAGTCGACAACAGCCACGTGATCAACAGCAGGGCAAACCAGACAATAGATGAGCGCGAGAAGAGCCGACCGGCCTTTTGGATCATGAAATGACCTTTCGACCCACAAGCACGTCGATGATGGTTGATGGTCGGATAGACCCTACAGGCTTGCCATCCGCATCAACAACGCTCATTGGCTTGCCAGCGGATTCCACCTTGTCTGCAATCTCTTCAATACGTGCAGAGATCGAAACAGTCTCGGTGCCCTCAATGATCTCTTTCGACATCACCGACCCGACAGTCAGGACCTTGGCTCTTGGAATATGCTTGGTAAATTCACCTACATAATCGGTCGCCGGGTTCATCACCAATTCTTCTGGAGTGGCAATCTGAATGATTTCGCCATCTTTCATGATAGCGATCCGATCAGCCAGTCGAATGGCCTCATCAAAATCATGCGTAATGAAAACAATGGTTTTGTGGAGCATGGATTGCAGGCGCAAAAACTCATCCTGCATTTCACGCCGGATCAAAGGATCAAGCGCGGAGAAAGGCTCATCCAGAAACCACAATTCAGGCTCAACAGCCAGTGAGCGGGCAATGCCAACCCTTTGTTGCTGCCCACCGGATAATTCGCGCGGATAATTCAACTCCCGGCCGGACAGGCCAACAAGATCAATCACCTGCCGGGCCTTGGCCTCACAACTGGCCTTATCAAGGCCCTGAACGTCCAAAGGAAAGGCTACATTATCGAGAACGGTCAGATGCGGCAGAAGCGCGAAGTGCTGAAACACCATGCCAAGCTTATGGCGGCGGATTTCGATCAGCTCGCGTTCGGACATTTTGCGCAGATCAACGCCTTCAAACAGCAATTCACCAGCGGTTGGTTCAACCAGACGCGACAGGCAGCGCACCAATGTTGATTTGCCAGACCCGGACAGGCCCATAATGACAAAGATTTCGCCTTCCAGGACCTCAATATTCGCGTCCCGAACAGCACCAATCAGATTGGCATTCTGCAGCTCTTCAAGAGATGGAACATCACCTGATTTTGCAAGAAATTCCTTGGCGCCATGTCCAAAGAGCTTCCAGACATGTCGACACGACAATTTCACCGACTTTTCCATATAAACTCCCGGCGGCTCAGCGATGTTGATTTTGAAGTAAGGACTTTGCCACGGCAGATCAGTGCCGGGCAAATCAAGCCCGGCACCATATGTTTAACTGGCAGTCAGTCGAGTTGGATTCTTATTTGATCCACTCTTGCCAGCGTGTCTCATTGGTAGTCATCCAGTTGGCAACGACATCTTCCAGCTTTTCGCTTTCAAGATCGACCTTGGCAACCATGTCGCCCATTTCCTGATTGTCGATGTTGAACGACTTGATGATTGCATGCGCACCAGGCCATTTGTCTTCAACACCACTCCAAGCAACTTTCCAGATCGGGCCACGCGGTTTACCGCAATCATAGGCCATATCAGGATTGGAGCCCCAGGCCGGGTCGCTGTAACATTCTGATGTGTAAGCCGGGAATTCTACAAACTCGCCATCGAACTTGGTTGGTGCCCAATGTGGTGCATAGACCCAAAGAACAATTGGGGCTTGGCGCTGATAAGCAGATTCCAATTCAGCGAACAAAGCTGCATCGGTTCCGGCATGGACAACTTCAAAGTCCATTTCAAGCGCTTCGACACGCTCATCATCAAAGCCGCCCCAGGTTACTGGCCCACCAAGATAGCGCCCCATCGGAGCCGTTTCTGCAGTTGAAAAGGCTTCTGCACAGGCGTTCAGAGCTTCCCAATCCGGAAGACCGGGGCATGTTTCTTTCATGTAACTTGGATACCACCACTCTTCGATGGCCTGCATACCGGTTTCGCCCAAATTCTGAACGTTTCCGGTTCCAGTTGCCTCGTCCATGGCTTCACGGCCCGTGGTTTCCCAGATTTCCATGGCAACGTGCAAATCGCCGGTTTTCAAGCCCGCGAATTGAGCAATGTAATCGGCCTGGACATAATCAATATTGTATCCGGCTTTCTTCAGAACTTCGCCCATGAGGTTGGTTGTCAGGAGCTGACCTGTCCAGTCATGCAGGGTCAGTTTGATTGGATCAGTCGATTCCACTTCTGCAAGAGCGGGCATCGCTGCAAGGGAAAGCGCCCCCGCAAGGCCGCATATCAATGAGGTTTTCATTCTTTTCTCCAAGCCGATAGGTTCAATTTCGGAACTGCTGGTAAATTCACCATTGAAAGCTTTGGCCAATTTGAAGGTCCCGTCAATATTAAAGCCACAAAATTTGTTGGTTTTTGCTGTTTTATGTTGTTTTTGATGTGGGATTAATGCTTATCAACAGACGGGAATGATCTCAGGTTGCGCAACAAATCTGAGTTGTCGGGAGATAATGATGGCCAAAGCAAACGCCACGGAACCGCTCTTCAAGCATACCAATCACCGGGAACGGGAGATCCTGGAGACGCTGCAACAGCATGGCGGCTCAGGCCGAATTCATTGGTTGGCAGAAACACTGAATGTTTCAGAAGAAACGATCCGCCGGAATGTAAAAACACTGGCGAATGCTGGCGCCGTGCGTAAAGTCCATGGCGGTGTGCACATAACCGGTGGCCATGTGGAAGAGCCGTTCAACACACGTTTTTCTGAAAATTCCTTTCAAAAACAGGCAATTGCCGCTCACCTCGCAAAAATCATCTGTTCCGGCGACACGCTGTTTCTCGATATCGGATCTACAACGGCCCACATAGCGGCTGCATTGCAAAACCATCGTGATCTCTTCGTTGTAACCAACTCCCTGACCGTTGCCCAATCCCTCGCCTCCAGAAACAACAACCGTGTTTTTTTGGCTGGCGGTGAATTGCGTGCCCATGATGGTGGAGCCTTTGGTCGCGAAGCGCTGGAATATGTGAAGCAATTCAACGTGCAATATGCAGTCCTGTCGGTTGCCGCCATCAATGCATCAGCTGGTTTCATGCTGCATGACGTTGAAGAAGCTGAATTTTCCCGCGAGATTTCATCCCGCGCCCGAATTCGTATAGTGGCGGCGGACAGTTCCAAATTCAATCATTCCGGACCAATCATTCTGTCTGACCCTTCCGACTTCGATATGCTCATCAGTGATCAAATGCCGCCTGCTGATATCTGCGATATGTTGCATAAGAATGAGGTAGAGTTGGTTCTTACGGACGACAATAATCGCAATCGAGAGAGCGCATAGTTTATGAACGAAATGATGAAAGCGGCACTCAGCATTAGCGCTGATGCCTGCAAGACACCCCAAAAATACTTTCGTTCCACGCTCTCGATAGACCAGAAGAGCGATGAAAGCCCGGTCACTGTCGCTGACAGGGAAACAGAGGATTTTCTGCGCCGCGAATTGCTGAAGCGCTTCCCGGATCACGGCATATTCGGAGAAGAGTTTGGCCGCGAAACAGGAAACAGCGACTATGAGTGGATCATCGATCCGATAGATGGGACGCGTTCATTTATCAGCGGAAATCCCTTATACGGTATGCTTCTGGGATTGCTGAAAGATGAGAAACCTCAATTCGGCATTGTTAGAATGCCAGAACTGGATGAAGTTTATTCAGGAGACGGCAAAACCGCTTTCAAGGACGCAAACAAGCCCCTCGTCACGTCCCAGACCAAAGACCTTTCAACGGCCGCCTTCTACATCAATGAAGGCGAAAAAATCGCAGCCGCCCATCCGACCCTCTTTCAGCGCCTTTGTACCACTGGTCAGCTCAGGCGCTTCGCCTATGATTGCTATCCACATATGTTGCTGGCTTCCGGCCATATTGATGCGGTCATAGACTTTGATCTTCAGCCCTATGATTATCTGCCGCTGGTCTGTGTCGTTAAAGGCGCAGGTGGCATAATTACCGACTGGGACGGCAATGATCTGACACTGCAATCAGATGGCCGGGTGATAAGCGCTGCAAACCCGGATATTCATGCAAGTCTTCTGGAGCTGATCAAAACGGCCTGACTTGTGCTGGATTAATCCTCACCGTCCGCCAGTAGATCCACACATCAACCGGCCCTGATTGCCTCCAGGTGTGCCTCAAATTCAGAACTCCGCATGAGCGTTTTGCAGCGCTCAAAGCGGTTCACTGAATAGGCCCAGAAATCATCAGCCGGGTTTTTGTCCGCATGCTGGATGAGCCCCCACAAGGTCCACAACAGATCACACATGGCTTTGTAAACGACCATGCGCCCATAGTCCGCGTCGCTAGCCTGCCCATCAAAATAGGCATCCATCATCGCCCTGTCCTGTTCTTCCGTAAATCCAGCCTCAACCGAGAGATCACCCAGATCCCACATCGGATCATTCATGCCGGAATACTCCCAGTCAACGATCCACATAAGTGTCCCATCATCGAGGAAATTTTCACACAGCGGATCACAGTGACAGGGAGCCAACGCGGATTCATTTTCTGAAAGAACCGTTTTAACAGGCTCGGCAGCCTCGACAATTTCAGAATAACCCTCTGGCAGTTCAGAGTCTTTGCCAGACAGCACTTTCAGATAATCCTCAATCATCGAAAACAGCTCAAAACGGAATTGAAATGTTTCTCCGGACTGGTGCAATTTCCGAAAAGCCAAAGTAGCACGTTCAGGTGCGCCAGGACGTTCGCTAAAGGATTCCGGCGTCATCGTAACGATGTCTTCAATGCAACGGCTGACCATGATGCCACTGCCCGCATCGCCCCAGATCACCTCTGCCGACACGCCGGCTCGCGCAGCAGCAATGGCGTTATTCAACTCCACAGCGCGATCAATATATTCTTCGGTTCCCTTCCCGGGAATTCGGACAATCAGCGTTTCCTTGGCCAGGTCCACCCGGTGAACCACGTTGGTCAACCCTCCCAGCCGAACCAATTGGCTGTCAGTCAGCGTGATGTCGGAAAGGTGTGGCACATTGCGCAGCGCCTGCTGCACGCTTTCGGTAAATTCACTCATAGGGCTCCCTCCCGCTCAGGCCTTTAAACGTTCGTTGTCAGGGTCATAAAGCGGTGCTTTCACTTTTCTGATCATATGCAACTCCCCCATAGCCTCAAGCATGAAATCGACCCGCTCGAGCAATTTGGTTGGCAAGTAGCCAAGAATGATCGTCTGCTCCACCGTCGTGCCATAGCCAACGCTGCAGGCCAAAGACACAACCTCCCCATCAGCCAAAATGGTTTCGCCACCGAACAGCGGCAGTTCCGCGTCTGATACAAAGCAGCAGAGTTGTTGCTCCGTGCCTCCCGCTTTTTGCTTTTCAAGAACGGAGCGCCCCAGAAACTCTCCCTTTGATTTCAAGTGCACACGCCCTGCCAATCCAGCTTCGACAGGCGTGTAATCAGGCGTAATATCTGCGCTCCAATACAAATAGGCCTTTTCCATACGCAGCGTATCGATAGCCCGATAGCCGATATCACGAATGCCAATGGGATATCCCGCCTGCCATAATTGGTCATAGACATGTTGCGCAAATTCCGTCGGCACATGCAGTTCCCACCCCAACTCCCCGACATAACCAATGCGGATGGCGCGAACCGGCGCTGCACCAATCGTGATGGCCCGCATTTTGGCAAATGGAAATACATTGTTGGAAACGTCATCCTCACAGACAGCCTGCAGAACGTCTCTGGATTTTGGCCCACACAAATTGATGACCGCCCAGCCAGATGTCACCTCCACCAGCACGACAGAGCCATCAACAGGCAGATTGCGTCTGATCCAATCACTGTCATGAACACCAAAACCTGCACCCGTCACGATGTAAAAATGATCTTTTCCCAGCCTGGTAATCGTCACATCAGCTTCAATGCCACCACGCTCATTGCAAAGCTGCGTGTAAATGACAGAGCCAAGCGGCTTATCCATATTGGACACGGCCATGTATTGCAGTGCGTCCACCGCGCCCTGCCCGACCAGCTCAAATTTGGAAAAACTGCTCTGATCAACCAGCGCAACATTGTTGCGCACAGCCTTATGCTCTTCGGCGACGTAGCGCTTCCAGCCCGGCTTCAGGAAATCCAGTTGATCTACCGGCTCCACGCCTTCAGGCGCAAACCATAAGGGTCGTTCCCAACCATTTTTGGAGCCATAGACAGCGCCCTTGGCCTTAAGCCGTTCATAAAGCGGGCTTTTACGCAGGTCACGCGCAACGCTGCTTTCCTGACCGGGATAGCGCATTTTGTAATGATGCGCATAATGCTCCACTGCGCGTGGATACATGTAGGATCGCGCGCCTTGATGCGGCCCAAAACGCCGCGCATCCAGTGGCCAGAGATCAAGGCTTGGCCGGCCCTCAACCAGCCATTCAGCAATCATTTCACCAGCACCGCCACCTGCAGCAATGCCATAGAGGAACCCTGTTGCCAGCATCAGGTTTTTGAAATCAGGCACGGGACCCAACACAAAGTCACCATCGGCCGAATAAGGAATGGGCCCGTTGATAACCTGACGAATGCCCACTTCATTCACAATCGGGGTCACCTCCGCGGCATGAACTGCCAAGGGTTCAAACCGATCCAGATTTTCTGGCAACAGTTGGCGGACAAACTCTCCCGGTATCCCTTTGTCACCAAAGGGAATTGTATCATCTTCATACCCGCCAATGACCAACCGTCCTCCGGCATCTGGCTTGTAGTAGACCAGCCTGTCCGGATCGCGCAGTGTTGGTAGCCCCTCCGGAAATCCGGGAATTGGCTCTGTCACGATATATTGGTGTTCCACCGCACAAGCAGGAATGGAGAGGCCCAGCTTCTGCCCCAGCTCCCGGCTCCACATGCCGCTGGCAAGGGTCACTGTTTCAGCTTCAAAGATGCCGTCGGTGGTTATCACTTCGGTTATGCGGCCATCCTGAACCGTAAAGTCCAGAACTTTGACGCCCTGTCGCAATTGGGCACCATGCATGCGCGCACCGGCGGCTATGGATTGGCAAAGGCTCGCCGGATCCACATGGCCGTCTGTGGGGATAAAGGCTGCACCATGCAAACCATCCGTGTTGATGTAGGGGAATAAATCCTTCGCCTCGCGCGGCGAAATAATCTGCATTTCCAGACCAAAGCTCTTGGCCATTGTGGCAAGACGCTTGGCTTCCAGCAAGCGATCCTGGGAGGCTGCCAGCCGAAGGCTCCCCACCTTCTTCCAGTCACAGGCAAGACCGGTTTCCGCTTCCAACCTGTCATACAAGGCCACTGAGCGCTGCAGCATGCGTGTGGTGTTGCGGCTGGACCGCAATTGCCCAACCAACCCGGCAGCATGCCATGTTGCCCCTTCGGTGAGAGCTGCTTTTTCCAACAGCACAACATCTTTTTCACCGGATTTCGCCAGATGATAGGCGATCGAACATCCGATGATCCCGCCTCCGATAATCAGATGTTTGGCAGAATGGCGGGAAGTTGGATCAGACATTGCGCGCGCCCCCTTGATGATTCCTCAAAATTATGAATTCCAAAACAATAATTATCAACTTTTTTGTTGATTTATGTTGATATACGATACCAGCGAAAGGTGTTCCAGCATGTCAAAATACGAGCAGGATGTACGAAACGCTGTCAGCTTGCGCGGTTCTGTCGGTGTAAGCGAACTGGCCAAATTGCTGAACGTATCTGATCAGACCATTCGCCGTATCGTGAAACCCATGGTGGATCGCGGTGAGGTTGAAAAAATTCATGGGGCCATTGTCAGCACCCAGAACCTGACAGACCCGCCCTTTCTGGCACGCATGAATCGCAACAAACAGGCCAAGATCGCCATCGCCAACAAAGTTGCGCAGATGATCAAGCCCGGCGATTCCGTTGCAATCGACACGGGCTCAACTTCAGCCTTTGTGGCTCAGGCCCTGCGCCAACATCATGATCTGACAGTGGTCACCAACTCGACATTCATCGCCAGCACATTGGCCATGGTGCCCGGCAACCGCATTTTCATGGCGGGCTCAGAACTGCGAAATCATGACGGCGCGGCCTTTGATCGGGCAGCCTATGAAACCATTGCCTCACACCACACCGATTGGGCACTCCTGTCAGCTTCATCCGCGCATCCGGAACGAGGCTTTCTGGTTCAGGAACAATGTGAAGCTGATATGTGCGCGGCATTAATGCAAATTGCCAACAGACATGTCTGGGCCGTAGACGCCTCGAAGTTCACAGACAATCATATGCAGATAAGCCTGCCCAAACTGATTCAAGGCAGCATTCTGACCACGGACAGGCAACCCCACCCGAAATATACAAAGCTTTTGGCCGGAATGTCCGTCGAACTCGCAGCGGACCAGGTTCACTAAGCGGCCTAAAGCCCTTCCGCCGCACATTTTCCGGTCATTTTTGCCAAAATCGTGATGCTTTTTTCAGCGTCGTGTTCAAATTCTGACCAATTTGCTAAAATAACTCTATAGGACTTGACGCCATATTTAACGGATTATATCGTTTGTGGTGAAAGTCCTATATAGGACATTGAACCGATAGTGTGATCCCAATGCAGCCAGCAAATGCCAATCAACCAAAATCTGCAAAAGCGAAACACAAGCAGATTTCTGAAGACATTCTGAAAGCGATAGAGGAAGGCAGATGGGTCCCCGGCGACCAATTGCCATCCGAAGATCAGCTGGCAACTGAGATGAGCGCAAGTCTGGGTACGATCCAGCGGGCATTGCGCAGTCTTGTGCAAATGGGTGTGGTCGAACGCAGCCATGGACGGGGCACATTCGTTTCCGGTGCGCAGGCGCAGGAAGGCCAACTCATGCATTTCCGTTTTATGGCGGAAGGCGGCAAGCAACTGCTCCCGGTCTACTTCAAAATCCTCAGTGTCAAATTGACAAGTGAGAACGGACCGTGGAGCGCATTCCTGGGTTCGCAAGTCCAGCAATATGTCCACATTCACCGCATTGTTTCGGTCAATGATGAGTTTGAGGTGTTCAGCGAGATTTACCTGCCAGCAGATCGTTTTTCAGAGCTGGCGCAAATGAGCGAAGCCACTCTGAACGGGGTGTCATTTCGCGACATGCTGGCAGAGCGTTTCAACGCGCCCACGCTGAACACACGGCAAATGATGGCTTGCCTGCCATTCCCGCCCCGCGTGGCGCGCCAGTTGAATGTGTCCGCCGGGCAATATGGAATTGTCTGGTCCATCGGCGGAATGACCTATCGCGATACTCCGATCACCTGGCAGCGCATTTTCGTACCACCCAGCGACCGCATGATTGAAATCGTACCGTTTTCGCAAAACGGTCGACCGGATTTCCGAACCGTCAAATGAAACTGCGCTCAACGAAGCGCAACAAAGAGAATGAGCCCAACGGCTCATCAGTAAGTACTCCACCGCACTTCATGTGGAGACATTCAAAACAGGAGAGCAAGCAATGCAAGTGACTCTATTCAATCAGACCAGCCTACTCGGCGGCCTTCTGCGGCATGCACGCACCGCCATAGCCATGCTCGCCGTCGGTGGCGTCGCCCTCACAGGAACGCTAACCGGTGCTGTCGCTCAGGGTATGCCGGACATGCAATTGAAATTCGGGCATCCCTACAATGAAAGCCATCCGCTGGCCAAAGGCGCGCAAATGTTTGCGGATACGGTAGCGGAAAAGAGCGGCGGAAAAGTCAAAATCGAGGTTTTTCCAAACTCAACCATTGGTTCATCGCGCGATCTTGTAGAGAGCATACAAATTGGCGTCGTCGACTTTGCGCTTGTGCCAACCACCAATGTCGCGTCGTTCTATCCACCACTGGACATCTTCTATCTGCCATTTCTGTTCCGCGACAGCGCCCATGCCTATGCGGTTTCTGACGGACCAGTTGGCCAAGGCCTTTACGCTGACATGTTGGCAAAAACCGGCATTCGCACCATCGGAATGTATGAAAGCGGTTTCCGCACGATCACTACAGCCAAGACCAAGGTGGAAACACCTGATGACATGAAGGGCATCAAGTTTCGTGTGGTGAACAACCCCCTGAATGTCTCGACATTCAAGGCACTTGGAGCCAACCCCACACCCATGGCGTTGTCCGAAGTCTTCACCGGCCTGCAACAGGGCACGGTTGATGGACAGGACAATCCTGTTGGCAATGTGAAGGCGTTTGGCTTTGATAAGGTCCAGGATTTCATCACCCTGTCCAATCATCAATGGGCGGGCATCATGTTCCTGGCCGATGATAAAATGTGGCAGCAGCTGCCTGCAGAAGTCCAGACACTGTTCCAGGAAACAGCGACCATGACACAGGATTGGGAGCGCACTGAACTCAACTCTGTCGAGGCTCAGTATCTGGAAGAAATGGCAGCCAATGGCATGACAGTGACCCGTTTGACACCTGAGCAGACCCAAGCGTTTCAGACAGCCATGGAGCCGGTCTGGGATGAGTATCGCGAAAAGATTGGTGAAGAGCTGATCAATTCGGCCGTCGAAGCCAAGTAAGCCACACAGATACGCCGTCAGGAGACAGACAATGGACAATGTCAAAAAAGCCTTGGACTTGTCAGAAAGCATCCTGACGGCGCTTTGTGCCGCCGCATTCGCGCTCATGCTGTCACTCGGCGTCGCAACTGTGGTCTTCCGGTTTATCATTCAAAGCTCGCTGGCATTCCCCGATGAGTTGATCCGCTATCTGTTTGTGTGGATGATTTTCCTAGGCTCTGCAGTGGCCTACCGCCGCAAGATGCATGCCGCAATCGGCATCCTGGTGGCCAGCCTTCCGGCGCAGCCAAAGCGACTTGCGCTCCTGTTTTCAACGCTTGCCTGCGTGGTCTTTTTCGTCACGATCATGTGGAGCGGATATCATCTGACAGCGCGTTCTGTGCCGCAAATCTCACCAGCACTGGAAGTGTCCATGGCCTGGGTTTACTCGGCCATTCCAGTCGGCATGGGGTTCCTGCTTATCTACGCGATGGAACTTTTCTTCGAACAATTTAGAGCTGCTGACGACCAGCTTGTAGCGGATGATCGCTGAACCCTGATCCCTTCTGGAGACGAAAATAATGACCACCTTTGCCATTTTCGGATCTCTGGTAGCGTTGATGTTGCTTCGGGTTCCCATCGCCGTCTCACTGGGACTGGCGAGTGTTATTGGCCTGGTGATCAGCGATATCAGCCTGGAAATCGTCGTCCAGAGGATGTTTTCAACCAATAACTCGTTTCCACTGCTGGCCATTCCGTTTTTCATTCTGGCGGGCGAAATTATGTCGACAGGTGGCATGTCACGCCGGCTCGTCGGGTTTGCAAATTCACTTGTTGGCCATCTCACGGGTGGTCTGGGTGCTGTCGCAGTTCTTGGCTCCAGCTTCTTTGCAGCGCTTTCCGGCTCCAATGCCGCAACTGTTGCCGCCATTGGCGGTGTTTTAAACAAGCCCATGGCGGAAAAAGGCTACCGACCGCAATACACGGCGGCAACCATAGCTGCAGCCGGTGTGACCGGCATGATCATTCCACCGTCAATTCTGCTGATCCTCTATGGGTTCGTAACAGGTGTTTCGATCGCAGATCTGTTTCTCGCCGGACTTTTCCCAGGCATTTTGATCTGCATCTCGTTGCTGATCATGAACAGATATCTGAGTGGTCGCGAAGGAATTGAAAAAACGGAATTTCAGGGTCGTGCCGAAATTTGGCGCAGCTTCAAGCAGGCCTTCTGGCCGCTTTTGATGCCAGTCATCATCCTGTCTGGCATTTATGGCGGCATTTTCACGCCAACCGAGGCCGCTATCGTTGCAGCCCTTTACGGCCTGATTGTCGGGTTTGCCTATCGGGAACTCACCTTTCAGGGCCTTGTCAAAGCATTCACCCGCGCGGTTATGTCCTCTGCTGTTGTGATGTTCATCATGAATGCTGCTGGCGTATTTGCCTGGCTCATTACGATCAATCAGATTCCTCAAAATGTATCCGCATTCCTGGCCGACATTGCGGGCAGTCAGATGCTCTATCTGCTATTCGTGAACATCTTTCTGTTGATTGTAGGCTGCATGATGAACGCCGCCGCTGCGATCGTCATCTTCACGGCAATTCTCTATCCTGCTGCCATGAGCTTTGGCATAGACCCGGTCCTGTTCGGCATCATCGTATCGGTGAATCTGAGCATCGGGACTGTCACGCCTCCGCTTGGTGTTGATCTCTTCATTGCATCGGCCATCACGGACGTTTCCATAGAGCAGATCGTCGTTGCAATCTGGCCCTATATTCTGGTCCTGATCGTAGATTTGCTGCTAATCACATATTTCCCGCCCATCTCCCTCTTCCTCGTCGGGCTATTCGGATAGAACCGCTATCTGCAGTGGACTGTCCCGCTCCATGCTATGAGACCCCAATGAAATGGACCAATTGTTATGACCGATCAGTTGCCAGCCAAGAGCAATGACGACAGACGCTGGGAAGCAATGGATAGTGGTGTCATTCGCCATGCTATCAATCCTGTCCAATTGGGATCGGCAGAGATTTCTCCCACGGGAAATTTCGAAGCGGGCAGCTATGCATCCTTCACGCTGACCTACACCGCTGGAACTTTTGGCATTGATGATTCCGGCAGTCTGCGCATCTGTTTCCGCTTTGCATCAGATCAGGGAAACCCGCAATTTGACCATCCGGAAGCGGCAAATTACTGCACCGTGACTGCTTCCAATGGCGCGCTGCTTCAATTGCGCTGGGACCCGAAAGGCAATGTGCGCCCCTGGGACCGGACCTTGTGGATCAAAGTCGTGAAGGGGTTTCTTCAGGAAGATGATCAGATCGTCATTCGCTTTGGCGTGACCGACTTTGGCGGTCCGGGCATGCGCCTGCAGACATTCTGCGAAGATACGTTTGAATTTCGTGTGTTGGCTGACCCTGTCGCAACCTTCAACTTTCAGCCGCTTCCTGTTCAGCCAACCATTGCCATTGTGCCGGGCAAGCCGGAACGTTTCGTCGCTGTTCTGCCAACGCGTTGCCGACCCGGTGAACCATTCTCGCTTAAAATCAAAGGCGAGGATAAATGGGGCAATCCATCCAATCAGTGTGAAGGCGCTGTGACACTGGAACGAGAAACGGATGCCGGGATCGAGGGACTTCCCGAAACCGCCCGTTTCACAAAAGGTGATTACGCGCTCATCATTCCCGGACTGAGCCTGTCAGAGTCCGGTCGCACGTCGATAATCGTCAAAGACGCAGAAGGAACCGCAATCGCGCGGACAAACCCGTTGATCGTGGAACAGCGCGATCTGGTGCATTTCTGGGGCGATATGCATGGGCAATCAGAAGAGACCATTGGCACCGGAAGCGCACGTGACTATTTCGCGTTCGCCAGAGACCGCGCCTTTGTTGATGCCTGCGGTCATCAGGGAAATGATTTCCAGATCAGTGACGGATTCTGGAATGAGTTGAACCGAATTACTGAAGAGTTCGATGCGCCCGGATCTTTTGTTGCATTGCCGGGCTATGAATGGTCCGGCAACACATCTTTGGGCGGCGACAGAAATGTCTTTTTCCCAAATGAGGACCGCACGATCCGCCGCTCGTCCCATGCGTTGATCGAAGATCAGACGACCGCTGACACGGATTGCACAACCGCCAAAGACCTGTTCGAGGCCTTTGCGGACAATCAGGAATTTGATGTCGTATGCTACGCCCATTGCGGCGGACGTTATGCGGATATCGGTTACGCCCATGATGGCCGTTTCGAACGGTCGGTCGAGGTTCATTCATCCTGGGGCAGTTTTGAATGGCTGCTGCAGGACGCCTTCAAACTAGGATACCGGGTTGGTGTCGTCACCAATTCAGATGGCCATAAAGGCCGCCCTGGCGCCAGTTACCCCGGCGCTGGAAAATTTGGCGCAATTGGCGGGCTGACATGCTTCATCACGCCTGAACTCTCCCGTGAGGCTCTGCTGGATTGCATGCGCAAGCGCCACCATTATGGCACCACGGGTGGTGATGCAGGCCGCATGATCATTGATGTAACCGCAACATTCAACACGCCGGGCACCCTGCATCACGATGATCCGGCCCTTTTCGATACAAAAGGTGTTTCGACCAATACCGCTATGATGGGCGACATCGTCCATCTACCACACGGCAATATTAATCTTGCGGTATCAGTGGCAACCAGTTCGCCGATACTCCGTATCGATATCTTCAATGGTCTGACCCTTGTTGAAACCGTCAGACCCTATTCCGAAGTTGATCTGGGGGCACGCCTGCGGCTGCACTGGGAGGGCGCAGAATATCGCGGGCGCTTCCGGGAAGTCATCTGGGATGGAACCGCAAAAGTGGCAGGCAACACGATCAAGAGCAGCCGACCTGTCAACTTTCTCAACCGGGACAAGGTATTGGAGCAGCAAGGCAACACAAATCTCAGTTGGCGCGCACTGACAACTGGAAATTTTGGTGGCGTCGATATCCTGATGTCGGACCCGGAGGCAGGCTCCCTTTCCATAAAGACGCCATTGGTGGAGCGGGAAATCGCAATCGCCGATATCGGTTATGAAGACACCATTTTCGATGCTTCAGGCGAATTACCACGTTTCATGAAAGTCTATCGACTGCCTGATACGAACCCGCATGTGTCTTGTTCATTTGACCGCACGCTTGCACTCAAATCGACCGGTGATAATCCGCTTTACATCAAGGTTGAGTTGGAAGACGGAACCCGGGCGTGGACAAGCCCGATTTACGTATTTCGCTAAAGCCGCAACCCAACGTATCAATTGTATCAATTTTCCCGCCCAACGATACAATTGAAACGCAGCAAAACGCGCTCCTGATATGTCTCCCCGTCATGTTGTTGGGACTGGCAATATTGCCACCCCAGAGATGAACGGAGATAGATATGAAAAAAATGGTCTTTGCAGCACTTGCTGTTCTGACAGCGGCGGCGATTTCATCAACTCTTCCAGCTGTATCCGCTGGCATGAACCGAACCGTGGAATGTGTTGATGGGACTGTATTCAAGTTTGGCGATGACGCGATAAGCGATCAGGTTGCCTGTGCTTATAATGGCGGCGTATTGCCAAAATCGCCATTCAAAGCCCAAGAGGCGAAAATGGAAAGCACACCTCTTGCCCCCGTCAAACCCGCGCGCGCCTCGGTGCAAAATACGCCACGCAAGGGCGTACCCGACGGCACATTTGACAGTAAGAACAAAGCTGTCGCATGGACGGCCGGTTGCTATGCAGAATTCGGCCCCAACGCAACCAATCCCGATGCTACCTTGCTGGACAAGTGCCTTGGCAATTAACCAGCTGCCACTTCTTCGGTAGCAAAATATCTGAATGGGCCAGACAACCCTGTGATTGATCCGTCAATCGCAGGGTTCCCTTTTTGACCCACGCTCTTGTCACTCAATCAAAGACATATCCGATGCCACGAACCGTGCGGATGGTTTCAGGCTTCTCTGGATTGGATTCAATCTTTCGTCGCAGCCGGGAAATGCGCAGATCAATCGATCTGTCAAAGGGTTCCCATCCCCGGTCGTGCGCCTGTTCCAGAAGCTGATCGCGGTTGAGGACGCGGCCCCGATTTTCAGCGAACACCCGCAACAGGCTGAATTCCATAGCCGTCAACGCAATTTCATTGTCGTCTGCCGCAAAAAGCTTCGCTGCATCCAGATCAAGACGGCAGGTTCCGAAAGGAATTGTCCCTTTCATCTTTGCCTTGGCATCCTGTTCAACGGAATTGGTGTTCTGACGGCGAAGCGAGGCTTTTATCCGCGCCTCCAACTCGCGCAAATCAACCGGCTTTCCGACATAATCATCAGCGCCCATCTCCAGCCCGACAACCCTGTCGATCACCTCGCTGGCGGCCGTCAGCATGATGACCGGAACATTGGAATCAATCCTCAGTTCCCGCAGCACGGTCAACCCATCGGCGCCCGGCATATTGACATCCAGAATAATCAGATCAGGGGCACTTGATTGCAGCACTGTCTTCAGTTCCGCACCATTTCCAGCTTCTATAACAGCGTAACCCCGCTCGCCGAGATACTCCGCAACCATCTCTCGAAGATGCGTTTCATCGTCACAGACGAGAATTTGTTTAGCAGCAGCACTCATTGGGTTACCTCGCCCTTTCCGGCGATCAACTCATCGATTTTCCGGATCAATTCTCCCGCGACAATCGGTTTTTCAAGGTACGGCCGATTGGTCTCCTCAAAGAAGGCAGTGCTTTTGCTGCTCATGGAATCTCCAGTAATGAAAAGGACACGATCGGCCAGATGTGGCATCTGGTCCGTCAAGAGCCCATAAAAGCCAGCACCATCAATGCCGGGCATCTTGAAATCGCTTATGATCAGGTCGAACTGTTCGCATTGAAGTCGCTTCAATGCATCTTCAGCGCTAACGGTTTGGGTCGTTTCATATCCCACTTCCGCCAATATATCCTGTATGAGTTCGCCAATATCCGGTTCATCGTCAACAACGAGAACACGCAGGTTCTTCGACGAATTCAAAATCGCGGGAACCTCATCGACCACCTCCGTCTCTGGCTTGAAGACATCAAGACGCACGAAGAAAACAGTTCCGCGGCCCGCCACAGATTTCAGGTCCAGAACACCGCCATGTGTGGTGATGATCCGATGGCAAAACGCCAGGCCAACACCCGTTCCATCTCCCACATCCTTTGTTGTGAAAAAGGGTTCAAATATGCGGGCCTGCATGTCTTTGGGTATGCCTGCGCCATTGTCGCGAATTTCGACAACCACCTGTTCTTTAAGGGGGTCCTGGTAGGAACGTAAGGTCAGATTCCCACGCTCACCACGGGCCGCAACTGCGTGTTCTGCATTCACAATCAAATTGGTGAAGACCTGAATCAGTTGATCTGGATCTCCTGAAACCGGTGGAAGATGCGGATCAAGATCGATGGAGATTTTGACACCATTTGCACGCAGTCCATAGCCCGCGACTTCCAAAGCAATCGTCGCGAGTTCGTTTAGCGAACAGGTCTCGATTTTTGCAGGGCGTTGCCGCGCCATTGCCAGAAACGTTTTCACAATTTTGGCGCTTCGATCAGCAGCCTGGGCAATCCGGTCAACGCGCTTTTCCAGAACCGGATCCTTGACCTTTCCCTGAAGCATTTGGGCGTAGCCCAAAACGATAGACAATGGATTGTTCAATTCATGCGCCACACCAGCAAGCAATTCACCAAGGGCAGACAGTTTTTCATTTTGATGACTGATTTCCCTTTGGCGTTCCAATTCTTCTTCAGCACGGTGTTGTTCTGTAACATCCGTGCAGGAGACCAGAAATCCGCCGAGACCCGTCTTGTGCGATGACGCCAGCAGAAAACGGCCATCGGTCAATGCAAGTGGAACACGCTTGGAATAATTGCGCAGGGCATGAATCATCTGGGTTTCAAATTCCTGAGCATCCATGCCATCGGGCAGCATATAAAACCCGGCATCCATGAGACGCAGCATCAAATCACGCGCGCTTTCGCCCATATCAGGCAAACGATTGTCAGAGAAGAAAATCTCGTACCAGCGCTTATTGGCCATCACGAATTTCAAATCATGATCAAACAGCACAAGCGCTTCATCAAGCGATTGAATGGCATCGGTAACAGCATCCAGCGTCTTTGCTTCTGCTTCCTTGAGGCCAGTGATATCGGTGACCACAACCACACGGCCCCTATCCTGGGTATCAGCCCGCTCGACCAGATAGTGATGCCCATCCAGCATACTGACTTCCATCGGGCGCAATGACATGCGCTGCACCTCCAGAGCTTCCGCAAATGCCGCCACAGCCCTGCCATTTGTCGGCCTGCCATTTACCGTAGCCATTTTAGGCGCAAGAATATTCACCCGTTCTTCAGGCGACAGTTCCAAAAGCTCAGCCGCAGAGCGCTGGAACGGCCCTGCAAATGCATCATTGCAATGAGAAAAGCGCCCATCTGCCCTTTCAATGGCAACACCAACCGGCAGACGTGCCACTGCATCTGCAAACAAGCGCTCGGTGCGGCGTTGTTCCGTGACATCATTCAAGGTCAACAACCGGCCGCCAAACGAGGTTTCGTAAATGCTACCGACGATTTCACTGTTGTGATTGTTGGGAACTAAAAAACCTTTGGCTGAGTCCCGGATTTGGGCGTCCAGATGATCAAGCAAAGCTGTTTTTGACAATCCGGGCAATGTTGGGAAAAGGCCGGTATCAACCGCCGCGCTGTGGATGTCCCGCATTGTTTGGCCAGCCACCAGAATATTGTTGTTGGGATCTCCAATTTCCCGAAACTTCTGATTGGCAAAGACAAGCCGCTCACTATCGTCAACAAGGGCGACACCAAAATCAACCGCTTCAATAGCATCACTCAGCATTTCACGCGCCCACGCCTCGGCAGTCCGTTGATGCGTAATATCCAGAACCGTGGCAACAATTCCGCCATCAGCCAGCTTGCCGAGCGTAATTTCCCTTTGCGTCCCGTCAGCTACCTTGATCTCGACTTTAAGCGTCTTTTGCTCATCAAGCGTGGCGAGAAGGCCTTCCATACCGCCCTCGGGAGCACGGACCATGGATATGTAGCCTCCAGCGAGTGCCGGCCCGATAATATCCGACATATGTATGCCAGGTTTCAGGTTCTTGCGATGGGGACCAAGCATATCCGCGTAACGGCTATTCGACAGCACGAAACGATGTTCTTCGTCATACAGAACGAACCCCTCCTCCAGCGCCTCCACGGCATCACGCAATCGGGCATTGGCCTTATCCCGTTCACCGCGTAGCGTGAAAGCTTCGGTCAGATCTGAGGTAGAGGACACGATGACATCTTCATCCTGATAGCGGATCAAACGCGCGGAAACCTGAGAGGGAAACATTTCGCCCTTCGCGTTACGACCTTCGACGAACATGTCATCGACCCGCCCGTCCTGCTCCAATGAGGCAAGATAGGTTTTTCGATCAGCCGGGTTCGTCCAATGGCTTTTGGCGCTAGCCTGCTCGCCAAACAGATCTTTCGACGCGACAGATCGGTAAAGCACCTCACCAGTTGCCGCCCGGGACATGAGAAAATTTGCCGGACAGGCTTCGATGACGGTGCGCAGCAATTCGCCTGACCGACGCTCCGCCTCCTCCACCTTGCGGCGCTCGGTTATGTCCATAACGGTGACCAGAAAACCGCCCTGATGGGTTTTTCTGGAAGAGGCAGATATCACACGGCCATCGATGCGCTGGAATTCAACGCCGCTCTTCAGCATGCGCACAGCGTCAAGCGTTGAGCCAACAACGTCGTTCAATTCGGTGCCTTCAGGCAGCACAAATGCCCCCGAAGCAAATTGGCGGCGGGCAATAACATCGGACCCCTCGCCCTTTTTTGGAAAAGCGACATCAGGCGCACAGGCCAGATCAAGATATTTTTGATTGCACAGGACGAATTGCAGCCGGGCATCAAATAGAGCAACACCCTCTTCAAGGGCCTCAATGACTTCCTGAAGAAAGTCGAGGGAGTCCAGTGGGGTTTGTGCACTCTGGTTCATATGATCCGCATGGGACATGCGTTTTGCCCGATTTCAACAATGACACTTCGGAATTGCTAACACCTCACAGCGATGTTTGACCATGTTCTTTGATCCCATACGGCGATCATAGTCGGCAGCCCCGCACACAGTAAGCCCTGTTCCTGTATCCGCAGCACGGCTTCCTTTGTATCAATTGTAACAATGTAGCCCTGTTTCCCGGCTGGGCAGATACAATTGAAACGATACATCCGCTTGCCTGACCAATAACCGAAACGCTGTGCTGTCAAATTGCCCCCGATTTCAATGGCAACAAATGGACGACAAGATGCACCGGCAATTCCAAGCCAG
>Ga0163215_100987_pt1 | contig 25216 bp, 26 predicted proteins | sample SynspAceP_FD_185934 | JGI IMG/M metagenome (GOLD analysis project Ga0163215, IMG submission 185934) | Saline lake microbial communities from Ace Lake in Antarctica - Synechococcus sp. Ace-P (Hybrid Assembly) | ecosystem: Environmental > Aquatic > Non-marine Saline and Alkaline > Saline | place...
AGTTGGGCGCTCTTTTTTTCTGATTGTCCGTACCCCGGCATATCATACCAATGCACCTTGTAAGCCTTGGCAAGTTCCGGAATGAGGCGATGCCAGGAATAGGATGACCAGGGCCATCCATGAGCCAGAATTAAATCAGGCCCGTCTCCACACCTGCCAGCAGAGACCCGGCCAGCGGATGTCTGATAATTCTCTGTCAATTTCCATTCCGACATATTCAATTCCTCGGCCCGGTAGGCCAGACGTAAGCTATGTAATCATCTAGTTTCGGGGGCTTAGGGGATCCTGCAGCTACGGAGACCTGACCCTAGCTCTCAAAGCTCTGCAGCATCATTGTCAATCTGTCTGCAAGTGCCCGCACACGACGCGGTTGCGCGCGCCCCGGCGGAAATAGCATTTGTATCGGTGTTGGAGGAGGCGTGTATTTTTGAAGCAGTTCCGCCAGTCTACCGCTTTTGATGTCACGCTCAACATCCAATTCCGATTTCAGGGTGATCCCGTAACCGGCAAGACACCACTGCCGCACCAGCGCCCCATCATTGGCCATGCGGTCGCCACGCACAGTGATAAGTTGAGGCATAACGCCCGGCCCAAACCGCCACACATTGTCCAAATGCGTGCCAAAACGCATGAGCAGGCAGTTATGGTTTTTCAGATCAACTGGCTTTTTGGGCGTGCCATGCTTTTCAAGGTAAGCAGGGGACGCGCAGACCAAACGCCGTTTTTGCCCCATGGCGCGAATACGCAGAGTGCTGTCCGTTACGGCCCCGAAGCGCACAGCAATATCAAATCCCTGGCCGACAATATCAACATAACCATCTGACAGCATCAGATCGACAGAAATGGCAGGATGGTCGGCCAGGAAACGATTGATCTCATCAGAAATAATAGTCCGTCCGATATCACTTGGAGCACTAATCCGAATGGGCCCGGACAAAGTGTCCGCGTCAAAGCGAATGCGCGATTCAAGCTCCTCCATTTCACCCAGAACCCGTTTTGCCCCCTCAACCAGCGTACGGCCTTCTTCGGTAAGGCTGATTGCCCGTGTGGTCCTGTTCAAAAGGACAACGCCGAAACGCGCTTCAAGCGCTGACAATCGTTCAGAAACCGTGGTTGAGGATAGGCCCGTCTCCCGGCCAGCAGCCGCAAGGCTGCCTTTCTCGACGATTTGCAGAAACAGAGAAATATTGTCCAAGATCATTATGCGGATATTCCGGATTATTATTCCGAATATTATCTATTTATCCGAAAATTACAAACGGTTATACCCCTGTCATGCCCCTGAAGGAGACTCAAGATGAGTAAACTCACTATTGTCGCAAACATTTATGCCCAACCCGGACAGATTGATCTGGTCAAGGCAGAATTGGAAAAACTGGTTCCAATCACTCGGATGGAAGCTGGTTGCATTCAGTATGATCTCCATCAGGACAATGACCATTCAGCGCATTTCCTGATTCTCGAAAACTGGGAATCCCGCATTTTGTGGCAAACGCACATGAATGCGTCACATCTGGCCGCCTATATGGAAGCTACTGAGGGTGCCGTTGCCGAGTTCACATTGAACGAAATGACCCACATTGCTTGATGAAGTCCGCACAAAGGAGACCCCTATTATGAAAGCCGTCGCTCTTAAACATTACCTGCCTGTTGATGACCCCAACGCATTTCTGGATGTGGAACTTCCCACGCCTGAGGTCACCGGTCGTGACCTTCTGGTCTCCATCAAGGCTGTGTCCATCAATCCGGTTGATACAAAAGTCCGCAAGCCAAAGGATGGTGTGGAAGACCCTCCGCGAGTTCTTGGCTGGGATGCCAGCGGGATTGTCGAAGCTGTCGGGGATGGCGTGAATTTATTTAAGCCAGGCGATGAGGTTTATTATGCCGGTGATATCACCCGGTCCGGATCCAACGCCGAGTATCAATTGGTTGATGAACGTATCGTTGGCAAGAAACCAAAAAGTCTCAACTTTGCGGAAGCCGCAGCGTTGCCGCTGACAACGATTACCGCTTACGAATCGTTCTTTGACCGTCTCGGTATTGATCGCGATGGCGCGGATAAAGGACAATCGGTTCTGATTATCGGCGCCGGTGGCGGTGTTGGTTCCATCGGTATCCAACTCGCCAAGGCCGCAGGACTTATTGTTATCGCCACAGCCTCTCGCCCCGAGACATCAGATTGGGTGAAAGAGCTTGGCGCTGACCATGTGGTAAATCACCGCGAGCCGATGGTTGAACAAGTCCGCGCGCTCGGGTTCCAGTATGTTGATCACATCGCAATTTTCAACGATATGCGCCATTGGGAGACCGCAGTGGAACTGATCCGCCCGCAAGGTGGCATTGTGACGATCGATGATACTGATCTGCCCATGCCAATGGCCGGAATGAAGTTGAAAGCGGCCAGCCTGCATTGGGAACTCATGTTCACCCGCGCCATGTTTGAAACGCCGGATATGATCGAGCAGCACAATCTGTTGAATTATGTGGCTGATGAAATTGATGCGGGGCGCATCCGCACAACGCTGAACGAAGTTTTGACGCCTATAAATGCTGAAAACATCCGGACAGCTCATGCGCTGATTGAAACCGGTCAAGCCAAAGGCAAGATCGTCGTTCAGGCGTCATAACCGCAAAGCCGTTAACGGTCAGGCCTCGCTAAAGAACGCTAAGAGAGAGTTTTCTCAAAGTAGACACGGTTGAAACCGGCCTCCTTGCGACGGCCGGTTTCAACATAACCAAGATGTCGATAGATGGAGAGGTTCTCCGCCATTTTCTCATTGGTGTAGAGTTCAACAGCTCCAAGCCCCAAGCGGCGCGCCGTCCGCTCACACAGGCTGATCAAGTCCCTGCCAATCCCTTTGCCTGCGGCGGCAGGGTGGACGGCCACATTTTCCAAAAACATGTTGTTCTGGCGTTGGTAGAACACGATGAAGCCTTGGACCGCTCCGGTATCGTTTTCTGCAACATGAACCCAGCCATTTGAAATCTGTGATCGAAAATCAGCGGTCATTGGTGCTGGGGCTTTGCTGATCAGGGCAACGTATTGTCGGTAGGCTGCCTCGGCACAAAGCCTAATTGCTGTCTCATCCGTGGCAATACCCTTGCGCAGCATGTTGGCCTCAGGAGCCTTTGTCAGGCGCGTCATCATCCGACAACAAATCGGGCCGTCTTTCGCGGGTTAGCTGTATCGCCTGTTCATTTCGCCAGCGCGCAACAGCGCCGTGATCACCGGATGTCAATACCTCAGGAATGGATGAACCCTCCCATTCGGCTGGCCGCGTGTAATGCGGATACTCCAGCAGGCCATGTTCGAAGCTCTCATCTTCCCCGGAAGCTTTTGCGCCCATTACACCCGGTATGAGGCGGATACAGGCATCCAGCAGCGCAATTGCAGCCACTTCACCACCGGACAGAATGTAATCACCTATGGAAACCTCTTCCAGATTACGCCCATCGATGACCCGTTGATCAACGCCCTCAAATCGGCCACAGACAATAACAACGCCCGGGCCTGAAACCAAATCTCGAACCCGGCGCTGGGTCAGCGGTTTGCCGCGCGGGCTCATCATCAGGCGCGGCCGGATATCTTCGGCACCAGTTGTGGAATCAATCGCCTTGCCCAGCACATCGGCTCGCAAAACCATACCCGCACCACCGCCAGCAGGCGTATCATCAACGGTGCGGTGCCTGTCAGTTGCAAAGTCTCGTATGTTGACGGTCTCGCAATTCCACAGACCTTTTTCAAGAGCACGTCCCGATAGGCTGGCCCCCAAGGGTCCAGGAAACATGTCCGGGTAGAGTGTCAGGATTGAAGCGCGCCAACCGGCCACAGCTAACTATCCTTTTTCGCGGCCGGATCATCCTCTGACGGATCATCCTCCAAAAGGCCTGGCAGATCTGCCAATTTTACAAACCCACCGTCTATGTCGACAATCGGAACCGCGGCCAGACTGAAGGGAATCATCAGTGTTTCTCCCTCAGAAGGAGCGATTTCAAGAATATCCCCGGCACCAAAATCATGAACTGCCGAAACAGTTCCAATCAGCGTTCCATCGGCTTGCTGAACATCAAGTCCTTCAAGGTCAATGTGGTAGAACTCATCTGCATCAGGTTCGGGAAGCTTGTCGCGGCTGATATAGAGCCGGGTGTTTTTCAGTGCTTCTGCAGCACTACGGTCCTGAACGCCATCAAGGGTGCAGACGAAAACCGTTTTGGCCGGTCGGGATTTGCTGATTGTGTAGGGATGTCCGGCAGCGTCCTGCAACGCGCCATAGCCGGTCAGGGCTGCCGGATCATCAGAATGCAGTTTGATGCGCACTTCGCCTTTAACGCCGCTGGCGGCCCCGATCTCGGCGATCAGGACCATACCGTCTGGCGTCTTTGGCTGGATGCGCATTTTGCCTTATTCAGCAGCGGCTTCTTCAGCCACTGGCTCTTCGGCAGGTGCTTCTTCAGCAGGTGCTGCAGCAGCGGCAGCAGCTTCTTCAGCAGCGGCAGCTTTCTCAGAAGCACGCTCTTCAGCTTTTTTACCGGGCTTGGCTTTATTCGGGTTGTTGCGCGCTTCGCGTTTGGCGACACCCGCTGCGTCCAGAAAGCGCAGAACACGATCTGTTGGCTGGGCACCATGATCAAGCCAATGTTTTGCGCGGTCAGCGTCCAAAACGACACGGTTTTCATCATCCTTGGCCAGGAGCGGATTAAATGTGCCGATTTTTTCGATGAAACGGCCATCGCGCGGTGCGCGAATGTCAGCAATGACGATTGAATAGAATGGGCGCTTTTTAGAGCCACCACGGGCCAGACGAATTTTAACAGACATTTCAGTTTCCTTAGGTGTTTTGGGTGTGTCTTAAATTATGAGTTCAGAACTCTTCTGAAATCTTGTGGAGATAGGTGCCGATAAATATCGGTGGTGAAAACGCAGACAGGCTGATGCGATTCAAGCTTTGCAGCATTGCTGTGAAGCGCAGAAAGCGGTTCGCAACCAGCCATGGTAAATCCGCGCAAAATCAAACGTTCTGTCTCAAGGCGAGGGATTGTCTGCATCAGTGTCAGTTCCTCAACGCCAGATGATTCTGGATGACTTCGCGAATGATGAAGTTCAAAAACTTCTCGGCAAACTCGGCATCAAGATCTGCATCCAACGCCAGTTTGCGCAGACGCTCGATCTGCCGCTGTTCCCGATCAATATCGGATGGTGGCAGATCGTTTTTCGCTTTTAAAATACCGACCCGCTTTGTGCACTTAAAGCGCTCGGCCAGCATGTTGATCACTGCCGCATCAATATTGTCTATAGACCCGCGAATGGAATTCAGTTCTTCAAGAGCCGCAGCATTCTGAGTCTCAGGGGTCGGATCGGATGCCTGGGTCATCATTTCTTCCCTTTGCCAATGCCTGGTAAGCCGGGAAGACCGCCTGGCCCGCCAAGACCTGGAAGACCGCCTGGAAGGCCATTAGCGCCGCCAGCACCCATTTGTTTTGCCATCTGCTCAAGCTGTTTTGGATCCATATCCGGCATTCCGCCAGCGCCAGGGGGCATACCACCGGGCATGCCGCCGCCGCCCATCATGCCACCAAGAGCGCCCATCAGGCCGCCCTTCTTCTTACCCATGGCTTTCATCATATCAGCCATCTGGCGGTGCATTTTGAGCAGTTTGTTGATGTCTTGCACGTTTGTGCCAGACCCCGATGCGACACGTTTCTTACGATTTGCATTGAGCAGTTTCGGGTTGCTCCGCTCTTTGCGCGTCATGGAGGAGATAATGGCCTGCTGACGCTTGAAAATGCTGTCGTCGACACCTGATGCCGCGATCTGCTTTTTCATTTTGCCGATGCCGGGCATCATGCCCATCAGGCTGCCCATACCGCCCATTTTCTGCATTTGGCCAAGCTGGTCTGACAAATCCTGCAGATCAAACTGGCCCTTGCGCATTTTTTCGGCGGCGCGTGCAGCCTGTTCCGCATCAATATTCTCGGCAGCTTTTTCAACCAGGCTGACAATGTCGCCCATGCCCAGAATACGGTCTGCGATGCGCTTGGGATGGAAATCCTCCAGCGCATCCATTTTCTCGCCAACACCAATCAGCTTGATTGGCTTGCCGGTAACTGCGCGCATCGATAGGGCTGCACCACCGCGCCCGTCACCATCAACACGGGTCAGAACAAGGCCGGTAATGCCAACACGGTCATTAAAGGACGTCGCCAGATTAACGGCATCCTGACCCGTCAGACTATCGGCGACCAGCAGCACTTCATGCGGATTGGCTGCCCGCTTGATGTCTGCCATCTCCATCATCAATGGTTCATCAATATGGGTGCGGCCAGCCGTATCGAGAATAACCACATCATAACCACCCAGACGGGCGGCATTCATGGTGCGCGTGGCAATATCGACAGGCATCTGACCTGCGATAATCGGCAGAGTATCAACGCCAATCTGCTCACCAAGGATTTTTAGCTGTTCCTGAGCTGCAGGGCGCCGCACATCCAGCGAGGCCATCAGAACCTTGCGCTTGTCTCTGTCAAAAAGCCGCTTTGCGATTTTGGCGGATGTTGTCGTCTTACCCGAGCCTTGCAGGCCGACCATCATGATGGCAACCGGTGCTGCAGCATTCAGATCGATCGGCTGCGCTTCGGAGCCCAGCATGCCGACAAGTTCATCATGGACGATCTTGATGACCATCTGACCTGGCGTCACGGATTTGACGACATCCGCTCCAACCGCGCGCTCTTTGACGCGGGCGGTAAAGTCCCGCACCACATCCAGAGCAACATCGGCCTCCAGAAGCGCGCGTCGCACTTCACGCATGGCCGCAGATACATCGCTGTCACTCAGCGCGCCGCGCTTGGTCAGCTTGTCCAATATGCCGTTAAGGCGATCTGACAGTGTGTCGAACATGGCTCTTTAATTCACACGGATTTTCGCCCGCGCCCAAATCTGTTTCGGATGCATCCAACATAGGACGCAAACAGCCAAACGCAAAACACACCCGAGAGCGCAACGCGCTGGCGGGTGTTGACCTCCGGTATCATCAGGCAACCGGTCGGCGGCTCGAATTTGGCAAATCCGATTAATGCGCGGGTTCTAGGAGAATTGCACCGGTGCGTCAAGCTGCAACACAATGCGAGCCGTGATTACTGGCTCCATGGTGCAGACGACACCACGATATAGGCGCCCAGCACTAGCAGAGCGATGAAGAAGACGCGGCGGAAATTGGTTTCTGAGAGCGACTGCCTGATCCGCCGACCTATCACCATTCCTGCAACAGCTGGCACACATGCAGCAACTGACAAAAGCGCCAATTCGCCGGTTAGAATACCATTGCCACCCAACACCAGTGCCAACGCGGCGAGTGAAAGTGTGAATAATATACCCATGGCCTGGATCAGTGCATCACGTTCCAACCCAACAGCCTGCAGATAGATGACGCCGGGAACGGCTGTTGTTCCGGTCATACCTGTCACCAATCCGTTTATGCCGCCAATCAACGGGCCGAGCCAGCGATCCTGCGTCGGCGTGATGGTAACCCGCAGCCCCATCATATTGCTGAGCGCGTAGATGATAAGAACGCATCCCAGAAAGGCTGACAAAAGCGGCAAGTCAATCCGCGTCAGGCTGAGCGCGCCTAGCCACACTGTCATTGTTGCCATTGTCAGATAAGGCCATATGCGCCGAATAATGGGCTTCAGATTGCCACCAACCGCGCCCTGCCAAGTATTCACCATAAGCGCTGGCACAAGCAAAACCGCCATGGCATTTGGCAGTCCTATCAGAACGGTCAGCAGCCCAACGCTGACAATCGGCAAAGCAAAACCGATGATGCCCTTGACCACGCCTGCCAAAAGAATTGCAGCGCCAATGGCTGCCAGTGTGGCAACGTCAAACATGGAAGCAGACAGGTTTCAATGCTGCCTCCTCTGGCATGGCTGGTTGAAAAGATTTGGATTCTTCGGCTCGCCGCTTATAAGCGGTTTTGATTGAAGATTTAAAACCATGCAAGCCTGACACACTGTTCTGGCGGTATTGCACCAATCCGAGAAATGAAAGACAGATCGCTATGGCAATGTCCCGCCAAAAAATTATCATCGATACAGATCCTGGCGTTGATGACGCCTTGGCGATCCATATGGCATTTGCTGACCCCAGATTGGATGTGGTGGGTTTAACCACTGTTTTCGGCAATGTTCATACCTATCAGGCCACACGAAACGCACGCCATCTCGTTGAAATGGCAGGCCTTGCCGTGCCGGTGGCCCATGGTGCGGAAAAGCCCTATCAGCAGGCGCAGCGCGATCCGGCACACTTCATTCATGGTGCCGAAGGGTTTGGTGATTTGCCTGCTCCGATCCCACAAAGACCCGCTGATCCGCGCAGCGCCGCGCAATTTATCTGCGATATGGCTGACGAGCACGGGGAAAATTTGATCCTTTGCCCGATTGGTCCGCTGACAAATCTGGCCCATGCTCTGGACCTTGATGCAAACCTGCAGAACAAGATCGGCGGCGTGGTTCTGATGGGGGGAGCCGTGACTGTTCCCGGCAACGTCAATGCTTTTGCGGAGGCCAATATTCACAATGATCCCCACGCGGCTGAAATGGTGTTCGCCGCAGGCTGGGATGTCAGGATTATTGGGCTGGATGTGACGGAGCAAATCCTGTGCACATCACAGCAACTGGAAGACATTGCGCTTGGTGCACCCGGAATTGGCGGCTTCTTGCGGGATGTTTCGGCATTTTATGTCCGCTTCTATCAGGACAGCCGCTCTTTTGATGGTTGCTGCCTGCACGATCCCGCTGCTGTGATTGCCATAACGGACCCGGACTGGTTTTCCTATGAATCAGCCCCTGTCAAAGTGGTGTTGGATGGTGAAGGTCTCGGAGACACGCAAATTGTGGATGATTCAAGCCGACCCCACGTCCGGTTCGCAACTGCTTGCAAGCATGAAGAAATCCGCGATCACTTCATAGCCACCCTGAAAAGCACCGATCAGCGTCTCGTTGAGCGCTGATCGGTCAATGCCAATTCTTTAGTGTTCACAATCTGGCTGGCACGATAACGGTCGGTCGCCGCGGAAGGTTATTCACGGACAGGATCATGGTGTTCCCGGGCAGACGAATATTGTCAAAACTGTCGCCCAGCATGGCAATCAATGTATCGGGTGTGGCAAAGCCGCGGGCATGCATCGGCAGCACAACACTGGACCGCAGTCGTTTCACAATCTCTGCCATGCCAACCAGGCTCTGTGTCATGGCGCCGTCAATTGGCACCATAACCACATCTAGCCGCCCAATATTGGCGAAATGGGAATCGGTCAATGCGTGATGCAGATGGCCCAGATGCCCGATGCACAGACCAGCAACTTCAAAAATGAAGATTGAATTGGCATCGGCCTCGCGAAAACCGCCACGCACAATATCGGTCGTGACATTGCGTACCAGCATATCCTCGACCTGTAGGAGGTGCTTCGCAGGCTCCGTATCTCCCCATCCGGGCAGGGCATGAGCGATGCGGCTATCCGGGTTGGCGGTATAGTGGCTCGAATGCGCCTTGTTCATGGTCACAATGGTCGGGATCAGGTTCTGGCCCTTGTATTGGGCATAGCCAAAATAGTCGGTGGCGGCCGTTATCCCCTGCGAGCTTTCAATGATGTAGGTAGAGTGATCGAAAAACGTAATCCGCACCTCAAAAAGCGAAAGGTCACGATCAATGTCTGTATCGATTTCGGAATTTGCTTTCCAGATCAAAGGCCCATGGCCGGAAGGCTGATCCAGGTTGGTATAGTTTGCGCGCGTTACAGTTGGCATCCGATCCATATTTTGCGCAATTGCAAGACAGGTGCTGACGGGGGCTCTTTCAGACTGGACCAATTGAAGGCGTGGGGACGCGTAGCTTGGCAGTGCAAAAAGAGCAGAGGAGATTAGAAACGCTAGGAACACACGATATGCAAACATGCTGAATCCTCCATGATCTTCAAATATCTTAGGGTTTGCGCTGCACAATGCAACAATGATCGATCATTTTCTGACTGTATAGTCGCGCCGTGCAGCCTTACAAATGGGCTGGGGCCTAGTATTTTGACACCCAGTCCGCCATATAGGCGGCAGTATTCTAACGCTTGAAACGCAGACAAACATGAACGACATCAGCTATTCCAAAATGAACGGCGCAGGCAATGAGATTGTCATGCTCGACCTTAGGGATCACCACGTGTTGGTGACGCCTGAGGCCGCACGCGCTATTGCAGCCAGAGAAGGCTCGTTTTTTGATCAATTGATGGTTCTGTTGCCACCAAAATCTGATGGCACTGTGGCCTATGTCGAAATCTGGAACAATGATGGGTCCCGTTCCGGCGCCTGCGGCAATGGGACGCGCTGTATTGCTGGCATGGAGTTCGACCGTCTGGGTGTCAACGAAACGATTTTTGAAACGGAAGCCGGGTTGCTGCAGACAATTCGTAAAGGTGCTGAAATCAGTGTGGATATGGGCCGGCCAAAATTCGGTTGGGTGGACATTCCCTTGTCAAAGCAAACAGAAGACACGACCGCAATTGAGCTTGTTTACGAGGGCCATGGTGTCCGTCTGGAAAACCCATCGGTTGCGAATATGGGCAATCCCCATGCAATCTTCTGGGTCGACAATGTAAACGATTACGATTTGTCTCTTATTGGGCCAGAGTTGGAGCATCACGGCATGTTCCCTGAGAAAGCTAATATTTCTTTTGCGCAAGTGATTTCACATGATGAAATCCGTCTTCGGGTTTGGGAGCGTGGCGCTGGTGAAACAAAAGCCTGCGGGTCAGCAGCCTGTGCCGTTGCGGTCAGCGCTGCGCGCACCGCACGGACTGGACGCACAGTGCGCATTTCTCTGCCAGGCGGAGATATCAGCCTATCATGGCGCCCAGATGATCACGTGATCATGACCGGTCCCTGGGAGCTGGAACATTCCGGTGTCTTGCCATCAACCATGTTTGCCGCAGCAATGCCGGCCAGTGATGTGGCGTAGCTGGATATGAGTAAAGCGCCCAACATAGATGTACTGACCTTTGGCTGCCGGTTGAATACGGTTGAAAGTCAGGTCATGAAGCGCGAGGCAATCGCGGCAGGTCTGAGCGATGCAATTCTGATCAATACCTGCGCGGTGACATCTGAAGCGGTACGTCAGGCACGTCAGGCAATCCGGCGCGCCAAGCGGGACAATCCGGACAAGACTGTGATCGTATCAGGGTGCGCTGCGCAAACCGATCCGGACATGTTCGCCAATATGGACGAGGTTTCGCTGGTTCTTGGCAATGAAGAGAAACTGGTGGCAGCAAGCTATCGGATGCTACCGCAATTCGGCGTCAATGACACCGAGAAGACTCGCGTGAACGACATCATGTCGGTGCGCGAGACAGCGGCACATCTGATTGAAGGCATTGAAGGAAGAACCCGCGCCTTTGTTCAGGTCCAGACCGGCTGCGACCATCGCTGCACATTCTGTATCATTCCCTATGGCCGTGGCAATTCACGCTCCGTGCCAATGGGCGCAGTTGTCGATCAGGTGCGGCGTTTAACGGAGAATGGCTATCGCGAAGTGGTCATTACCGGCGTTGACATTACTTCTTACGGGGCCGATCTGCCCGGCACGCCAAAACTGGGTGCCTTGGTGCAGGCCGTTTTGAAACATGTGCCCGATCTGGAACGGCTGCGGCTCTCATCCATCGATTCCATCGAGGTTGACCCGGAACTGATGGCAGCGATTGCAGAAGAAGAACGCTTGATGCCGCATCTGCATTTGTCGCTTCAATCTGGCGATGACATGATTTTAAAGCGCATGAAGCGCCGGCATTTGCGTCAGGATACGATTGATTTTTGCCAGCAGGTGCGTGCGTTACGCCCTGACATGGCCTTTGGTGCCGACATCATTGCCGGGTTCCCAACAGAGACTGAGGACATGTTTGAAAACTCTCTCTCAATTGTGGATGACTGCGAATTGACCCATCTGCATATCTTCCCGTTCTCGCCGCGGCCGGGCACGCCAGCCGAACGTATGCCTCAGCTTGATCGCGGCTTGATCAAGGAGCGGGCAGGGCGTCTGCGGGAAAAGGGTGATGAAGCGCTGCAAAAGCATCTCAAAAGCGAAATTGGCTCAATGCATCGGGTTCTGATCGAGAAGCCCGGCCTTGGGCGGACCGAGCAGTTCACGCAGGTGGAACTGGACGGTGGAACTGCAGGCGATATCGTTCCGGTGCACATCAAGGATTGCTCCCATCGGCATCTGTTTGGCGAGGTGGTCTAGTGGCCGAGAGCGAGAAAAAGGGTTTTTTCCGCAGGCTGTTTGGGTCAAGCGATCCGCAACCTGAAGAGCCGCAGGTCGCGTTGCCTGAAGCTGAAGAAAATCAGCCTGAGGACAAGCAGCCTGAGGACAGCACGCCGACAGAGGTTGGTGAGCAGGTCGCGCCCGTTGAGCAGACGGCGCCCGTTGAGCAAACTTTAGAAATAAATGACCTTGCCATAGTGCAAGACCCGGTCGATTTCGTTCCAGAGCCAGAGCCAGAGCCAGAGCCAGAGCCAGAGCCAGAGCCAGAGCCAGAGCCAGAGCCAGAGCCAGAGCCAGAGCCAGAGCCAGAGCCAGAGCCAGAAGCTGCAGCTGAACCCAAAAAAAGCTGGTTTCAGCGGCTTACAACTGGCCTGTCTCGGTCTTCAACTTCGCTGACAACCGGCATCACCTCAATCTTCACCAAGCGCAAGCTTGATGATGAAACGATTGAGGAGTTGGAAGATATTCTGATACAGGCCGATCTCGGCATCGAAACAGCTATGGCAATTACGGAAAGCCTTGCCAAAGGTCGTTATGACAAGATGATCGAAGCGGAAGAGGTCAAGTCCATTCTGTCTGCTGAAGTCGAAAAGGTGCTGGACCCTGTTGCCCAACCTTTGGTTTTGTCGGCATCTGACAAGCCACAAGTCATTCTCATGGTTGGGGTCAACGGATCGGGTAAAACCACAACGATTGGCAAGCTGGCTGCAAAACTGCGGGCTGAAGGTAAAACCGTCATGCTAGCTGCGGGCGATACATTTCGGGCCGCTGCCATTGAGCAATTGAAAATCTGGGCAGAGCGCACCGGATCGTCAATCGTGGCAAGGCCCCAGGGGTCTGACGCTGCCGGTCTGGCTTTTGATGCCATGCAGGAAGCGAAAGAAGCAGGCATAGATGTGTTGATGATTGACACAGCTGGCCGACTGCAGAACCGTGTGGAATTGATGGCGGAACTTGAAAAAGTCATTCGTGTTATCAAAAAACACGATGAAACGGCGCCCCATCATGTGCTGTTGACGCTGGACGCAACCACCGGTCAGAATGCTATGAACCAGGTTGAAGTATTCGGTAAAACCGCAGGCGTGACAGGCCTTGTCATGACCAAGCTGGATGGCACAGCGCGTGGTGGTATATTGGTGGCCATTTCTGCCAGACACAAAATGCCTGTGCACTTTATTGGCGTTGGAGAAGGCGTTGATGATCTTGAAAGCTTTGCGGCAAGCGACTTTGCCCGCGCAATTGCCGGAGTAACCCTATGACGAACCTGATAGAACGCGAACCAAATGATCCGAAACGCGCCGAGATTAACCCACTGCTGAAACTGGCACTGGAACTGGGACCATTGGCCATATTTTTCTTCGCCAATAGCCGGTTTGGAATTTTCACGGCAACGGCTGTGTTCATGGTGGCCATCACGATTGCGCTGGCGGCCTCGTGGGCGCTAACGCGCAAACTTGCCATCATGCCGCTTATCACAGGCATTGTTGTATTGGTTTTCGGCGGATTGACGATTTATCTGCACAATGATCTGTTCATCAAGCTGAAGCCAACCATCGTAAATTGCCTGTTTGGATCTATCCTGTTGGGTGGTTTGTACTTCGGAAAATCATTGCTGGGCTACGTGTTTGACAGTGTTTTCAAACTGACGGACGAAGGCTGGCGCTTGTTGACCTTCCGCTGGGGTGTGTTCTTTTTCATCTTGGCTGTGATCAATGAAATTGTCTGGCGCAATTTTTCCACCGACTTCTGGGTGTCCTTCAAACTCTTTGGGTTTATGCCAATCACGCTGGCATTCACCTTGTTTCAGATGCCGTTGATCACAAAACACAGCATTCCTGAGGAAGAAGACAGCGGCAGTTAACTTGGAGTGTTGGTGCGAGTGCGAACCGTGCTTGACCAATAAGTGCCGTCAGCCTTATTTCGAAACCACCTTCAGCGGCTTTTCAAGAACCTTCAAGACCTGCTGCAATTCATGGCCGCGTTTCATGATGTGGCCGCTGGTAGCGACCACCTTGTACATGCCTTGCTTGCGGCTCAGCGCCGGGTCCTTTTCCACATAGAACATGGGCATTTCGCTTGACCGGCGGAAAATCGAAAACACCGCGCGGTCTTTCAGATGATCAATCGCGTAGTCCCGCCATTCACCGCTAGCGACTTTAAAGCCGTAAATTCGTAAAATGGCATCCAGTTCGGTCCGGTTGAACGTGACCTGTTTGTGATTTGCTTTGGAGGATGAAGTGGATTTGCCGGATGGAAAGGAATGAATTTGAGCACTTGAAGCTGAATTTGCATGTCTGCGATTCGAAGCGCTGGAGTTATCATTCATATCCGTCATAAAAATCCGCCCGAACTTTTTTGAATTTTGTTAAAATAGGATGACGTGAAGTTAGAGCCAATGCAAGCATGGATTCCAGTGTGTTTCCTGTAGTTTAGCGCGTTTTTTACCAGAAAAACCACCTAAGATTGCACATTTTTTCATCACGCAATATTGCAAATAATCACAATTTTGCCCCCTTTCAGCCCTTCGTCAGCCATCTTGGATGATCATATTGTCCTTGTTGCCTCAGACAGCCCGGTTTGAAACAACCCCATTCTTTCAGCCCCCCAACCTGAGGGGTGACTTTCAAACCGGGCAATCTCAGACACATTGTTCAAGAAACTTCGGCTCCTTATGGAGCCTTTTTTGTACCCGCAATTTAGGGGCTGAATCCAACCTCCCAATTGATCTCAGACCCCAGCTATTGCAGTGGCATTTTTATGAAGTTCGGCAAAGCCTCGATACGCTTTAGCCAAAGCGCTATTTGCGGATGATTCTCCAGGGAGAAACCACCTTTGTCACAATCATGCGTATAAGCGTATAGGGCGATATCTGCGATTGTCGGATTGCTGCCGATCAGGAAATCTGTTTTCCGCAATTGGGACTCCATAACATCCAGAGCAGCATATCCCTTTTCCAGCAAAGTCTGTTTTGTGGCCTCGGTGACGCCTTTTGCACGTTCCGGATAGACTTCTATTGAACGTTTGGCAGCCAAGGCGGGTTCGTGGCTGTATTGTTCAAAAAACATCCAACTCAGCATCTCGGCTCGCGTAAAGTGATCGTTCGGCAGAAAATCACTACCTTCTGCCAGATAAACCAATATGGCGCCTGATTCTGGCAAGAACCGTCCATCGTCCAACTCCAATAGGGGAAGCTTTCCAATTGGGTTTTTCTCCAGATAGGTTCCAGAGCGTGTCGAGCCATCCAGCGCCGACATGTTGATTTGCTCCATCTCAATTTCCAGAAGGGCAGCAAGCAACTGTATTTTGTACGAGTTCCCTGATCCCGGCATGGCGTATAATCGCAGCATTGCAGCAACCTTTTTCTCAAGACACTGTGTTTTAGGAGAATATTGCCTTTCTTGCCACCGTCATACCATCGCATTGTATTGATGATGTGATGAACAACGCTGATGGCTTGAACGCTGACCAGGTGATCTTATCTGTGTCAGAGTGACGCATCCAGGATCTCCAGCTCCCCAAAAAAGGAACACAAGACATGTCTCTTGCAATTAACGATATCGCCCCGGATTTTGAGGCGGAAACGACTGAGGGCAAGATTAGCTTTCACAATTGGATCGGTGATGGTTGGGCTGTGCTGTTTTCTCATCCCAAGGATTTTACGCCAGTTTGCACCACCGAATTGGGGACGATGGCACAATTGAAGCCCGAATTTGACCAACGTGGAACCAAGATTATCGGCCTGAGTGTGGATCCTGTCGAAAACCATCATGAGTGGGCCAAGGACATTGCTGAAGTGATGGGTACAGCGCCGAATTATCCAATGATCGGCGATACTGATCTGGCGGTTGCAAAACTTTACAGCATGTTGCCAGCGGAGACTGAAGGCGGGTCAGACGGCCGTACCGCTGCTACAAATGCCACGGTTCGCTCTGTCTTTATCGTCGGCCCAGACAAGCGCATCAAGCTGATGCTGACCTATCCGATGAGCACGGGCCGTAATTTCAATGAAATTCTAAGGGTCCTGGACAGCATCCAACTCACGGCCAAAGAAAAACTGGCCACACCTGCAAACTGGACGCCGGGCGATGATGCCATCATCCTGCCGGCTGTCTCCAACGAAGATGCCAAAACCCTGTTCCCACAAGGCTGGAAAGAGGCAAAGCCCTATCTGCGCTATGTGAACATAGACAAACGCTGATTGGCAGCATTGCAAAGGCCGGCGTAAAGCCGGCCTTTGCTGTAATGGGACAGCATCCTAGCTCGCTTGTGCGAAGGTCTGCTTGAATTTATCCCCCAACAACACCTCAATGTCTCGCATTGCAGCCTCCGGGAGCGCTCCAAACTGCAAGGCACCTGCGCTGTCTTCAACTTGCTTGGCTGAGCGAAAACCGGGAAGTGGGACCGTGCGGTCGCTACGTCCCCAAATCCATCCAATGGCGCCCTGCGTCAGACTGCGTCCGTCGATTGTCAGACAGTCACGCACTGAATCGAGTGTCTCGAGAAATTCAGGCACCACGACACCGTCTTTGAAATAGGCCATCCAGTCCAGATTATTGCTGCGTACATCATTGTCAGCCAAACGGGTTGTAGACGAAAACTTGCCGGTCAGCAGCCCCATGGCAAGAGGGGAGCGAATGAGCGATGTCAGCTTGTTATCAGCCACCACATCAAGCATCGCTCCTGCATCGCGAAACAGGTTCATGGCGTGTTGGACACAGCTGAAACCATCACGCAATCCCGGCTCCTTCTGTAATAGCTCCGTCACTGATTTGGAGAAATCGGTACTCCAGCCAAATGATCGTATTTTTCCTTTTTGGCGACTGGACTGCAAAGCCTCAAAAATATCTGTTGCCAGTGAGATATTCGCATCATTGAGATGGAGTTGAACCAAATCAAGCTGATCCCGCTGCAATCGTACCAGAGAGCCATCAATCGCTGGCTCAACCTCAGAAGCGTCTGTGATTTCGCCGAGCACTTGTTGACTGCTCTCGTCAAACAATACGCCAAGCTTTGTGGCGATTAGAACATCCGGTCTGTCCTTCAGCGCTTGACCCAAAATCCGCTCCGAATGTCCCGCACCATACACATTGGCTGTGTCAAACAGCCGTATACCATGGTCCAGACCTGCATGAATGGCGCGAATGGATTCAGCATCATCAGCATTGCCATATCCAAGCGGAATATCCGCTTGTCCTGCCGCACCAGGCACGTGAAAGGGACCGCCAATGGCCCAACAGCCAAGGCCAAGGGCAGGCACATCGCCAAGACCGGCAATCGTGCGGTTGGTCAGTGTTCCAGTTTGTTTATCTGAATAGCTCATGTGATCTCCTCTTCCATCCAGTAAAGATCACACATTGCAGAAATTCAAAAGTGCATGTAATTGCAATGCCCTTTTCATCAGTGAAATGAACGCAGGTCGGTCCCTGTCAGGCCCCTGAACTGCAATTGCGCTGATGGGGCAGCGGAACGTGCTGAAAGCTACACCCAAATACAAAAACGGAGCCCGTCTGAATGATCAGATAGGGCTCCGCTATATGGTTGTCGTCGGTTGATCACGATAGGCGGATTATCAGCCTATCGTGATTGTTCCGATTAGTTGCTTGAGAGCAATGGTGTAATCCGGCGTACACTGACGCGGCGGTTTTCCTGCTCGGCAAAGGGGGTTGGAATGCGCAGATAGCGCTCGCCATACCCAATCGCCACCAGACTCTCGGCCGGAATATTGAAGTAATCCAGCAATGCTTCCCTGACTGCCAGAGCGCGTTCTTCGGACAAGGCATAATTGTAGCCATCGGAGCCGACAGCATCTGTATGTCCTTCAATCAGAAACACTTCACCAGGCTGCGAGTAGACGACCTCCTCGATGATCTCACCAATGGCATCGAGATTGGAAATCTCTTCTTCGCGGATGAAAGCTTCGTTCGAGCCAAACCGGATTGTGTCCAGTTCAATGCCCGGCATAATGTCACGCAGTTCCGGCCGTTGGCGGAACTCATTCATCGTATATTGCCGGCTGATTTCCCGGCGTGGCGCTGCCAGAAGTTGCTGCTGGATGGTATCATTGTCTTCCTCCGCAGCAACAATATCCAGATTGAAGCGAATTCCAGACTGGCCCAGCTCGATTGTGAAATCGCGCGGCTGACGGGCCTCACGGCGCAAGTTACGACGACGATCTTCGCGCGCCTGAAGCAGACGTTCACGTTTCTCGGCACGGTCACTGCGCAGCATTTGTTGAAGATTAGCTCTTACAGCAGGACGTATCCGTCCGCTCTCCAACAGGGAACTGGTCTGTTCAATGCGTCGATCCAATTGGCGATCATCCAGTCGGCGGGACGGGCGTTGATCGGACAGCAACTCATTGCGGGCATTCCGGTTTTCCAGCACTTGCTCGCGGACTTGTCCGTCTCTGGAACGGCCTTCTCTTTGAGCGACGCGGTTGCGCAACTCGTCGCGGTCTTCAGACAAGCGCGCCAAAAGCCGCTGGTTCAGGTTTTGCCGCATGTTTTCAGCCTGCAAGGCATCACGGGTTCTTTGCACCCGCTCACGCAGCTCCGGCAAACCCAATTGTGAAGCAGGACGTTGATCTTCCAGCAATTGACGTGCTTGTTGATTGCTGGCCTGGCGATTGTTTCTGTTCCCTTGGCGTTCTGCCTGGCGTTGAGCCTCGAGTTCTGCCTCAAGTGCAGCCTGGCGTTCTGCCTCACGTGCCGCCTGGCGTTCTGCCTGACGTTCCTGACGGTTTTCCGTGCGGTCCGCTTGTTTGTCGTCACGCCGCTCTTGTCGGTTTGCAAGCTTGCTTTCCAAAGCCGCACGATCTGCCCTGACGCGATCATTCAGCGAACGCTTAAGGGCGCGCCGAAGGTCGTTGTTTTTCAGAAGCTCTTCTGTGTCGGCGATGCGCTGGCGCAACTCTGCAACATTCAAATTTGCAGAGGCCCGATCATCCTGAAGGGCCTGCCGTGCACTGCGATTTGGACGCGGCTGCTGATTGGACTGCTGCTCGGCGGCACGCCTTGCTTCGGCTTCTGCAGTTGCCTGTTCCGCCGCTGCGCGTTCTGCAGCAGCCTTGTCAGAAGCTGCCTGTGCTGCAGCCGCTTTGTCAGCGGCCGCCCTTGCAGCTGCTGCTTCCTGTTGCTTGCGTTCCGCTTCAGCGACAGCGTCCTGTGCGGCTTGGTCCTGAGCCGCTTTCTCTTGGGCGGCTTGTTCTTCCGCAGCACGGCGTTCGGCGCGTCTGCGTTGACGGTCATTTTGCTGCTCCGCCGCTGGTTCTTCTTCAGCAGCCTGAGGCTCTTCGGCAGGGGTTTCAGCAGCAGCTTCCTGTTGCGTGTCTTCCGATTTGCCACGTTTGCGCATTTCCTGACGGTCAGCGCGCAGCAAATTCCGAAGCTTGATGCCGCCAATTTCAGAAACATTGTCATTCAGCAAACGTCTGTTTAACTGAATCCGCAAAGCAAGGTCTGAATCACTCAGGTCACCCGGCGGGACAGAGACCAACTGCTCCAGGGTTTCCCGTGCCAGCCCTTCTTTTTGGGCAAATGACGGGGTTCCAAACAGGCTTGCGCCTAGCACAAATGCTATGCCAGCATTTCTGAGTATTTTGGTCGTTGATCTGGAACGTTCCATAGGGCGTCTCCTTTATTCACGCACGCTTGATGGGTCTCGGCTGAGACACATATTGCGTGATATATGCAATTTACTGTCTGAACTGAGTCTGAACGCAAAGAGAGATCGGATTGTGGCGCAGTATCAGTGACAATATAAAAAGCCGCCCGGTCTGCCATGAATGGGAAGACCGGACGGCTTAATTGTTAGACAAGAACCGAAAGTGTTTTAGCTGGCAGATGCCATACGCGATGCTTTTTTACGCTCGTGAGCCAAAAGCAGGCGTTTGCGCAAGCGAATGGATTTGGGTGTAACTTCCACAAGCTCATCATCCTGAATATAGGAAAGAGCCTTCTCCAGTGTCATCTTGGTCGGGGGGGTCAGCCGTACGGCATCATCCTTGCCCGATGAGCGCATATTGGTCAGCTGCTTGCCCTTAAGTACATTGACCTCAAGGTCGTTGCCCTTGGTGTGTTCACCCACAATCATGCCTTCATAGACCCGATTGCCTGGCTCAATGATCATGGGACCACGATCTTCAAGGTTCCACAAAGCAAACGCCACGGCTTCACCCTGACCATTGGAAATCAGCGCACCTGTGCGACGACCAGGAATGCTGCCCTTGAATGGCGCATATTCATGGAACAGACGGTTCATAATGCCGGTGCCGCGGGTATCAGACAGCAATTCTGGCTGATAACCGATCAGACCGCGCGTTGGTGCATGCAGCACAATTCGTGTGCGGCCACCCGTTGAAGGGCGCATTTCCACCAGTTCGGCGCGCCGCTCAGACAATTTCTGTACAACTGTGCCCGAATGTTCGTCATCAACATCAATGATGACCTCTTCGATAGGCTCCAGCCGGTTGCCGTTTTCGTCTTCCTGGAAAACCACGCGGGGCTTGCCGATGGAAAGTTCAAACCCTTCACGGCGCATAGTTTCAATCAGAACAGCCAATTGCAATTCGCCGCGGCCTGCCACTTCAAAGCTGTCACCATCAGTGCCAGGTGTTACCTGCAGCGCAACATTGCCTTCGGCTTCTTTCAACAGACGGTCGCGGATCACACGGCTTTGTACTTTGTCACCTTCGGTGCCGGCAATCGGCGCATCATTGATGCGGAATGTCATCGACAGTGTTGGCGGATCAATTGGTTGCGCCTCAATGGGCTGATCAACACTTGGGTCAACCAGCGTGTCAGCAACGGAAGCGATTGTCAGCCCTGAAAGGGCAACGATATCGCCCGCAAAGGCTTCTTCTACTGGAATGCGCTCAAGACCGCGGAAGCCGAGCACGCGGCTCACGCGTCCGGTCTCGACTATGGAACCATCACGGGCCAGCGCCTTAATGCTCTGATTGGGCTTAATGGACCCTGCGCGAATACGGCCGGTCAGAATACGTCCCAGATAAGGGTTGGCTTCAATGGTTGTCGCCAGCAATTGAAACGCGCCTTCTTCGACAACAGGTTCAGGAACCTTTTCCATCACCAATTCAAGCAGCGGGCCAATACTGTCTTTGGGGCCATCGGCATCAGCTGCCATCCAACCCTGTTTGGCTGAGCCATAAAGAACAGAGAAGTCCAACTGGTCTTCGTCAGCATCCAGACTTGCAAACAAATCAAACACTTCATCCAGAACTTCATCCGGACGCGCATCATGCTTGTCGATCTTGTTAATGACAACGATAGGCCGGAGGCCGATCTTGAGCGCTTTGGACAACACGAATTTTGTCTGTGGCATTGGGCCTTCAGCTGCATCAACCAGCAAAATGGCACCATCGACCATATTCAAAATACGCTCAACTTCACCGCCGAAATCGGCGTGGCCTGGCGTATCAACGATGTTGATGCGCGAGTCCTTCCAGTTCAGGGACGTAACTTTGGCAAGGATGGTAATGCCGCGTTCGCGTTCCAGATCATTGGAATCCATCGCGCGCTCATCAACTTGCTGGTTATCGCGAAACGCGCCAGAAGCTTTGAGCAACACATCAATAAGGGTGGTCTTACCATGATCAACGTGCGCGATGATGGCGATATTTCGCAGGGACATTAGGAGGCTTTCAAACTTTGGAAAAATCAGACGCCACGTGCAGTCACGGTGCGCTGTTGCAGTGCGGGATATATCCCGCATAGTGCCCATGTGCAATCCCTGTCTTGTCAGGGATTGCATTCTTGGTTTCTTTTGCTGCTTCGCAACAGCGCAAAAACTGCTCTTAGCCGCGTTTTTCGCGGTTCGCCAGCGTTCTCAAACGCAACGCATTGAGGCGGATAAAGCCTGCGGCATCATTATGATCGTAGGCAACAGCGCCTTCTTCAAAAGTCACCAGATCCTCATCATACAACGAGTAAGGCGATGCACGAGCAATAACATCCACATTGCCCTTATAGAGCTTCAACGTCACCGTTCCGGTGACATGTTCCTGACTTTTATCAATCAGAGCCTGAATCATTTCGCGCTCAGGTGAGAACCAGAAGCCATTATAAATCAGTTCGGCGTATTTCGGCATCAGTTCATCTTTGAGATGCGCCGCGCCTCGGTCCAGCGTGATGGATTCAATGCCGCGATGCGCTGCCAGCAACACTGTGCCGCCTGGCGTTTCGTAAATGCCGCGTGACTTCATGCCGATAAAGCGATTTTCAACCAGATCAAGACGGCCAATGCCATTGGAGCCGCCCAACTCATTGAGTTTGGTCAGTATGGTGGCCGGAGACATGGTTTCACCATTGATGGAGACCGCGTCGCCCTTTTCAAATCCAACTTCAATGATGGTGGCTTTGTCCGGAGCGTCCTCAGGCGATACAGTGCGTGAGTAAACATATTCCGGGGCTACGTCTGCCGGATTTTCCAGAACCTTGCCTTCAGATGATGTGTGCAGCAGGTTTGCATCCACAGAAAACGGTGCTTCGCCGCGCTTGTCTTTCGCAATTGGAATCTGATTGGTTTCAGCAAATTCGATCAAACGTGTCCGCGAGGTCAAATCCCATTCCCGCCAGGGCGCAATCACTTTGATATCCGGGTTCAGGGCATAGGCTGCCAATTCGAACCTCACCTGATCATTGCCTTTTCCAGTGGCACCATGGGAAATCGCATCGGCACCGGTTTCTGCCGCAATTTCAATCAGTCGTTTGGAAATCAAGGGGCGGGCAATGGAGGTGCCAAGCAGATAGACACCCTCATAAAGGGCATTGGCGCGGAACATGGGGAAGACAAAGTCCCGCACAAATTCTTCGCGCAGGTCTTCAATGTAGATCTCTTTGATGCCCAGCATTTCTGCTTTTTTGCGCGCTGGCTCCAGCTCTTCGCCCTGGCCAAGATCAGCGGTAAACGTCACGACCTCGCACTGATAATTGGTCTGCAGCCATTTGAGGATGATGGATGTATCCAATCCACCGGAATAGGCCAGCACAACTTTTTTGATGTCGCCTGTCTGGGACATGCAGAACTCCTGAATTTCTGTGAACGCTATCGCGCTAGTGAATAACATCTATGGCCGTGATCGGCGCGGCCTGATCTTTGTCGCGCACTATAGAAATAAGACGCGTGGGCGCAAGGAATTCTTGTTAATCTCTGCCAAGAAACGCGTTAGCGTCGCGCGGATGTTTGAATGAGAGAACTCGGCCATGGTGTTTTTCCCGGAACTGTCGGTATTGGTCACATTTTCTGTCGCTGCTATTGCGCTGTCGCTGACACCTGGACCCGACATGACGTTGTTTCTGAGCAAGACCATCGTCCAGGGACGCTTGGCTGGCTTTGCAGCCTTTTTTGGGGCAATCACCGGATTGCTGCTTCACACGCTGGCGGTCGCACTGGGGCTGTCGGCACTTTTGATCGCATCTGCAACGGCTTTCACAACCCTGAAAATCGTCGGATGTTTCTATCTGTTATGGCTTGCCTGGGACGCGCTTCGCAATGGCTCCTCTTTTGCCGTGGATCAGACAGCGCGGAAGAAAGAGACGCTCAAATCAGTTTATTTCAAAGGCTTGTGGATCAACCTTTTCAATCCAAAGATCATCGTATTCTTTGTAACTTTTCTACCTCAATTCGTCAGTGTGAGTGATCCTTATGCAGTCTACAAACTGATGTCTCTTGGGGGCGTATTTGTGCTGATCGCTATTCCGATCTGTGCTGCCTTGATCATGTTCGCAGATCGCATCGCCGCACTTTTAAAGCGCTCACCCAAAGCAACGCGCCTTGTTGACTGGCTGTTTGCAGCCGTTCTTGGTGGTTTTGCCATCAAGCTGCTGCTGACGCGCTCTAGCTAATTCGGGAATCCCCGAAGCCAGAATTCCGCCCAACCAGCAACCAGTAGACCAGCCCGAAAGCACTGCCGCCTGCCAGATAGGCTGTCGTGCTTGCCTGAAATCCCTGCAAAGCTGTGTACTCAAACATGTCCTGATAGGCAAACACCGTTGGAAATTCTGGAAGTGTCCAGGACAGAATGTAACCATTCAGGAGGCCTAAAATGACAAACCATACAAAGGATCGGATTGTGAAAGCCTCAGCAATGATAACGCCAATCAGGCTGACAGGAAAGGAAACGGCGCCAAACGCCATGGCCACAAATACACTGCCCAAAATCAACTCAAACTGAGCTTCCTGAAGCACAAACCCGGTGTGTTGCCAGGCTGCGTAAATGGTCAGCCCCGCAGCTGCGCAACTGCAAATATAGGCGATGGGCACGATAAGTATCAGGCGAAAAAGAGCCGACATGGGTGCTAGCCGTTGACGCTCTGCACAGGCTCCAAGGCCTCACGGTCACGCTTTTTCATCCGTTCGCTTTCGGACTTCAACTGACCGCAGGCGGCAAAGATGTCGCGTCCGCGCGGTGTACGGATAGGGGACGCATAGCCTGCGCGATTGACAATCTCGGCAAAGGTTTCAATCTGCTCCCAGTCCGAACATTCATACGGTGAATTCGGCCATGGGTTGAATGGAATGAGGTTGAGCTTTGCCGGAATGCCTTTCAGCAGTTTAACCAGCTTGACGGCATCTTCCAGACTGTCATTTACGCCTTTAAGCATGACATATTCAAAGGTGATACGTCTGGAATTGGACGCACCAGGGTAGTTGCGACAGGCATCCAGCAGAGCTTCGAGATTCCATTTTTTGTTGATGGGTACCAATTCATCGCGCAGATCATCCCGCACAGCATGAAGAGAAATGGCAAGGCTCACGCCAATTTCGTCGCCGGTGCGCTGAATGTTTGGCACATGCCCGGATGTGGACAATGTAATCCGCCGCTTGGACAGAGCAAGGCCCTCACCATCGGAGACAATCAGCAATGCCTGTTTGACATTCTCAAAATTATAAAGCGGTTCG
>Ga0163215_100989_pt1 | contig 25149 bp, 27 predicted proteins | sample SynspAceP_FD_185934 | JGI IMG/M metagenome (GOLD analysis project Ga0163215, IMG submission 185934) | Saline lake microbial communities from Ace Lake in Antarctica - Synechococcus sp. Ace-P (Hybrid Assembly) | ecosystem: Environmental > Aquatic > Non-marine Saline and Alkaline > Saline | place...
TGGCCTGTTTGGCGGATTTGTTCTTGGCGGATGTATTGGTGGCGTTCGCGGACATGGTATTTCCTATGCAGTCACTTCCTACATAGGGTGGATGACACGCAAGGACCACATCAGTTTGGCAAATCGTACACCTGACCGGGGTAAATCAGGTCGGGATCGCGGATGCTGCCCGCGTTGGCCTCGAAGACGCGCACATAGAGCGTGCCGTCCCCGTAGCGGTCGCGTGCAATTGCCCAAAGGGTGGCACCGGTCTGCACAGTCACGGATTTCACAGGCCCGTCACCGGTTGTTGCGGCCTGCGCAAGCGTTTCGGCGGATTCTCGTTTGAAAGGAGTCTCGACCCGGCTGCTGACGGTGCCTGCTGCGGTCATCTCGTCCACGCGCAGAGTGTAGACGCCTTCGTCCACATCCGGCAGATCGCCGCGCCAGCGCCCGTCATCGTCCACCGGCAGGCTGACAACCGCGCGGTTGTCGAGATAGATGCGCACCGATGCCGTATCCGCCTGTGCGCGCCCCGTGAGTTGCACATCGCCCAGATCGGAATAGCCGATGGTATCCAGCGCCACTGATGTCATGACCTGAGGTCTGATCAAACTGACCCCCGCCGCATCGGACTTGAGCATGGCCACGGCCGCTGGCTCTGGCTCTGGCATCTGCGCAGGAGCGGCAGTTGCGGTCTCAACGATTGGGGGCGTTGCAGCCGCGTCGGGCTGTACCGGCAGAGAAGACGGGGCAAGGATAATCTGGTCTAGCGATACCACCTCCGCCGCCGCCCCCTGTGCGGACAGGCTGACAATCTGGGCTGAGGCGGCAGGCGGCACCACCGCGATAGCAGCAAAGCCGCCGGACGTGTCTGCCTTGGCGGTCGCTACCTCCTGCCCGTTCACGAGAATTTTTACATCGCTCAAAGGTTCGGCCCGCCCCGCGATAATTGTAGTACCGTCGCCTTCGCGGCGGACCTCGTCGAATGTAGGGGCCTGGGGCGCTGGCGAGGCGGAGGTGTCGGGTTCAGTTTGCGGCGCGGCCGGGTCCGTTGCTCTCTGGGGTGCCGCAGCGGTTTGCAAAGGCTCGGCAGGCGGCGCGTTATATCCGAAAGCAATGTACGCGCCCAGCCCCAGCACAACGACCATAGCCCCTCCGGCCAGGACCGCGCCTGCATTGCCTCCCAAACCTGATGAAACCTTGGTCATTGCACAGCGTCCCTCTTCGTCCCGCAGCATCCTTGCGTTGAGCCTTTGTACCCAAAGCGTTATCACGGGTCAAAACACCAATCCGCGCAGGCGTATTATTCCTGCCGGTGATGCAGGAGATCCTATGTCTATCCCGTCCCAACCCAAATCTGTTTGTGTCTTTTGCGGCTCGCGCCCGGGGGACGACCCTGCCTTCACCACCGCAGCCGAGGCTCTGGGGGCGGGCATCGCCGCGCAAGGCTGGCGGCTGGTCTACGGCGCGGGCGATGTAGGGTTGATGGGCAGTGTTGCGCGCGCGGCCCAAGCGGCTGGCGGCGATACCTTCGGTGTGATCCCCGCGCATCTGGTGGCATGGGAAGTAGGCAAGACCGACCTCACCCGCTACATCGTAACCGAGACGATGCATGAACGCAAAAAGGTGATGTTCATGAACTGCGACGCGGTGGTGCTGCTGCCCGGCGGCGCCGGATCGCTGGACGAGCTGTTCGAAGTACTGACATGGCGCCAACTGGGCCTACATGAAAAGCCAGTTTATGTTTTGAATACAAATGGCTACTGGGATCCGTTAAAGCAATTGATGAAGCATGTGGCAGATCGCGGCTTTGCCGATCATAGCATTCTGGAGTATCTCACGTGGGTTCCGGATGCCGAGACTGCACTAGCGTGTCTTGCAGCAGGTTAGCAAGGTAAAGACACCCCCTAACCCTATATTTTAAAATATAAAAGCCCCGCTGAGCAATGCTCGCGGGGCTTCCTTTTTCCAGGTAACGAAGCCTTACATGCGCGAGGCGACGTTCTCCCAGTTGACCAGATTGTCGAGGAAGTTCGACAGGTAGTCAGGGCGCGCGTTGCGGAAATCGATGTAGTAGGAATGCTCCCACACGTCACAGCCCAGCAGCGCGGTCTGGCCGAAGCAGACGGGGTTCACACCGTTCTCGGTCTTGGTGACTTTCAGGCCACCGTCCGCGTCCTTGACCAGCCACGCCCAGCCCGAGCCGAACTGGCCCGCGCCTGCTGCCTTGAAGTCATCCTTGAACTTGTCGACCGAGCCAAAGCTCTCGACCAGCGCTTTTTCCAGCTCGGAGGGCATAGGATTGGAGCCGGGGCCCATCATTTCCCAGAACTGGTTGTGGTTCCACAGCTGAGAGATGTTGTTGAAGATGCCGTTTTGCGCGACTGCAGAGGCGTCATACGTGCCCTTGATGATCTCTTCGAGGGATTTGCCCTCCCATTCCGTGCCTTCAATCGCCTTGTTGCCGTTGACGACGTAGGCGTTGTGGTGCTTGTCGTGGTGGAATTCCAGCGTCTCGGCGCTCATGCCTTTGGATGCGAGCGCATCATGGGCATAGGGAAGATCGGGAAGTTGAAAAGCCATTGGGGCCTCCTTAAAGTTTAAGACTGCGTTAGGCCAAATGAAGCGCACAAGGGCCCAACGTCAAGGTCGGGCCGCAGAAAAGCGGCGAGTTTTCGACAATCTCCTGCATTACGACAGTTCTGACCAGGCCGCGCCTGCCCGATGCGCAGGAATCACGGTCAGCATCAGGAAGCCACCACGTTCGATTCACTGCCGAAACAGTTTTGCCTGTCACGCAATGCTACGCGGCGACATCCGTTTTGATCTGGCCTTACGCACCAGCCCTGCAATCAGGCAAACCCCTGCAATCGTGACAAACGGCAAGCCAAAAAGCATGAGGAACAGACCACCGATCCATTCCGCAACTTCATCACCTACAGCGGTTGCCAGAAGTATCGCCGCGATAGACGCGAAAATTATGGCGGACACCAAAATGAGGTCGTTTCCGTTCTTCTGTTTCACGAGACATTCCTGACCCTTGTTTAGGGCAAGCTACCCACGAAGAGTGCAGGAAATATGGCGCTCAGATGGAGAGATCAGGCCCGCATCTCCGGCTCAGAAATACCCCACTTCCGATCCCGGCTGCGCCGCCACGCTCAGGACATCGAACATATACTGCGCGACCGAGCGGAAGCAGATGATGCGAAACACGTCCTCTTCCGGCATCCAGAAGGCAGCTGGTACTTGGGCGATGCGGGTCCGGCGGAACATGCCGGGCGTGAAGGCGGCCGGCGCCAGATCAACAGGAGCGAGCTTTGCCGTGACCTCACGCGCATGTGCTCCGCGCACCTCGAAAACCGCGCGGGCATCCGAGACGTTGACCGCCAGCGCATGGGATTTGGCCAGTTTACCAGTCAACTCCGCAAGCTTGGCGGGCACGTTGGCATAAGCGCACATGATCAGCAGTTCGTCAGGGGACATCCACGCCATTCCACTCGAACCTTCCGTCAGGCAATGGCGCTGGTCGGGCATATTAACCCCCGCCGCAGCGATGGCTGCCTTTTGCAGCGGCTTGGAGGAAAGATCACCGCGCAGGGTTATCATGCCGACTGGCCCAAGCTCGGAAATCTGAGCAATGCCAGCGGTATATGTGGCGTTCTTCAGGGCGGATACCGGATCAGACATTCTGCTTCTCCCCTTCTTTATCGTAGAACACCGGATCAACGATCCGCGCGCTGTAGGTCTTGCCATCGGTGCCAGGGAACTCCAGCACCTCGCCCATGCGGTCGGGACCATTATGGACCAGCCCCATAGCGATCCCCTTGCCCAAGGTGGGCGAATGGTAGGTGGAGGTGACCCGCCCGATCATGTTGCGCTGGCCGTTGTCATTGGTGCCGCTGCCGACCGCATAGGCGCCGTCCGGTAGGGTCGAGCCGTCCACTGTCTCCAGCCCCACCAGTTTCCAGCGGTTCTGGTCGGCCATGTGGCTGCGCAAATGCGCACGCTTGCCAAGATAGTCATCTTTCTTTTTGGACAGCGCCCAGTGCAGGTTCAGATCCTGCGGGATGACAGTCCCGTCACTCTCGTCACCGATCATGATAAAACCCTTTTCAGCGCGCAGGATGTGCAGACATTCGGTGCCGTAAGGCATCGCGCCCAGATCCGCGCCTACAGCCATCAGTGCATCCCAGAAAGCCTGTCCCTGCCCTGCATCGACGGCAATCTCATAAGACAGCTCGCCCGAGAAGGAGATCCGGTAGACGCGTACATTGAACCCACCGATGACACCGTCCGCCCAATCCATAAAGCCCAGTGTCTCTTTGCTGACATCCATCCCGCCCAGTTTCTCAAGCGCCTTGCGGGCATTCGGGCCGACCACTGCGATCTGGGCGTATTGCTCGGTCACATTGGCGACATAGACTTTCCAGTCCCACCATTCGGTTTGCAGCCATTCCTCCATATGCGCATGGATGCGCTCGGCACCGCCGGTGGTGGTGTGGCACAGCCATGTGTCCTCATCTATACGCGCGACCACGCCGTCATCGATCAGGAAACCGTTGTCATTGCACATCAGGCCATAGCGGCATTTGCCGGGCTTCAGCGTGCGCATCATGTTGGTGTAGAGCATGTCGAGGAATTTACCCGCATCCTGCCCTTTCACGACCAGCTTGCCCAGCGTCGACGCATCCAGCAGGCCCAACTTGTTGCGCGTGTTGGTGACCTCGCGCATCACCGCGTCATGTGTGCTCTCGCCGTGGCGGGGATAGGCGTAGGGGCGGCGCCATTGGCCGACAGGCTCCCACTGCGCACCGTTGGATTCGTGCCAGTCGTGCATCGGCGTGCGACGAATAGGCTGGAAGGCCGCATCGCGCGCCTCTCCGCCGATCGCGCCCATCGAAATGGGGTGATAAGGCGGGCGGAAGGTGGTGGTTCCGACGGCTGGAATGTCTTCACCCAACGCAGCAGCTAAGGTCGCGAGACCGTTGATATTACTCAACTTCCCCTGATCTGTCGCCATGCCCAGAGTGGTGTAACGCTTGGCATGTTCGACACTCACAAAGCCCTCCTGCGCAGCAAGCCGCACGTCGGAGACCTTCACATCGTTCTGGTAATCCAGCCACGCCTTTTCACGCAGTTTGACGCTGGCGCCCTGCGGCATCAGCCAGACGGGCGCCATCGGCGCCTCTTCGCGCCGCTCGCCCCTGGACGCCTTGGCATCGCGTGGCAGTTTCCGGCCCAGACAGCGCAGCGTGCCATCCGCAGCGGCAAAGGCATCGTTCAGCACATCATCCAGCGCGAAGCTGCCCGAGGCGGCACCGGCGGTCGAGACGAACTGCCCGCCATCGGCCCCATGAGGGGGCCGGTCGGGGTCAGGGCTGAGGCAGGCGTTGGCGGTATCCCACTTCAACTTGCCGCCGCAATGGGACCACAGGTGCACCACGGGCGACCAGCCGCCGGACATCGCGACCGCATCGCAGCTGATCTCTTCCAACACCGCGCCCTCGCCTGCCTGCGAACAGATGGAAACGCCCGTGACCCGCTTGCCCCCCTGCACCGACGACACTGCGTGGCCCATCAACACCCGGATTCCCAGCGCTTTGGCCTGCGCCATCACAGCGCTGTCTTGCGGAAGCACACGCGCGTCCAGAATGACGGGCACATCCAGCCCTGCGTGTTTCAGTGCGATAGCCGTCAGGTAGGCATCGTCGTTGTTGGTGACCACAACCGTGCGGTCACCGACGGAGACGCCGAAGTTCACCACATAGTCGCGCACAGCAGCGGCCAGCATCACCCCCGGAATATCGTTGCCCGCAAAGCTCAGCGGGCGCTCGATCGCGCCGGTTGCGGTGATCACATGCCCTGCCCGTATGCGCCACAGACGGTGGCGGGGCCCTGTTTCCTCAGGCCCGTGGTCGGTCAATTGCTCGTATCCCAGAACGTAGCCGTGATCATACACGCCGGAGGCCATGGTCCGTGTGCGCAGGGTGACGTTCTCCATCGCCGATAGTTCGGCCAGCGTCGCGTCGATCCAGTCCTGCGCAGGCCTGCCATCAATCTCGCCACCGTCCACAGGAGTGCGCCCGCCCCAATGGGCGGTCTGCTCCACCAGCATCACCCGCGCGCCCGACAGTGCCGCCGCACGCGCGGCCTCAAGCCCTGCAACGCCGCCACCTACGACGAGCACGTCGCAAAACGCGTAGAAGTGCTCGTACGTGTCCACATCACGCGATTTCGGCGCGCGGCCCAGACCCGCGGAATGGCGGATGATCGGTTCATAGACGTGTTTCCACAAAGGGCGCGGGTGGATGAACATCTTGTAGTAAAATCCCGCAGGCAGGAAGCGGGAGAGGTATTTATTGATCGCGCCCACATCGAATTCTAGACTGGGCCAGTGGTTCTGGCTGGTCGCGGTGAGACCCTCGAAGAGTTCGGTTGTGGTGACACGGGCGTTCGGCTCGAAACGGCCCTCCTCGCCCAGATTCACCAGCGCGTTCGGCTCCTCCGGCCCTGCGGCGACGATGCCGCGCGGGCGGTGGTATTTGAACGACCGGCCAACCAGCATCTGGTCATTGGCGAGCAAAGCCGAGGCGAGCGTGTCGCCCTCGAACCCGTCCATGTGTTTGCCGTTAAAGCGGAATTTCACGCGCTTGGATGTATTGACCAAACGGCCACCTGTGGCGAGGCGTGTGCTCATGATGCGGGCTCCATCGCGGGGTGAGAGGACGGGATGAGTTTAGGGGCACAATAAAGAAGCGGCATCAGGACGGTGTTCTCCAACCGGGGCGTTTGGCGTCGATTCGAGCGAGAATGTCGTCCGGCGGGCTGGTGGTCTGGGCGCTGTAAGTGCCGAAGACCTCCAGCGTCATGGTGTCGCGCGCCATGTGGAACCATTTCCCGCAGCCGTACTGGTGGCGCCACCGCTCGAAATGTACGCCTTTGGGGTTTTTGCGCATGAACAGATAGGTTTCCATCTGGTCATCGGTGCTGTCAGTTGCGTGACGGGTGATATGCGCCTCGCCGTGGGCGTGGAACTCGGTTTCTTCGGCGGTCACGCCGCAGTTGGGGCAGGATACGATCAGCATGAAGTGGCTCCGTGACACGCAAAAGTGCGGAAGTTGAACGCAAAAAGGCCGTCGCTATAGCAAGCGACGGCCTTTGAATGACAGGATTGGTCGAGTTTATTCCGACACAGCGCCTTCAACAGCTTCAGCGGCGCCCTCGACAGCGTCGGCAGCGCCTTCAGCTGCAGAGCCAGCACCATCAATGGTGATGGTGACGTCGCTCGCGCCATCATCGGAACTGACTGTGTTACCGGCAAACATGAAGTAAGCGAGGGCCGCGACAGCAACCACAAGAATACCAGCGATGATCCCCATACCTGAACCGCCAGCGGTCGTTGTGGTTGTTGTTGTCGTATGCTCTGGGACCGGTTTTTGACGATTTTCCAATGTTCTATTCCTTGTTCAACTTCTGTTGAATCAGAAACAGATGCGACACACATTTGGTTCCCCAAGCCTCTCAGGACATGGCAAATACCAAACCGGCTTGGCAGCGAAGAAATCCACGTCGCAAGCATCAGTGCGCCACCCCCGCTGCGACGGATTCGTCAATAAAGCGACCTTCAGTAAAGCGCTCTAGCCCGAAAGCATCAGTAAGCGGTGAGCGGCTTTTGGCCATAAGCTCGGCCATGGCCCAGCCGGAGCCGGGGATGGCTTTGAAGCCGCCGGTGCCCCAGCCGCAGTTGATGAAGATGCCGTCCACCGGGGTTTTGCTAAGGATGGGCGAGCGATCTCCTGTAACGTCCACAATGCCGCCCCACTGGCGCAGCATTTTCAGGCGCGAGACCATCGGGAAGGTCTCGATCAGCGCGCGGACGGTTTCCTCGATATGGTGGAAGCTGCCGCGCTGGGTGTAGTTGTTGTAGCCATCCGTGCCGCCGCCGATGACCATTTCGCCCTTGTCGGACTGGCTCATGTAGCCATGGACTGTGTTGGCCATGACAACCACGTCCATGCAGGGTTTGATCGGCTCGGACACCAGTGCTTGGAGTGCGACAGATTCGATGGGCAGACGGAAGCCCGCCATATCCGCCAGATGGCCGGAATGACCGGCCACGACCATGCCCAGTTTGTCGCAAGCAATGTCGCCGCGCGTGGTGCTGACCCCTGTCACCTTACCGCTCTCGGACCGGATGCCGGTCACTTCGCATTGCTGGATCACGTCCATGCCCATGTCGGAGCAGGCGCGCGCATAGCCCCAGGCCACCGCGTCGTGGCGCGCCGTGCCGCCACGGGCCTGCCATAAGCCGCCCAACACAGGATAGCGTGGGCCGTCGATATTGATGATCGGGACCAGCTGTTTGACGCGCGCCGCGTCGATGTATTCGGTCTGCACCCCTTGCAGCATGTTGGCATGGGCCGTGCGCTTGTATCCGCGCACCTCATGTTCGGTTTGTGCAAGCATGATGACGCCCCTTGGGGAAAACATCACATTATAGTTGAGATCCTGCGACATCGTTTCGTAGAGACTGCGCGACTTCTCGTAGATCGCCGCCGACGGATCCTGCAAATAGTTGGAGCGGATGATGGTCGTATTGCGCCCCGTGTTGCCGCCGCCGAGCCAGCCTTTCTCGAGGATGGCGACATTGGTGATCCCGAAGTTCTTGCCCAAATAATAGGCCGTGGCGAGCCCGTGCCCCCCTGCCCCGATGATGATCACGTCGTATTTCTTTTTCGGCGCCGCATCGCGCCACGCGCGGGTCCAGCCGGTGTGGTGGCGCATTGCCTCGCGTGCCACGGCAAATACGGAGTATTTTTTCATTGCTGGTGTCCCTGACGTGCAAAGGTGAGGATTCGGGCGGGCGCAAACCGCGCTCGGGTTCTTCATGGGGGAGCGGTAAAAAAAGAGGATACTCCGCGCGGCACTCCTTATCAATTTTACGACATGGGCCGCAAGCAGTGCGATATGGGTGCGGTCTATTCGTCGCGGAGGGACGATGGCCTCTTTTGTGTCAGGCCCGCGCGTATTACATGAAGTCAATAAAGAGGAGTCTCCGGCCGATGTTAAGTTTCTGGCTCACTGTGACAGTGATCACCCTGACCGTTGTTGCGATTTTGTTGCGTGCGGTAGCGCGCGGGGCACAGAGCCAGATGTCATCGCGGGCGGCCTCCGATGTCGCCGTGTACCGCGCGCAACTGGACGAGGTCGAACGCGACGTGGCACGCGGTGTGATCGGGAAAGAAGATGCAGAGCGCGTCCATGCCGAAATCGCCCGCCGTCTGATCGCTGCCGACAAGGCGCAAGCCGCCGAGACCCAAACGCAGCGCAAGGGGCCGATGACCGTGGCGATGGTTCTGATCGCGGTGGCCGTTGTGGGCAGTGTGACCAGCTATTGGTGGTTGGGCGCACCCGGCTATGGCGACATGGCGCTAAAAGACCGGATCGCCTTTGCCGAGGAGGTGCGCCAGTCACGCCCGGATCAAGCGACCGCCGAAGCCTCGCTGCCGCCGTTTGTGGCACCTGTAGACATGGACCCTCGTTATGCGGAATTGCTGACCCAGTTGCGCAGCACCGTAGCGCAGCGGCCGAATGACACTCAGGGCCATGTGTTGCTGGCCCAGCAGGAGCGACGGATCGGTAATTATCTGGCCGCGAAAGAGGCGCAGACGCAGGTTTTGAAGCTAAAAGGGGCCGCTGTTACCGCCGAGGATCTGGCAGATCTGGGTGAATTGCAGGTTTTGGCAGCGGGCGGCTATGTGGCCCCAGAAGCAGAGATGAGCCTCCGGGCCGCATTGGCCCAAGATCCCGCCAACGGCATCGCACGCTATTATCTGGGCCTTATGCTAACCCAGACGGGTCGGCCCGATCAGGCGTTCCGCATTTGGGACGGATTGCTGCGCGCAGGCCCACCGGAGGCGCCCTGGATACCGCCAATCGCCGCACAGATCGAAGAATTGGCCCAACTGGCCGGTGTGCGTTATTCGATGCCTGAAATCGGTGGCAGCACCCTGAGCGGCCCAAGCGCTGAAGACGTCGCCAACGCGCAGAGCATGACACCCGCCGAGAGGATGGAAATGATCGGCGGCATGGTTGCAGGGCTTTCCGAGCGTCTGGCAACCGAAGGTGGACCCGCGACCGATTGGGCGCGGCTCATTTCCTCGCTGGGTGTTTTGGGCGAGCAGCAGCGCGCGGCAGCGATCTATGCCAATGCTGTAGATGTCTTTGCAGGTGACGACGCGGCACTGGACCTGATCAATCAGGCCGGACAGGACGCAGGTGTGGCCGAGTGATCTATGAGCGGATCGAGGAGTTCGCCGCCGCCCTGCCCGCCATGCGCGCGCTGATCGGGTTGGATCTGGGCGAGAAAACCATCGGCGTCGCAGTGACCGACAGCTTTCTATCCGTGGCAACACCGCTGGAGACCGTGCGGCGCAAGAAATTCGGGCTGGATGCCGCGCGGCTGGGCGAGATTATCGCCGGTCGCAAAATAGGTGGCGTGATCCTCGGGCTGCCCTTCAATATGGACGGATCCGAGGGGCCGCGCTGTCAATCAACGCGGGCCTTTGCGCGCAATTTTGACAGGCTGCATCCCGACCTGCCCATCGGCTATTGGGACGAGCGCTTGTCGACCGTCGCGGCCGAGCGCGCGCTGCTGGAGGCGGATACGTCGCGCAAGCGTCGCGCAGAGGTGATCGACCATGTTGCGGCTGGCTATATCTTGCAGGGTGTGTTGGACAGACTGCGTGTGATACGCGTGCAGGCAGGAGGCTGAATGGATGACTGACGAGATATGGAAGCGGGACGAGATCGAGAGCCCCTGCATAAAAATTTGTGTGATCCACCCCGAGAGCCGTCTATGTACAGGCTGTCTGCGGTCGATCGACGAAATAGGGGCGTGGTCACGGATGACACCGGATGTGCGTCGCGCTGTTATCGCAGATTTGCCCTCGCGCGCAGAGGCATTCACCAAGAGGCGCGGCGGACGGGCTGCACGGCTGGCGCGCAAGCCGTAAGGTTCAGTTTTCGCGCTGGAAAGCCATGCCTGTGATCGCGAGGGCTGCACCGGCGCTCTGGCGACGAAACAACGGCACAACGTGCAGCGCATAGGTGGTGTTTGCCGCCACGGGCATCTCGCCGCGTGCAAAATCTCGGCTCGGTATGTTCAGTGCAGGATACTGTCCTGCCCCAACTCGTGCCGCGTTATGATACGCCACACGTCCGAATGGTCCCGTAATAATCTGTTCCATTGCCTGCCCTCTTACTCGACATACCCCTCTGCGGGGGTGTTGTGCTCGAGCTTACATCCCATTCGCGTCGGGCAACAATAAGGCAAATTCAAGAATATTTTTGGCCGCGGCGAAACTGCTACATCTATTCTATTCGCAAACGCACGCGCACAAATATCAGGCAAAAAACACCTTGCGCAGCATATTCAGTGCCACAAGCACCAAGAACACCGCAAAAACGCGTTTGAGTGGCTTGGGGTCCATTGCATGGGCCAGTTTGGCGCCAATAGGCGCTGTTATCAACGTCATCGCAATGACCAGCACGAAAGCCACCAGATTGACAGCGCCGATGGTGTAGGGTGGTCGCGTCGCTGGATCCAGCGTGACAAACAGAAACCCGATGACCGATGGGACCGCGATCAAGACGCCAAAACCTGCCGCTGTGGCCACAGCACGATGGATCGGCGTGTTATAGAGGCTCATCAGAGGAACACCGAAGCTACCCCCACCAATTCCCATCAAAACTGAAAGGAAACCCACACTCGGCGACAGGGCAGCGCGGGTTAGCCCCTTGGGCATCGCCTGCCCCAAACGCCACTCAGAGCGGCCAAACCCCATATAGAGCCCGATCACCAACGCCAAAACACCAAAGATTCCCTGCAAGGTGGCGGAACGCAAGCTGGACACCACCAGCATTCCCACCACAGCGCCGATCACGATACCCGGCGCCCATCCGCGCAGGATTTCCCAATCCACTGCGCCCTTTTTGTTGTGCGACAGGACCGAGCGGATCGAGGTCACGATGATCGTTGCCAGCGAGGTTGCCAGACACATTTGCATCAGCTGTTCGCTCCCATAACCAAGGGTCTGAAAAGCGTAGAAAAACGCTGGCACCAAGACAATGCCGCCGCCCACTCCCAGCAGGCCTGCCAGCACGCCGGCAAAGGCGCCGATCACCAGCAGCAGCACGGCCATCTGGATCAATAATAGGGTGTCAGGCATCGTGGCTCTCCTTGAGGTCTTGGGTGTCGCCTCTAGCTACACCGTGGCGCTGCGGCTTGCCAGCGCGCTTTGCGCCATCGTTTGCTCCAACGCTTCACGCACCAGCGCACTGCCTGCATCTGTGCGGTGTGCGTTCTCCGACAGCACCCGCCGCCAAGTCCGCGCGCCCGGCCGCCCCGCAAAAAGCCCCAGCATGTGGCGTGTGACAGATGACAGCTTGCCCCCGGACTCCACATGCGCGTCGATATAGGGCAGCATCGCCTCCACCACACCCTCGGCGGTGGTATCCCTTCCACTGCCGAAAATGCGCCGGTCGGCCTGACAGAGAACATCCGCAGGCTGATGATAGGCAGCGCGCCCGATCATCACACCGTCCAGCCCTCCGTCCAGCGCCGCCTGCGCAGCTTCCAGCGATGTGATGCCACCGTTGAGCGAGATGTGCAGGTTCGGAAACAGCTCTTTCATCTGGTGGACCAGCGGATAGTCCAGAGGCGGGATATCGCGGTTTTCTTTGGGGCTAAGCCCACTCAGCCAGGCCATGCGCGCATGGACCGTCACCCGCTCCACCCCTGCGCCAACCAATCGGCTGAGGAATTCGGGCAGCACTTCGGTCGGTTTCTGGTCATCCACGCCGATCCGGCATTTCACGGTAACCTCGACCTCCACCGCGCGGCGCATGGCGGTGACACAGCGCGCCACAAGCGCGGGGTCCTTCATCAGCACCGCGCCGAAAGCACCCGACTGGACGCGATCGGACGGGCAGCCCACGTTGAGGTTGATCTCGTCATACCCTGCCTGCGCGCCGATCCGCGCCGCCTCGGCCAGCTCCGCCGGATCGGAGCCGCCGAGTTGGAGTGCCACAGGATGCTCGGAGGGGTCATGATCCAGCAAATGCAGCGCCCCGCCCCGCACCAGCGCAGGCGATGTGACCATTTCGGTATAGAGCAGCGTGCGCGCGCTCATCAACCGGTGCAAATAGCGGCAGTGCCTGTCGGTCCAGTCCATCATCGGCGCCACGCTTAAACGGGCAGCGCGCCGAACCTCGGAAACACCTGATATTTTAAGGTTCTCCATACGCACTCCATTTTGTATTGCCGTCAATTCTGGCTGTTTAACGGTGGTTTTCCGAGAAACTGCTACACGATGTAGCAACAAGACGGCCATGTAGCAATTTTCGACCAAGATCTCCCAACGTCGTCCGCGCTCCTAAGCGACGCGTCGCCCGACGTCAATTCAAGGCGGTGTGACCTGCTGCCCTGAAATGTCCGCGTTTTTGGTTAGCCCGTTCTCCAACGGAACTGACCGACGATAAAGAAAAGCCGTTTCAGCGAAGTAGGGTTCACGGTTTGTAAAGGTGGCGGACTCAAGCGTGCGGTGGGCGCCAAAACGCCAAAGGCGATCCTGAATGGCAAGAGGATCGCATGGTTGATTGGCACGACACTGCACCCGGCAGGCCAATGCAGAATGATTGCTTAAAGGCTTCAACGGATGCGTGAGATGACTGCCCGAACAGAGCGAACTGAAAATAGTGCCTTGAGCGGGAGCACGTCACGCTGATTGAATACAGGAGGCGGCAAAAGCGTGATTTAGCAAAGTACAAAAGTGATAATCACCAAACACATCGACATATTGAGACAAGGGGGGCCTCAAGGAAATTCGCCGTCGCGGACGATATTCTTTACCCGCCGTCAGTTTGTTTTGCGTGTTCCAGTCATCTGTCTCATCTTCCACACTGCGGTGGTCGCGGATGAGCCAAGAACATGCTCTAATCAAATCACCCTATTTGGACATATCGGCGCGGACGTCTGACAGCATTCGGGCCCATGATCACAAATCACGGTCGGTTTGCAGACCCTTCAATCGCTTTTGCAACACCGCTGCGCCCCTCTATTTTACTGCGGCTCAAAAGTCTGGATATCTGTTCAGCAGCTTGGTGAGGCAGTAATCCACCGCTTCTGATATTAGACACGCAAAATCGATTGGCGTCTGTCGTGTCCGCGGAAGGTTTCCATGTCAGATAGGCCCCCAGAGAGTCCGATGCAGACAATCCCGGACGTTCCCCAATCATGATCAAAACCGCATCCGCACCAAGGGCTGCGGCAATTTTGTCGCCGATCGCCACACGCCCGTTTGACACCAGCACAAGCCCGACCTTCATCTCGGGCGGAAGCAGGGGCCGGAGCGCTGCAATCAGCGGCACAGCATTCTGGTTTACGGCAAGGGCCGACAGGCCATCCGCCACGGCAACCACCAGATCGCAGCGGGGCGCATCCGCAAGCGTATCCTGCCCCTCCTGTGATAATACGCGCCCCAGATCAGGGCGCGTCAGATATATATCGCGGGTGCTGGCTGCACTGGTCACATGCAACGGCCAATCGCCATCTGCCAGTTCCCGGCTGAGGTCCGCAACAGAAAGATCAGACCGAATGGCGTCTCTTGCGCGTGCATGGTCCAGCGCAAATTTCAACAAAGCAGAGGTTGGCTGACCATTCCCGGCCTGCCCCAACGCTATTCTGGCATCTGTGTGTCGGCGCAAACGGGAAAGTGTGCTGCCAGCGAGAATACGCCGCGGTAGAGCGGGATCATTGTCACTCATACCAAGCATCCTTTTCGAGAGCTTTCGTCACTTGCTGTAGACCCGTCGTGATCCAGTCTTGAACACCTGATATTTGCCCGCTGCCATCCACGGCCCCGACCCGTTCAAGCCAGAGCGCAAACTCCGGCGCAGGCCGCAGACCATGTGTTTCGCGCGCCTGCGCCAGATCATGATGGCTGAGGCTCTGATAATTCAGCATGATGTCGTCACCGCCCGGCGTTGTGATTACAAAGTTCACCCCAGCCGTAATCAACCCGTTCAGCAGCATGTCCATGTCATTCTGATCCGCTTCGGCGTGGCTTGTGTAGCAAACGTCACAGCCCATTGGCACTCCCAGAAGTTTGCCGCAAAAATGGTCTTCAAGGCCGGCACGAATAATCTGGCGCCCATCATAAAGATATTCGGGGCCGATGAACCCGACAACTGTATTGACCAGCAGGCAATCGAAATGCCGTGCCACAGCATAGGCACGGGCCTCCATCGTTTGTTGGTCGACATTGTGATGCCCGCCGGAAGAAAGCGCCGCCCCCTGCCCCGTTTCGAAATACATGACATCTTGCCCAACCGTGCCGCGCTTCAAGGCTTTGGCAGCGTCTTGTGCTTCGTTCAGGATTGCTAGATCGATCCCGAAGCCCGCGTTCGCCTTTTGGGATCCCGCAATGGACTGGAATACAAGGTCGACCGGTGCGCCAAGGTTCAGTGCCTCGATCGCGGTCGTCACGTGACCCAACACACAATTCTGAACCGGTAAATCATAGGCGCGGCGCAAATCGTCCAGCAAGCGCGCGGTCCGGATGTATTCAGCCACACCATCGGTCGCAGGATTGACGCCGATGACCGCATCGCCCGATCCGAACATTAACCCGTCAATCGCACTGATCGCGACGCCCAGCGGATCATCCGTTGGATGGTTCGGCTGGTTGCGACCGGCCAGCACGCCGGGCTGGCCTATGGTGGTCCGAAATGCGCGGACGACGTTAATCTTGGCAGCCACAGCGATCAACTCGCTATTGCGCATCAATTTACTGACAGCCGCCGCCATTTCAGGCGTGATGCCAAAAGCGATTGCCGAAATCTGCACACCTGTCGCACCCAAAAGCCACTCTCTGAAATCGCCCACAGTCAGAGACGAAATGGGCGCAAAGGCGAGCGGATCATGCTGCGCCTCGATCAGGTCGCTGACTTCGTCGGCAACCTCGGGTATCAGCGCCACCTCCAGAAATGCTTTGAGGGGTAAATCGGCAAGGCAGAATTGGGCGGCAATCCTCTCCTCGTCGCATGACGCAGCCAACCCCGCGAGGATATCCCCCGACCGAAGTGGCGTCGCACGTGCCATCAGTGTGCGTAGGTCGTCAAACATCCACCTGGTCTGACCGATAGAATATGAGTGTGTCATAAGCCCACCTTCGGTTTCACAGTCACCACATTCAGTCTCAGTAATGCTTCGCTCAAAATCGGCGAAAAGAAAAGACTGCCCAACATTGAACCGTCTTGAAAAATTCCCGCTTAGCCGAGGAAGAAACAAACTGTCAAGGCGACCGTTTTTGCAGCCTGCCCAAGCGTTTAGGTTTTTACAAAAAACAACATCAAGAGACAAAAACCGCCTAATTTTGTGGAGTCAGGCTAAACTTTTTTGCACTAACATTCATCTGTATTTCAGGATGTTACTCGACGTATAGGACTTTGCGTTCATGGGCGTGACTTGCAACTGCACGGCGCAATCATGATCTCATGCATGAGACCGGGCAATGACGCTGCCGGACACTTGATCCGGTGGGATCTGATCGGGCATTTTCGAACAGCAGCTATGATACGCGGCCGTTAGCCACCGCCATGGTCTTTGTCATAGACAGCGCGCGCTGCTTCGACTGCAACCATGTTTTCGTTGGCCCAGAGATAGATCGCCTGAAATGGAGGCAACAAGGTGAGGCCCAGCGGCGTCATCTCGTAAAGCACACCCGGCGGTGTGGTCGCGACGACAGTGCGGGCAATAATCCCGTTCCGCTCCAATCGTTTGAGGGTCATTGATAGCGATTTTTGCGAAACGCCCTCCAACCGACGCTTCAGGTCATTAAAACGGGTGCCGCCGCCGCTCAGAACCGTCATGATCATCATGGACCACTTGTCGGCGACCTGATCAAACAGCAGACGTGACGGACAATCGACCGAAAAACGGGATCCGTTGCAATGGGCATCATGCGGCATGGTTTCCTCCAGGTTACCTGGTGAATTTAAAGTGCGCTCTGGACACTTGGTGTAAGAAGTATACCTAAGCCATCCACAAGACAAAAGCGAATTGGGATACGACATGAAAACCGACACACTCTTCCGGCCCTTCTCCCTCAAAGGGATGGAACTGCGCAACCGCATCGTCATGGCGCCTATGACCCGCAGCATGGCCCCCGAAGGCATCCCCGCACAGCCGCAAGTGGCCTATTATGAACGTCGCGCGGCTGCGGATGTTGGCCTGATTCTCACCGAAGGCACCGTGGTAGACCGTCCCGCGTCGCGCAATCTGCCCGGCATTCCGTTCTTTCACGGAGACAAGGCGATGGTCGGCTGGACCGATGTCGCCACTGCCGTACATGATGCAGGCGGCAAGATCGCGCCGCAGATCTGGCACACCGGCTCGACTCGCGGTGGAAAGTGGGAGCCCGAAGCCGAAGTAGAAAGCCCCTCCGGCCTTGTCGGTCCCGACCAGCCCCGCGGCCGCGCGATGTCCGAGGAGGACATTGCTGACACAATCGCGGCCTTCGCATCCTCGGCCAAGCTGGCCCGCGATGCTGGCTTTGACGCGGTCGAGGTACACGGTGCACACGGATACCTGATCGACCAGTTTTTCTGGTCCGGCACAAACCAGCGCGACGACAGCTGGGGTGGCCCCACGATCAAAGAGCGCTCGCGCTTTGCGGCTGAAATCATAAAAGCCATCCGTGCCGCCGTTGGTCCTGATTTCCCGCTGATCCTGCGCGTTAGCCAATGGAAGCAACAGGACTATACCGCGCGCCTGGCCACGTCCCCAAACGAGATGACAGACTGGCTTATGCCGCTGGTCGAGGCCGGCGTCGATATGCTGCACTGCTCTCAGCGCCGGTTCTGGGAGCCCGAATTCCCCGAACTCGACGGTGCGGAGGGCCTGAACTTTGCAGGCTGGGCAAAGAAACTGACCGGCGCGGCAACGATCAGCGTTGGTTCGGTTGGCCTTAATTCCGACTTCGGCGGCGCATTCGTGGGTGAAGGATCGCAAACATCGCCGCTTGACCGGCTGATCACCCGGATGGAGCGGGACGAGTTCGACCTGATCGCAGTCGGCCGGGCCTTGCTGTCGGATGCGCAGTGGGTTCAAAAAGTACATGACGGCCAGATGGATGACTTGCGTGGCTTCGATAACGAAGACCTCAAGACTCTGGTCTGATTCTTACGGCGGGTCAGTATGCTTGGCCCGTCCTCCTGAACGGCAAACGGAAGTGTAAGTCTGTGCCCAACACAACGGGTAGAGCAGAGCAGCGGATTATCCGGTTTTGGGGCTGATGATGACATCATCAGCCTCATGTATTTGATACCAACAGCCTCAAAAATACTGCTGTACACTACGATTTATACGTCCAAACGCGTCAACAGATATTCCAACGCGGCCTCAGAGCGTTTCGGCTCTTGTACAACTCTCGCCAAAGGGAGTGGAGCGCGGATTTGGATACTTCAAACTCAGTCTCTCCGCCTTTACCTTCGATCACAGTGACAGCGATGCGTAGGTGTAGCTATCCCTCTGCCTGTCGGTCTCAATGCCGACAGGCAATGTTCTTTTACGTGGCCCGCAGTGTCTACATCCGCGCCGCGATCACCTTGATCAGCTTCTTGTGGTCGGCGTCAAAGTTGCGGATACCCTCGGCCAGCTTCTCTGTGGCCATGGCATCGGCGTTCATCTCCCAGCGGAACGTCGCCTCGTCCATGGTCCGAAGCGGCACGCCGCTGGCCTTTTCGGGGGACAGGACGCGCGGCAGATCGCTCGGGTCCTTGCCCATCTCGTCCAGCAGCGCGGGTGCGATGGTGAGGTTGTCACACCCCGCCAGCGCCTTGATCTGGTCGCTGCTGCGGAAGGACGCGCCCATCACCACGGTCTTGATCCCGTTGGATTTGTAGTAATCATAGATCGCGCGGACGGACTTTACGCCCGGATCCTCGTCAGGGGCATAGTGGTCACGGCCCTCGGCCTTCTTGTACCAATCCGTAATGCGCCCCACAAAGGGCGAAATCAGGAAAGCCTTTGCATCCGCACAGGCCACCGCCTGCGCCATCGCGAACAGCAGCGTCAGGTTACAATCAATTCCCTCGTCTTGCAGGATTTCCGCAGCACGGATGCCTTCCCATGTGGAGGCAAGCTTGATCAGCACCTTTTCGCGGCCAACGCCCCGTTTGTCGTATTCCGCAATAATGTCACGCGCACGCGCTACCGACGCGTCCGTGTCAAATGACAAACAGGCGTCAACCTCGGTCGAGACGCGGCCCGGCACAAGTGCTGCCAGCTCGGCACCCATGGCGACAGTCAACACATCAACCATTTGCTCCGCACTCAGGCCTGCCGCGCGGCCCGCCTCGATCTCTTTGGACACCAGCGCCTCGGAGGCAGGATCAGTGAGCGCCTTAAGCACAAGCGACGGATTCGTGGTGCAATCCACGGGCTTGTAGGTTTTGACCGCCGCCACTTCGCCTGTATCGGCGACGACTGTAGTCATGGTGCGCAGCTGGTCCAGCACGTTTGTCATATCGGTAATCCTTATCTGTTCATCGGAGCGGCCCCGCGAATCCGCGGAAGCCATATGGCGTTATGGCGCCGGTTTAACCGACGCTGGCCATTTACACCATCCGCGCGCTTACGCAGGCAGTACCAGCCCGCCCGCCTGCACGATGTGGCGCACCACTGCGTCAGCACCTTCCCCGTGGCGCAAGGCGCAGAACACAAAAGGCAGCGCGCCGCGCATGCGCTTGGCATCCCGCTCCATCACCTCCAGCGAGGCCCCGACATGCGGGGCCAGATCGGTCTTGTTGATCACCAGCAGGTCGGATTTGGTGATCGCAGGGCCACCCTTGCGCGGGATTTCCTCGCCTGCGGCCACGTCGATCACATAGATGGTGAGATCGGCCAGTTCAGGGCTGAAGGTGGCCGACAGATTGTCGCCACCGCTCTCGATCAGCACGATGTCGAGGTCCGCGTGGCGATTGCGCATCTCGGCCACCGCCGCAAGGTTGATCGAGGCGTCTTCGCGGATCGCCGTATGGGGGCAGCCGCCGGTTTCCACGCCCAGCACGCGGTCCTGCGGCAGGATCTGCATCCGCATCAGCGCCTCGGCGTCTTCTTGCGTGTAGATGTCATTGGTGATGACCGCCACGGACAGTTGCGGATGCAGCGCGCGCGCGATCGCTGCCGTCAGCGTGGTTTTACCGGCACCCACGGGGCCACCGATACCCACGCGCAGCGGGCCGTTCATCTTGGGAGTCTGGGTCATGTGCGGAAAATCCTGTGGGTCAGTGTTTCATGCCGCATGGCGGCGATATCGGAGGCAAAGGCTGCACCCATCAGCCCGTCCAGCCCGTCACGGGCAGCCTGCGCGCTGATCTCGGGGCACAGGCGCGTCAGACGATGCAAGACGGCCTGCCCTTCGGTCTGGCCCAGCGGTACCAGTCGTACAGCACAGGAAACCAGATTGGCGGCAAAGGCCTGAAGATAAAGCGTCGCCGTCAGCTCCGCAGGCAGCACCAGCCGCCCGGCTGCATAGCCGACCGCGACGGGATGCATCAGATCGGGCATATCCAGCCCCCAGATGTCGCGGGTGGTCCGGGCAAAGGCGTCGCCCTGCTGGCTGCTTTCCATTAAACGCTCGGCACTTGCCGCATAGGCGCGGGCCTGAGCGTTGACCGAAAGCACTTCATCGCCATTTTCACAACCATGCGCCGCGTGCAGCAGCACCGCATCCGCGCGTCCGCTGCCGTGCTCCAGAACATCGCCCAGCCAGGCTTCCAACTGCGCGGCAGAGGTAATGCAACGGTCCTGAATGGCCGTCTCTAGCCCGTGGGAATACGCGAAACTGCCCAGCGGATAGGCAGGCGAAAACCACTGACTGAGGATGAGGACCGGATCAGTGGGCATGATCATGCGGATGGTCATGGTCATGGGCCGTGTGGCCGTGCTCATGGCTGTGGGTACGGCCATGGCCGTACGCCCCACCTTCGGGCGTAAAGGCGCGGGTTACGGGGGTCACAGTCGCGCCCAGATGCTCCAGCATATGCCCGATCACCCGATCATTCTGGATCAGCAGATGGTCCGCCTCGATCTGGCAGGGCGTGTGGCGGTTGCCGATGTGCCATGCCAACTGCACCAGGTTCTCCCCGGTGATCTGCAACAGTGCCTCGTCGGCGGCGATCACCTCGATCAGCTTGCCCTCCTGCGTTTCCAAGGCATCGCCGTGATTGAGTGATGTCGTCTTGGGGAGATCCACCAACACGCTTTGCCCATCCTGCGTGGCAATCACTTTGCGCCGGATGAACCGTGCGTCATAGGTCAGCGCGCAGCTTGCAAAGGCGCTGTCCCATGTGCCTGCGGGTCGAAAGGACTGGGTAAGGAGATCGGTCATATCAAAGTCTCGCTTGGTAAAGATGGCTCAAAACAGGAAATAGCGCTGCGCCATGGGCAGCACCTCGGCGGGCTCACAGGTCAGCAGTACGCCGTCGGCGCGGACCTCGTAGGTCTCCGGGTCCACCTCCATATGCGGCGTGGCGCTGTTGAGGATCAGGTCCTTCTTGCCGATGGTCCGGGTGTTTTTCACCGCGATGGTCTGTTTGGCCAGCCCAAGTGCCGCGCCCAGCCCGTCCGCCTGCGCGGCACCCGAGATGAACGTGACCGAGGAGTGATGGAGCGATGTGCCGAACGCACCAAACATCGGGCGCGTGTAGACCGGCTGCGGCGTGGGGATTGAGGCGTTTGTGTCACCCATCTGCGCGACCACGATGGTGCCACCCATCAGCACCATCTCGGGCTTTACCCCGAAGAATGCGGGGTTCCACAGCACCAGATCGGCGCGCTTGCCCACCTCGACCGAGCCGATAACGTGGCTCACGCCTTGGGCAATCGCGGGGTTGATGGTGTATTTGGCGATATAGCGGCGGACGCGGAAGTTGTCGTTATCGCCGGTCTCTTCCGGCAGGCGCCCGCGCTGTTTGCGCATCTTGTCAGCGGTCTGCCATGTGCGGATCAGCACCTCGCCAATGCGGCCCATTGCCTGTGAATCGCTGGCGATGATCGAGAAAGCGCCCATGTCGTGCAAAATATCCTCTGCGGCGATCGTCTCGCGGCGGATGCGGCTCTCGGCGAAGGCGATGTCTTCGGGGATGGATTTGTCGAGGTGGTGGCAGACCATAAGCATGTCCAGATGCTCTTCCACCGTGTTCACCGTGAAGGGGCGCGTGGGGTTGGTCGAGCTGGGCAGCACATAGTCTTCGCCGCAAATCTTGATAATGTCCGGCGCGTGCCCGCCCCCTGCCCCTTCGGTGTGGAAGGCGTGGATGGTGCGGCCTTTCATGGCGGCAACGGTGTGTTCGACAAAGCCGGATTCATTGAGCGTATCGGTGTGGATCATCACCTGGACGTCCATGGCGTCGGCCACCGACAGGCAGCAGTCAATCGCGGCGGGGGTGGTGCCCCAATCTTCATGCAGTTTCAGCGCACATGCGCCGCCGCGTACCATTTCCTCCAGCGCTTCGGGTTGGCTGGCGTTGCCCTTGCCCGACAGGCCGATGTTCATGGGAATGCCGTCAAACGCCTGCAACATACGGCCGATGTGCCACGGCCCTGGCGTGCAGGTGGTGGCCAACGTGCCATGGGCTGGCCCTGTCCCACCGCCGAAACAGGTAGTCACACCGGAGTGCAGTGCATCTTCCATCTGCTGTGGCGCGATGAAGTGGATGTGGCTGTCCATCGCGCCCGCAGTCAGAATGCGCCCCTCACCCGCGATCACCTCGGTCCCCGGACCCACGATGATGTCTACGCCGCTCTGCGTGTCGGGATTGCCCGCTTTGCCGATAGCGTGAATGAGCCCGTCCTTCAGGGCCACATCCGCCTTGTATATGCCCGTATGATCCACGATCAGCGCGTTGGTAATGACCGTGTCCACCGCCCCGCCCGCGCGGGAGACCTGGCTTTGACCCATCCCGTCCCGGATCACCTTGCCACCGCCGAACTTCACCTCTTCGCCGTAGGTCGTGAGGTCGCGCTCCACTTCGATGATGAGATCGGTATCGGCGAGGCGGATGCGGTCGCCCGTGGTCGGGCCATACATGGCTGCGTACTGCGCGCGGGGGATTTGAACGGGCATCGGGGTCAGCTCCTCTTGAGGCCGCGTTTGCCAAGGCGTTTGGCGTTGGCACGGGTTTTCTGGCGGTAAGGTTTCAGGACGGCGGCAGTAATCTGGTCCGGTGTGCCGCCCCTTAGCATTGAGGCGGTCGCATCCGTGCTGGCACGGGTCATCGCCTTTATTTTCTCGGAAATCATGTTGTGATCCTCGGAGGCAGGCACGGACCAAAGCCCCGCCATCCCCATCAGGCGCATCCCGATAACCGATTGCGCCTCTGCGATGATATGGGCGAACTCGATCGCGTTGTTCAGATAAGCGAAGGGATCAGGGGTTTTCATCAAAATACTCTTTATAATATAGGGTCTTCTTAAGGTCGTGTCAGTAAGCGTGGAATGCAAGCAGCATGCGGGTGCGGGCGGCAGTCAGCTCGCTCAGGCAGGTCGCGCGGACCAAGGGCTGAATGCTGCCTCCCTCGAACGGGCTTGCATGCGCCTCGCAGGCCGCATCGCGGTAGGCGAGCCATGCGCGCTGAGCCTCCAGCAAGGCATCACCCTTGCCGATCGCATCGGCAAAGGATTTGGCCGGTGTCCAGGCCGCGTTCAGCGCCTTATCAGCAGCCTCATAGTCCTTATAGGCGCAGGCGTTCATCAACTGCTGTTGCTGCGGCTCGATGCAGTCGGCTGCGGATTGCGCCTCGGCGCCTCCGCCCAGCAGCAGCGCGGCGGCCAACACAAGCGGCCCCATGACCTTGCCGTTAAAGCCAAACACACGGCGCGCGCCGCCGATGGGGATAAGCTGGACCTCGCGGCGCTGGCCCGGCTCGAACCGCACTGCGGTGCCTGCGGCGATATCCAGCCTGTAGCCGTGCGCCGCCTCGCGGTCGAACTCAAGCGCCGGATTCGTTTCTGCAAAATGGTAGTGGCTCCCCACCTGCACAGGCCTGTCGCCCGTGTTGGCCACAACCAATGTAACTGCCTCCGCGCCCGCGTTCAAGGTGAGCGTACCGGCAGCGGGGATCACTTCACCGGGGATCATTTGCGCGCCCGCACCTTTGCCAGCAAGCCAATGCCACCGGCAAGTGCTATCACGCCAAGGCCCATGAACACGGGCACCCATTCGGCACCGTGGGGCGTGATATGTACACCCTCATGCGCCAAAGCGGGCGAGGCTGCGAACAATACGGACATAAGGGATAGGTATCTCATCGGTTTTCCTTTCGGTTAGCGGATCGGGTTGTGCACGGTGACCAGTTTGGTGCCATCGGGAAAGGTCGCCTCGACCTGTACGTCGTGGATCATCTCCGGCACGCCTTCCATGCATTGATCGCGGGTCAGCACGTGGCCGCCCGCCTCCATCATATCGGCGACCGAGCGACCGTCGCGCGCACCTTCCACAACCACATCTGTGATCAAAGCAATCGCCTCTGGATGGTTGAGCTTGACGCCCCGCGCCAGCCGCTTGCGCGCGACCTCTGCGGCCATGGATATCAGCAGTTTGTCTTTTTCTCGGGGGGTCAGTTGCACGGGTTACAGTCTCCAGACAGCAGGAAGCGAATGGCCGGACAGCAGCTCCAGCACAGGGATAAGATAGCGGCGCAGGGACAAGCTGTCATCCGCCAGCGCGCGCAGGACGAGCAGATTTTCATTCAGCAGGCTTGCACCCGCCGTCTCGGGCAACAGCGCGCGCACCTTCGGCAGCAGCGCCTCGGCCTCGGGATCGGCAAAAACCAGTGTGGCCACAGCTCCCGCGCCTGCGCCAACAGCAGCACCGCCCAGAATGGCCGTCGCGTCACCACTCAGGCGGATCCCGTCACGGTAGAGCGGCGCGCCCTCTCGCGTGATGCTGATGCGGTCCTCCAGATGCAGGTCGCGCACCTGCTCGCCCATGGCTGCACGGCCAAACACCAGTGTCTCGCACAGCAGCAAACGGGCGTCTGTCGCAAGATTGATATGCAGGTTGCGCGACAGCCGCGCGCGTTCGAACAGGATGGTTTCTT
>Ga0163215_100990_pt1 | contig 25112 bp, 22 predicted proteins | sample SynspAceP_FD_185934 | JGI IMG/M metagenome (GOLD analysis project Ga0163215, IMG submission 185934) | Saline lake microbial communities from Ace Lake in Antarctica - Synechococcus sp. Ace-P (Hybrid Assembly) | ecosystem: Environmental > Aquatic > Non-marine Saline and Alkaline > Saline | place...
CACTTTGGCGCCGGCTGCATGGGCGCGCTCGATCAAGGTCTCGATCATCCAGATCACCGCCGGATCGGCTTCGCTGAACAGGTCGGCCAATTCGCCCGAATCGCGGTCGACGCCGAGTGTCAGCTGGGTCAGATCGTTGGAGCCGATGGAGAAGCCGTCGAAGCGTTCGGCGAATTCCGCAGCGCGGATGACGTTGGACGGGATCTCGCCCATGACATAGACCTGCAAGCCGTTCTCGCCACGGGCCAGTCCATTCTCGGCCATCACCGCGAGCACCTTGTCGGCCTCGTCGGGCGAGCGGCAGAACGGGATCATGACGACGACATTGTCAAAGCCCATTTCCTCGCGGAGCATCTTGATCGCCTTGCATTCGAGCGCGAAGCCCTCGCGATAATTGTCGGAGTAATAGCGCGACGCGCCGCGAAAACCGATCATCGGGTTTTCTTCCTTGGGCTCGAAGGCGCGACCGCCGAGCAACTCGGCATATTCATTGGTCTTGAAATCGCTCATCCGCACGATCACCGGCTTGGGGTAGGCGACGGCGGCGATGCGCGACAACCCGCGGGCCAGGGTTTCGACGAAGTAATCGCCCTTGTTTTCATAGCGGCGGGTGAGTTCGGCAATCTCGGCCTTGGCTTCCTCGTCCTTGAGTGTGTCGAAATTCACCAGTGCCATCGGGTGAACCCGGACGGCGGAATTGACGACGAACTCCATCCGCGCCAGGCCAACGCCATCGGCGGGCAGACGCCACCAGCGGAAGGCCGCCGACGGATCGGCGAGATTGAGCATGATGCGGGTCTTGGTGGCTGGTACATGGTCGAGATGGACATCAGTGACCTCGTATTCGGCGATACCTTCGTAGATCACGCCATCTTCGCCACCGGCGCAGGAAATGGTGACTTCCTGCTGGTCGTGCAGGATATGAGTGGCGTTGCCGGTGCCGACAATCGCGGGCAAGCCCAGTTCACGGCTGACGATAGCTGCATGCGAGGTGCGTCCGCCATGGTCGGTAACAATGGCTGCGGCGCGCTTCATAATCGGCACCCAGTCGGGGTCGGTGGTCGAGGTCACCAGAATCGAGCCGTCGATAAACTTGTCAATGTCCTTGACGTTCTCGATCATGCAAACGCGCCCGGCGCGGACGGCGGCGCCGACGCTGAGGCCGGTGATCAGGGTCTTGCCGGTCTTGCCGATCGTGTATGTCTTGAGCGCTGTCACATCAATGCGCGACTGCACGGTCTCCGGGCGTGCCTGAACGATGTAGAGCTTGCCGGTCTCGCCATCCTTGGCCCATTCCATGTCCATCGCCTGACCGTAATGCTTCTCGATGGTCGCCGCCTGGCGGGCGAGATTGAGGATTTCCTCGTCAGAGAGCACATAGGCGCCGCGCTCGGCCTTCGAAGTTGGCACATTCTTGGTCTCGCCGCCTTCCGCGCCGGCGTAGATCATCTTGATTTCCTTGGCGCCGCAGGTCTTTTCGACAATCGGCTTGAGGCCGGGCTTGTCGAGCAGCGGCTTGAATACCTCATATTCATCCGGCGTCACCGCGCCCTGCACCACGTTTTCACCCAGACCCCAGGCGGCGTTGATCAGCACCACCTTGTCGAAACCGGATTCGGTGTCGATGGAGAACATCACGCCGGAGCCGCCGATGTCGGAACGCACCATCAGCTGCACGCCGATCGACAGCGCCACCTGGTTGTGGTCGAACCCCTGGATCTTGCGGTAGGTGATTGCCCGGTCGGTAAACAGCGAGGCGTAGCAGCGGCGGCAGGTCGACAGCAACGCGGCCTCGCCACGAACATTGAGATAAGTCTCCTGCTGGCCGGCGAAGCTGGCGTCGGGCAGGTCTTCGGCGGTTGCCGACGAGCGCACGGCGACGGAAAGCTCGGTGTTGCCTGTGCGTTCGGAGAGTTCGCGGTAGGCCGACAGGATGGACTCGCGGATATCGTTGGGCCAGTCGCCGTCTGCAATCGCGGCGCGCACTGCCTTGCCGGTTTCAGCCAGCGTGCGCTTGCCGCTTTCGAGCATGGTCATCGCGTCGGCGATCACGTCATTGAGATTGTTGGCCTTGATGAAGGCGCGGAAGGCGTCCGAGGTGGTGGCGAAGCCGGGCGGCACGTCGATACCCTTGCTCCCCAGCTGCTGCACCATTTCACCCAGCGAGGAATTCTTGCCGCCGACCAAAGCGACATCGCCGCGCGACAGGTTTTCGAACCAGATAACATTCTTGTTGGCTGCGGACATGATGGGCTCCCGAAAGGCTGTGTGAGACAGGACTGAACGAGAGGCTACTATAGAAGATGAATTTGTGCTTGCTTTGACGTGCATCAAGACTGCGTGCAAAACGATTGAATTTACATCGGGAGGTTTGGCCGGAGGCCGGCGCCTGGTGGCTCAGGGGCGGTCAAGGATGAAATCGGGCACTATGCCTGACGCCTTGATTGAGTCTTTCGGATCGCCGCCATCGAAAAAGCCGTAGCCCTGAATCAGCGCGGTGCGAAAACCGGCGGCAGAGCCGCCGAGAATGTCGGTGTGCAGTGTATCGCCGACCATCACCACGCGCTCGTCGGGTGTGCCGGGCCGGATGAGCTCACGTGCCAGATCAAAAATTGCCGGGAAAGGTTTGCCGTAAAACACCGGCTCAATTCCCGTGGCGTTGGCTAGCCTGTGGGCGTAATGGCCCGGTTCGCGCGACAGACCGGCCTCGACTGGGGCGACCAGATCGGGATTGCCGACCAGAACTTCGCGCGGCTTCTCGTGGAGCGCTTGTTCGAGCAGTGCCTGTCGGCTCTCGCTCCAGGCCGATGCGCCAAACATCAGGAAGCCCTCGGCCTCTTCATAGGCGCTGGCATCATCTTCTAGGAAGATCGCGCCTTCGGGAAGCTCTTCGCGACCGAATTTCGGTGCTGCCACCATGCCCCATTTGCGGTGGGCGTGGTCGCTCAGGCCTTTGAGCAACGCCATGCGGCTCGACACCACGTCGTGCGGCTCAAAGCTGTAACCCAGCCGGTGATAGCGATCGTGCAGAACCGATGAAGGGTAGCCCGCGGCATTGGTAACCACGATCACCTGTTTGCCACGTTGACGCAAGCCGGCCACGCGGTCGACGACGCCGGGGATGGCAGTCTCGCCGATGTTGAGCACGCCGAAGGCATCGAGCAGAAACACATCAAATTCATCGGCAATGGCGTCGAGATCTGTTGCGCGGGCGAAGTGCGCAGGTCCACGTCCGGCAGGCAACCGATGGCGCACGGATTCATATTCGGTGAAGGCGACAGCGGTATCCGCGCCCTTCAGGATTGCTGACCCGGTACTCACATGATTGCTCCGCGCACCTTGGCTGACACCCATTCGCCAACGATGACGGCAAACAGAATGACGATCAGGATCAGCGTCACCTGCGGCCAGGCCAGCGTGTTGAGCGATGACTGCAGTTGCAGCCCGATGCCGCCGGCACCGACCAGGCCGAGAACCGTGGATTCGCGGATGTTGATGTCCCAGCGGAAGACGCTGATGCCGGCAAAGGCGGGCATGATCTGCGGCACGATGCCGTAAGCCATCACCTGCCAGCGGCTGGCGCCGGTCGCAGTGATCGCCTCGACCTGTTTCTCGTCAATCTCCTCGATCGCCTCGTAGAGCAGCTTGGCGCAGAAGCCGATGGAGCGGAAGGCGATTGCCATCAGTCCGGCAAAGACGCCCGGACCGATAATGGCGACCAGTAGCAGCGCCCAGATCAGCGAGTTGATCGAACGGGTGGCGACAATGATGAACAGCGCCACCGGCCGGATGAAAATGGCGCTCGGGGTGGTGTTGCGCGCCGCCAGAAACGCAATCGGCACCGCCATGAACAGGGCAAGCACCGTTCCGAGTGTCGCCATGTTGAGCGTGTCCCACAGCGGCCCCCACAATTTGTCCATGTAGGACCAGCGCGGCGGCATGGCACGGCCGCCAATGTCTGCTGCAATGCGTGGCGCATCCCAGACGAAGAACCAGGTGGTGGCTTCGGAAATGCGCTGCCAGCACCACATGAAGATGGCGACGGCCGCGAGATATCCGGCCCAGCGGGTGATCGTCTGGTTGCGATTGCGCAACTGCCAGATCTTGGCGCCTTTTGCGTCAGTTGATACCGGCATTATTGCACCTTTGCCCGGATGATGCCGGAGAGATATTCCAGCACCATGACGGTGACGATGATGATGAGCAGGATTGCTGCCGCCGTGTCGAATTCGTAGCGGTCGAAAGCGGTGTTGAGGGTTGCGCCAATGCCACCGGCACCGACCAGACCAAGCACCGCCGATTCCCGAAAATTGATGTCGAGACGGTACATCGACAGCCCGATCAGCCGCGGCATCACCTGCGGCTGGACGCCGTAATTGATCCATTGCAGCCAGGACGAACCGGTGGCGCGAATGGCCTCGGCTTGCACCTTGCTCATTTCCTCGATGTCTTCGGCGAGCAGCTTCGACATGAAACCAATAGTGGCAAATGACAGGGTCAGGAAACCGGCCAGCGGTCCGAAGCCGAAAATAGCCACCAGCAGGATGGCGACAATGATTTCGTTGAGCGCACGCGACAGCGCCACGATGCCCCGGCAGACGAGATAAACCGGCAACGGTGCGATGTTGCGCGCCGCACCGAGACCGATCGGGATAGAGATTGCGATACCAACCACAGTTGATGTGATGGTGATGATGATGCTCTCTATGATGCCGTCCCAGATGTCGCCGCCGCGGGAGACGAAATCGGGATTGAAGAAGGCTGTGACGAAGGCCCAGCCTCGGCTCAGGCCTTCGGCAACGCGCGACCAGTTGACATCGATCGAGCCGACCGCCAGCACGACATAGACCAGGGCGCCGATGAACAGGCCCCAGCGCAGCACCGGATTGGTGATCAGATGCGGTTTTTGCCAGGTGTGGCCAAGCCGGTCGTCAAGCGTGGCCGTGGTCATAGCGCCGGCTCCACCGTGTCGGTGTCCTCGTCGTCGACATCACGGATGGTGGCGTGCCAGTCCTCTTCGCCGTAGATCGTGGTCAGTACTTCGTCGCTCATCTCGGTCGGCTTGCCGTCGAACGCCAGTTCTCCGCCCTTGAGGCCGACGATGCGCTCGACGAACATCTGCGCCAGCGCCACATCGTGAATGTTGATCACCGCAGCAAGGTCGCGCTCGGCGCACAATTCACAAATCAGTCGCATGATCTGGCGCGAGGTCTTGGGGTCGAGCGAGGCGGTCGGCTCATCGACCAGCAATAGCCGCGGGTTCTGTATCAGGGCGCGGGCAATGCCGACGCGCTGGCGCTGGCCGCCAGAGAGCTCATCAGCACGCTTGTCTGCCATCGCCAGCAGGCCGACGCGGTCGAGCAGGCGGAAGGCTTCGTCAACATCGGATTGCGGATATTTGCGCAGGAACGAGCGCCAGAAACCGACATAGCCGAGACGACCGGAGAGCACGTTCTCCATCACGGTGAGCCGCTCGACCAGTGCATATTCCTGAAAAATCATGCCCATCTGGCGGCGCATCTTGCGCAGACTCGACGCGCCGAGCGCGGTGACGTCTGTACCATCAAGGATGACCGAGCCGGAGGTCGGTTCGACCAGCCGGTTGATGCAGCGGATCAGCGTCGATTTGCCTGCGCCGGATGGTCCGATCAGGGCCAGAACCTGTCCCTTGGGAATGGCAAGAGTCACGTCCTGAAGTGCCTTGTCGCCGGTGCGATAGGTCTTGGTCAGTTTCTTGAGTTCGAGCATGGGGTTCCGTGATCGGCAAGGGAAGCGCTGCGGTCATGTGCTGCGCTGTCGCATGAAAAAAGGCTCCGCCGCGCCCATTAGGAAACGGCGGAGCCTGAACGAATCAACCGCAGGTGTATTTTACACCGTTGGCGGTATCGATCTTGCGGATCACGTCCCAGAAGTCCTTGTAGTTCATTTCCAGGAACTGGCCTTCATTGGACTTCTCGAATTCCTTCTTCAGCGACGAGCCTTCCCAAGGGAAGGTGAAGAAGGCTTCCTTGATCTTTTCCTGCAGTTCCGGCTTGAGGTTGTAAACCACGCCAAAGCCGGTGGTCGGGAAAGTCTGCGATTTGTAGATCGACTTGACCTGATCGGCGGTGATGACTTCGCGCTCAATCATGCGGCTCATTACCGAGTTGGCGATCGCAGCAGCCGGATAATCCTTGTTGGCGACACCCAGGATCGAGTTGTCATGCTTGCCCGAGAACACCGGATTGAAGTCGGTGCCGGCAATCATGCCATAATCGGCTTTGAGAATGGCGGACGGTGCCTTGAAACCGGAGTTCGAGGTTTCCGAGGTAAAGGCCAGATCCTTGCCCTTGATATCCTCGACTTTGTCGATGCCCGAGCCGGGATAGGTGATGATCTCCATTTCATAGCCAAATCCGCCATCAAGCGACGCCATGATGGTGAAGGGCCGGAAACCGGCGCAATTGACGGCCAGCGGATTGGAGCCGGTGTTGAAGCCGGAAATGTGCAGGCGGCCGGAGCGCATCGCTTCAATTTGAGCCGCATTGGACTGGACCGGGAAGAACGCTGATTTCTTGCCGGTGATCTTGTCGAGATGAGTCAGAAAATCCGCCCAAGCCTCTTTATAGACAGCCGGATCCTCGACCGGCGTATAGGCGAAGATCAGCGTGTCGGGATCGAGGAGTTCCGCCGGATCTGTCGGTGTATCGGCGATGAGATCGCCGTCAACGTCGCAATAGCGTTCATCCAGAGTGCCGCGTTCGCAGTCGGCTGCAGATGCAGCGAGTGGTGCGGCGATGGTCATGGCGACACCGGCAATGGTGCTCAGCAGAATTGATTTCAAAGTCATAGTCTTCCTCCCGTTCGACTTTTCGTTTTTCCCGCTCTGACTATTCTGGCTAGCCGGACAAATGGCAAGCTCTTATGTGAGGGCGTGTGGATGAATCAACTGGCAGATGGCGGGTTTGAAGGCGTAGCAGCCCAAAGTGGGGTCAATTGCACCGGGCTTGAATGTGTCTGTTTTGAAGATGGCAACCGAAAACAAGGAAAGAAAAACGCGCCTATAACGAAATGGCGCGGCTTGGTGCCGCGCCATCTGATCGTGATGATTTGTGAAAGGCTGAAGGGTCAGACGGTGCCGCCAAGTGACCCTTCGAGCGCCACCATTTCCTGCCCGCCAGCCATCAGGTCCTGCAATTCGTCCGGCGTGATCTGGCCACGTTGGGCGGTGCCGAGCGTCTTGCCGCGATTGAGAACGGTGAAGCGGTCACCGACAGCCAGCGCGTGGCGCACATTGTGGGTGATGAACACCACCGCAATGCCGTCCTTGCGCACCTTGTCGATGGTGGCCAGCACATTGGCAGTCTGGCGCACGCCAAGCGCTGAAGTAGGTTCATCAAGGATCAGCACCTTGGCGCCGAAATGCACAGCACGGGCAATCGCTACGGTCTGGCGTTCGCCGCCCGAGAGTGTTCCTACTGCCTGATCGGGGCCGCGCAAATTGATGCCCATCTTGCGCATTTCCTGCATGGTGACCTTATTGGCGTGGTCATGGTCAAACAGCTTGAGCGGGCCGATTTTTTTCTCGGGCTCGTTGCCCATGAAGAAATTGCGGCTGACCGACATCAGCGGGATCATCGCCAGATCCTGATAGACGGTGGCGATGCCGGCGGAGATCGCGTCGCGCGGATCCTCGAAATGCATCGGCTTGCCTTCAAACAGGATCTCGCCACGGGTTGGCTTGTGGACCCCGGACATGGTCTTGATGAAGGTGGATTTGCCTGCGCCATTGTCACCCAGCAGGCAATGGCATTCGCCAGGATAGATCTCCAGCGACACGCCGTTGAGCGCGATGACCGAGCCGAAATGCTTCTCGATGTTCTTCATTTCGATGAGGGGAGCGTGTTCGGGATTCATCTTATCTCTCCCCCGTGATCATGCGCCGGATATAGGTGTTGAGCACCACGGCAAACAGCAGGATGACACCGAGGAACACCCGGAACAGCGAGCTTTCGACATTGGCGAAGAACAGCCCTTGCTGCACCACGCCGAAGATCAACGCGCCCAATGCCGCGCCAATGACCGAGCCATAGCCGCCGGTCAAAAGCGCGCCGCCGATGACCACGGCGATGATTGCCTCGAATTCCTTGAGCAGACCACGGTCGGCACCGGCGGAGCCGAATTCCATCACCTGACAGGTGGCGAAGACGCAGGCACAGAAGGCGGTGAACATGAACATCAGTATCTTGACGCGGTTGACCGGCACGCCGACATAGCGCGCGGCCTGAGCGTCGCCGCCGGAGGCGAAGATCCAGTTGCCGAATTTAGTGCGGGTCAGCACGAAGTGCCCGAAAGCGACCAGGGCAAGCGCCCAGACGATCAGCATCGGGATGCCGTTGACCACCGGTTCTCCCATGCGGTTGCCGCGCTCGAACACTGCGATGATGCCGGCATCGCCGAGCCAGGAGAACAGTCCAGTGAGGATCTTGCCGCCGAACAGGGCCGCCAACCAGTCGCCCTCGGCTGCCTTATCGATGCCGCCGATGATGGTCTTGCGTTCGATCAGCTGCGGAAGATAGATGGTGAAGCCGCGCAGGATGAACAGGAAGGCCAACGTCACAATGAAGCTTGGCAGTCCGGTTCGGACCACAATGATGCCGTTGAGCGCGCCGATTGCTGTGCAGAGCGCGAAGGTGACGAGAATGGCCTGCCAGACCGGCCAGCCAAGGGTAATGGTAAAGATCGCGATCATCATGCCGGCAAAGCCGATCATCGAGCCGACAGAAAGGTCGAACTCGCCAGCGATCATCAGCAGGCAGGCGCCAACGGCAATGATCATGAACTGGGCCGAGACGACAGACCAGTTGAGTATGCCTTGTGAGTTGAACATCCCGCTGTCGCCAGCGAAAATCGCGAATAGCACGAAGACGATGATGGTGCCGCAGATGCCGCCGAGCTCAGGACGGATCAGGGCTTTGCGCCACGCGGGCGTCTGCTTGATCCGTTCATCACTGACGGGGATTTCAGCCGTATCGGACATGAGACCTCACACAGTTTGACAATGAAATTGACAAAAAAGGCAGTGGCGCGGACGCCACTGCCAGTTGGGAGGAAAACTTACCGGTATTCGCCGGCGTATTTCTCAACCATTTCCAGGCCATCGGCGGTGACGAAGCCGGGGCCGGAATTGATGTTGTTGCCCGGCAGAACGCCGTAACGGTGATAGTTGGTCATTACCACCACAGGCAGATAGGCCTGCAGGAACGGCTGCTGGTCGATGCCCCAGTTGATGACGCCGGCCTTGATGCCTTCAACAATGTTGGCGCCGAGATCGAAGGTGCCGAAATAGATGTCGCCGGCCATGCCGTTCTCATCGAGTGCCAGCAGGGTGGGATCAGCGCTGGTTGGTCCGAGTGTGAGCACCGCGTCGGTGTCCGGATTGGCGTTGAGATAGGCCATGACGCGGCTCTTGATTTCGGCCGGATCCTGGCCAGAATCGATCATCTGGTTGCCTAGCTCGATGCCGAGACCATCGGCGAAGCCTGTGCAGCGTTCGGTCGAGGACGGTGAGGAGATGTAGTGGTTGACGCAGAGAAAGCTGCCAACGCCGTCGCCCTTGGCGCGCAGGCCTGCGGCGTAACCGGCGTCATATTCGGGCTGGCCGACATACATCAGCGCGCCGACTTCGCGGGCCTGGGCCGGAGTGCCGGAATTCATGATGATGACATCGACGCCGGAATCAACGGCGGCGCGGATAGGGCCGGACAGCACGTCATAGTCTGCCAGTGTGGTAATGATGCCGTTGGGGCCGGAAGCCGCTGCCTGCTCGATGATGCGGGCCATGTCGGCCAGATCGCCCGTCGGCGGATTGCGGTACTCGACTTCGACATCCATTTGCTTGCCAGCCAGCGCGATGCCGTTTTTGACGGTGTTCCACCAGCTGTCGCTGTCAGGGGCGTGGCTTACAAGCACATAACGTTCGCCTTCGGCGGACGCTGTTGAAGCGCTCAGAACCGGCGCTGCGAACACCGCAACGGCCAATGCGAGCTTTGTGGTCAATGACATCATGATCTCCTCCCAGAGTTTTACGTCGAATAGATGGAAAAAGCCGGCCTCCCGCCGTCTCTCGATGAAGAGAAAACCACGATTCATTCACTTTTGCAACCGGTTGCAAAAGTGAATCCGAAATTCTTGCTTTTACACGCTTTTATTGGCACTAATGCAGGCGATCCGAACCATACGGACAGGAGACGCTGATCAATGCGGCCAACGCTGAAGGATGTTGCCGAACGGGCAGGGGTGTCGCGTGCGGCGGTGTCACGTACCTTTACCGATGGCGCGTCAGTGTCGTTAAAGATGCGCAAAAAAGTGGAAAAAGCCGCCTCTGAACTCGGTTACAGTCCCAATGCGCTGGCCTCGAGCTTGACCACCGGGCGGACCAAGTTGATCGGCCTGGTGTCGAACAACTTCCACAATCCGATTTTTCTCGAGGTGTTTGATCTGTTCACGCGCGGGCTGCAGGATCGTGGGCTCAGGCCGCTGCTGGTCAATCTGTCGGATGAAACCGATCCCGCCCATTCAATCCGCATGCTCAGGCAATACTCGGTCGATGGCGTCGTGGTGGCGTCCTCGACATTGCCGCCGGGCTTTGCCAAAGCTTTTCGTGACGCCGGTGTTCCGGTGGTCAACAGTTTTGGCCGTTACGCCAGTTCGCCGGAAGTCCATGTCGTCGGCATCGACAATGCCGAGTGTGGCCGGATGGCGGCGCGCGAACTTATCCGGCGCAGCTATCAGGATGTTGCATTTCTGGGTGGTCCCGAATCCGCCACCTCGACCCAGGACCGCTTTCGCGGCTTCATGGAAGAGCTGGCGCTTCATCCGGAGATCTCTGTGCGGCACTCCTTTGCCGAGGCCTATTCGTTCAATGCGGGCCGCAAGGAAATGTTGCTGCGGCTCAAGGACAAGCCGGCCGAGGCCTATTTCTGCGGCGATGACGTGCTGTCGATTGGCGCGCTCAGCGCGATTACTGAATCTGGCCTCATGGTGCCGGGTGATATCGGCCTGATCGGCCTCAATGACATGGAAATGGCCGGGTGGGAGAACATCAACCTCACCACCATACGGCAACCAATCAGCCAGATCATCGATTCCTCAATCGAACTGATCGTCTCGATGCTGGAAAAGCCCGACCGTTACCCCGAAGCGCGGCTGTTTCCCTGCCGGGTGATCGAGCGCGGGACGCTGAGGCCGGCAGTCTGACGCCGTGTCCGCCACCCGAGCGCTGGATCTCGGCTCAAACCGGTGTATTTGTTTGCCAAGGCCGGGCTCGCATAGACGCTCGTGTCTTTGCCAGCCAGGCCGATTGAGCTAGAGCATCATATTTATCGTGCGATGCTCTATGTTTGTTTCTACCCAGGAGTAGGTCGTGTCCGGTCCACTGTTCTTTCTGCACATCCCGAAAACAGCCGGTACAAGTTTGCGTCTCTCTCTCGAGCGGGCCTGCAATGACAGGATGGTTGATTGTTACCCGCCATTTGAGGGGGGGGAATCCGATGAACAAGACAGGCTCACTTAAAGACAATGCGATTGTCTACGGTCATTTTTCATGGGGCACTCACAATTTTTACGGCGCGCGACCGGTCTATGCGGCGATCTTGCGTGAGCCGGTCGAGCGGGTCATCTCGTGGTACGGTTACAAGCGGGCGTCTGTTGCGCGAGACAGCACGGGGGAAGTTGCCCAAAATTCGCTTGCTGATCTTGTGGCCGCCGGGCACATAGAACTCAACAACCATATGACCCAGATCATATCCGGAGTTAACCTCACGCCATCAAATGGCGAGTCCGCATTTGCGCTGGCATGCGAAAACCTCAAGAATTTCGCTTGGGTCAGCACAAACCGTCGTTTGCGCAAAGATATTCAGGCGTTGAGCGATTATGTGGGGGTTAAAATTCCTCATGTGCGTCGCGTCAATGTCGGCAAGCCTCTCAAGATAACAGAAGCAGACAGAGCTGCCATTCTCGCCGCCAATCAACTCGACAGCGCGCTGTTTGCCTATGCGGAAACCATCGCCGGATTACGCTCCGAAAGCGCTCCGTCAAGGAATTGGTTTCGAAGATATATCTGAGATCAACGGCACAGACGCATCCCTGCAACGGGTTGCCTGGGCCTGGAGTTTGTTCGAACCGTGCTTCAGCTCACAACATCTGCGCCTTGTTCACAAGATCCTGCTTGGTGGGGTAATTCGAGATGTCGACACCCTGATCATCGAGCGCCTCGCGGAGTTCTGTTTCGCTGAGCGCCTCGATTGCTTGCGAGGTCATGTTCATGAAATTAAGCTTGCGCTTGACCGGTGCATTGGTCTCGCCGAACACGCTCTTGTTTTCGAACGCGAACTCGTTCGCATACTTGCCCATGAAGTGGGTCAGGAACGTGTTGATGGCAGGCCTTACTCTTGGGTCATCGGTCATATGGCCTGCAGTGGCCTCCAGTGTCTCCAGCATCAGCCTGGTCCAGCGTTCAGCGCCTTTTTCATTCATGAGCTGAATGGCATTGTGGGTGTGGTGGAAGTTCAACCGGAAATCCCCGCCATGATAGGCCGGCCCGCCGCCCATCACGTCGATCCACATCGACGCCTGGGTGTTGATGTGGTGGCTGACGCCGCCGACACGGGCAAACACCGACGTGAACCACGCCTCATCCTTAAACACACGTCCATAAAAATCCGTGACAATGTGGACGATGCGCTCCGGCCCCAGCACCGAATACAATTGCCAGAGCTGAATTGGTTTTGTGACATCATTTGAGGCATCCAGCGAGATGATCTGCGCCATCCGGTGGGCATCGTTGGGAAGCCGCTTTTTCGCAATAGCCGACGTGATGTAGTCCTGCTGGACCTTTTCGGACATGTAGCCATGCCGCGTCGGATAGGATGGATAGTTGAATTTGCCCACGTGTTGGACCCTTCACCCGACTGGGCTTTGCACTTCGGATTGTGCGGCATATCTAGGGAGTGCGCCCGGGCAATACAAATTCGGCATGGCTGTCCGTTTTTCAGTGTTTTGCAAGCGGGTTCGATTTTTTGCTTGTATCTACAGTGGCTAGAGGGATTAAACCCGGCACAACTGAATGCAGTGCAGAGGCGACAAAACCATGGCCGGTCATCACCACCACCATCATATGGATCCCAACGCGGGTGACGTGCGTGTCTTCTGGGCGGTTGTTGTCAATCTCGGGCTGACGGTGGTTCAGATCATTGGCGGCATCCTCTCGGGCAGTCTGGCGATGATCGCCGACGCCATTCACAATTTGTCGGACGCGATGTCGCTGATCATCGCGTTCTACGCCCGCAAGATTTCCCGACGTCCCGCTGATAGTGCCATGACCTTTGGCTATGGACGGGCGGAAGTCGTCGCGGCCTTGGTCAATTATACGACGCTGATCGTGATCGGGCTGTATCTGATCTACGAGGCGGTGATGCGGTTTATCGAACCATCCGGCGTCGACGGATGGCTGGTGGTGATCATCGCCGGCGTCGCACTTGTTGTCGATGTGGTGACCGCGCTGCTGACCTATTCTCTGTCCAAGGAAAGCGTCAATATCCGCGCCGCGTTCCTGCACAATGTCTCAGACGCACTGGGGTCTATCGCGGTGATTTTCGCCGGAACCCTGATCATCCTTTATGACTGGCAGATTATCGACCCGCTGGTGACGCTGATGATCGCCGGCTACATCCTGTGGATGTCGTTTGCTGAAATCGGCGGCGTCATTCGCATCCTGATGCTCGGAACCCCGCCAGAGCTGAACGCGGGTGAGGTGCTGAAAGCGATCGAAGCGATAGATGGCGTGGCCGGTGCGCATCACCTGCACCTGTGGCAGATGCAGGAGCACGAGGCCGCACTCGATGCGCATCTGGTGATCGATGCGGGCCGCTGGGGCGATGCCGACGCGATCAAGCAGACGGTCAAGGACGCGCTGAAACAGAGCTTCGGATTGGCTCACACGACGCTTGAGATGGAATGCTCAAAGCACGCCTGCGTTGGGGCTGAAGCGATTGGAGACGGCGAGATGAGCGATCAGGACGGGCATCATCACGGCAAACATTGACCGTTGGCCAGTAGTGCCGGCAAAATTCATATCATTCTGGCGATACATAAAAATATGCCTATATAAGGCTGCGCAATGAGTGTGATCACACCTTGGCCGCTCGGGATCGCATGATCATATGCTGCAGATGAACCTCAGGGCAGGGCTCGCTCCTGATACAGAAAGCGATGGCAACCGCTATCTCGAGAGTCCTCTGAACCGTTTTGAGAAAGAGACCTTATGAAAACTGAAAATACAGCCAACGGAACCCTTGAAACATGGACAGCGCAGGAAGCGGCTGACGCCTTCGCGCGCGACGAGATCATTTTGATCGATGTGCGTACGCCGCAGGAATACAGTTTTGAGCGCATCGAAGGCGCGCTGCTGGCGCCGATGCAGGCGTTTCAGCCGATGCACATGCCGGGACAGACCGACAAGCGGATCGTGTTTCATTGCGGCTCCGGCGTGCGGTCGAAAATGGTAGCCGAGAAGTTCCTTCAGGCCGGCAATGATCGCGTCGCCCATATGGAAGGCGGCTTCGGCGCCTGGAAGGAAGCGGGGCTGACCTACACCGGCACCGATATGACTACCGGCGCGCCCAAGCAGATGAAGAAATCGGGCTGACGCCGGATTATCTTCCCAATTCTGATCAATCAGCAAGGCCCGCGGCATCAAGCGCGGGCCTTTCATCGCAAACGTGACAGCACAGGAAATGTCCCCGCGCGCCTGTCTCACTTCGCCTGGCGTCGTGAGGCGGACAGCCTTATCCAGTGATCAGCCAAGTCCCGGCGCCGATCATGCCGAGACCGGTGAGTTTCGTCAGCCATTCGCTGCCTGGCACAATCTTCTCGATCAGCACGTAGAGCGTAATCGCGATGATCCAGGCGGTGTTCATGACGCCGCCGACAAACAGCAGACCCATCAGCGCCCAGCAGCAGCCGATGCAGAACAGGCCGTGGCGCCAGCCCATCTGAAGCGCGCCAAGGGCGCCGTCGCGCCACTCGGTCATCAGGAAGCTGAGCGGTGTGCGGCACAGACGAAGACAGGTCTGTTTGAGCGGCGTGAACTGGTACAGCCCGGCAACGATGAGAATTCCGCCAGCCAGCGGCCCGGACCCGGCCTTCATCATCATTGGTGACATCAGCGCCAGATGCGTCAGCCCGGCCTGCAACAACGCTGCAGCGAGACTGAATGCGGCCCAGGCCAGCACATAACCGCCCGAGAACATGAAGACAGGCATCCAGCCGGCGCCGCGGCTTCGGTCCGCCTCCTGCATCCGTGCATAGGCGATGATCATCGGTGCAGCTGTCGGCAGCATCATCGCGGCCATCATCACCGCCCACATCAGGAACAGGCCAAACAGCGGCGCCGGGCTGAACATCTGACCGGGCATCATCATCTGGGCCATGCCCGGGATCAACGACATGTCGCCAATCATCAAGCCCAGATAGATCCAGCTCACCAGCGCCAGTGCCACCGGCCCGCCTAAAAGAACTGCGAGCCGCACCGGCGTGAGTTGCACGCCGACACGGCCCATGGTTCTGGTGCCGCCCATCACTGTTCGCTCTGGTAGGCGAAGGGCGAGAAGACGCCGGTCTTGTCGGTCAGGCCCCATTCCATGCCGTGATCGGAAAAGACGTTCTTGCTCGACTTGGCCACGGTCGCGGTGAAGCCCGGCGCGATGCACAGCGGATGACCGGTGATGGTGACCGGGCCGTCGCCCTGGCCGGTTATGGCCTCGATCTCGACATCGGCGATTTTCGGGATGCTGAGTCCGTATTTGCCGTTGCTGGCGGTAAAGTTGATCGGCACCGAACGGACGCCGACAATCTGGCCGATATGGGTGGCAAGCCTTGCAGGATGGCCACCGCCCTGGCCGCCGAAAATCTTCATCAGGCTGGCGTTCTGTTCTTCGCTGGCGCGCTCGTCGACATAGACCGCGACATTCCACTGGGTGGTTGCCATGTGGCCGGGCGAATGCACGGCGAGCGCCACATTGAGGCCCGAGAGCGAGACGCTCTCGTCATTGCCGTCCTCGATATGCCAGCCAACCAGCGCGGTACATTCGCCTTCGGTCGGCGGGCTGAGGAACAGGCAGGGGCAGGCGCTCTCGCAATTGCAGCTTTCGAAGTAGGTTCCCTTGAGTGACCAGGTCATAGCTTTCTCCCATTGGTTTGACTGTCGGGCTGAAGCCTAGGAGGACGCGTCACTCGTTGCTTGACGAAGGGATTGGGAATACCATGAGATTTCTATGATTTTTGATCATGAAAAGATGGGCACTGAATGATTTACCGGTTTGGCGCCTTCACCATTGATCCGTCGATCTTTGAGCTGCGCCAGCACGGCACTCCTGTTTCCATCGAACCGCAGGTCTTCAATGTGCTGCTGCATCTGGTGCGTCATCGCGACCAGATCGTGTCGCGGGATGAATTGATTGCAGCCGTCTGGGACGGTCGCGCAGTCTCCGATACCACGCTGAGCAGCCGAATCTTTGCTGTGCGCCGCGCTGTTGGGGACAGCGGCGAGGCGCAGGATGTGATCCGCACCATCTCGCGCCGCGGCTTCCGGTTTGTGGCCCACGTCACTGTCGAGGGCGAAGGCGCGATCCCGGAAGCTGCAGGCGAGGGTGCCCTGCCAGACCCCGCGTCGCAGCCGGACATTGCCAGCATTCAGCCGGTGCCGGCCCTGCGTGCCGATACCCACCCTAAAACAGTGATGCCGGTTCTGGCGGTGCTGCCGTTCAAGATTGCCAGCGCCGGGCTGGATGAATATTTTTGCGATGGCCTGACTGAGGACATCATCTCCAATCTCACGCATTTCAGCGAACTCCGGGTTATTGCGTCCGGCTCCTCTTTTCACTTCAAGACGCGCGACGTGCCGCTCGTGGACATCGCCGAGCGTCTCGGCGCCGAGTATATCGTCGATGGCAGCGTCCGCCGCGAGGGCGACCGGCTGCGCGTTGCCGTGCAGTTGATCGAAGCCGCCACCGGGGTGTCGCTTTGGGCCGATCGCTATGACCGGCCGATGGGCGACATTTTCGCGGTCCAGGACGCGGTCACCCACATGATCGCCGCCTCGCTCGGGGTGAAGATGCAGAACACCGCGCTGTCGCGGGCGCTGCAGAAGAGCCCGGCCGAACTCGACGCCTATGATTGCCTTCTGCATGCGCGCCGCTACACCGCGACGCTGGACGAGGCGATGCATGCCGAGGCGCGCGATCTTCTGGAAAAGGCCATCGGGATTGATCCGACCTATGCCGAGGCCCACGCGCTGCTGGCCAATGTCTATCTGGCCGAGCACCGGTTTGATGCCAATCCGCGCCCCGACCCGATCGGGCGGGCGCTTGCCATGGCGCTGAAGGCCACTGAGCTCGATCCGCAAAGTGCCTATGCCCATTGCTGGCTGGCGATTGTGCATTATTTCCGCAAGGACATCGGCAAGTTCGAGGCCGAGGCTGCCCGCGCGCTGGATCTCAACCCGACCGATCCCGAAATTCTGGCCGAGGTCGGGCATTACCTCTCCTTCATGGGCGATTTCGAGCGCGGCATCGCACTGTCCAGGCGGGCGCAGGCGCTCAATCCGCTGCACCCGGGCTGGTATCATTTCAGCTATGCGCGGCTGCATTACCGCGAGCGCCAGTATGAAGAAACGCTGATGGATGTGCAGCGCATCAGCATGCCGAGTTTCTACTGGTCGCACATCCTCAACGCTGCGGCGCTGGGACAACTCGATCTGAAAGAGGCGCCCGAGGCGCTGGCCGCAATGAAGCAGGTCAAACCCCGCGTCTCGCCGATCGATGAAATGACCAAATGGAACGTCGCCCCCGACGATGTCGACCACCTTATGGAGGGTCTGCGAAAGGCCGGGCTTGAGGGGTGAGTGGGAGGAGTCCTTTGTCAGGACTCTCGTCTACCCTGTTGTGCAACATCAACAATCGGTCGCACGCGCGCCAGCGGACCTCAAGCCTGACAATCCAAATCATCCCGCCGCATCGCGATACAGCGCTGCGATGCGACTCCGGACCAGCCTCGGTTCATCCTTGAGCAGGTTCTTGACGATGCGGCGAACCTGATCGTGCAGCTCAGCCGACCGCGCCGCCATGCAGGCGCGCAAGGCCGCGATTTCCGCCTCATTTCCGACCGCATCCGGGGCTGCCGCGATCAGGTTTTCCAGATTGGCAAGATCGTGGTCGTCGCCCAGTGCCTCGCCGGCGTGGTCGGCGATCCTGGCGCGCAGGGCCATTTCGCCGGGCCAGGCTGGGCTGAGCAATTGCACATGCATGCAGTGATACTTGATCCGCTTGCGCAGATCGTGCCAGTCGGCCGGGTTGCCGCTGGCGACCGCTGTCTCAAGCGCCCGCACGGCGCGACCGTAGTTTTTGGCCGTGCCGCCGGCCAGAACAGCTATGGCCTTGTCGGGCTTGGCCGGCAGACGCAGCTTGCGCAGCGCCTTGATGCCAGCCTCGCAGCTGGCGATGGCCGCGGTGATCTTGGCTTCGAGATCGGTCTCTTGTGTGGTGATATGGTCGCAGCGTGCGGCCAGACGGGCGCGGATGGCGCACAGGGCCGCAGGATTGTCGCCTGCAGCATCGGACGCCAGCAAATGGTCGAGGGTCTCGACCAGCGCGGTGGCGTCGCGCACCGTCGAGAGCGTGCGGGCGATGTCGCGCACCCGGGCGTTCTCGCGGGCGTGGAATTTGGGTGCTGCATCGCGGACCAGACGGAACAGGCCGCGCAGCCGCTTGAAGCGTTTGCGCGCCTCGTGAATGGCTTCATAAGGACCGTCCGGCCGATCACGCAGCACCGCGATTGCACTTGCATACTGGATCTTGGCGATACGAACGACTTCGCGTGTCAAGGGCCTGCCGGGCCTGATCCGGTAGCTCACGAGCGCGTATCCGCGGGCAGGCCATGCATCGCCAGCATGGCGTTGGACCAGGCCGGATCGCCGGTAACCTCGCGCCCGAGCCAGGACGGCAGCAACGGATCGTCGCTCTCCGAGCCCATCTCGACCTCGGCGGTAACCAGCCCGGCCAGCTGGCCTTCATAGACATCGACTTCCCAGACAAAGCCCCCGAGGGTGATGATATGGCGGGTCTTCTTGATCAGCCGCCCGCGACTGGCCTGGGCCATGTCGCGCGCATCGGCAACGGGTATGGAATACTCGAATTCGTGCCGGGTCATCTCCGAGACGCCGACCTTGACCGTCAGCTGGGCCCTTGTTTCATCATAGATGCGGACCCGCATCGAAGTGTCGCCGTCGATGGCGACATAGGCCTGGACGATGGCTTTCGAGGTCTCGACAGCTTCGCGCCAGGCGTCGTTGTCGACGAGGAATTTGCGTTCGATCTCCAGGGCCATGGCTCATCTTTGACCGGATGGGCCGGATTTGCAATCGGCGCGGCAAGCCCAATTGCTGCGCGTGCATCGCTACCTGAACATCGGTGGCCTTGCGTCCACCCAGGTTCCATCGGCCTTGCCTGATTCCGCTACGGCGAAGACTGCCGCCATCGAGCGCAAACCGTCCTCGGCTCGAGGGTAGATGTTGGCGGCGGGATCGATTGCGCGGCCCTCTTTCCCGGCGCGGATGGCCTCACTCAGGTCCTTGTAGATATTGGCAAAGGCCAGCGGCATGCCTTCGGCGTGGCCGATGGTGACGCGGGATGTGCGGTCGGCTTCGGGCGACAGACCCGCTTCGCCGCGCTCGATGGTTTGCAACCGGCCGCCGAGCGGCATCCAGTAGAGCTGGTTGGGCTGTTCCTGAGCCCATCTGAGCCCGCCTTTTTCGCCAAACACCTGCAAGGTCAGCCCGTGCTGGCGGCCGATGGCGATCGATGAAGTCCAGAGCCGGCCGACCGTGCCGCCGTCCATGCGGAAATTGACCATGGCGTCATCTTCGAGCACCCGGCTTGAAATGCAGGAGACGGTGTCGGCGGAGAGTTTTGTCACTTCCTGGCCGGTGACGAAGCTCGCCATGTGCAGCGCGTGGATGCCGCAATCGGCAAACTGTGCAGAAACCCCGGCCTGAGCCGGATCATAGCGCCAGCGCACCCGTGGATTGTCTGCGTCAGCCGCATCGGCATGGTGGCCATGGGCGAACTCGGCCTTGATCAGCCGGATCTTGCCGAGATCGCCACGTGCCACCATCGCCTTCATGTGGCGCACCAGTGAATAGCCGGAATAACCGTAGTTGACGGCGCAGATCCTGCTCGTCGCGCGTGCGGTGCGGACAATGTCCTCGCCTTGCTCGACAGTCATGGTCATCGGTTTTTCGCACAGCACGTGAAAGCCTGCTTCAAGATAGGCCTTGGTAATCTCGTAATGGGTGGCGTTCGGGGTGGCGACCGTGACCAGTTCCACGCGATCGGGGCGGTTTCGTTCACCCTCAAGCATCTCGCGCCAGTCGCCATAGGCGCGGTCGGCCTCAAGGCCCAGCCGCTGGCCGTACTCGCGGCCCGCCTCGGGGCGATGGTCGAGCGCGCCAGCAGTGAATTCGAACTCGCCGTCGAGGCCGGAGCCGAGCCGATGAGCCGGGCCGATCTGGCTGCCTTCGCCGCCGCCGATCATTCCCCATTTGAGCTTTGTCATGGCAGGATCCTTACTCAAAATCCGATGGATTGCAGATAGGTGCGGTTGGCGCGGGCGTCGCCCACAGGGTCGGGGTCAAGCAGCGGATCGCAATCCTGCTCCACCGTGCACCAGCCCTCAAACCCGGCATCGAGCAGGATCTGCCGCACGGCCGGGAAATCGACGTCGCCATCGCCAAGATTGCAGAAAATGCCTTGACCGCAGGCATCGTAAAAGCCGGTGCGATTGGCAATCGCCGCCGCTTTGACATCCGGATTGATGTCCTTGAAATGCATGTAGGAAATCCGGTCGATGTGACGCTTCATGAAGGCCACGGGATCAAATCCGGCATAGGAATGGTGGCCGGTGTCGAAGCAGATTTTGAGAATTTTCTCATCGACTTCGTCAAGCAGCCGTTCAAGTTCCAGCTCGAAATCGATGAACCCTGCGGCATGGGCATGCATGCCGACGGTGAGGCCATACTCCTCAGCGCCCATTTTCGCCACGGTGGCGATGCGGTCGCGGAAGGCCGCCCATTCTGCGGGGGCCATCTGTTCGGCCTCGCTGGCGCGGCCGGCGGTGGGCGCGCGGCGCGGCGAGATCGAATCGATCAGCACCAGGTGTTTTGCGCCGTGGGCTGTGAGCGCCTTGCAGGTGCGCACCGCGCCATCCATCACGTCGTCCCACTGGCTGGCATCGTGAAAGGCGCGGAACACAACGCCGCCGATCAGTTCCAGTCCGTTTTCGTCAAGCGCCTCGGCGAGGACAGCCGGGTCTTCCGGCATGAAGCCGACCGGGCCAAGCTCAATGCCGGTGTAGCCGGCTTCAGCGCATTGTTTCAGCACCGTCTGCCATGCCGGATTGCGCGGATCGTTTGCGAATTCCACCCCCCAGGAGCAGGGGGCATTGCCGATTTGGATTGTCATGTGATTTCCCCTCCGCTTACTCGATCCCGTCGAGTGTCTGCCATGATTTGGTTTTTGACGAGGCGAATGCTGCCGCCACGATTTCGTTGACCGCCAGTCCGTCGCGGAATGTCGGCCAGACCGATTTGCCGGTCTCGATGGCGCGCAGGAAATCCCGCGCCTCGATAATAATCTGGTCCTGATAGCCGGTGCCGTGGCCGGGGCCCTGACAAAAGGGCAGATAGTCGGGATGCGCCGGGCCGGTCAGGATCTTGCGGAAGCCGCGCACAGCCTCCGGTTCGTCCATTTTATAGAGCCAAAGCGCGTTCTGATCTTCCTGATCAAAGCGGATTGCGCCCCTGGTGCCGGTGATCTCGTAGGCGTAGCCCATCTTGCGGCCCGTCGCGATGCGGCTGAAATGCATCTGCCCCATGGCGCCGTTTTCAAAGCGGCACATCATCTGGCCCTGATCGTCATTGCTGACCGTGCCGCCGGGGCGGGTTGTGTGCACTGTCTCTATCTCGGCAATCAGCGAGCGGATCGGGCCGACCAGCGCTAGTGCTGCGTTGAGCATGTGCGGGGCGAGGTCGCCCATGGTGCCGTTGGCCTCGCCCGTCGTGCGCCAGTTGGCAGGCGTTTGAGGGTCGGCGAGGAAATCCTCGGTGTGCTCGCCGCGAAACCAGGTGATGTCGCCGATCTCGCCGTCGGCGATCAGTTGCCTGGCGAACTGGCTGGCCGGTGTGCGGATATAGTTGAAGCCGACCATGTTGGCGGCGCCGCTTTTCTCTGCGGCTTCCACCATGGCGCGGCTATCGTCCAGCGACGCGCCCATCGGTTTTTCACACAGAACTGGTTTGCCAAGCGCGAAGGCGGCTTCGGCAATGGCACGGTGAGTGGATTGCGGTGAGGCGATGATGATTGCCTCGACCTTCGGGTCTTCGACCAGTTCGCGCCAGTCAGCTGCTGCGCGATTGAAGCCGTAGGCGGCGCGATAGCGCTCGGCGGAGTCTGGCGTGCCGGCCGAGACCATCTCCAGCCGTGGGCGCAGGCCAGTGTCAAACACGGCGCCGACGCTCGCCAGAGCCACCGCATGGGCCTTGCCCATGTAGCCTCCACCCACAATGCCAATGCCAATTTCACGCATAATCTGGTCCATATTGAAATTCAGTTTGCAACCGGTTGCAAATTTTGTATCTTCGGAATCTAAGTTTCGCAAGCGGCATTTTCGGGACCGGTACAAACCGCCTGTTGATGCCGGTCAAGAGGGAGGTCTCGGCGCGCATGACTGAGGACACTGTACGCCTGACGACGGCTCAAGCCATTATCCGCTATCTGGCCAACCAGCTCATCGAGATCGATGGTGAGGAGATGCGGCTGTGTGGCGGCGGGTTTGGCATTTTCGGCCATGGCAACGTTACCTGTCTGGGCGAGGCGCTGTACGACCATCGCGCCGAGCTGCCGCTTTATCGCGGCCAGAATGAGCAGAGCATGGGCTTTGCCGCTGCAGCCTATTCCAAGCAATGGCTCAGGCAGCGCTTCATGTTCTGCACAGCGTCCGCCGGTCCGGGGACAGCCAATTTGCTGACCTCGGCGGCGCTGGCGCATGCCAACCGACTGCCGATGTTGATGCTGTGCGGCGACATCTTCATCACGCGATTGCCTGATCCGGTGCTGCAGCAGCTCGAGCATTACGGCAATCCGACGCTGGGTGTGAACGATGCCTTCAAGGCGGTGACCAGATTCTGGGACCGGATCACCCATCCGGCGCAGATCATCCAGTCGCTGCCGGCAGCGATTGCCACCATGCTTGATCCGGCCGATTGCGGCCCGGCGTTTTTGGGCCTGCCGCAGGATGTGCAGGGCTGGGCCTATGACTATCCGGTGGAGATGTTTGCCAAAAAGGTGCATCGAATCCGCCGGCAGGCGCCTGATGTTCGTGAGATCGAGGATGCGGCAGCGCTGCTCAAAGCTGCGAAACGCCCGGTGATCATCGCTGGCGGTGGCGTGCAGTATTCCCGCGCCACGGCTGAACTGACAGCCTTCGCCGAAGCCCACCAAATTCCGGTGATTGAAACCATCGCCGGGCGGGCCAACCTGCTCAACGAGCATCCGCTCAACATTGGCCCGGTGGGCGTCACCGGATCCGACAGCGCCAACGCGATTGCCGAGAAAGCCGACGTCATTCTGGCCATCGGTACGCGGATGCAGGATTTCACCACCGGCTCATGGACCGCTTTTGACAAATCGGCCCGCATTATCTCGCTCAACGCTGCGCGCCATGACGCCGCCAAGCATTTGTCGTTGCCGGTTGTCGGCGACGCCAAGCTCGGGATTACGGCGTTGGGCACGGCGCTCTCGGGCTACAGCGCACCAGCGGAGTGGATCAAATCGGCCCAGGGCAAGCGCAAGGCCTGGGACGCCTATGTCGCGGGCAATGTCGCGCATGGCAATGGCCCCAATTCCTATGCGCAGGCGATTGGCGTGGTCAATGCGCTGTGCGATCCGCGTGATCGGGTCGTCACCGCTGCGGGCGGCTTGCCTGCGGAAGTCACCGCCAACTGGCGGACGTTGTCGCTCGGCACGGTCGATGTCGAGTTCGGATTCTCCTGCATGGGCTACGAGATTGCCGGTGGCTGGGGTGCGCGCATTGCGCAATCCGAGCGTGAGCCGGACAAGGACACCATCGTCTTTGTCGGCGACGGCGCCTATCTTTTGATGAATTCCGACATCTATTCCTCGGTGTTGAGCAACAAGAAACTGATCATTCTGGTGCTCGACAATGGCGGTTTTGCCGTCATCAACAAGCTGCAGAACAACACCGGCAACGAGAGCTTCAACAATCTGATCGCCGATTGCCCGACAGTGACTGAGCCGTTTGCTGTGGATTTCGAGGCGCATGCGGCGTCGATGGGGGCCATCGCCGAAACCGTTTCCAATCCGGCAGAACTGGGCGAGGCCTTCAAGCGGGCCAAGGCCAGTGCAAAGACCCATGTGATCTGCATGAAGGTTGACGCCTATGACGGCTGGACCACCGAGGGCCATACCTGGTGGGAAGTCGGCACACCGCATGTCACCGACAATCCCAAGGTCAAGGCTGCCCACGAAGATTGGGAATCAACCCGCTCCAAACAGCGCAAGGGCGTTTGAGATGAAGCGCTTCACTGCACAGACGGCTGATCCCGACACCATCATCGAAGAGCTGCTGCATGGCGACGGCGCGGTGGCGATCTCGGGCCTGTTCACGCCCGAGGACGTCGCCGAGGCTCGCGCCATCGTCATGGCGCATTCGGAAAACGACAGCGAGAAGGTCACGCATTTTCAGGGTGCGGCGGCGGATGAGGGCAAGATCAACTTGCAGCGCCGGGTCTGGAACCTGCTGGCCAAGGGCGAGGTGTTTTCGCGCATGGCGGCACATCCGGCGCTGATGGATATCTTGCGCAGATTTCTGGGCACTGAATTCATCATGGGCTCGATCGCGGCAAACCGGATATTGCCCGGTGGACCGGGGCAGGAGCCGCATGTCGATTATCCCTATTGGGACTTTCATAAACCCGAAACCCATCCCGTCGTCTTCAACAT